>CEPX01168051.1_pt1 | contig 29484 bp, 43 predicted proteins | sample 361361 | NCBI WGS metagenome assembly CEPX01 (sample SAMEA2619974, study PRJEB7988) | marine metagenome | biome: marine biome (ENVO:00000447); feature: mesopelagic zone (ENVO:00000213) & marine oxygen minimum zone (ENVO:01000065); material: "saline water (ENVO:00002010), including plankton...
TCAGTGCTTCGATCAGCCTCTATTCGAGGTGATTCAATCCTCAGTTGGCCGGATCCTTGATTGCGATGTGGTAACCTCCGTGAGTGGAGATTTTACCAATCGCACTATTAAACAGGTGTATATCAACGGCCAGCCTGTACTTCAGCGACAGCGTGGAGGCGGTGGGGGCTTCAGCAGTGAGGCAGCCCAAATCCTTGCCGATGCTTATCTGAAGGCTACCGCGCTAAAGGAAGTCGGGCTAGCTGGTCGAAAGCAGATCGGGATCGGTGGTGGAATCCTCTCTGGTCGAACTGATGGATTTGAGGACGAGGGCCTTGAAAAGGCTTACGTGGAGGCCATCAGATCGATACTGGCTAACGGAAAGCCTGCTGGCCGGTCCTATCCCTCACAATGGGCCTCCTGCGAAGGCTCCTAGCAGTGCTGAGGCATCGGAGGCTCTAATGGAGGATGAACCGGTCAAGCACCTTGGCGATGTCTGGCCTTCTACGGATTCATAGCAGCAGTGGCCCAGCATGAGCATGACCATACGCTGGGCAAATTGATAAGTGATACTAAGGAGGTAAGCCATGACAACGCCAAAAACCAGACCGATTGCTGAGGGCAAGGTCATCAAAGGTATGCGGATATTAAAGAGTGTCCTCGAGGCCATAGATGTCGAGGAGGTACAGCCGGGCAAGTTCGATAATGCCTCTGCCTTCATCCAGCACTTCCTCACCCAATACTTTGAGATTGAGGTACCGATGTATGAGTTATTGGGATACTTCTCTTCCCGCAAGAAGCCAAACAGGTCAGCCTCCGGTAAGCGTTCCCAACGATGTTTTGAGAAGCGCTTATACTTGGTCAAGTTTGTCATGGATCGCCGTTTGGCTATAGCTAACTGGAAGCGTAAGTCGTTTGCTTTACGGAAGCGCATTAGCTGGAAGCAGGTATGTGCAGAGTGGAACAAGGCACATCCGCATGATCCCATGACTCCAGCAGTTCTCAAGGTCGGTTACTACCGTGCCATAGCTGAAGAAGGTATACAGCGGGCGTACTTTGCCAGTAAAAACTATGAATATGATACCTTGTGGTCAGGAATTCTTCGTGATCCTTATAACCTTGCGGGATCGGGCAAGTCACTAAGGACATGGCATTTCGATCAAGGGCTTCTCAAACAGGCCGAGAAAGAAGCTCAGAGACTCAGGCTAAAGAGTGCCGCGTCACTCATTAACTACCTGCTGGTAGAGTATTACCGGGGAAATCTAATTACGAGGAAGAAATAGGAAAGACTTGACAAACTATTTTACCCGGTGATATACTATAGGTAATATAATGGCACAGATGAAATTTATGCTGCCCAAACTAAGGTGCTTGCGTTGCAAATGGGGATGGACTCCCCGGACCCCCAATTACCCCCGTGTTTGCCCGAAGTGCAAGACGCCGTATTGGGATACTCCCCGGGGTAAATAGCGAGATATAAATGGCCAAGCCCCAACTTGAGAATGGGCATACCCGTATAGCCAATGAGTTATTGGAGCAACTTATGAGAATACAGTTGTCCCCAAACCAATGGCAAGTCTTGCTATATATCATTCGCAAGACCTATGGTTTTAATAAGAAAGTTGACCGTATTGCTAACTTTCAGATACAACAGGCCACTGGCTTGTGCAAGACAGTAGTGTCTAGGGTGTTGCGGAATCTACATGAAAGGCGCATCATAGAGCGCAATGATAAGCATCTCTCTATTCAGAAAGATTGGGAACAATGGCAAAAGTTAGCAGAACAGTCAACCCCACCAATAGTTAGCAGTATAGCTAACCAAAGTTTACTGAACAGTCAACCGAAGTTAGCAGAACAGTCAACAAAAGTTAGCAGTACTGCTAAACTACAAAAGAAAAAAGAAACTATACAAAAGAAACTATACAAAAGAAAGTATGGAGAATTCAAAAATGTTCTATTAACTGCTGAGGAATACCAGAAACTTAGAGATAAATTCGGGGATAGTCTAGGGCAACGAATAGAGGACTTATCCCATGGGATAGCCAGCAAAGACTACAAATACAAGAGCCACTATGCTGCGATATTAAGTTGGGATAGAAAGGATAAGGGCAATGGAAAAGTTAGGCGACTTGATGCACAAAGCCGGAGAGAATATAAGGACCCAGACGACTACCGTTGAGGAAGTGCCCCATAATCCTGAATGGGTAGATAAAACCGGGAGGCCGTTGGGTTATGGGCCGGATCCTGATTGTAGTGTGTGCCGTGGGCTTGGCTGGTTTGTTCTGGATGTTGGGTACGATCATCCTCAATTTGGCAAGGCTTTTCCGTGCGCAGCCGCAGGTTGCCTGGATGAATCTCGCAGAGCTTATAAAGCAGGCCACGACCCTACTCGCATCCATAGGGCAAAGAAACAGCCGCAGACCTTCGATACCTTCAAGTCTCTTACGGGCACTGTAGAGGCTATTAAGGAAGCCAAGTTACTTGCATCGGGGCAGGCCAAGTATTGCTGGCTACTGATTTATGGAGGACGGGGGAATGGGAAAAGCCACTTGTGCAATGCTACCACTACAGCATTGGCCGAGCGCGGGTGTGATGCGAGGATGTATGATGTTGCCGATCTTATGGCCAAGTGCCGTAGGGCTATATCCACTCATACGCTTGAGGATGAAATACAAGCACTGAAGGAAACCGAGGCGCTAATACTGGACGACTGGAGAACCGAGTATGCAAGTGATTGGGAAGCCAGCCGGTTGACAGAGGTATTGGATTATCGCTATCGGGAATATCTGTTGACAGTACTCACAACCAACAGCTCGCCGAATGAGCTACCGGAGAGATTATGGTCGAGGTTCGCCGATAAAGGGATGAGCAAGGCTGTAGTGAACAAGGGTGTAGATGTGAGGCGGAAGGGTCAATGATAATTGCCAGCAATAATTCGGGAGACTTTGCGGATGCAGAACTAGCTTGGACAAATCTGGGTAAAGCTGTGCGTATGTTCAAATGGCGCTGGAATGGCATGCTCCAGCAGAACATGAAAGATAAGGATTATCGCTGGCATCCCACACAAAAGCCTTTAGCCTTGATGAAGTGGTGTATCAAGCAGGCAGGCGAACCATCGACAATCCTCGACCCCTTCATGGGAAGCGGCACTACCTTGCGAGCAGCCAAGGATTTAGGTCGTAAGGCTATCGGCATCGAGATTGGAGAGAAGTATTGCGAGATAGCGGCTAAAAGAATGAGTCAGTCGGTCATGAATTTGGAGGTAAATAAATTATGGTAGTGAATGAAGAACACTTCCAGCTATCAATAATCGAGCTGGCGAAGCTCAGGGGCTATGAACATATTTACCATACGCATGATTCACGCCATTCCCCGGCTGGCTTCCCGGATCTGATCATGCTCAAAGGGGGCAGGATGATTGTGGCCGAATTGAAGATGCCCGGGAAGCAACCGACCGAGGAACAATATTTCTGGCTCTGTGCATTTAGCAGGCTTACGGATGATGTTTATCTTTGGTATCCCGAGGACCGAAATGAAATTGAAAGGGTGGTCACATAATGATAGTGAACTGCGCCTACAAGGAGATGGTGCCGTTGCGCAAGCTGGTGCCACATCCCCGGAATCCCAACACGCATCCCGATGATCAGATCCGCCTCTTGATGAAGATTATTGATTATCAGGGCTGGCGGAACCCGAAGGATATAATGTGCTTTGCCGAGTATGTAATGCCCATGACCACTTGAAGCGTAAAGACCCTGATAAAGCGAAGCAATATGGTATACGCTGGGAAGACTACACCGGTAAAAAAGCGGAGCTACTGTAATGAAAGCAATATTGGCAGCAATGGGAGGTTGGTTGGCCCTGGATGGAGGGGGTAGCATAATAATGTATTGGAAGAAACCCGCCCACGATGGCCGGACACAGGACTGGAAGCATGACCATTGGTTGCGATTAGCAAGGGTGGGGATTGGGATAGCGCTTATATTATGGAGCAGGAAATATGACGCAGACTGAACGGGAAAATCTGGTGGAGACGCTCAAAACAGTGAAGAATCTCTGTGAGATCAGTATAATATTGATCGAGGCAGAGCGTTACGAATTATGACCACCCGTATATCGCCAACGCAAGGGCCTGGCAGATGGCACTTATGAACTTATATGGTAGAGGGGAAAGAAAGGAGTAAATGGTATGGTGGATGCTGATAAACAACACGTGAACAACAGCAAAAAGAAAGTCGGTCGCCCTTGGCAGAAGGGGCAATCAGGCAATCCTAAAGGCAGGCCACCAAAGGACGTGAGCTTGACATCGCTTATCAAAGAATATCTTGGCCAAGTGCCTGATCTGTTAATAGGTGGGGGAGAGAACCAACGCCAGAACACAAAGACGTGGCGAGAACTACTTGCTCAAGCATGGCTAGTTGGCGCATACAAGGGCAACCACATGCTATTCAAAGAGCTAATCGAACGGCTCGAGGGCAAAGTGCCACAGGGGATTGTAGGCGATCCTGAGAAGCCAATCTCCATCACGCATATAATCAGGGAGAATTTGGAGGGCTACACTGAAACCGAAATTGCGGAAGCTGTTGCCGAGTTCGAGGCCATTGTCGGCAAACAGTCTAGAAGCGCTTAAACAGAAGCACGCTACACAAGCGCTGATGCCATTCTGCCAGTATACTATGCCAACGTATGAGTCTGCGGCACATTTGCAGACGATAGCGCACAAGTTAGAAGCTGTTGAGCGTGGGGAGATCAAGCGCCTGATTGTCCTTGCCCCTCCACGTCATGGTAAAAGTGAAATCATATCTAAGCGCTTTCCTTGCTGGTATCTGGGTAGGCATCCTACGTCTTTTATTGTGCAAGTGGGTTACTCTGAGGCAATAGCCCTTGTCCATTCACGCCAGGCAAGAGATATATTTGTGACTTCCGAAATGGCGCAGGTCTTCCCTGAAGTACAGTATCGGCCTGAACGAGCAGGGCAAGAAATCATAATCCCCCAACGCCAGGCAGCTCATGAATGGGGTACACAACAGCGAGGCTCCTACTATGCTGTGGGTATAGGGGGGAGTTTAACAGGCCGGGGATTCGATATTGGGATCATTGATGACCCGGTGAAGGACGCTGAAGAGGCTGGGAGTGCGGTGATACGGGATAGGATATGGGATTGGTACAGGACGGTTTTCCGTACCAGGGCTAACCCCGATGCTGCTATTATTGTTATTATGACCCGATGGCACCAAGATGATTTGGTGGGGCGGTTACTGAACCAGAGCCGTGAGGATAGGGGTTCGGATATCTGGGAGATTCTATCGCTGGAGGCTATTGACAATGCTGGCAAGGCACTTTGGGGGACAAGGTATCCCATTGAGGTATTAGACCGAATCAAGGCATCAATAGGCTCAAGGGCATTCACTTCGCTATATCAGGGCAATCCCGTGGCGGCCGAAGGGAACATAATTAAGCGTGAGTGGTGGAAGTATTACAAGGTACGCAGCGAGTACACGCGGCTTGTGCAGTCGTGGGACACCGCTTTCAAGGCTGGCCAGGCCAACGACTATTCCGTTTGCACGCTGTGGGGAGAATCCAACAGCCACTTTGATCTTATCGACGTTTGGCGTGAGCGTGTGGAGTTCCCTGAAATGGAGAGGGCAGTTATAGCGGCTTATGACAGGGACAAGCCAAGTGTGGTGCTGATAGAGGATGCGGCCAGCGGGCAATCGCTGATTCAGACGCTCAAGAAGGAAACCAGATTGCCGATTAAGCCGGTCAAGGCCGACAAAGACAAGGTAGCTCGTGCAAATGCTGTCACACCACTGATAGAGGCTGGCAGGGTGAGACTACCGGAAAGGGCAAGCTGGCTGCACAACTTTGTTGAGGAAGTCTCGGCATTCCCAAGCGGAGAGCATGACGACCAAGTAGACACAATGACACAAGCGCTAAACTACATGGCTGGCCGGCCGGAGAAGCAAGTACTATTTGTGTAGGAGGTAAGGAATGGCTAGATGCTCAAAGTGCAAAAAGACGAAAGCACCATTACATAAGCGTGTGGCGGCCTTGTTTGCACATGGCTTGGTGGTGCAGGATGAGTGAACACGCTGTCAGCATGATCGATATTGCTAGAATGCTTGACAAGATGGATGCCGGCCATGTTATTATCTACAAGAGGCAAGGCAGGCTGAATGTTGTCTCGCTACCAATCCCACTACCATACGGGCAGGTGACAGCTTTCATGCAGGACGACAGCATAGTAAGAGTCACGCAAACCACAAGCTGGAAACCAGATACCATTACCTTTACAGCATCCGCAGGCACAGCAAGTCACGTTGAGTTCACTGGATGGCAAACAGAGAATGGCACTTAACACAACGGCGTCTTGTCGCTGCGCTTACGCGGACGCCACCGGTTACTACGACAAATATTCATTCACCTATAACCAGCCTGATTGAACAATCCTTTGACAGTGTGGTATAATAGAAGGGCAACGAGCAAGAGCAGAGTAATGAAGCTGAATTGGCTCTAGAGTTTCAAGCGAGAATGCAAAATGGACTAAGGCAATAACCGAACAATTAGATAATAAAATCCCTTGACGGAACAACCGAGAGGGCAGATTGGCAGAGATGCCGACCTGTCCTCTTTGTTTATTGCTATGACAGTCAGGACAGCAATAGCCGAAAGACTCTCCCGCATCATCGCCGGCACCAACGGCAAGAAAGAAGCCTTGCCTTACACGGGTGCTAGCTATGGCGACTTTGCAATACCCGTTGGCATGTCAGCGCAAAGCTATCTCCAGATGTACGGTCAAGTGGGCTGGCTCTTTGGCGCGGTAAGCCGCATCGCGGAAGCGGTCGCGGATACGGAATGGAAGCTCTACAAGGTAACTGGCGAGGAACGCAAAGAAATAGTCGGCCATCCTATAACCAATATCTTGAATCAGGTTAATCCCTTTATGACCGGCAACGAGCTACTTGAGATACACCAGATGTATATGGAGCTTATTGGTGAGTCCTTCTGGTACATAGCCAGAGGGAAGTCCACCGGCCGGCCGCAAGAAATATGGCCACTCCCGCCAACGCGCATGAGAATTGTCCCCGACGCACAGGAATACATCAAAGGGTATGTCTACGAATTTGGCACTCACAGGATACCGCTGGAGACAAGTGAGGTCATATTCATTAAGCGCAACAATCCAGCTGACCCATTCAGAGGGATTGGCGTAACACAGAGCATCGGTGTAGACCTACAATCTGAGCGATATGCGGCACAATGGAACAGAAATTTCTTTTACAATAGCGCCACGCCGCAAGCCGCCGTCATGTATAAGGATGACATAAGCCCAGAGGAGTTCAAGCGCCTGAAAGAACAGTGGAACAGCCAATATCGTGGGGTGGGCAATGCTCACAAGATGGCCATTATTGGCGGCGATGCAAAGATCGAGAAGATCGCGTTCTCGCAGCGTGACATGGACTTTTGGCGACAGAGGAAGCTAAACCGCGACACGATCCTGGGAGCTTTCGGGATACCGGCTTCCGTGATGGGTGTGTCGGAGAACGTCAACCGTGCAAATGCCGAGTCCGGCGAGTTCGTGTTTGCGCGTTGGGTGATCAAGCCGCGCCTTACCAGGCTACGTGATAAGTTGAATGAACAGTTTATCCCGCTATTTGGGGACAGGTCATTAGAGCTTGACTTCGGTGAGCCTGTACCGGAGAACCGCGAACTGCTATTGCGAGAGTCAACAGAGGGTGTCAAGGCTGGCATCCTGACAGTCAATGAAGGCAGAGGGATGCTTGGCTTGGATGCGGTCAAGAGTGGCGACGTGTTCCTGGTCCCAATGAACATGATGCCGATAAGGGCAGACCAAGCAGAGATACAGATGCCCACACCGGCCACGCCAGCGCCAAAGCTCATGGCAGGCAAGGTTGCTTTGGCCAATGACGACCAGAAGGAAGTATACTGGCGCGTCTTTGTGCTGAAGACGGAACAGCAAGAGAAGCCAATCAAGAACAAGCTGGTGGGGTTGTTCAACGACCAAGAAAAGAAGGTACTGGCCAAGCTGCCAAAGGCAAACAAGCCGGCAGACGTATTCTTCAATATGCGTGAGGCCAAAAAGGATTTCAAAGATGCGCTGGAGCCGATGTTGGGCAAGGTGATGGCGGATGCGATAGAGGATGCCGAGGACCTTGTGAGGCCTGAGAATCCGCACACCGAAGAATACAAGCAGCCGGTGTCCGATGATGCACTTATCTGGTTACAAGATCATTCAGCCGAGCTAGTAACGGCGATCAACGAGACAACGCGTGAATCGCTGAAGGTTGTCCTGACAGATGGCTTTGCAGAGGGTGAGGGCATCCCGCAACTGGCCAAGCGGATTAGGGGAGTCTTTGATGATGCAACGCGCCGGCGATCTTTCCTAATAGCAAGGACAGAGACAATACAGGCATCGGCGCAGGGACACATTGAAGGGTACAAGAACGTTGGTATAGCCCAGGTTGAATTCTTTGCTGCATTAGATGAAAGGGTATGCCCTGCTTGCGAGTCATTGCACGGCAGTACTTATGAGGCCAGTGAAGCCGAAGGGATAATCGTGGTACACCCACAGTGCAGATGCGTGTGGATACCAGTAGTTGACTGATGGGAGGTCAATAATGGACGAGATCAAGATGGTACGGAAATTAGTACCGGTTGAAATAAAAGAGATCTCTGGCCGTGTGCTTGAGTTTACCGGATCGACGGAGGCAGTGGACAGGGATGGTGAGGTCATCGAAGCTGCCGGATGGGACTTGAAGGCTTATCGCAAGAATCCGGTATTCATGTGGGCGCACGACTATCGGCAGCCGCCTATTGGCAAGGCACGCAAGGTCACAAAGATAGACGGCAAGCTGGTATTTGAGATCGAGTTTGCTGACAGGGAGATATACGAGTTCGCCGACACCATATACCGGCTCTACAAAGGCGGCTTCCTACACGCCACGTCGGTTGGCTTCATGCCAAAGGAATGGAAGGACGGTGAAAGTGACGACGATGCACGGCGGAGGTACAAGACGCAGGAACTACTGGAACTGTCCGCCGTGCCAGTGCCAAGCAATCCAGAGGCATTAATCAACGCTCGGGATACTGGCGTAATCTCCGTGAAGGAATTTAACGGCATAGCAAAGCAAGGTACAGACTTCCTGAAAGCATTTATCCCACTATTTGATTATGAGAAGGTGCAGAAGCCGGAGGAAACCGACGACTACATCCGCATACCTGTTGCCGCCGAGAGAGGGAAGCACAAAGATGACAAGATACGGTGGATAACAGTCAGTGCCAAGAAGGGCATCAGAGGTATTTATTGCAGCGACCACAAGGTGATTATCACCTATGTCTTTGCCAAGGGCGATTGGACAATGGCAGAGGCACAACAGTGGGTAGATGGCCATAAGGATGTTTGCGACGCTGTGACGGTGGCTATACCGGACAATGAGGCGTTCTTGGCATTGGAGGCTGACGGCTTCGACTTCGATAAGGTAGAGGCAAAAGACATGATACCCACAGCCAAAGAGGTTAGCCAACAGGAGATGGCTGACGAGTTTGACTACGTGCATGGCTTGGTACTCCAATGGGACTTCAACCAAAGCAACACAGATGCCTTGAAAGAACTGGCTAGCGCAATAATTGAGCGCTTATCAGGGAGCGACATCCCTGTTGATATATTGGAAAAGGTTGGGGCTGTACTGTCTACTAAGAATAAGCAAAATCTGAAGCAGGCACAGACGCTAATTCAAAGTGTGCTGGACAGTGCCGAACCGCAAACGGAGGCAATAACCGAGGAAGGCGAAGACGACGATAGCAAGGAGATTGCTTTAATCGTATCTGATGCCGTCCGAGAGTTTATGCCTCACAAATTAAGAAGGAGGCCAAAATAAATGGCACTATCAGAGGAACTGAAAGAGGAAATCAAGGCCACCGTAGGTGAGGCTATGGCTTCAGCAGTGGCCGAAAATCCTGATACAGTGGATCGGAAGGTGACCGGTGGGGAGGATGAGGAGAGGAAGACCAAGGAGTGGAAGGGTGGCAATCCTGCTGGGCAGGGAGAGGCCTTTGTATCACTTGGCGAAAACATGACAGCGATCAAGGCGTACCAAACCGGGGGTGAAGCGGATGGCCGGCTGTACGGCGATCCAATGGCCGTCAAAGTACCCACAGGCATGGGTGAAATGATTGACTCTGACGGTGGCTTTCTACTCCAGACAGAGTTCTCAGACCAAATACTGACGCGGATGTATGAAACCAATGTGCTGGCTGGCAGATGTACCAAGATGCAAATTGGCACTAATGCTGCACGGCTCTCTATACCGGCTATCGACGAGACAAGCAGGGTCGACGGTTCTCGCTATGGCGGCGTGAGGGCATACTGGGAATCAGAAGGCGCAAGCACAACGGCGACCAAGCCTGCATTCCGACGCTTGAACATAGAACCACACAAGCTAATGGCCACGTTCTATGTTACCGATGAGATGCTAGCTGACGTCGCTCAATTAGGTGGCTTCGCACAGCGGATATTCATTGAGGAGATTGGCTTCAAGCTGGATGACGCCATTGTCAACGGTACAGGAGCAGGCCAGCCAGTCGGTATAATCACAGCCAGCGCTGCCGTGTCGGTAGCAAAGGAAACCGGACAGGCTGCCGCAACCATCGTCTACGAGAACGTCTTGAAGATGAGGGCGCGGTTGTGGGCAAAGAGCCGACCAAGGGCAGTATGGTTCATCAATCAGGACTGTGAGCCACAGTTGTCCACAATGAGCCTAGCTGTCGGTACTGGCGGAGCGCCGGTCTATATGCCTGCTGGCGGAGCAGCAGCCGACCCGAACGATAGGCTGTTTACGTTACCGGTTATCCCAATCGAACAGTGCCAAACAGTAGGCACGGCTGGCGACATCATCCTGGCAGACCTGAGCCAGTATCTGCTGGTAGAGAAGGGAAGCATCAACTCAGCCAGCTCCGTCCATGTCCGCTTTCTACAGGATGAAACCACATTCCGCATGACCTACCGCGTGAACGGTCAACCGATGTGGGATACAGCGCTCACGCCGTTCAAGGGATCGAATACGCAATCGACGATCATTACACTTGCGGTACGATCCTAACAACGACGCAAAATAAATAATAGGAGAGGTTGAACATGAGTGCAACGTGGATAGAAAAGATGAATGTCTACAACGCGGCCAACTCCGGATTCATAGCCGCGAACGAAGACATATTTGCTGGCGATCCGGCCACTGATGTGTTGAGCATGGAAAATTACAAGAGCATGGTGTTCATAATCGTGAAGAACGCGGGGGCTACCGGGACAGCCACAATCACAGTCGAGAGTTGCGACACTGTTGTCCCAGGTACAGGTACAGCGATAGCGTTCCATTACAAGGCCTGCACATCGGGGAACACTTGGGGAGCAACGACAGCAGCAACAACGGCTGGATTCACCACGACTGCCGGTGCTAATCAGTGCTATGTGATAGAGGTTAGCTCGGAGGAACTTAGCGGCACGGATAGCTTTGTGCGGCTGCAAGCAACCGAAGTGGTGAATAGTCCTTGCGACGGCGCGATACTGGCAATAGCCATGACCCCACGCTACGACAAGGAAGTACAGTTGGACATCACGGCATAAGATGGCAAAGAAAAAGGGGAAGCGGCGTGTCAAAGCGCCGCTATCCCCAAAGAATGACAAAATGATGCAGTCGCCGGTGGCGGCAAAGGGCAGTAATTGCCCAATACATTGAGGAGGGACTAAATGCCTTTAAGAGAACCACAAGTCGGCGGTCGAATGTTCTCGTCTTCGATAGGTGGGAATACCGTCTTCTATCCTGCTGGGTTGGGAGCAGCGACGGTGTACTTTGTGGATGGTACAAACGGCGACGACAATAACGGCGGTCTATCGTGGGAAAACGCCTTTGCAACGATCAACACCGCTATGACGGCGGTAGGCAACCTGGGTGAAAGAGGTCGTGGGGTGGTATATGTTGCGCCGGCAGGGTACACAGAGGACGTGGTGACACCGCTAAATGCGGATGGGCCGTTCGGCGCGCTGATTGCCACGAATCCAACCGGTATCCAGTCGTACGGTGCAACGTGGATCACCGCTTCGACAGCAGGCGCGGCTTGCTTGACCGTGAGGGCAAGAGGCTGGTACATATCCGGCTTTGAGTTCGACGCTTTAGCTGACGCAGCTTGCATCGTCTTGGGAGGCACTACCGCTGGGAATAACGCAGCAGGCACGATCATCGAGAACAACTTGATTGTCGGTCAGAATCAAGGACTGGTAGGCATTGACTGGCAAAATGGTATCGCTGGGAATGCAATGGTGACTATCCGCAGGAACGGCTTCTTCGGATTCACATCAGGAAGCACAGCCGGGGCTTGTCTCAGTTGCACGGTATCTGGCATAGACCAACCAAGATTTGCTTTGGTCGAAGACAACTGGTTTGGTGACTCCGACAACCTGATTGACATGAATCCAAGAGGCTTCAAGGAGTCCATCATCCGGCGAAATACGTTCTTCACAAATGGTGCTAATCAGAATCCCGATGAGATCATAGACAACACTGGCGGGAACGACACCATCATTTATGAGAACTACCTCCCCGGGACTTACGATCAAGCGAATGGCTATGTCCCCGGAACTAATGATGAGTGGGCGGGGAACTACAATAGCCTTGCTGGCGGCATAACGGCTGCCGATCCTGCATAGGGAGGATATAGGTGGCGGTTACTCTTAGCGAGATAGTGAAATAGAAAAACGGCGTGGGGACCTGCCAGATTGGGCAAGTCCCCACAAGCCGAATCGGAGGGCTTTATGGCAGGGACAGCCACATATACCGAACGAGACTACGGCACGGTCAAACTGCTCAAATGTGCTTGGGTATCAGATGCTAGCGGAGATGTGAGCGGCACGGCAAGTTCGATCGTCTATGATGGCAAGTTGCTTGCTGTCACCACTGACCCGTCAGCAACAGCGCCAACAGATGACTATGATGTGACGGTGCTGGATGACAACAGTATGGATGTCTTACTAGGTGCTGGCAGTGATAGGGACACCGCCAACACGGAGTACCTATTGGAAGCCAATTTAGGCGCAGTGGCTAAAAGTAAACTGACCGTGACGGTTGCCAACGCAGGCAATGCGAAAGAGGGAACAGTCTATATCTGGATAAGGTAAGTAGATGGCAGTAGGCGACGAAATACTGGCGATGAAGCGTGATGCGGAAAAGATGGAAAGGCGTGAGCGCACCGACTGCCCTAATGATGGCTGGCCTCTTGACAAGCTGGCAGATGGCACTTTGCATTGTCCGTTCGATGGCTGGTCTGACCCGCCTAAACTTGGTGCAAGAAGGCATGACTGATGAACGCATATAACGATTTGGGCACACTCAAAAGCAGATTGGATATAACGGGCACGTCGTATGATGCTGACCTATTGGCCATACTAATAGCTGCTAGCCGCCAGATTGATCAGTACTGTAATCGCTTCTTTTACGTCGACGCAACGACGCGGTACTACGACGGCTCGGGATCTCCGTTCTTTTTGGCTGACGACCTACTGACCGTGACAACATTCAAGGTAGACGAGGATGGTGATGCTACTTATGAATCCACTCTAGCCACAACTGACTATCACTTACAACCATATAACGATACGCCAAAGACATGGATAATAATATCATCTGACTCAGATTATGGAGGCTTTGCATCAGGGATCAAAAAGGGCATCGAGATAGCGGGGACCTTTGGCTATGGCGATGGCAAGTCAACAACGCCTTATACAGACGCAGGAACTGATTTGAATGATGCCGCCATGTCCACCACTAAGACAACATGGGCTGTTGATGACGGCACGGCGTTTGCTGTGGGGCAGACGATTCTATGCAATAGTGAGCAAGCCTATATTAGCGCCATTTCCAGCAATGACCTAACCGTCAGTAGGGCAGTGAACGGAACGACGGCTGCTGCTCATTCTGATGACTCTGACTTATATATTTATCAATACCCCGAACCGATAGAGGAAGCGACATTGATTCAGTCGATGAGATGGTGGAAAAGGAAAGAATCGGCCTATCAGGATGCGATAACAAATCCTGAAACCGGCTTGACACAGGTTTACAAAGGCTTGGATGCGGATGTCCGACTCATCATCGGCCAGTATAAGAGGAAGAATATCTGATGGCAAAATCAGGCGTGAACTTGAGTATGGTATTAGATGCAGACGAACTTAAAAAGCTACAGCATAAGCTGGAGGCTAAACTACTGCTAGGTAATCCATTAAAGAAGTTATTGGGTAAAGCAACGGCATTTGTCTCGAAGGAGGTCGAAATCCATACGCCTGTTCAGACTGGCAGATTAAGGGCAAGCATTACACCTGAAGTAGCCGGCGGGGCAGTGCCGGAATTTGCCCAGATAGGAACGAATGTGGCATACGCTTCGACAGTTGAATATGGCGGCACTTACCAAGGGAAGCCATTCCCCCCGCGTTATGTATTACCCAGTGATAGAAGGGTTATGAAGCAGCGCAGGGTATTCAAGGGTATAGGGCCATTCCAACACGCTTGGAATCGAAGTGAAACTAAAGTCAGGGATATATTAAAAGACTGGGGGCAAATGGTTGAAAAGTTTTGGAGTAAGTGACTATGGGGCTTGAAGGAATGGGGAGTGGCTTGAAGACTAGACTTGAGACAATAAGTGATCTCGCGAGGGTTTATGCGCCGAATGAATTGCCTAATTCAATCAATGAATTCCCAGTAGCCCTAGTTCTGCCTGGAGAAACACTATACAACCAAACATTTGGCAATGCTGAAATCGTTACATTCCGTATATTGATAATGCTTTCGAAGCAGGATACCCCCACAGTGTTGAACCGGATGCTAGATTATATTGAGAAGGCAGGTTCCGATTCGGTCTATGCCGCCATTGACGGAGATGCAACACTTGGCGGTGAGGCGGATTTCGCCATGCTAATTAGCAATTCTGGAGCTGGAACAACCGTATGGGGCGGCCACCAATATCTTTCAACCGAATTCTTAGTGGAGGCGCAAAAGGCATGAAGAAAGAAAAGAAATATATCGCACAAACCAAGTTGATATTGAATAGAGGGCATCTCAAGGTCTTCCCCGGGCAAGAGGTTGTTCTTGGCCCTGAAGACGAAGCCGACGGCATACACATTGATCTGTTGCTAAAAAATGGCGGGATTATACCGGCACCACCAGAATCAAAGAAATCGGAGGTGAAAGATGGCAAGAGTAAGCAGTGATACATCAAAGGTATACATTGACGAGTTCGACTTCTCGGGGTACACCAATTCAATCAATCTGGCAATCACTAATAACTTGCCAGAGGTCACTTGTTTTGGCGATTCGGGGCCGGAATTTGTTGAGGGATTGCCATCTGCGACTGCGACAATCAATGGCTTCTTTGACACTACCGACGATGGATACGATGAGCAGATGTGGGCCAATATTGGGGACAATACGAAACACTATCTGGGGTTGTTCCCTGGGAGTGATGCTTCCCATGGAGATATTGGATATGAATTACAGGCGCAAATATCTGGTCAGCCAAGACCACATGAGGTTGCCGGTGCTGTGCTGCTGAATTGCGACTGGACAAGTGAAGGCGGTATTTACCGTGCTACGTCGATGGCCAACGAAGCCGTGGCTGGTACTGGCGCGATCACCAATTCAAACAAGAATCTTGGAGCGACATCGGCCAACACTGTCTTTGTGGCCACGATAAGATGCACGGCCTTCAACGGCACAACGATCACGGTCAGAGTGCAGGAGAGTTCGGACGATGGCTCTGGTGATGCCTATGCCGACATCTCCGGGCTGGCCGCTACCTTCACGGCGATAGGAGTAACAAGGGTATCAACCACAAGCGCAACCGAAGCATGGAAACGAGTCAATATTCAAACATTCACAGGTACGAGTATGACTATATTTGTCACCTGTGGCACTGAATCAGGAACTTAATAGAGGAGGTTCAAATGGCACGAATACCAGGGAACGATGCAAATCTTAGCTACAACGCTGTAGCGATAGAGGATGAGCTTAGTAGCATCGGCCTGACGGTAAACAATACGCTAACTGAAGTGACAGCATTTGCTGACACAGGCGCAGAGTTTGTCGAGGGGCTGGCTAATGGCACATTCTCTATATCGGGGGCGGCAGACTTTGCGGCATCACAGGGTGACGCCACCATATTTACCCAGATAGGAAGTGGTGAAGCGGCCTTCATCTACCAGCCGACAGGCAATGCAGCTGGTGCAAGTGACCCAAACTACACTGGCAATGCCTTAGTCAGCTCCTACACCATCACAGCAGATGTAGGTGGGGCGGTAACTTATTCCGCCGATCTGCAAGTAAATGGGGCCACCACCAGGGCAGTATCGTAGGCTAATATTAGATGGCCACTGTACCGGAGCGCATCGCGGACTTGGAAAACCGCATCAAACGAATGCGTGAGGTACAGGTATGTCTTGAGGAGTTAGGTTGTGGTGAAGCCAGTATTGAGGTCGACAGGGATATAGATATGGCCGAAATGCTGTTGCACGATTTAAGGAGGCAGGATGAAAAAGGGCTTGAAGATACCAGCCAGACGGGTGGAGTCTGATGATTGCGTGGTAGCTATTGGGCGTAAGGTTTCCGGTGACAGGATTGTGGATGAGGGAGCAGCACACCATGTCCATGAAGGTGAGTGGGTAGATATAATCCCAGTGGGAGCTATGACTCAGTACATAGCTCTAGACAAGTTGAGGAGAGCATTGACCAATCCGAATCAAGACGGGCTGGCCAATTCGATGGAATCATTGTGTCGGTCAATTGCAAGCCGTGTCATGGCATGGAACTGGACCGACATGAAAGGTATGCCTCTACCACCGCCAACCAGTGAGGTGATACAGGAATTGGCTGAAGACGAGATCATTTACCTTGTCAATGCCATACAAGGGGAAACGGTGGCTGAGCGAAAAAACGCATCAGGGCGCTCGCCCAAGAAACCATCAACGGTGAAGCGCCCACAACCGAAAGCATCATAGATAGTATTTGCCAAGCATTCAATTGCACGCCAGCAGAGGCATTGAAGCAAGACCCTGCGCTAGCCTTTGGGATACTAGAGGCAAGGATGGCTAAGGCTACTAGGGACCAGCACAATACGGATGCTAGTAAATTAACAAAAGGGCAAGTTGGATTTTGGCGAGAACTAAATCAGGCATTGGAAGAAAAGAACGATGGCCAGTGCAGCGAAGCTTAGTATAGTAATCAGCGCCAAGGATAATGCAGGCAAAGTGATGAGTGGCTTGCAGAAGCAGGCCACTGGCTTCGGCGCGGCCATAATGAAAAACCACAAGGCTATCGGCATTGGTATGACCGCGATGGGTGCCGGCATTCTGGCCGCTGGCGGTATGGCTGCGCGCTCATTTGCCCAGTTTGAGGCGGGGATGCGTGAAGTCAATAGCATGATGGGCCTCAGCCAGGACGAATTTGAGGCATTTTCCAAAGACGTGCGAGAAATGTCAAGCAGGATAGGCGTTGATGCGGTCGAATCCACAAAGGCTCTCTACCAAGCAATATCAGCGGGTGTGCCCGAAGAGAATGCTATCACATTTCTTGAAATAGCATCAAACGCAGCAATAGCTGGTGTCACGGATACTAAAGCAGCCGTTGATGGATTGACCACTGTTCTAAATGCTTTCAAAATTCCGATGAGCAGCGCGCAGAACGTGGCAGATATAATGTTCACGACCATTAAAGGCGGCAAGACCACACTTGATGAGCTTTCCACTTCGCTATATAATGTTGCCCCATTAGCTCAAGCCTCTGGTGTTTCGTTTGATGAAGTATCCGCTGCTATGGCCACAATGACTAAGCAGGGCGTACCGACTAGCGTAGCCACAACGCAGCTCAGAGCAGCAATCCAAGCTCTAACAGCCCCTACAGCAAGGCAGGAGAAGCACCTCGCAGCGTTAGGGCTAGAGATGAGCAAGGAAAACATAGAAACCAAGGGCTTGGCTGGTGTCATGGGTGAGTTAATGGGAGCGACAGATGGCAATATGGCAACGTTGCGGAAGCTGATTGGATCAGTTGAAGGCGTACAGGCCATCCTTGCCTTAGCTGGTGAGAATGCCCAGTCATACGCTGCCGATCTGGATGCAATGGCACATGCTTCTGACGGTGTCGGCGCAGCTACAGAAGCAGTTAATGAAATAAATAAAGGCGCAGATCGCCAATTTGAATTAATGCAAGGTAAAATACAGGGGATTCAGTTGATAATAGGTGAGCATCTTCTTCCTGTTCTAGCATCTTTGGCAACTAAAACCAGCGAGATTATCACAAGTATGAAAGAGTGGGCAGATGCGCACCCTGCGTTAGCAAGTGCATTGCTAAAAGTGGGGGGCATACTTGGTGTTGGCGCAACGATTGGCGGTCCTCTCATACTCCTTTTGCCTTCATTAGCTAGCGGCGCGCACATGGCCGCCGGAGGTTTCAGGGCTCTTGCAGGCGGCGTGGCTGCTGTGAAACTTGCGGGACTGGCTTCGGTAGCCGCGTCACTTGGACCGATAGCGCTTCTGCTAGGTGCCGGTGTTGCTATTTGGTCAGAATGGACGGGGGCATTAGGAGGCACTGAACGGAAGATAGCAGGGGCAAATAAACTCATAGCCGAAATGACGGAGAAATTAGAGGATTTGGTCGAGGCAGGCAAAGGCGAATCCCAACAGGCAATAAATCTGAGGACCATAATCAGCACTAACACCAAGGCAAGAGACAAGTTGATAAAAAAAATGGGCCAACAAACAGCGGCAACCCAAAAGACCGAAACTGCAATAGAACATCTTGCGCAGGATTATGGGCCATACCTTGAAGATTTGAAGCAAGAAGAAAATATACTTAGTACGCAATTAGCACCGGCGCAGACTTTTTGGGGTGAGCGCATTCATACAATGGGCAGAGAGATTGTTGATCTTAGCGACAAAGTCAAGGGTGGGACTGATGTATGGGAAAAATATTATTCACAGTTTCTTGAACTTCATGGGAATCTACCAGGCGTAGGGCGTATAATTAAGGAGTCAATAACAGAGCCAATGAGTGAGTCACAATTAGCAATACTCGAAGCAACAAAGAGTTGGACACAGTTTTTCATCGACACCTCGCCCGCCGCTAAGATGTGGGATGCATTTGGAATTTCGACTGAGGAAGCCTTTAATAAGGTGATTGAAATGTCAGGTAGGAGTAGAGGGGAGCTTGGTACTTTATTCGGCGGTATGGAAAGGGAGTTAGATGATTTCAACGTTCACTGGAAAGAAATGGTTGAAAAGGCTGGAATTGATTGGGAGACATTCGCATCTGAATTCAAAACTACTGGACTTGAGACAATAGAGGAAATCTTTTTTGAAACAGGGGAGCTAATGGGCCTAGCAATCAGGTCTGCTCAGACAACATTGCGGGAAATCATACCAGGATCTGGGGAATGGATCCGTGCACCTGTTTCCAATTGGGCTGCAGAAGTGGAAAGACTTAACAGGGAAGATGCGGAAAAGGCAGCTAAAGCAGCGGAACAAGCAGCAGCGGCAGCGGCAGCACAAGCAGCGGCAGCACAAGCAGCGGCAGACCAAGGAGTAGTACCACAACCAAGGCTAGGCTATGGACCGGGGGGCACGACGGCTTGGGTCCAGCCAGGAGTGGGATTACCGTCGGGATGGAATTGGGCACCACAAAACTATGATCAGCAATTACATGGTAAGCTAAACCAAGTGCCAGAATTTCAACAAGGCGGCCGAGTCAACGCGCCACTTGGCCAGCCAGTGCCGGCGATCTTGCACGGTGGGGAGACTGTAACGCCAGCCGGCCAGCAAGCTGGTGGTGTGACCGTTGTGCTGTCTAATCCAGTATTCTTGGGCGACGAATCCAGTGCCAGACAGTTAGCTGATCTGATAGGGGAGGAGTTGCAAAGGAAGTACAGGCTTGGCTGGAGCCCAACTTAATGGGAGCTGAATATGGCGAATGAATTAGTACACGCAACACAAGGTGCATCGCTGACACAAGCCGAGTTCGAAGCAGTCGGCTTGCATATCTTTGACAGTCAATCAACAGGCGATATTCCTTACGCATCTTCTACAACCCAAATATCAAGGTTAGCTATTACGGCGGCTAGGATACTTGGGGTTAGCGGCGGGATACCTGCTTGGGTTAACACGCTGCCCGCTATGACCTTGGGTGGTGCGATTACTGGTGGCGACCAAACTATGACCCAAATGGGGCATATAGGGATTGCTCGAGCGGTTAGTACTAATTTTGGTTTAGCTTACGGTGAAACTATTACGATAACCGACAATGCTGATAAAGGCGGGGCCTTATTTAACTTTCAACCCGCAAAAACATCAGCCGCCTTTACAGCTCAAGCTTGGGGCGGTAAGTTCGCTGTGCAGTTAGATAGTACCAATACACAAAATTGGACTCATGCTACTGCTGGTTTAATTGGAGTACTTGGCGACCTTACTATTGAGGGGGCCTCATCTGGGACGGTTACTGGGGCCGCTAATTTTATAACAGCAGTGAATGTCCTTGATGCGGCAACTATTACAAATCTCTACGGGTTCTATATAGTTACTCCAACCGTCGCAGGCTCCAAGGTCACCAATGAATACGGCATCTACATAGCTGACCAGAACACGGGCGCAACACTCAACTATGCCATATACACAAATGCTGGTGTGGTACGAATTGGAGATGACATACATCTCCCTGCTACAAAAAAGCTTTACTTTGATGGGGGTACTCACACATATATAGATGAAGTATCCGCTGATAGGTTAGAGTTTGTGGCTGGTGGGACTGCTATGTTAACCATCGCAAGCTCGTGGTTTGCAATTCCCGCCACTGGAAGATTTTATTTCGATAATGGCGGGGATACATACATAGCTGAAACTGCTGCGGATAAGGCAGCTTTTGTGGTTGGTGGAACAAAACTCTTTGAATTAACTGAGGCAGGTGGAGGGGCGAATGACTGGTTAGCTATAAATGCCCTAAGCAAGCTCTATATCGATGGTGGTGGGAATACTTATATACATGAGTCTGCTGCTGACACAATGGGCTTTGTGATGGGCGGCGTTGCTATTGCTACCATAACAGCTACAGCTATAAACATTGGGGTGGCAGGCGCTACGGCTGGGACACTTACCCTTGCAGGTTCCACCTCGGGTGTTGTTACAATCGCTGTCGCCGCCGCCGCTGGAACTTGGACAATGACACTACCTGCGGCTGTGGGTGGGGCAGGTGAACAGCTCACCGACGCAGCCGGGAACGGTGTAACCTCCTGGGCTGCGGCTGCTTCCTCTAGAAAATGGAAGAACGACCTTGGGCCATTTGACCCCCAATATGCCCTCGACCAAATACTAGGGACACGAGATGTTCACCTTTTCACTTATAAGGCGGGACATGGCACTGGTGACTATAAAACAAAGTACGTGGGGCCATTTGCCGAGGACGCCCCCTGGGCGATGCACTTTGGTAATACCATAGTGAACCCTGTTAACACCCTGGGGTACATGGTGCTGGGGTTCAAAGCAATGGACGCCCGGTTTAGCACGGCTGAGGAACGGATAGCGGCTGTGGAAGAGGCTAACCGTATACTCAGGGAACAATTGGTGGATGCGAAAGTACTACCTAAAGCATAAGGAGTAAGCATGGCAGCAATAGATTACCCAGCGACAATAAAGGTTCTACAGCAGCACCATGATGCTAAGGCTCGTGAGTATAGTGGGATGCTAGTTAGCTACGAGCGCTTACAAGTAGCCGCTACAACGGGGACAATTAACCTTCCAGGTGTTTCGTTAACCGCTAGTTCGAAAGGCCAAGCAGTGGCAACCTTGACCGCCCTGGAGGCATGTATAGTAGCGGACTGCTCCAGTGCAGATGTTGAGCCCGTGGAAGTGGTTGAGATGGAACCCGAGGAAGAGCTCAAGGAGGAAAGCTAGTGGGGTACGAAATAAAGCTGCCTGAAAAGTTCCTACAGTTTAACGGGGAACCTTTTCTTAGGCCCAAACTTGATAAGAAAACAGGGGGCAGTATCCCACGTAAGGACAAGGAAACGGGTGAGGTGCTTAAGAACCTAAAGGGCGATGTGCTTATTGAATTGGAAGAGGTTAGCTTTGTTGACATAGCTAAGGTGTTTGTGGAAAATGCCTTTAACCTTGCCGGGGCGCAATCGATACCAGACCAGCCAATTGAAAAGCCGGAGGGCTGTAAGCCTTGGACAATTGACGACATAGGCAATGCAACCACTATTACAGCAGATTTGAATGTGGTGGCAGACAATGTTCTTGTACTGGAAGACCACCCTTATTGGTGGCTGATGGGCAAGGATGAAAAACCAGGGGTGATAGACCTATATGGCCCGCACCCTTTGGTACTGGGGATAAATGCTCAGGTGTTCAAGGATGTATTTAGCACGGACACCGTTGATGAAGATGGGAAAAAGACAGTGACAAAGGTAGCCGATACCAGGGCGGCAAAGCGGCGGTCAGCTAAGAAAGACAAAAAGCTAAAGGCAGCGGAGGCAAATAGCAGTGGCGGGTAGCCCGTTTGTACTTAGCTTTGGATTAGGCTATGCCATTCCCAACGTATGAGGTCGGAATAGACTGGGGGAACGACGGGGCTTTCGACAGCTTCCCGTACACATTTCCTATCAACTTCGGCTATGCCAACCATGACGACAATGTGACATCTGACGTTATGAGGATGACGTTTTCACACGGTCGGGATTCGGAACTACAGAGGGCAACAGGTGGGAGTTGTGAGATCACGCTTAATAATGATTCGCAAAAGTACAGTCCGGCCAATTCTGGCAGCGCTTTGACAGGCAACTTAGTCCCGAACCGGCCTGTCAGGGTGAGGGCGACGTTTGCTGCCGGCAGCGTGACAGATGAGCCGTTGTGGTATGGCTTCATAGAGTCGATTGTCCCACATCCTCATCACACACAGCATACTTGCGTGATCCGGTGCATAGATGGCTTTGACTACTTGAACAGGGCAGATGTGGACACCGAACTTTTCGCGAGCGACACAACCGGCAACATCATTGGCGAATTACTAGATGATGCAATCTGGAGTTCCACTTTGCGGAATCTGGACGCTGGGCAGGATACCGTACCGCTTGCAAGATGGCACGACTCGAAGGCATTGGCAGCGATCCAAACACTGGAAAGCACAGAGCTTGGATTCTTCTACATTGATGCTCAAGGCCGCGCCGCATTTGAAGACCGCCACCACAGGCTGAAGTCACCGCACACGGCTAGCCAGGCCACCCTTGACGATACCATGACCACGCTTACATATGAATACAATGCGCGCAGCGTGTTCAATAATGTCCGAGCGTCCTATACTGAATACGAACTGCAAGCCACAGCAGAGCTTTGGAGACTATCCGAAACGCCGTCGATCCCTGCCGGTGAGACACGGACTTGGATAGCCGAGTTCGACGACTTCTCAACCAACATAGTCACACCGGTAGCGACTACCGACTATACCGCCAACAGTGCATCAGGCGGTGGTGGCACCGATATGACCGGTGACATCAATGTTACCTTCACGCCTTTGGCACAATCGGCAGAATTACAGCTTGAGAACACGGCATCCGTGCCAGCATTTATCACCTTATTAAAAGTTCGCGGGGACGCATATACGAAAGGGGACGTTACCATCCGTGAGGCCACCGACTCGACATCTCAAACGGCCTATCACCTGCGAACCAAATCGCTCGACGGCCAGTTTCTTAATGACATAGATCAAGCACAGGACTACGCAGATTTCGTGCTGGCAAGGTTCAAAGACCCGCAACCGGAAGTCAGTATGACTTTAACTAATAAGGATAATACGCTATTGACGGAGATATTGACGCGTAAGGTTAGTGACCGGATCACGGTTGACAATGACGAGCTTGCGATGGTGAACCAAGACTTCTACATCAATAAGGTTGAGCATACCGTGCTGGGCAAGGAACAACTGCATCGTGTGGTTTACCGCTTGGCAGAGGTTGATGAGGAGGAGTTTTGGACTCTCGATATTTCCACTTTGGGGACTGCAACACGTTTAGCATACTAACTAGCTTATTAGGAGAAGCTATGATTACTTACGCAGAGAACTATTATGATCTGACCTTCGATGACTACGTTAAGAAGGCATTGAACAAAATCCGTGTCAAGAATATGCACATACCGCCAATCAAAGAGGTTAAGGTCGGCAAGCTGAAGCCGTTGAGGGCAAGGGTTAATCATGGACGCTGGATTGTTGACTGCCCTATTTGCAATAGTGCTGAGTATGTTTTCGAAGGCAAGCATCTGTTGCTTTGCCAGAACTGTATGAACGATGGCACTGATTTATTCAGGGAAGTTACCTTGCCTGCCAACATTGATAAAATAGAGGCAATATTGAATAAGCGGCAAGCTAAGGAATATATAGCAGGCCGGCCGAATTATCCAAATCGCAACTGGGAACCCGGGCAGACATTGGATGATCTGGAAAAGGAAAATAAGGAGAATGGGGTAAGCTAATGGCTTGGACAGCACCGAGAACGTGGGTAGCTGGAGAGGTTGTGACAGCAGCCTTAATGAACACGCATGTCAGGGACAATCTACGTTACCTGAAAGGTTTGGACGGTGTGCCCACAATCGAGAGCGGCCTTATTATAGACAACACTGATGGCGACGAGTACCTGCAATTGCCGTTATTGTCAACGGCGGAATGTGCAACTATATTAGCTGCTGAGGGCAAAGGAGCATTCGATGAGGATTTGCATAAAAGCAAATATTATGATGGAGCAAATCTACAAACGGTTTGTAGTGAGGCATTGGCCTTTGTATATGGCTTGTTAGGAGGTGATTGATGACTATAGCTTTTCGGCTAGGTAGTATCGTACAGGATAGTGCGACGGGCTTCAAAACATTGAGTGCTGGCCCGACAGGTGCCAATAATTATGAAACTATGGAGAGTGATAGGAGTGGCGCTGGTGCAGGTGGTGGTACTGATTATCAGGTGCCTGCTGGAAGGACGTTTACAATTGCTAAGATCATATATCGTGGCGAGAATGCTGGCGCAGACTTCATGATTGGTTATGGTGACGATGCTGTTGCAAATGGAGTTGCGGCACCGACTAATCCAGTAGGATTGACTGCTGATGGCGTCTTTGCTGCTCCAACTGCCCATACTACATATTCCGTTGATGTCTATCTCGTTGTGCCGGCGGAAAAATACCCCTATGTCAAAGTAAGTGGCACGACTTGGTGTAATATAATAGCACTCGGGTACGAAGTTTAGGAGGGATTATGGATGTTGTAGCGATTGAAAACGAATGCCACGAAATAATAGACATGGTTCAAAGAATAACGATTGCCAAGAAACTATCTACTGGGAGTGAGTCACAGTTGCTAAAGGCTCTTGTGCATGAGCGTTTTAAGAATGAGGGGCTTACATTCATTAGCGATTAATAAGTAGGCAAGCAAGATGGATAAGCAACTTGCGGCAATCGTTCGGTTCTACCGCAATACCAATAGGTATTGGTACAACAAGTATGTGACAGCAAGCGATACCGTAGGAATTTATATAACACGGCAAGCAGCGACCGATGCTGGCACTGATACATCCGAGGGGGATGCTCTTATTTTGGGAATACTGATTGAGTACACAGCATAGGGTAATGATGTCAGCAGTAGAGAGATTCTACCGAAACGTGGCGGGTTACTGGTACAGGCTTGTTGTCAAGTTGCGTGCCCGCCTGTATATCAAGCCAGCCATGATGTTGGGTGAGCTGAACACATCGCTGGACATCCTCCCCCTTATTGTCGATAAATACGGGATAGGACTCGTAGATTCCGGGCAAGTGAAGACTCTAAGCGGGCATTATAAGGTTACCACCATCGCCGAGGTCATGCGCTTTGTCAAATGGGCGGAGATCCACAAACTACCGTACGAGGAACCTTACCACAACTGTCCCGACTACGCCATGGGACTGTTGGGCAAACTGTGCAATACTAAGGGCTGGTGGGGCTTGGCTTTCGGGTTTGCTCATGTGGTGGTGGGTTCTCAAATCCATTCCGTCAACATCGCAGTGGCTTATCCCTCGGAAGACCAACAGGAGGGCACCATATACTTGATAGAACCGCAGGATGGTCGGATATTGCTTAACCACAATAGGCTGGTGCAATACATACTTATGCCGTGAGGATACAGTAAGGGAGCTAACTATGGATGAAGCAGAAATCCTTAACATGAAGCCAGAAAAGCGCCAGGTCTTGATCGCCATGAAGGTAGTCCAGATGCATGATGTGGATATACCGGAGATCAAGTCAAGATTACGTAACGGGGATGAGAGCATAGAGGATCACGAAATCAGGCTTACAAAGATTGAAACTAAGGAAGCGGTCAAGCGAAGTATCCTGGGAAGCAAGCGTCCTAAGCAGATCGGGATCGCTGGTGGAATCCTCACGGTTATTTTATCTATAATATATGGCATAGGTGCTAATCAAGGATGGTGGGCTTAACACTTTATTAGATTAGTTTGCTTTATCCTGGGCGAGGCCGGGTTGTTGTTCATCCTGGTCTCGTCTTTTTTTATGCAATATCCATCTAGTGCTTGACAAATGCAATACATTGTGCTATACATATAATAAAGGAGTTTAGGGGGAGGCCGGATTTCATGAAACAAAAATTCCAAGTGGGCGACAAGGTTATACTGACGAAGCGATCTCCTCTGTATATCACCGAAGACCTGCGGCGCAACCGGCCACGGACTATCAAGGGGATAGAGTATGACCCCCGAAAGCAATGCAGCTATTACTGTTGTGGCTATAATCACTCGGAGGCTGGAGCATTTGTCCAAGAGTATCCTTTCAGGTCATATCATCTAGCGCCGGTGGTGGCTAGAACAGTGGGTAGGCCACGAACTAGGCGACAATACAGGGCAAACGGCCTCCACACGGAGGAAAGTATAGGCCAAGAGGCAAATGTCGGCTGTGGTGCCACTGACGGCCTTGCGGTGCATTTAATGCTAATATGCAAGGGTGCGGGTGCATTTACCACTATTCAGGCAGCGAGGGCATACCTGAGCATAACTATTGCCTTGAGTGCGTGGCGATATTGGATGATAATGGTAGGGAGGCTATGGATGTATGATGAGTTTCGCTTCGGCATCAAACGCAGATTATATAATTGGAATTTGCGATTTGCCCGCGAACAAAAGGGATTAACGCAAAGCCAATTAGCTGAAATTATAGGTGTGTCCTCATGCTCAGTATCTCATCTGGAAACATTGAAAAAGTATCCCTCGGGTGCTATGGCGTCCAAGGTTGCCGACGCACTTGATAGCTCTGTGGAGGCTTTATTCCCAATATGGTTGAAGGAATTCAAATTTAAGCAAGCGCCAACAACATTGGAAGACAGGGTTATAAGCCTGGATGAATTGCAACAATTGCCAGATGCACCCAAATTACTTGAGGCTCCCTATCTTGCCTCCGACATCCAGCAAGAGATAGAAACAACGGATCTAGCGCGCTATATATTATCCTCTGAATGCTTGACCGAACGTGAACGCAATATCCTTATAGCGCGTTTCGGGCTAGATGATGGTATATCGCAGACTTATGGCGAATTAAGCCAACAATATAAAGTCACCCGCGAGAGAATACGCCAAATTGAAAGCAAGGCGCTGAAAAAACTCAGGAAAAAACATGACCGCCTACAAGCTGAATATTTTGAAAGGCCGTAGCGTGGTAGCAGCCGAATAGACGGATGCTTGCCAAGGAACGCCGGAAGATTGCTTGTATTCAGTGGTGGCATGACTTCGGCCAGATGTGCAAAACAGCCTTTAGATGGGCGTAAAATAAGAAAGGAGGTTGGAGTTGGACTGGATAAGGAGATGGTTGTTCAAGTGGCGGATGCTTCGCCTGAAAAGGTTGGCGGAGGAGTTTTATTCTTGGCATAACGAGCCATTTGTGTGCAGGGATTGCGGTTGGGCTACATGGGAACCGGAGGGCTGGTGCTGGATAAAAGCGATTGGAATATTCCCCAAGAAGGTGTCCTGCCCTCTTCGGATGGCAGATACACCAGAAGCCTTAAAGGCTTGGCAGATCGAGAGGGAAACCGAAGTACATTATGAGAGGGGGAGATAGTGGACCGCAAATTGATTCCTGATGAAGTTCGGGAGAGGTTGAGGGAACCCTTCCCACCAGAGGCAATAACGCAACATCCCGCCAAGTCCTTCCTCAGTACGATCAAGGCAATCTATATCACCGAGAGGCTGAATGATATCTTCGGAATAGGGGGCTGGGATCTCTCGCATGAGATCGTGAGTGATACCGAGGATTACGTAGCAGTCAGGGGTTGGCTCTATCTCAAGGAGTATGACTTCTGCACCCCTGCCCAGTATGGTGGGCATAAAAAGACTGGCACAAACACTGAACCTGCTGATGGCTATAAGTCCGCTGTGACCGACTGCCAGAGTAAATGTGCGTCTTATTTAGAGATAGGGATAGATGTCTTCAAGGGGAAGACTACTGCCCTAGATCAGAAATCCAGTTCACAGTCATCCTCGAAAGCCTCAGCGCATGATTCAACCAGGGGCCCGCATTCATTGCGGATTATCTCCTCGGATGCTGAAAAGGCAATAATGGGAGAAATCGCTAAACTGTTTACTAAACTCGGATGGGACACAGAAGCGCAGGAGACCTTCCTCAGTTGCTATCCCGAACTAGCAGGGAGGCAGAAATTAACGTTGGATGAGAAGCGGTTTCTGGTGGCTAGACTAGAGGAGGAAGTCAAAAAATGATACCGCCTCAAGAGTTGATGGAAGCCATCTTCAAGCAAGGTCAAATCCTTATCCAGAAGAATGAGGAGTACCCAAAACTCATTGAGAAGATGGCTGATGCAAAGATGGAGTACAATATGGGGTTTGCTACCAAACAGACGCAGTTGAGACTGGACGGCGTTGCGGTGACGATAATTGACAAGCAATGCCGAGGTACCAGTCCCGTAGCTAAATTGGAACGAGATTATATTATAGCTGAAGGCGTAGTAGAGGCTTGTAGGGAATCCATGAGAGACGCAAGAGCAATCATGGACAGTTACAGAAGTCTGTTGACGTGGATGCGGGAGGAATTAGTAAGGAGTTAGGGGGGGGCGATGAATGATTATATCGGTTACGTAGCCACGTTGCCCAATAACAAAGAGGTATTGTTTTTAGACCGGAACGAAAGTATTGGTATCTTTCAGAGACTTTACCCCGGGGAACATTGGGAGCCGATAAATCCCCGGGTACTAGATCACACAAGGCTACCATCTGGAACAAGCATAGAGCCTATACCAATTGCATAAATTAAGGAGGAATGAGACAGTGAACGAACCGAAGAAATCGGAGCGGGTCAAGACCAAGATTCTGAGGGTGGACGAGATCAAGAAGATCGGGGAACGACAGACCCCGAAGCTGCCAATCCTGGCCCAG
>CEPX01415172.1_pt1 | contig 29378 bp, 30 predicted proteins | sample 361361 | NCBI WGS metagenome assembly CEPX01 (sample SAMEA2619974, study PRJEB7988) | marine metagenome | biome: marine biome (ENVO:00000447); feature: mesopelagic zone (ENVO:00000213) & marine oxygen minimum zone (ENVO:01000065); material: "saline water (ENVO:00002010), including plankton...
TGTTGCACCATACTTGAGCATGTACTGCTGAGCTACTAAAGCATTCTGAGCTGGAAAGATCAGTCCCTCACTTTGTTCGTAGATTCTTTCTGCAGCCATCATAATCTCATCAGTAGTTTTAATCGAATTACTCGAAAGCATTTTTTCAACACCAATTACAAGGACGTTGTTATAATCAAGTTTGTTAGCTGTCCAAAGTGCCACACCACCACCACCACAAACAGCTGTAGAAGTCAATATTGGAACTTTCTTTTTTAAAATGCTGCTTAAAACAGATGAAAATAGCCTTTGACGCTCGCCACTATTTTCGCTATGTGTTGGGGCAGCTACGATAGCTTCAATATCTTCAATCTTAAAATCAGCATCTTCCAGTGCATCCATTGTAGCTTGATAAACAAGCTCTTGACTTGTGTCTGTTTGTGTTCCAAACTTAGTCATTCCTACTCCTTTAACATACATAGAAAACCACCTTTACTTAGCATATTTAGATCTGAAATCAGTTTTGTTCACTATTGCCAGCATCAAGAGAGCCTCTGCCACTAGATCATCCTTGACAAATGCCTTTCCCTGAAGGATGGCCCCTCGTTCATCTTGCGCTATTAAGTCTAACTCAAATCTTAACTGATCACCTGGCAACACAGGTGCAGAAAATTTAACATCCTTTAATCTATATGCCAATACATCTTTTTCCAGATGATTGGGTATATTGCTTCTTGCTAACAGAGTTGCTGTTTGGCCAAGGCCTTCAACTGTGAGAGCACCAGGCATTATCGGAAAACCAACAAAATGTCCTTTTAAAAAATCTTCATTGCCTGATATATTTTTTATTGTTACAATCCTGTTACTGCTTAAACTAATTACCTTATCTATAAACAAGAAATGTTCATTGTATGGTATAATCTTCATAACCTGTTCTGTGTTTATTTCCCCTTTGTCGTTTTTGAGCTCATTAAATTGGTCCATTTTTGTCGATTTTTTAAACCTTGGTCAGTTTAAATATCTTTCTACCATAGTATTCTTTAATATATATTTTTAAAGACTATTACCCTATTATATATTTCTCAGTATTGATAAGTACCAAATCTTTATAAAAAACACGTATAGAATTATACCTATGTTAAAGAGCAAAAAGGCAAAACTTAGGCTCAATCACAGCAGAAAATTGATTGTAGATGGCTTGAATAAGGCACTAGGGCCACTTGAAACAGCATATACTTTCTTGGGCAAATCTGCTGTTAGGGCAAAAGAAAAATTTCCATCTGTTTACAAATATTTTGAAGGCATAGTAAGGCAACATATGATAACACCCAGCCATGAACTGTATAAATCATCAAAGATTGAGGATATGGGCAGCGTTATAACCAGTAACGTAATGAGAAGATTGCCTCATGTTGATGAAGGCCAAGTTGAGCAGATATTAAACAACCCTAAAAAAAATTCATTTCTTGAAATTCTGACAAAAGGACTGGGAATGAATAAAGGGAAGGAAAGAACATACACTATATTGAAGAAAAGGGGGATCAAAAGGGTACTGATCGCCAATAGGGGGGAGATAGCCCTTAGAATTATAAGGGCCTGCAGAGAACTAGGAATAGAAAGCGTTGTTATTTATTCTGAAGATGAAAAAGATTCACTTACTGTAAAATTCGGTGATAAGTCATATAATCTGGGCAAATCCAAAAATTATCTTGACATTAAAAAAATTATCAAGATTGCCAAAAAAAGTGGTTGCGATGCAATACATCCTGGATATGGTTTTCTTTCACAGAATCCAAAATTCGCAAGATTGTGTGAAAAAAGAAAAATAAAATTTATTGGGCCATCTTCAAGGATGATAGAGAAATTGGGCGATAAGATAGAAGCAAAAAGGGCAATGCATAAAGCAAATGTCCCTATACTTGAAGGAGTTAAGGAAGACCTAAGGAGCGAAAAGCAAGCTGCAAGTGCTGCAAAAAAGATAGGATTTCCGGTTATCATCAAGGCATCTGCCGGTGGCGGCGGGAAAGGAATGAGGATAGTAACAAAACAGGAAGATATCTCAAATGCTTATCAAAGCGCAAGCAAAGAAGCTATCAATGCATTCAGTGATGGCTCATTATACATTGAAAAGTATGTTGAAGAACCAAGACATATAGAATTTCAAATATTGGCTGATAAACATGGGAGTGTCATTCATTTAGGCGAAAGGGACTGTAGCATACAAAGAAGACATCAGAAATTAATTGAAGAAGCCCCAAGTCCGGCATTAGATGGTGAGTTAAGAGAAACAATGGGTGAAGCAGCTGTCAATGCAGTCAAGGCAATCGGTTATGAGGGGGCAGGCACTGTTGAGTTTTTATTGGACAAAAGCAGAAATTTCTATTTTATCGAAATGAACACAAGAATACAAGTTGAGCATGGTGTTACTGAAATGGTGACTAATGTTGATCTTGTCAAGGAGCAAATAAAACTTGCTGAAGGGGCTAAACTCGCATATAAACAAGAGGACATCAAGGTGGAAGGTCACGCAATTGAATGTAGAATCAATGCAGAGGACCCATCAAATAATTTTGCACCATCTCCAGGGACAGTTGTTAATTATCTACCTCCTGGGGGGCCTGGCATAAGAATCAGCAGTTCATGCCACACCGGATGTGAAATAACACCTCAGTTTGATTCATTGATAGCATTGCTTATCTGTCATGGCAAGACAAGACAGGAGGCTCTTGCCAGGATGATAAGGTCTCTGGACGAGTATATAGTTGAAGGAGTAAAAACAACAATCCCCTTTCATAAGCTTGTAATGAGCAAGAGGCAATTTTCAAGAGGGAACATAACAACTTCTTTTATAGAAAACAACAAAATAATGGAAGAATTGAAAGAAATCAAGCAAAAAAAAGAAACTTTACCAAAAGATAAAAGAGTTTTGATAGTAACAACTGCCGTTACGCAATACCTTGCCAAGAAGCAACAGAATAATAAAAACAAATCAAATCCTTGGCTAATGGCTGCCAGGCAAGATGCGATGAATCAAAGCAGTTTTGAAGAGTGATCCTTGTATTTCTCATGAAATAATCAAAATGGAATATAAAATTTATCGCTTTAAATCATTGACTTCTACACAGGATAAAGCAAAAGAATTATCTAAGAAAAAATTAAGTGATGCCGTCATTGTTGCAGAGAATCAAACCCGAGGGAGGGGAAGATTCAAGAGAAAATGGAGTTCCGATAAAGGCGGTTTATGGATGTCAATTTCATTAAAGCCAGATGATACCAAAAATTTGCAATATCTTACATTTGCTGCTGCTATTTCTGTTGTTAAATCTATAAAAAAAATTGCAAATTTAAAAACTAGCATAAAATGGCCTAACGACATACATTACAAAGGAAAAAAATTATGTGGAATTTTGACAGAAGGCATTTTTGGCAATGAAAATTATGCTATAGTCGGCATCGGAGTTAATGTTAATCAGAACAAGTTTCCTGATGAGATAAGAGATATTGCCAGTTCACTGAAAATGGTAAATAAAAGAAAAATTAATATCAAAAAATTAGAGGAAAATATAATTAATAATTTTTTCAATCTTTACAATAATTATTACAATAAAAACGAATTTAAAAAAATATTAAAGATGTGGAAAGAAAATAGCGATACTATCAATAAAAATGTTATTGTTATCACAAGAACTAAAAAAATAAATGGAAAAGCTATTGGCGTGGATGATAATTGTAATTTATTGTTAAAATTAAAGAATAATAAAATAATAAAAATTGTGGAAGGAGATATCAATGTTAGATATTAGTCGATTTTAAGCTTATTTTTCACATCATCAGCAATTTGTATAGACTTCATTTTTTTCATATCGACAAAAACATTAATCGTATGGCCAGTTGCCAATAATTCATTATCACTTTTTCTAAAAACATTATATTCAAACTTAACACTTTTTTCTTTTATTTCAGTAATTTTTGTTTCTATCACTACAATGTCATCATATTTTGCAGGCCTGAAGTAATTGCAATGCGATTCTACTACAGGGGTCAATATTCCTCTGTTTGTTAGGTCAACATAATCAATTTCAAGATTTCTGAATAGTTCTCTTCTTCCGCTTTCAAACCATCTAAAGTAGTTTGCGTAATATACAACACCTCCAGCGTCTGTGTCCCCATAGATTACCCTATGCTCTACTTTGTGCATAAAAATAAGAATTCTGAGGAGATATATATTAATTTCCACAACGTTTTTAAAAAGGTATAGTATACCTCCCCTAATGGCAATATTGAAGGATGTGCCCATACTAAAGAAATTAGTGGATATAGGCTATGCAATGCTTTTGGTCATCATTCTAAGCGCATTAGTGGGGTTGATTCTTGCATTTCCGGTAAAATGGCTATGGAATTTTGTGTTTGGAAGCCTATACAGTATAAATGTGTTCCAGGCATGGGCAATGAACGTTTTGGCAGGCATATTGTTTGGGCAAAGAAATTCTAATAAATAAGCATGCTCAAAAAATCTTATCCATATCTGCATATTTTTCAAAATTGTCAGCCAAATCCTTAATTTTTTCAGAAAAAGGAACAACACCCAATATTGGGATGTCATTCAGTGTGTGAATTATCCTTTTGTTGTCTTCTTCTATCAATCCTCCTTTAAAATAATTTATTATTATTCCATTCACATCAATATTTCTGGATTTAATTAATTTTAGTGTCATGCTGCTGTGATTGATTGTTCCAAGGCTCGCTCTTGCTACCACCAAAACAGGTACAGCTAATTCATGTATCAAGTCAAGAACGGTGTATTCTCGTGTTATAGGTACCATCAATCCTCCGGCACCTTCAATAAGAACAAAGTCATATTCCTTTTGGAGCAATTCTAAACAATTTTTAATCAAATTTATATCAACTTTCTTATTTTCCTGCTCAGATGCAAGATGAGGGGAGGCGGCCAGCTTGAATCCATAGTCATTGAAGAGATTTTTATCATCTATGCCACTTAAATCTTTCACTAGTTTTAAGTCAGGAGAAGAAACGTTCCCTTTTAGAAGATTTCCACATTGTATAGGCTTGTATACGGCAACTTTTTTGCCATTTCTCAGCAAGGCAGCTGCAATACACCCTGTAATTACAGTCTTGCCTATTCCGGTATCTGTTCCTGTGATAAATAAAGTCTTGCTCATTTCACAACCATTGGCATGAATTCTGTGGATCCAAAAACACCATATATCTTATTCTCTCTAAGCCACATCGCTCTTTTCAGATAGCCAAGTGCAGGCCCTAAAACGTTTGCTGCCATTGTAGTTTCATCCCCAAGCATGAACTTATGCGAGCTTGTTTTTCCGTCAAATGTCTTTCCTGTAAGGGTCATTGTAGTTGTTACTGGCTTTTTTGCATGCCTTGTATCCATAATTCCTCCGACTGTAACCTTGTCCAAATCCTCTATTACGCCTGCCTTTTGCAGCAGAATGTCATCTGCGTGTTCCATGTTTTCAAATTTTAATATCCCATCTGATTTATTCAGCAGTTTATTGATTTGCTCATCTGTCATTGCCTTTGCCTTCTCTACTGTAAATCCAGGAAGGTGCGCTATATCTTCCCTTATGGTTCCCTTGTATTCTTCCCAGCTTGATATGCCCACGCCCCAGAAGATGTCCACTTTATCAACACTGATGAAAGATTGTGATGCCAGGACGGCAGCTGCGCTCAATAATCCGGGAGTTGCGCCAGTCCCTGTAAGATAAGTGCATTCATTCTTTTTGAATAAATCATCCATGCCGAACATTATCTTCATTGCCTTGGTTCTCTTCAAAGGGTCTGAGAAAGCGCCTTTGTATCCATTTTCAAGAAATCTTTTTGCTACAGAAGGAATGAACTCGTTCGGAAGATTCGGAAGCGTTATTAAAATACCATCAATAAATCTGCCTGATTTTATTATATTCCCTATCGTGTCATCAGAGTTTTTTCCAATGGAAGCAATCGATTCATCTTTCTTTAAATCATAAATCTTTTTCGAATTTATGCCTTTTTCATCTATTGCATATCCTGATTTATCACAGGCCGCAACTATTTTTATTCCCTTTTTTTTCTCTATAATTCTTGCAGCTGCTTTTCCTATTCCACCTGCCCCAAGGATTGCTATGTTCATGACTACTAGAAACCTTTATCAATATTTAAAAATATGCATCTTATATGAAACAGTCATTAATACAACTCAAAAAAAAGAATCTGTTCAGGACTTTTAGGACTATCACAGGATCCAGCAAAAGTACCGTGAAATATAAAGGAAAGGAATGCATAATGCTTGCTTCTAACAATTATCTGGGACTTAATACACATCCTAAGGTCATAGCTGCTGCAAAAAAAGCATTGGATAAATACGGGGCAGGCAACTGCGCTTCAAGGCTTGTTGTCAACCTTGATCTGTATGAAAAACTGGAGAAAGAGATAGCTAAATACAAAAAATGCAGCTCTGCGATGCTGTATTCCAGCGGATATGCAGCTAATCTGGGAATAATCAGCAGCATTGCAGGAAAAAATGATGTAATCCTGAGCGATGAGTTGAATCATGCTAGCATAATAGACGGCTGCAGATTAAGCAGGGCAAAAATATTAGTCTATAATCACAATGATATAAACCATCTTGAAAAATTACTTAAGAAAATAAAAAACAAGAAAACACTAGTTGTAACCGATAGTGTCTTCAGTATGGACGGTGACACTGCTCCATTGAGAGGTATAATAAATCTAAAGAAAGAATATTTGTTTAAGCTCATGATTGATGATGCACATGCAACAGGAATAATCAACACAAATTTTAAAGGTATAGATATTCATATGGGCACTTTGTCAAAATCATTGGGGTCGCAAGGGGGTTATGTAGCAGGAAGCAGAGAACTTATAGATTACCTAAGAAATTTCTCAAGGACATTCTTTTTCTCGACAGGATTATCGCCAGCAAATACCGGAGCTGCAATAGCATCGTTCAAAATCATAAAAAAAGATAAATCATTAAGAGATAAATTATTGATTAATTCATCATACTTAAGAAAAGGGCTTGATGGTTTGGGATTTGAAGTTAAAGGCAACCTCCAGATTATTCCCCTCATAATAGGGGATATAAAAAAGACCATGCAATTCCAGAAAATGTTGGAAAAGGACGGAATTTTTGTGACAGGAATAAGACCCCCTACTGTTAAAATAGCAAGATTGAGAATATCTGTCATGGCAACGCATACAAGAAAACAATTGGACAAGGCTTTGGAATCTTTTGGAAGAATAGGGAGAAAACTTAGATTGATTCAATCTCTTCGTGTCCGAAAATAATCAGAGTGTCTTTCATATTCCTTATTAAACTGTAATTTTCCATAATCAGGTCAGGATTCCACAAAATTCCCGGAAGGCAATTATACTTCAGATTCTCAGATGAATAGCACGCATCACCTGCAATGAAAATCTTTTTGCCGTCTAAATTCAATAAAACAGACTGATGCCCTTCTGTGTGGCCATGGGTCTTCATAATCTTTACACAACCATCCCCAAACAAATCCAAATTCCCATCTATAATCCTGTATTCCAATTTTTCATCTATCCTGTCAGCATAAGCAAACTTCTGGTATGGCTTCGGATGAGTGGCAGCTTCCAATTCTTCTTTTTGAACAATTATTTCAGCACCTTCAAAATAAGGATTATTCTCGCTATGATCAATATGTAAGTGAGTATTTATTATGTAACTTATTTTTGTGCCCTTTAGATGCTGAACAACATCTTTTTCCAAGATGGGCTTAAAAAATTTCAATCGCTTGCCCCATGTTTTCTCGAAATCCACCGAAAATCCAGTATCTATGAGCACGTTTCCTTTCGGATGCTTTACAAGAAAGCAATAAACAGGAATCCTTATAATTTTTCCCATGTCCCTGCCAAGCGTCACAAATCCCTTGTCACATTCCAGATGTCCATTTCTTATAGCTTCAAATTCCATGCTGAAAAGATATTTAAATTCAATAAAAATCTTTTGCTTAATGAAGATATATCGTACGGCAGGCATAACAGCAACATGGCGTTACATGGCTAAAGTAGATGATCTATCCATTGAACAAGTAAGTTTTCCTATAAGGATGATGGGGTATGTCCTGGGGTGGCTGGATACAAATAGTGTAAAAACCATAGAACAAAGAACAAAGTACATTGATTCGGTCATTTTAAAGACAAGACCTACGAATGCAGTTGAGATTGGATCTGGTTTCTCTTCCAGATCAAGAAGATTCAAAAATATTAAATTCTTTGAGTTAGATCTTGACCATATCAAGAAAAGAAAGCAGGATACAATCCCTTTTGATATTTCTAAAGATAGATTGGATATAAATGTAAAGGACGCTTTATTCATTGTTGAAGGAGTAACTATGTACTTACAAGAGAAACAAGTGATATCTCTACTTAATCAGATAAAAAAATACAAAGGATATTTGCTAATAGATTTCTTCAACAGTAGTTATTCGGCAAGGCACAAGACATTCCGAGAAAATGTTTACAAATTTCTCTTTAAATTACTCATTGGAAGAAATCATCTTTTCGATTATAGGATTGAAAGTATAGAACATGGTAAAAAACTTTTGAGGGATTTAGGATATAAAAATATTAAACATTTTCCTTATAGTGTGGAAAAGACTTTGGATTGCTTATTCTATTGTCGATTGTAATCTTTCTTCTATACGCTTAAACGCTTCTCTTGGCTTAAGACCAAGTATATTGAACATCTCTAAATCCTCATTTGCTTCCGGATTTGGCTGAGTCAAAAGCTTGTCTCCCAGGAAAATTGAGTTTGCCCCTGCTAAAAAACATAATGCCTGTCCCTCTCTGCTTAGGTTGACTCTGCCGGCAGACAGCCTTACAACAGATTTTGGCATGACTATCCTTGTTGTAGCCACCATTCTTACCATCTCCCAGACTGAAACCGGTTTGGAGTCTCCAAGAGGTGTTCCTTTTACCGGAATCAACAGATTTATCGGAACTGATTCAGGATGGGGATTAAAGGATGATAAAGTAATGAGCATCCCTACCCTGTCCTTTATCGATTCTCCCATTCCGATTATGCCGCCGCAGCATACTGTGATTCCGGCATCTCTCACTTTTTTTAAGGTGTTTATCCTATCATCATAGGTTCTCGTTGTGATTATCTTTTCATAATATTCTCTTGATGTATCCACATTGTGATTGTAAGCGTAAAGCCCGGCTTCTTTCAACTTTTTTGCTTGGTCTTCAGTGAGCATTCCAAGTGTGCAGCAGACTTCCATTCCCAGGTCATTTACTGCTCTGACCATCTCTAAAACTTTTTCAAAATCAGGTCCGTCTTTCACTTCACGCCACGCAGCTCCCATGCAAAATCTTGTTACGCCGCTTTTTTTCGCATTCTTTGCACTTTCTATAACTTTTTCCAGCGGAAGCAATGAATGCCTTTCTATGCCTGTTGCGTATCTGGCAGACTGGGGGCAATAAGCGCAATCCTCGGAACAGGATCCTGTCTTTATAGAAAGCAATGAGCTGACCTGCACTTCAGATGGGTTATGGAATTTTCTGTGGGTTGTAGCTGCTTCGTGAACTAGTTCAAGTACAGGCATATTGTAAATATCAAGAATCTCTTTTTCTGTCCAGTTATGACGTACATCCTTCATTTTAATGAATCAATCCCCCATTATTATCAGCAAGTCCCCTTTATTGACACTGTCATTCTTTTTTACCTTTAACTCTTTTACTAAACCCTCTTTTGGGGAGGTTATGTCGTTTTCCATCTTCATCGCTATCAAAGTCATCAGGCTTTGCCCTTTTTTCACATGGGCACCTTTTTTTATCTTGACATCATAAATTACTCCAGGCAATGGTGCTGTTATCTCTGATTTACCCCCTTGTGTTGTTTTTTTTCTATGGAGCCTTTCAATCGCCGATGTTTCTGCATCTTTTTTTGTCTCGACTTCGTAAACATCGCCGCCGCAATGGACCAATACCTTGCCTTCTTCTGTCTCTTCTACAAAAACCTTGTAATCCTTGCCATCAACCTTGATAAATATCTCTTCCATTTCTATAAAGGCATATTGCCATGCTTTTTGGCAGGTCTTTTCTCTCTTTTTGACAGCATCATCTCAAGACTTTTTATTAAGGCATTTCTTGTTTCTTTTGGCTCAATGATCATGTCAACTTTTCCAAGCTTTGCAGCAACATACGGGTTAAGATATTTTTCTTTATATTCACTTACAAGATTGGCTCTTATTTTTTGAGCATTTTTTCCATTCAATTGTTTCCTGTTTATGATGTTGACAGCCTGTTCAGCCCCCATTACAGCAATTTCAGCAGTTGGCCATGCAATCACCTTGTCAAAACCCATGTCTTTTGAAACTAATGCGATATAAGCTCCACCATAGGCTTTTCTCAAAACAAGAGATATTTTAGGGACAGTAGCTTCAGAATAAGCATATAGAACTTTCGCGCCATGTCTTATAATACCTTTATGCTCCTGACTTGTTCCCGGCAAGTAACCTGTAACATCAACAAGATTGATCAAGGGTATGCTGAAACAATCACAAAATCTTACAAATCTTGAAATTTTATCAGATGAATTGATGTCCAAGCAGCCTGCCAATACTTTAGGCTGGTTTGCCACAATCCCAACAACACTTCCATTAAGCCTTGCGAAGCCAACAACAATATTTGCAGCAAAAGTAGATTGAATCTCAAAGAACGTCCTTTTATCAAACACCTCAGAAATAACATCTCGCATATCATAAGGTTTTTTTGGATCATCAGGAACAATGGATTCTAGTTTTTTTGTATCTCTTGTTGAACTTCCTGATGTGGAAGGGGGACTTTCCAGATTATTCTGCGGAAGATAGCTCAACAAAACTTTGATCATGTCCAAGCACTCCTTTTCATCCTCTGCCATGAAATGAGCCACACCACTTTTTTCATTATGAGTTTGAGAACCACCAAGACCTTCAAAGTTGATTGTCTCGCCTGTAACTGTTTTTATTACATCAGGACCGGTGATGAACATATAGCTTGTTTTTTCAACCATCAAGATAAAATCAGTCAGGGCTGGCGAGTATACAGCAATACCTGCGCAAGGGCCTAAGATTGCTGAAATTTGCGGTATGATTCCTGATGACATTGTGTTGAGCTGGAAAATTCTTCCACCTGAATCCAAAGCAGAAATACCCTCCTGGATCCTTGCACCGCCTGAATCAAGAAGACCAATGCATGGACATCCTGTTTTTAACGCATGCTCCATTACATGGGCTATTTTCTTGTTGTGCATCTCACCCATCGATCCACCCATGAATGGAAAATCCTGGGCATAGACATAAACAGATTTTTTGTTTATTGTCCCATAGCCTGTGATAACACCATCACCAGCTCTTTTTTTATCTTCAAGATTGTTGCTTTGCAACTCTGCAAATGCATTCAATTCAACAAAAGAATTAAGATCTAATAAGTATTTCAATCGCTCTCTGGCTGTTAATTTACCTTTTTTGTGTTGTATCTGAGCTGCGTTCTTGTCGTTCTTTAATTCTTTATTTTTAGCAAGAAATTCCCTTACCTTCCTGTTTCCCATATACTCAAGCAGATATATGGCGGTTTAAAAAGGTTTTGGGGGTGCTTGGTTGACCTAGAATAATCTGAATCCTCTACCTTCCTTAGTTCCTATAATACCACCTTCAACAATTTTAAACAAAATTTCTTTTTCCTCACCAATACTTCTATGTTTCTTCAGTACCCATCTCCTATTTCCATTTGGAGTAATCTGCAACTCAATAAGACATTTACTACCATACTTTAAAATATCTCCACCCACAATATGGACTTTATCCTTATTTTCAAAATCGGCATAGACTTGGTTAGTCATAAGGATAGGGATATGCTTTTTTCTGGCAATCTCTGTGAGAAAGGAGATCTGCTGGCTTAGCTCCCTGTTGGTTTTCTGGATATTATCACCTTTTCCCAATTCCAGGCGGTAAAGCATCGCTATTGTATCAACAACTATCAAACCTACCCGGTCATTTGTCAATTCCTTCAGCTTTTCAAATGACTTTTTCTGTTCATCAAATCTGGTAGGTCTGAGAAGAACAATATTATTCAATATTTTTGTGAAATTCTGGTTCATATGGGTTGTGATTTGCTTGAACCTCTCTAGGGAGAAGCCGCCCTCACTGTCGACATAGATGACTTTTTTTCCGCTTCTGGCGATGTTTATTGAGCAAAGAAGGCAAAGAACAGTTTTTCCAGAGCCTGCAGGGCCATAAATTGTGGTTATTACATCCTTTTCATATCCGCCATCAAGCATCAAGTCAAGTATCTTGCTGCCTGTGGGTATCTTGTTATCTAAAATTTCCATAAATCCAGTATTACTTATATTATTATAAAATTTGTCATTTTTAGAAAAAATTATAATAGGGGCTATATTGACAATATCTATGATGGATACAAAGAATAAAAAGTCCAAGTCAAAAGCAATTGCGTCCTTTATCTTAGGATTGACATTCTGGATCCCTATACTTAATTTGATTTTTGGATTATTTGCGATATTTCTTGGAGTAAAAGCCTTGATTAACATTAGGAGATATCCAGATAAATATGGTGGAAAGGGCTTTGCAATTATCGGGATTGTACTTGCATCTCTAGTTTATTTAACCTATCTGGCGGGATTATTAATGTGTTTAATCGGCTATAAGGATATATGTGAAAGTATAGGTTTGGCATTATTGGCATGATACAATTTAATAGAAATATTTAAAAAGTGTCAAAAACACTATGCAATAAAGTACGTAGCGTGTTTTTGAGCATGCTCGGAAATCGTTAGATTACTTTGAACTGAAATGTCAAAGTGTGCTCCATTACGATTTCCGACATGTCAAGCTTAAATAATCCAGTAATCAATCATAAACAATACTATGGCAGATTTAATAATGATTATATCTAGTGTATTATTCGGCATACTATTCACATTCCTTACTATCATTTTTTCTGTGTTTATTGCTTCCAGGTTTTTCAACAAAAAGAACAACAGATTCGTTCCAAAAGTTAGTGTTGTTATTCCCGCCTATAATGAAGAAAAAAATATCGAGGACTGCATAAAATCAGTGTTTAAATCAAATTATCCACAGGAAAAGATGGAGACAATCGTTGTAGATGACGGTTCAACTGACAATACCATTAAAATAGTTAAAAAATATAAAAATATAAGGGTGCTAAATCAAAACCACCAGGGCAAAGTTGAAGCTCTTAATCTTGGGGCATTAAAATCTTCCCATCAATTCATCCTGACAGTAGATGCTGACACCACCTTAGACAAAAACTGTATGAGGGAACTGCTAAAGCCATTTGCAGATAAGAAGGTAGGTGCTACAACCGGAAACAATAATGTAAGAAACCATAAATCCATTATCGGAACTTTCCAGAATGTAGAGTATCATTTCAGCAATCTGATAAGAAACAGCTTTTCAACAGTTTTCAACAATGGAATATGGTTTTCAGGTTCGCTTGCATGCTACAGGAAATTAGCACTGAAAAAAATAAACTATTTCAAGAAAGATACAATGGCTGAAGATCAGGATATCGCCTTAGAGATGAAAAGGGAAGGCTACAAGACAACCAATGAATCAAGGGCATATGGCCATACAATAGTGCCAGTCAAGATGAAAGACCTGTACAAGCAGCGGGCCAGATGGTGGATAGGAACTTTGCAATCCATAGTCAAGAACAAAATGCTGTTTTCGAGAAAAGCCTCTCCATCAATACTCTTTTTGTTCATCAACCAGTTTTGGTGGTCTTTTTATGCATTTTTGTCATTGCCACTGATAATCTACCAGATAAACTTTTGGCTGCCCTATAATACCCAGACAATATTCAGCCTGACAAGCTATCTGTTTAAATGGTTCAGCCTGATGGGTCCAATCTATGTAATCTATAAGATTCCAGAATGGGGAATATCATTATACAGCATTTTTGGTGTCATGTCAGGCATAATGACAACTATACTGGCATTGTCTGCTTTAAGGATGTTTGACAAGATAAATTTCAAGAACATATTTGCCATATTTTTTTACTTTCCTTATACCATAGTTTTAAATACCATCATCTTAGTCAGCCTACTGAGGCATAGGTTTTGGGAAAAGAGCTTTTACATAAAGTGAAGTCAAAATGAGCGCATTAATACAGCAATCAGTACAATCATCTATTGATTTAGTAGGAGGATTCTTCATCTGGTATAATGCCTTTGGCAGGATAATTCTGGATTTTTTTTACACAATCTTTGACAGTATCTTTAATGTATTATTGTTTATCACCGTGATAGTGTCATTACTCTATCTGGTAATGTCAGTTTACGCTATGGTGAAGAGGCGCGATAAGAAAGTTGAGGAAAAATTTGAAGGAGAACTTCCATTTGTAACAGTACAGATCCCCACATTTAACGAGCTTGTAGCTATAAGATGCGCTGAAAAATGCCTTGATTTTGATTATCCGAAAGAAAAGTACGAAATACTCATAGGAGATGACAGCAATAATCATGATGTTTCTAGAAAACTTAAGAAATTTGCCACGAAGCATGAGCTGGTCAAGGTAATCAAAAGGGAAAACAACAAAGGATACAAGCCCGGCAACCTAAACAATATGCTTAAGCATTCTAAAGGGGAGTTTCTTGTGATATTTGACTCTGATTTTGTGCCTGAAAAAGATTTTCTTGCAAGGATTGTACAGCCTTTGCTCAAAAACAAGAAAGTTGCAGGAGTGCAGGCAAGATGGAACTTGCTAAATGCAAACCAAAATCTGGTTTCCGTGCTTGGAGCCACTATAGTCTCTACATGCCACCGCATTACAATGCCTTTCATGTTCAACAGAAGGAAAATAACATTTTTGTGCGGATCTGCGGAAGCAGTCAGAAAAAGCACCCTGATTGAGCTTGGCGGATGGGACAGTGGGAATCTGACTGAAGATATTGAATTCTCTTTGAGGCTTCTGAAATCAGGATATAAAATTGAATATCTGAATGATCTTGAATGCGATAGCGAAGTCCCTTTCACTATCAAAGACCTATATAAGCAGCAGATGAGATGGGCTTACGGCGTAATACACTCGTGGAAAAAGCATTTCGGAGATATATCCAGAAGCAGGCATCTAAACTTTGTGGATAAATTCTATATGGGGGGTGTATTTTGCAGCGGATATTTGATATCTGTATTATTAGCGGCTCTTTTCATAACAGGGACTTTAAGTTTTTTGACACATGCACCAGCCCCAATTGAATGGGGCACATTTTTGTATGAATTGGGCAGAAATATACTCCTGACAAGCGGCTTGATCCTTTCAGGCATTGTTGCACTTACAAAAGCAAGAATACCTAAATTGACATTGCCGATGATATTGTCTGCATTCAGCTTTGGCATTGTGGTTACATACTATGTAAACATGGGGATATTCAAAGCTTTAGTAAAGGCGCCCATGGAATGGTACATGCTGAACAAGCAGGGAAACAAGCTTGTCGTTTAAGTATTTCTCAAAATGCTGATGAAGTATAATTATGTAATAATCATAATAATCTTTCTGGTTCTCAATCTTTTATCTTTGGGGTTCTACAGCAATGTGTGGTGGGATAGCGCTGTTTATGCAGGAATGGGTAAATACATCTATTCTCTTGGGGATTCAGGTATATGGGAATCGTCCAGGCCAATAGTTTTACCAATAATGCTCGGATTTTTATGGAAAATAGGCCTTAATCCCATCTTTTTTGGAAGAATTCTTGAAATCACTGCTGGAAGTCTTGTCATCTTCTTCACTTATCTAATCGGAAAGAGGCTGTTTGGCGATAGGACAGCCTTATTAGCTTCTTTATTTATCGCAATCTCCCCAACCTTCTTTTTCTTTAATGGAGTCTTACTTACAGGGGTAGTATCTACACTTTTTTCCCTCATTGCAGTTTACTATTTTCTGGAGAAAAAATACATTGTTTCAGGATTGTTTTTCGGCATAGCTTTTATGACAAGATTTCTTCAGTTATTTGTTTTTATTTCTGTTATATTGATAATGGCATATCTTAATAAACATAAAATAAGAAATTTATATAAGATGATCATTGGATTTGTATTAGCATTGCTACCTTATTTGATTTTGAATCAAATAGTGTATAATAATGCATTATTTCCGTTTTTGCATCAGATATTCTTAAGCGCTAATAGCGGATGGCCAAACTATCATGGTCTAGGTTTTTATTTTATTGGGTTATTCAAGGAAAATTTTCTTTATTTGCTTTCTATTATTGGGATTTTGATTATATTTAAGAAAAAAGATCCAAGAAAAATGCCAATAGTGGCTATATTTTTACTATTTTTTATATTTTTTAATTTAATCAATCAAAAAGAGATGAGATTTTTGATTCTACTGTTTCCTTATATGTATTTGTTGATTTCCTATTCGGTAATGTACCTTTCTGATAAACATAAGAAGTATAGGACTGCTGTTTTGTCAATTGTTGTTTTATCCCTTATCTTTTCAGGTTTTAATATATTCACATTATATAAAGCTGAATTAAATAAAAATAATCCCTATAACGAGTTTCAAGATAAATTTATGGATGCAAATGGAAAAATCTGGATTTCAAATCCAATAACATCTGTGCTGAGTGATAATAAAGTAGATAAGATAATTTATTATCCTGTTTTTAATGAAGAAAAGAAAAATGAATTGATGAGTGATATTGGTCAGGTTGATTTTGTCTTTATGGATTCCTGCGATTTGGCTTGCAGTCCATCTGATTCAAAATGCGAGGACAATAAAGAAGATTTATTGAAATTTTTTAAGCAAGAACTTAGAATTACTCATTCATCATCAAGAAATCAATGCCAGCAGTTTGTGTTTACTTCCTTACCTTGATAAAATCCCCAAGAGTGAAACCTTCACTTCCCTTTTGTGATGGTGCTTGATGGTTTTCCTGGTGTTCTTCTATCAACTTCACCCCTAAAATCTTTTCAAGCTTTTTTGCCAGCGTCAATTGTGGTATGAAAGACCCTATCTCAAGCTTGTGTATAACAGATTCTTTTACATTCAACTTGATTGCAAAGTCTTTGTGAGAGAAGCCCATCGCTTCACGCTTTTTTTTGATTATGCCAGCAAAATTTTCCACCAATAATTCAACTACTTCAGGCCCTTCTTCTATTTTTACTTCTTTTCTCTTTAATTTTGCAACAGGCTTTTTGACTGGCCCAATAAACTTCCCGAATTTTGTGCAATTGGAGCAAACAGTCAGTTCCACACTTTCAACTATGACCCTGTTAAAGTTTTCATCTACCTTTCCGCATAAGTCGCAGTTAATTTTTATCACCCAACCTTTTTGCAAGCAAAAAGCTTGACCAAATGTCGAAAATTATAAATTTTCGAGCACAGCTGAAAATCGCGTAGCGATTTATCGGTGAATAGTTTCCTCCGGAAACTAAATGGAATTGCTTCGCAATTCATTTTACATCACCTATTACTGTAACAATGACCTTCCTGTTGCTTCTTGGACCATCGAGTTCTGCCATCATAACAGACTGCCATTGTCCTAAGAGCAATTCACCATCTTTTACAGGTATTGTTTCTCCTGGACCTAAAATTGCTGATTTTAAATGCGAATCAGCGTTGCCATCAACCCTGTCATGGCGCCAAATACCGCTTGGAATCAGCTTGTTTAAAGCATCTAATAAGTCCAAACAAATGTTTGGATCGTAGTTCTCATTTATAATAATTGCTGCTGTTGCATGAGCTGCGAAGACATTACAAATTCCATCTTTTATTTTTGATTTTTTTATGATTGAGTTTACTTTGTCTGTTATGTCTGTCAGTTCCTGCTTTTTTGATGTTGACAAATAAATCTCTTGCTGCATGGTCATGGCAATATTTGAGGATATAAAAGGTTTTCTTGTCAAATAAGTTTAAAAATAGTCTGGAATTACAATAAATATGAAAGTTATTTGTGTTAGTGGGGTACCTGGAACTGGTAAAACTACTCTATCTAGAAAATTAGCTGCAAAATTGGATTATTTTTATTTAGATGTTAATAGATTCATTTCTGAGCATAAGATATCAAGTGGTTATGATAAAAAAAGAAAAACTGAAATTATTGATATTGTAAAATTGAACAAAGCATTGATAAAAGAGATTAAAAACAATAAAAAAATGAAAGGAATAATTATTGATTCCCATCTTTCTCATTATCTGCCAAGAAAATATGTTAATTTTTGCGTCATTACAAAGTGTGCTATCAAGGAATTGAATAAAAGACTGAAAAAGAAATGTTTTGGTAAAAATAAAATCAAGGAAAATTTACAGGCTGAAATATTTGATGTATGCTATAATGAGGCGATTGGGAAAAAACATAAAATCATTGTCGCAGATACAACAAAAGATTTTAATATGTTTGATTTATCCAAGAAACTGAGTGGTTAAATGATTAATAATCGTTCCGTGGAATTGAAAATTCCACATTGCACGGTTTTGGTCAAGCTTTTTTCAAAAGGTTGGGGTGGTTAAATGTTATCAGCAAGAATTCGAGGAATATCTCCAAGCGCTACATTAGCTGTGGATGCAAAAGCTAAGCAATTAAAGAAAGAAGGCAAGGATATGGTCATTTTCGGCGCTGGCGAGCCGGATTTCAATACACCGGATAATATAAAGGAAGCTGCTAAGAGAGCTGTTGATAATAATATAACCAGATATACCCCTGCCGGCGGAATGCCTGACTTGAAGAAGGCAGTTGCTGAGAAATTTAAAAGCTTCAATAAAATAAATTATGATCTTTCTGAGGTTATGATAGCATGCGGAGCAAAGCACGCTTTGTTTAACATTGCAATGGCTATTCTTGATAAGGGAGATGAAGTAATTGTACCTGTCCCTTACTGGGTAAGCTATGCCGAAATGATCAAACTGGCAGAAGCAAAAAGTGTTTTCTGCAAGTCAGATGATAAATTTAAGCTGACTGCCAAAGATGTCGAGGAAAAAATTACTGATAAAACAAAGGCAATTATTTTGAATTTTCCGAATAATCCAAGCGGAGCTACTATTGATGAATCTGAACTGCGTAAAATAGCAGATATAGCTGTTAAGAATAATCTCTATGTGGTTTCAGATGAAGTTTATGAGCACTTTGTCTATGGAAACAGTAAGTTTGTTAGCATTGCATCCTTGAATGAGGATATAAAGAGACTGACAATCACTGTAAATTCTGTGTCAAAGACATATGCTATGACCGGTTGGAGAATTGGTTATTGCGGAGCCCCTAAGGAAATAATCAAGCCAATGACCAGCCTGCAGAGCCATTCTACAAGCAATCCGAGCAACATAGCCCAGATGGCTGCTTTAGAAGCTATCACAGGCCCACAGGATAGTGTGAAGCAGATGGTGCAGGCTTTTGATGAAAGGCGCAAGTTCATCCACAAAAGGCTTAATGAAATTGATGGTATAAAATGCGTTGAGCCAGAAGGGGCTTTCTATGCTTTTGCTGACATTTCAGGAACCGGAATGAATTCTATGGATTTTGCTTCTAAATTGTTAGATGAAGCATTAGTCGCTGTTGTCCCTGGCGGAGCCTTTGGAGTAGACATCTGTGTGAGGCTGAGTTATGCAACGTCAGTGAAGGAGATTTCCAAGGGTTTGGATAGAATAGATAAATGGCTAAAAAGCAGGAAATGAAACTAAAGATCTTTACTGGTGATGTCGAGGCTGAAGCTGAACTTAATAATTCTAAAACGGCAAAAGCTATTTATGAATCACTTCCCCTGGAAGGGGCTGCAAACAGATGGGGCAAGGAAGTTTATTTTGTGATTCCTGTAAGACTTGATTTGGAGAAAGATGCGGAAGAGGTTGTTGAAGACGGAGATATCGCTTATTGGCCGGAAGGATGCTGTTTCTGCATATTTTTTGGCAAGACTCCAGCTTCAAAATTAGATGAAGTAAGGGCTGCTTCTAAAGTAAACGTTTTTGGAAAGATAAAAGATGCTTCTATTTTTGATAAAGTCAGAAACGGTGATTTGGTAATTGTGGAAAAGGGTTAACACCAACCAGTTCCAGAGGCAATTCTTCAAATTCACTAACTAATTGTTCCAACTCCTGGACCATATCTGTTGGGGGTCTTTTATTGATAACAGCAATCATTCCAGGAACTTGCCTATATGGACTAATGAATCCCTCAACTTTTGAATATGCTAGCTCTACCGTCTCCCTTATGACGGCAGTTCCTACTCTTACTATTGGCAGGACAAAAACCATATTTAATGTATGTTTTTCTGGCTGGCCTTGGAACCTATCAATAATGCCAACTCTATATCCCAAACCACATCCAGGAGCATCATCAACACCAATTGCCCATGGATAAACTCTGGTAAAATCTGCTGTCTGGAGATTTCTGGCATATTCAGGCAATTCAATATTCACACCAATTGTAGAAAGCACATCGGGAGTTACAACCATATATCCATTTCCCATAGGTTTAGTGCACTCCCATATAATTTAAATCTTTTCAATTAAGTTTAAATACAAACTTAATCTTTACTGACATATGAAAAAACAATTATCCAGCTTGGATCTGCATTTCCTGGTAAAAGAGCTTAAAGATCTTGAAAATTCTAGAATTGACAAGATTTACCAGCCTGAGAAAAATGTTATTATCTTCAGCCTGTACAAATCCAATGTTGGCAAAAAAATATTAAAAATAGATGTCGGTAAATCAATGTTTATTGCTGATGAAAAGGAAGAAGGAGAAACTTTGGGTTTTGGAATGTTCTTGAGAAAACATCTTGATGGCTATTTTCTTTCCAGAATATCCCAGGTTGAGCCGGAAAGGATCCTGAAGTTTTCGTTTAAGGTCAAGAACAATATAAAAGATTTTTACATCGAGTTTTTTGGCAAGGGAAATGCAATCTTATGCTATGATGATATTATCCTGAATGCCCTTGATCACCATGAATTCAGGGACAGGACTATAAAACCAAAAATCAAGTATAAGTTCCCTTTGATGAAGCATAATTATTTTCAATTAAGCACGAATGAACTAAAAGAATTATTAAAAAATTCCAAAAAGAATTCAATCGTCACTTCACTTGCCATTGAACTTGGCTTTGGGGGCATTTATTCCGAGGAAATCTGCTTGATTTCTGATGTGGATAAGGGAACTGATCCAAAAAAGCTATCAGATGAAGAGATAGGTTCAATATCAGATAACATCAAAAAAATAATCAACAAAGAGATAAAGCCTTCAGTAATATACAAAGACGGCGACATAGCTGATTTTGCTGCTTTTGACCTCAAATTCTATTCTAAAAACGAAAAGAAAGAATTCAAGAGTTTCAGTGAAGCACTTTCCTTCTTTTATTCCCAGTTTGTTGAAGTGAAAGAGACAGAATTTGACAAAAGGTTAAGGGGCTTGCAGAGAATAATAGAATCACAGAAAAAAACAATTGAAGAATTCAGGTCAAAGGAAAAAGAATCAAGAGAAAAAGGAGAACTGATCTATCACAAATATAATACCATAAAAGAAATCCTTGATGAGCTGACTAATGCTTCCAAGAAATATTCATGGAAAGAGATAAAGTCCAAGCTCAAGGGCCATAAAGTGATAAAGGAAGTTAATGATAAGGATAGGAAGGTTGTTGTTGAGGTTTGAGAGGATTATTTTATTATCTACACCGCAACCTTTTTAAAGCGTAATTGTCTCCCTTGTATTGGACGGTCATAGGGACCTGGTTCATCCGATCTCGTTCCGATCTCGGCAATTAAGAAGGTCTCCGTTTCTAGTCGTACTGTACTTTTGTACGGGAGCCTAGAAAAGCTGTCCACCTTTATTTTCTTATATATCTCTTTTACTGTGTATGTGATTTTCTTTCTCGCTTGATAAATGGCCGTTTAGAAGGCCTTTTTCAGCCAGTTCTGGGAAAATATCAAACTCCAGACTGGAACCCCTATATTCAAGGATTTGGGGCTCTGTGATGAATATTGGGGAAAATACAAGGTAAATGTCGGATTTCCTGGGTTTTTGCTCAAAGCTCAGCACTTTATTGCCTTCAACCCTTACAGTACCTTTTTCACTTGGTTTGGAAGAAGTAGTCAACATAATCGTTGCAATGGAATTCTGCTTTATGTGGTCATTCCAAAGTTCATCTATGTTTATCTTGTTAAATATAACATCCCCATAAACAACAAGGAAGTTTGTATTAAGCCTTCCTTTCAATGTTCTTAAGGAATCTGCAGTGCCATTTGAGGATTTTTCTTCAATATAGTTAATCTTCACTCCATAATCCGTGCCGTCTTTGAGCAATTCAAATAATCTTGTCAGCAAGTTGTGCCTTGCAACAATGAAGATTGTCTTGAAATTGTTTTCCCTTAATTTTTTCAGTGCCATCTCTATGACAGTTGAATTCTTTATCCTGGCAGTCGGCCTGTATTCATTTTTTGAAATTTTTATGTGATTTTCATCGCCGCCAAGCAAAATAACAGCTGTCTTATTTTCGCCTAAAGAATTCTTGACAAGATGCTCTATGGCTTGAGACCTGTTCCTGATGTAGATGTTGTCTATTATGGAGTCTATGTCCTGCAAGGTCTTCTCGTTGATTGTTATTGAAATTTTAGTCTTTGTCATAGGTAGTATAAAGTAGGATAATGGTAAGATATTTAAATATCTTTCTTTTTTAGGCTAGTATGAAGATTGCAGTTGCAGGAGCTGGATATGTTGGATTAGTGACAGCAGCGTGTTTTGCTGAGCTGGGAAATGATGTAATCTGCATTGATATAGATGAAGAAAAGATAAAGAAACTGAATAATAACCAAATTCCAATATATGAGCCGGGGTTAGAGGAAATTGTAATAAGAAACAAGAAAGAAGACAGATTAAAATTTACTACAGACTTGAAATCAGCGATCAAGAATTCTGAAATTATCTTTATATGCGTCGGCACGCCTCCAAAAGAAAGTGGAGAAGCGGACTTAAGTTATGTTGAGAATGTGGCAAGAACAATTGCTGAAGTGATGGATTCTTACAAAGTCATTGTTGAGAAAAGCACAGTGCCTGTACATACAGGAGATAAAGTCGCTAAATCAATCAAGGCTTACAACAAGCATAAAGTTGATTTTGATGTTGTCAGCAATCCAGAATTCTTAAGGGAAGGGAGTGCTGTAACTGATTTCATGCAGCCAGACAGGGTTGTAATCGGTTGTGAAAGTGAGAAAGCAGAACAGATAATGAAGAAGTTATACGAACCATTAAAAAAACCGATATTATTCACAGATATAAAAAGCGCGGAGATCATAAAGCACGCTTCAAACTCTTTTTTAGCAACTAAGATTTCTTTTATCAATGCAATTGCAAACATCTGCGAGATTACAGGGGCTGATGTTGAAAAAGTTGCAGAAGGAATGGGCTTAGACAAAAGAATCGGCAAGCAGTTCCTTAATGCAGGAATCGGTTATGGGGGTTTTTGCTTTCCAAAGGATGCAGAAGCTTTCATAAGGATTGCAGAGAAGATAGGCTATGATTTCAAGCTACTGAAAGCAACACAGGAAATAAATACCAATCAAAAAGCAGATTTTGTAAAAAAGATAGAAAAGGCTTTGTGGGTCGTGAAGGGAAAAGCAATAGGTGTTTTGGGATTAGCATTCAAGCCAAACACAGACGATATGAGATTTGCCCCTTCAATTGATATAATAAAAGCATTGCAGAAAGAAGGTGCAAAGCTAAAAGCTTATGATCCCGAGGCTATGGAAAGATCAAAAGCCATTTTTAAAGATATTGAATATTGTAGTAATCCATATGATGCTGCAAAAGACGCAGATGCCCTAATCATACTCACAGAATGGAACGAATTCAAGGAATTAGACTTAAACAGGATAAAATCATTGATGAAACACAACTTGATTGTTGACGGAAGAAATATATATAATCCAGAAGATGTCAAGAAAAGCGGCTTTAGTTACATAAGCATCGGAAGAAGGGATGCTTAGATGGATGCTATTATTCTCGCGGCAGGATATGGAACAAGACTTTATCCTTTGACTAAAGACACACCCAAACCTTTGCTTAATGTGGCTGAGAAGCCAATGATGGAGCACATAATCAGAAATTTAAATCAAATCAAGGATATAAACAAGATTTACGTTGTTACAAATGATAAATTTGAAAATCATTTTAAGGAATGGCTCCATAATTTTGATACAGAAACACCGATTGAGATAATAAATGATGGAACAAAAACCAATGAAGAGCGTTTAGGAGCATTAGGTGATGTACATCATGTTATAAATGCAAAGAACCTAGACCATGATTTAATTGTTGTTGCAGGAGATAACCTCTTTGAGCTGCCATTAGTAGATGTATTTAATTTTTTCAGAAAGAAAAAATCAAATGTCATCGTGCTTCACGATGTAAAGGATATTGATCTTGCAAAGCATTATGGGGTTGTTGAAGTTGAGAATAATATTGTTGTGAATTTCGAAGAAAAGCCAGTTTCGCCAAAATCAACTCTTGCCTCAACTGCAATCTATTTATATCCTAAAAAAACAATATCCTTGATAAAAAAGTATATTGCCCAAGGGAATTATTCCGACAAGGCAGGCAATTTTCTTGAATGGCTGCATAAGAGGGAAAAAGTATATGCTTATATCACCGAAAAGAAATGGTATGACATAGGGAATCTTGAACAACTGGAAAAAGCTAACAAATACTACAGGCAAAAATGAAGACAGTATTAGTGACAGGGGGTGCGGGATTTATCGGAAGTAATCTGTGCGAGTTTCTATTAGATAAAGGATTCAAAGTAATTGCAATGGACAATCTTATTACAGGTGATCTGAAAAATATAGATCATCTGAGATCAAATGATAATTTTTCATTCTTGACTGCTGATGTGAGCAAGCAAATCATAATTGATGAGCGGCTTGACTATCTGATGCATTTTGCAAGCCCTGCAAGCCCCATAGATTATCAGAAAAATCCGATCCAGACTCTAAAGGCTGGAAGTTTAGGAACACATAATACACTTGGGTTGGCGTTAGCTAAAAAAGCAAAGTATCTGCTTGCATCAACATCTGAGATTTACGGCGATCCGCAAGTCAATCCCCAGCCTGAGACATATTGGGGGAATGTGAATACAATAGGTGTCAGGGGATGCTATGACGAAGCAAAAAGATTTTCAGAAGCATTGGCAATGGCTTATCGAAGAGTGCACAATTTAGATATAAAAATTGTAAGGATTTTCAACACTTATGGACCAAGAATGAGAAAAAAAGATGGCAGAGTTGTTCCAAACTTCATTACTCAAGCGTTGAATAATGAGCCAATGACTGTTTACGGCAAGGGCGAGCAAACAAGAAGTTTTTGCTATATAACTGACCTGGTTGATGGAATCTATAAACTGATGATGTCTGATGTAAAAGGTCCGGTTAATCTTGGAAATCCGGAAGAACACAAGATTATAGAATTTGCAAATCTGATAAAAGAGTCAGCCCAAAGCAAAAGTGAGATTGTTTTCAAGGAATTGCCTGCTGACGATCCGCATTTAAGATGCCCTGACATAAGCAAGGCAAAAAAAGAGCTGAAATGGGAACCTAAAGTCAAGCTTAAAGATGGTCTAGCAAAAACAATTGAATGGTTTAAGAAAAATTAATCCAATAAAGTGTCCTCTTTAACTTCACCTTTGATCAAGATTTTCTTCATTATTTTGTAATCATCTTCTTCAAATGTTTTTAAGATAAAAATCACTGCAAAATAAACTACAGCTGACAATGGAATGATCAAAATCAATCCAAGGCCGGAATAAACAATAAAAGCAACCATTGCTGCTGACGCTATAATCGGCTTTAACAAAATTTTTAGGAAATTAAATGTGTACAGATATTTTGACATATACCAATAATACAGAATAAACAAGAAAATCTCTGTAAAGAATGCTGCAACAGCGGCTCCTACAACTCCCATAGATGGAATCAAAATAAGATTCAGGATAACATTAAAGACAGCAGTTGAGCCTTGGCTGAACATTCTTCTATTCTGCTGATTTATTGATGCTAATCCAAAACCCATCAAATAATTCAGGAATTTGATGAATAAAAACCATGAAATTATCTGCAAAGCAATTATTGAGCTTGTATATTCCTGTCCGTAAAAGGAAACAATAATCCTGTCAGCAAGAAAATAAGTTCCGACAGAAATCGGCAAGCCTATTATATACAAGTACTTAAAGGATTTCTTGTAAATGAAGATCAAATCATTTTTGGCTGTCTTGAAATATCTGGACATGACTGGATAGATTGCGTTGACATAGACTGTAGGAATAAAGAGAATAGCCAGCGCAAGCTGGTATGCAACACTGTAAATAGCAACTTCTACATCTCCCCTGAATTTTGACAGCATTACAGTCCCAATGTAGAAATAAATTGCGCTAAAGACAAATGCAAGCCCAAATGGGAGTGCTTTTTTCACAATACTCTTCATAAAATCCCAGTTTAGTGTTAATTTTATTTGGATGAATTTATTTGAGGCAATGAAATAAGCTATTATCAACATTAATGCTTCTGCAAAGATAAATGTAAAACTGAATACTACAACGCCATAGCCGCTGAACAATACATACAATCCAATTGACGTAAGGATGACCATCCTTAATATCTTGATCAACGCATCAAAAAACATCCTTTCAAAAGCCCTGAAAACTGAGTAGAACAAATCAGTAAAAGTCGAGATTATTGTGAAAATCCATATAATATATACTACATATCTTGTGTCTTGAGGATAACCTAATACATTAAGCAGTACTATGACAAAAAGATAAGTGACAAGTGCAAAAACCAGTTTTACAACAAAAGCATTTATGAAATATTTATTGACAGATTTCTTATCTCTTGCTATCTCTCTTATGAGAAGATTGTTAATCCCAAGATCTGCAAGGATTATGGCAATAAATGAAAGAGATAAAGCAAAACTAAATTTACCAAAAGAAGCCTGGTCAAGAATCCTGGCAGCATAGACCATCAAAACGAACTGCAGCACTTTGGATACAGCTTCAGCACTGCTTAAAAACATGATATTATGGTATATTCTTTTGACTGTACTCATGCCCTAAACCAACCAAGGCGGATATAAAAAACTTTGCCTAAACCACTAAATTTATAAATGGACTTGGCGTTTTCCTCGTCATGAAAACTGCTTTGGTAATGACTTCAACATTCCCTAGATGGAAGAATGACACAACACCAAGTTTTGTGTATGAGCTTAGCAATAGACTGGCAAAAAAGGGCTTTAAAACAATAGTGCTGGCTCCGCATGCTCCTCAATCAACTAGAGATGAAAAGCTTGGGAATGTAAATATCCATAGATTTCAATACTTTATTCCGGCAGACCTGCAAAGACTTGCTTACGGAGCCGGAATAATACCAAATGTTAAAGGCAGCTTTCTGGCAAAACTCCAAATTCCATTTTTTTTGATGTCAGAATTTCTGGCAGCCGGAAATCTGATAAGAAGGCACGATCCTGATATAATTCATGCGCACTGGATCGTACCTCAGGGATTATTAGCTTCAACTCTTAAATCGATATACAAGAAACCATTGATAGTGACAATTCATGGGAGTGATTTATTTCCATTGAAGAATTCTTTATTCAGGTATATCCAAAAATCAGTCTTGAATGCTTGCGATGTATGCACAGTCAACAGCATAGCTACAAAAAATGAGGTTATTAGGAGATTTCCGGAATTCAGCCACAAAATCAAAGTCATACCAATGGGCGTTGATACAAAATTTTTTGTTCCTAAAAATGTAAAATTCAAATACAAACAATATTCTAATAAGAAAATAGCCCTCTTTGTTGGGAGATTGAACGAACAAAAGGGTATAGAATATCTTATCAAATCCCTTAAAAATGTTAAACAAAAATTTCCAAATACATTGCTTCTGATTATTGGGGAAGGGAGGTATAGGGAAAAATTGGAAGAACTTGTAGATTCTCTTGAATTAAGCGATTTTGTGGAATTTTTAGGAGCTGTTCCGCACAGTAAAATAATCGATTACTATAATCTTGCCGATGTATTTGTGATGCCGTCGATAACAAGCAAGATAGGGACAGAAGGCCAGGGGCTTGTATTGCTGGAAGCAATGGCATGCGGTACTTGCGTCATAGGGACCAATACAGGGGGAATACCATTTATCATCAAAAACAATCAAAGTGGGCTGTTAGTCAAGGAAAAAAGCCAGAGTGATCTGGCGAATAAGATAATCAAAATTATAGGGGATAATAAATTAAGGAATAATTTTTCAAAAAATGCTTCTAAATTCGTAAAATCCAACTATTCTTGGCAAAAAATAGTAAAAGAATTTGAAAAAATATACAAAAAACTAAAATGACCCTTTTTAATCTGTTAAAAGTAAGATTGTATAATTTTTTTACTAGTCCAATCGGAAGATATATTCTCAGATCTTTAGTTCATTTTGTTTATGTCAAGACACTTGAGAAATACAAGAAAGGAAAAAAGAAAAAATTCATTGTTGCCTTAACAATAGACACAGAATCAGGCTATACAAATAAGGATAATTCTCGAGTGTGGCAGGCATCAAGGCCAGATGCTTACATTGGGTATTACAAAGGCATTGAAAACTGGAGGAAATTACTGAATAAATACAATGCCAAAGCAACATTTTTTCTTTGCACAAATGGGTTTAGTGCAAAAGGCAATGATTACAATAAAGTGATATCTCAGTTGAAGTTGCTTTCAAAAGAAAATCATGAGATAGGTTTGCATACCCATCCTGACAGTGATTTAGCACTTCAAAAATGTTTAAAGAAGAAATGCAATGCTACAAGCGCCAGATTCTATAATAAAGGCGAAATCAAAAAAATAATATTAGAATCCCAAAAATTAATGAGAAAACATATTGGGCAAAAAGTTTCCAGTTTCAGATGGGGCAATTGGGCGCTCGATACCAATGCCGTCAAGGTGCTGAATGAGGCAGGGATTAAGGTTGACAGTTCTGCAACTCCAGGAATAAAGGGACATATCCATGGTACGATGCACTATGATTGGAGTAAAGTGAATGAACGTTACCCATGGCGTCTTTCATTGAAAAATTACCAAAATACAATCCACAACAATTCAAAAATCATGGAACTGCCAATTGCTACCTTTAACTTCATGGGTTTGACTTTGAGGGCAGATCCTGTCTATTCTGTACTGCTCAAGGCAGCGTTTGATTATTACTACAAGAATGCAGAAAGATCAGATAAACCATTTGTTTTTGTAGTCATCTCACACAGCATAGAAGGGACTCATAATGATGGAACTGTAACAAGGGTCATCAAAGATACTGAAGATTTCATCAAACATGCCAAGAAGTTTGATGATGTAGAG
>CEPX01135644.1_pt1 | contig 29283 bp, 33 predicted proteins | sample 361361 | NCBI WGS metagenome assembly CEPX01 (sample SAMEA2619974, study PRJEB7988) | marine metagenome | biome: marine biome (ENVO:00000447); feature: mesopelagic zone (ENVO:00000213) & marine oxygen minimum zone (ENVO:01000065); material: "saline water (ENVO:00002010), including plankton...
TACAGTAGCTTCATGGGAAGTAAATGCATTCATATCTCCACCTAAACTCTCAATTGAATTTGTTATTTCTTGAGAGGTTCTTTTTTTAGTTCCTTCAAATAACAAATGTTCTATAAAATGGGAAATCCCTTCTTCCCCTTTAGATTCATAGTTAGATCCTGTTTTAACTAAAGCTGATAATGTTACAGAATTATTATTCTTTTTTTTAAAGATTATTTTCAATCCATTTTTTAACTTTTTTTTCATATTAGCCCAAAAATTTATATAATTTATAAGAGTTTCTAAGATGATGAAAATAAAAGAATTTCAAAATTATTTAAAAACTGAAGATATAGATTATACTTTATTTTTTTCAAATCCTACTGATAGAATAGATTTTAATTTTTTGTATTTTAGTGGATTTGATTCTGGAATTTTATTAATTACTCAAAATGATATAGTTTTGATTACTTCACAGATGGAATATCCAAGAGCTAAGAAAGAAGCTAAAATAAAGAAAATTATTGCTAGATACAATCCTTTTGAATATATAAATAAAATAAAAGCTAAGAAAGTTGGTTTAAATTATGAAAGAGTATCTTTAAATTCTAAATCTAGAATTAAAAAATATCTTAAACTGAAAAATTTTGTTGATATCTCTAAAAAATGTGATGAATTAAGGTTAACAAAAACACCTAAAGAGATTAATTACACAAAAAAAGCTTGTAAGATCACGGATGGTATATTTGAAGAGATTATAAACAATTTTAATTTTAAGACAGAGTTAGAAGTAGCAAACAAAATTCATTCTTTAATGGGTGGTGATGGATTATTAAATCTAAGTTTTAATCCAATAGTCGCTAATGCTAAAAATAGTGGAATAGCACATAGTAGCTTAACAAAAAATAAATTAAAAAAAGGATTTTTAGTTATGGATTTTGGAGTCATATATGAAAATTATTGTTCTGATTTAACAAGAACTTTTTATATTGGAAAACCATCTAAAAAAGAGATAGAAGATTATAATTTAGTTCTAGATGCTCAATTGAAAGCAATTAGTTTAATTAAGATAAATAAACCAGTTAGTGAATTAGATAAGGTAGTTAAAGATATGTTAGGTAAAAGATTTATACATTCTTTAGGACATGGTATTGGTTTAAGAATTCATGAAGCTCCTAGTATCTATCATTTATCAAAAGAAATATTTAAAGAGAATATGATCTTTACAATTGAACCTGGAATCTACAATAGAAATTATGGTATAAGAATTGAGGATGATATTTTGTTAAAGAAAAATAAAATAGAGATATTAACTAAATCTAGCAAGGAGTTGATAACACTATAACTCTGAAAAAAGCTGCGAAAGTTATTGTAAATACTTGTTTAAGTATAGAAAAAATGAGAGAGTTTTAGTTTTAACTGATTCCAAAAAATTAGATATTGCTGAAATCATATTAGATGAATCTACAGAAGTTGCTAAATACTCTAAATTATTAGAAAAAGAGATAGGAACACATGATGGAGAAGAACCTTCTAAAGAAATAGCTAAAGAAATGTTAAATTATGATGTTATAATTGCTCCAACTACACATTCTATATCTCATACTAAAGCTAAAGTAACTGGTAAGATTTTGGAAGACGAAAAAGTAATGGGGACTTGTCATATTGCTTTAGGAAGTAGTCTTGGTTTTGGAGGAAAAGTTAAAGTTCCAATACATTTGGATGGAGTGATTAAGAAGCCGACTATTTTTGTAGATGATGAAGAAATAATGAGAAAAGGAAAATTTAGGTTATAAGAATTTTCCGTTTTTAGATACTAATTTTCCATCTAAATAAATTTTCCCACCCTTTCTTAAATCTTTTATCATATCCCAATGCAAAGCTGATTTGTTTATTCCTTTACATTCTTCATAAGCTGAGCCTAATGCTAAATGTATTGTTCCACCTATTTTTTCATCAAATAAAATTTGTTTTATATATTTTTTAAGATTGTAGTTTAAACCTATGCCGAACTCACCTAATCTTCTAGAACCTTCATCAGTTGCTATTAATGTTTTTAGTAAAGACTCATTTTTTTTAGCTGTCGCTTTTATCACTTTACCATTTTTAAAAACTAAACTTATTCCATCAACTTCTTTTCCTGCATATATAGTGGGAAATGAAAAACTAATATAGCCATTTGCTGATGTTTCTACTGGAGCTGTAAAAATTTCACCATCAGGCATGTTATAAGATCCATCTGCTAATATGAACTTCCTTCCTTTAATACTAAATGTTAAATCTGTGTCATCATGAACTATTCTTACTTTTTTACCTTTACTCATTATATTAAATGCTCTATGCATTTTTTTAGATTCTTTTTTCCAATCTAAATTTGTAGCTCCATAAACAAAATCTTCAAATTCATCTAAAGACATATCTGCCTCTTGAGCTAAAGATTCTGTTGGAAATTCATAAAGAACCCATCTTTTTTTCAATCTTTGATATTTTATTGGTTCTAACACTTTTTGTCTAATTGATATTTTTTTAGGATTAATATTTGTTAACTCTCTTGTATTACTAGAACCATAAATGGCTATGTAAACATCTGCTTTTTTAGTTTCTTCCATTGCTAACTCTGGAAATTTTTTTAATTGAGCGTCAGAAGCTAGATTAAAATAATTATAAGTCATTCCAGGAAGTGAAATATGACTTATTGGAAATGCTCCTTTTTTTAATACTAATTTGTAAACTTCTAAAATTAAAGGAGTTGCACTTACTTCTCCATTTATTACAACATAATCTCCTTTTTTTACTTTAGTGGAATGATTAACTAATATCTCTGCAGCTTTTTTGACTCTTGGATCTGTCATTTATTGATAATAAAAGAAGTAATATATAAATGTGTTGTACTTATTAAATTCCAATTTTTGGAGGATTTTTTATAAGTTCTGTTATCAATTGGATTGTATAATTAACATCATCTATATGAGCTATCCCAACTGTGGAATGAATATTTCTAATTGATACAGAGATAGCAGTAGAAGGAATACCTTTTCTTGATAACATCATACTAGTAGCATCTGTAGTTCCAAAATCAGAAACTTCTAGTCTATAAGGAATCTTTTTCTTCTTTGCTAGTTTTTTCAAACATTCATCTAATTCTAGATTTGCTAATAATTCAGCATCTTTTACAGTTATATATGTTCCTGAACCAATTACACATTCTCCTCTAATGTCTGAATCATGGGCATCTGTTACATCTACTGCAACTCCCCATGCTGGATCTATTTGATATACAGATGTTTTTGCTCCATATAATCCCATCTCTTCTTGTACTGTGAATACTAAATAAAGATCTACATTTGGTTTTTTAATTTTCTTAGCAATTTTTGTTAAAATATAACATCCAACTCTATTGTCTAAAGCTTTTCCAGTAAATAATTTTTTATTGCCTAAATATTTAAATGAATGACTAGGAATGACATAACATCCAATTTCTATTCCTACTTTTTTAATTTCTTTTTTATTTAATCCTGTGTCAACATAAAGCTCATCCATTTTAGGTTTTTTTTCTATATCCATCCCTTCATGTAATTCTGGAAATGATACAATCCCATTACAAATAAATTTTCCAGTTGGTGAAAACAAAAAAACATTTTGTCCTAATAATGTCAATGGGTCTATTCCCCCTACTGGAGAAATTCTTAGAAAACCATTATCTTCTATCTTTTTAATCATTAATGCTATTTCATCCATATGAGCAGCAAACATAACTTTTTGTCCTTTTCCTTTCTTATGTGCTATTAAATTTCCAAATCCATCTACCCACATTTTATCAACATATGGCTTTATTTCTTTCTTTATTATCTCTCTTACTGCTTTTTCGTTTCCACTTGGTCCGAATGCATTAACTAACTTTTGTAGTAATTCCATTTTAAGTTGGGGTGTCTCCACAATTCATATAACTACATATTAATCCTTTATGTTTAAAAAGTTTTTTTGTACATCTTTTTATTGAAGAATCTAAAATATCAATTGCTTGGTCTATTTCTTTTATTGTTGTTATGTATGGGGGAATTAATCTTATGCCTTCATGTCCACACCCTAATAAAACTAATCCATTTTTCAAACATTCAATAAGAACATCATCTCTCATCTTTTTATTATCTAAATCAAAAGCTTGCATTAATCCAATTCCTCTTTGATTTTTTATATTAAGTTCATTTAATCTTTTTTTCATATAATCTCCAGTTTTCTTTATGTTATTCAATAATTTTTTTCTTTTTATTATCTTTATGGTTTCTAATCCCAAAGCTAAATCTAAAATATGTCCGCCTCCCCATGTTGAAGAGATAGCTCCTGATTCTGGAGTAAATTTTTTATTTGCTATTGATGCTCCTACTTGTAATGCTTTAGCAGAACTCATTAAATCAGGAGTTACATTAAAATTATTAATGGCCCACCATTCTCCTGTTCTCCCCATTCCACTTTGTACTTCATCAGATATTAAAGGAATATTATATTGCTTTGTTGTTTTTCTTAGATCTTTTAACATTTTTTTAGAAGCAACATTATAGCCTCCTTCTCCTTGTATTGGTTCCATAATAACAAATCCTATAGAACTTGACCCATTTTTCTTAATTATTTTTTTTAATTGATCAGATGCATCTTCATTAAATGATAATTTTTTATTAGAAATTTGTAAATAATTTTTTTTATAAACTTCTTTAGAATGTGTTAATGATAAAGCCCCTAGTGTTCTTCCATGAAAACTTCCTTTGAATGATATTCCAAATTTTGTTTTTGGTCTTTTTCTCATACAAAGTTTAATAGTGTTTTCAACAGCTTCAGCTCCAGAATTAATTAAAAAAGCAGAGTTTAATGTTTTTGGAGTTATAGTTAATAATTCTTCTAATAATTCTAGATGTTCTTTAACAATAAAATCTTGTCCTGCATATTTAATTGGTTCTCTTTTTGAATGTTTTTGAATTATTTTTTTTAAATCTTTATTATTATAACCAAGAGGATTAGAAGCTATTTGAGAAGCAAAATCTAGAAATAAATTATTATCTACATCATAAAAATAACAGCCTTGTCCTTTATGAGAATGAACAAAAGGATAGGTTATTGAGCCACCTAAATTAATCTTGTTTAATCTACTCAATATCTTTTGAGATTTAGATCCTGGTAGCTTTTTAACATTAGGTTTCATGTTATCCCTTTATTTTTGTAGATCTAAATTTTCCACCTTTTTTGTACACTCTTCTCTTTCTTTTTAGTCTTTTTTCTTTCTTTGTTTTTCTTTGGTGTCCTGTTGAATAATCTCTCATCTTAATCAATCCCCTGAGTTTTTTGTAATTTTCCTGAATAATCAATATAAATTGCTTTAGTCTCTGAAAATTCATGTATTCCTTCTATCCCTGCTTCCCTAGTTCCATTTCCAGTTCCTTTAACTCCTCCAAATGGTAGATGAACTTCCGCCCCAATTGTTGAAGAGTTAACATAACTTATTCCAGATTCAACTTTATCAATAAATTTGAAAGCATTAGCAATATCATTTGTATAAATTGAAGAAGATAATCCATATTCAATATTGTTAGCTACTTTTATAGCTTCATTTAAATCATTTATAGGAACTATAGCTAGACTAGGACCAAAAATTTCTTCTTTTGCTATTCTAGCATTAGATGAAACATCAGTAAATATTGTTGGTTTGTAAAAAAATCCTTGTCCTTTAACAATATCTCCACCAGTTAATAATTTTCCTTCTCTTTTTCCTATTGAGGTGTATTTATGTGTTTTTTCAACAGCTGCTTTATTAATTAAAGGACCAACATCCGTTGAACTTTTTAATCCATGCCCTAATTTAAGTTTTTCTACATCTTTTAATAATAAATCTTCAAATTCTTCTTTAACATCTTTATGTATTATAACTCTAGAAGCTGCAGTACATCTTTGTCCTGTTGTTCCAAACGCTCCCCATATAACTCCTTCTTTAACTAAATCTAGATCTGCATCATCCATTACTATAATTGGATTTTTCCCCCCTAATTCTAATCCAACTTTTTTAATTCCAGCATTTTTTAAAATAAATTCTCCTGTCCCTCTATTTCCTGTAAATGAAATTCCTCTAACATCTGGATGATTAATCATTCTTTTTCCTACAGTAGCTCCTGGTCCTGTAATTAAATTTACTACTCCTTTTGGCACTCCAGCTTTTTCTAAAATTTTTATCATTTCAATTCCACATAAGGGAGTATCAGAACTTGGTTTGAATACAATTGTATTACCACAAATTAATGCTGGACTTAGTTTCCAAGCAGGAATTGCTGTTGGAAAATTCCATGGAGTTATTAAAGATACAATTCCTATTGGCTTTCTAACAGTCATACAAAATTTATTTTTTAATTCACTTGGAGTTGTATATCCAAATAATCTTCTACCTTCTCCAGCCATATATTCAAAAATATCAATTGCTTCTTGTACATCTCCTAACCCTTCTTTTAGAACTTTACCCATTTCAGTTGTTACTAATCTTCCTAATCTTTGTTTGTTTTGTTTTAATAATCTAACAATTTCATATAGAATTTCTGCTCTTTTTGGAGCAGGAGTATCAGACCATTCTTTAAATGAATTTTTTGCTGCTTCAATTGCTGAATCAACATCTTTTTCATTTCCTAATTGGAATTTTCCTATTGATTGATTAGTGGCTGGATCTAAACTTTGAAATGTTTTTTTAGAACTAGATTCAATCCATCTTCCATTAATATAATTTTTATAGACTTTCATATTACCTCTTTTTATTATTTAATGGATTGTTTAATTTAAATGTTTTGTTTACTACTTTAAACACCATAAAATAATAGCTTTAGCGCTATGTAATCTATTTTCAGCTTGATCAAAAATAATACTTTTTTTACCATCCATTACTTCACCACTAACTTCATAATTTCTTTGAGCAGGTAAACAATGCATAAATAAAGCATTTCCTAATATATTTTTATTTACTTGATATTTCTTAAAGATTTTTACTCTTTTACTTTTTTCTTTTTGATTAATATGATAACTCATCCAAGTGTCTGTATACATAATGTCTGCTTTTATTTTTCTTGGATTGTTTTCAATAACAACTTTTGAATTATGTTTTTTAGCAAACTTTTTTGAGTTTTTAATAAATTTATCTTTTGGCATAAATTGTTTTGGACAAAATATATAAATATTAATTCCAACTTTAGAACAAGCATGCATTAAAGAATGAGTTACATTTCCATCTCCGTCTCCGTAATAAGCTAGAGTTAATCCTTTTAATTTTTTGAATTTTTCTTTTATTGTTATTAAATCTCCTATAGCCTGACAAGGATGATTTGAATTACTTAATGCATTTATTACAGGAATATCTGAATTGGAAGCTAATTTTTTCAATTCTTCATGGTCATAAACTCTAGCAGTTAATAAATCACAATATCTAGAAATTACTTTAGCTGTATCTTCTATTGTTTCTTTTCCTTTATTTAATGGAGACCCCAATAAATCATAATAAATTGCATTCCCACCCATTTGGTTCATAGCAACCTCAAAACTTATTCTTGTTCTTAAAGAAGGCTTCTCAAACATTAATAACATTGTTTTATTTTTTAGTTTATTATAATATAATCTTGGATATTTTTTTATTCTTAATCCTAAATTAATTAAGTAAAGAATTTCTTTTTTAGATAAATTTTCTAGAGTTAAAAAATCTTTCATTTTATTTTTAATTTTTTTAATACTTTTTCTAAATTTAATCTTCCAACTTCATTTAATTCATAATCAACATTAACAATTTCTTTATTTATTTTAATTAATTTCAGTAAATTAACAGGACTTCCATCAATTACTACATCACATTTAGATTTGTTTATTGTTTTTTGTAAAGATTTAATTTGTTTTTTTCCATATCCCATTGCTGGAAGTATTTTCTTTAAATGGTCATATTCTTCATAGACTTTCTTAATAGATTTTTCTGCATATCTTTCTGCATCTATAATAGATTTAGCTTTATACTTTTTAGCAGCAACACTTCCCGCTCCATAAGTCATCCCCCCATGAGTTAGTGTTGGACCGTCTTCTACAATTAAAACCCTTTTATTTTTTATTAACCAAGGCTTATCTACAATTATATCAGATTTAGCAAAAATTACTTTTGCTTTAGGATTAATTTTTTTAATATTATCAAATACTTTCTTAACATTTTCTTTATTAGAAGTGCCAATTTTGTTTATAACAAAAACATCAGCCATCCTAAAATTAGATTCTCCAGGATGATATAATAATTCATGTCCAGCTCTGTGTGGATCAACAACAACTATATGTAAATTTGGATAATAAAATGGTAGGTCATTATTACCTCCATCCCATATTATTACATCTGCTTCTTTTTCTGCTTTTTTTAATATTTCTTTATAATCAACTCCTGCATACACAACTATCTTATTATTTATCCATGGTTCATACTCCTCTCTTTCTTCTATTGTAACATCATTTTCTTTTAGATCATCATAATTAGCGAATCTTTGTATTTTTTGTTTTGTTAAATTTCCATAAGGCATGGGATGTCTAATAACAACTACTTTATACCTCCAATTTTTTAATATGATTCCTATCTTTCTTGAAGTTTGTGATTTTCCAGAACCTGTTCTAACTGCACATACAGATATTATTGGCTTTTTGCTCTTAATCATAGTTGAATTTGGACCAAGTAATATGAAATTGGCTCCATTAGATATTACAATGGAGGCTAGATGCATAACATATTCATGACTTACATCTGAATAAGAAAAAACAACTTCATCAACTTTTAATTTTTTAATTAATTTTGGTAGTTTAGATTCTGGGTAAAATGGAATATTTTTTTTGTATAATCTCCCAGCTAATTGTTTTGGAAATTTTCTTTTTTCTATACCTGGAATTTGAGTTTGGGTGAATGCAACTACTTCATGTCTAGGATTATTTTTAAAGTAAGTTAAAAAATTGTGGTAGTCTCTACCTGCTGCTCCTAAAATTATCACCCTCTTTTTCATTTTTATAATTTATAAATTTGTGAATACTTTTTCTTCAAATATCCAACTAATATGTCTGGATTTAATCCTTGTTTGCAAGTTTTCTTGATTATCTCTTCAGCTTTTAATGTAGATCCATAACTATGAAAATTATTTTTTAACCATACCTCAACATTACTAAAATTTCCTTTTTCTATCTCTGATTCAATATTTTTTCTATCTTTTAATAGTTTTTTATATAATTGTGCTGCATAAATAACTCCAAGAGCGTAGGTTGGAAAATATCCTATAGAACCAAGTGACCAATGTACATCTTGTAAAACCCCTTCTGAATTATTTTTAGGTTTTATGTTTAGATATTCTTGCATCTTTCTATTCCATACACTTGGAAGATCTTTAACTTTAATAGAACCATCAATTAATCCACTTTCTATCTCAAATCTTAATATGATATGTAAAGGATAACTTATTTCATCTGAAGTTACTCTTATTGGATTATCCTTTATTTTATTTATAAATCTAAACCAATCATGAAAATTAGTGTTAAGGTTAAATTTTTTATTAAATCTTGGAAAGTAATATTTCCAAAAAGGTTTATTTTTCCCTATCATACTCTCCCAGAATTTTGATTGAGATTCATGTGCACCGATAGAAGTAGCGTTATATAATATTGTATATCTATGTTTTTTTGGTAAATTTAATTCATATAAAGCATGTCCAGATTCATGTATTGCTGCTATAAATGAAAATAAAGCATGTCTATCAAAATTATTAGTTATTCTTATATCGTTTATTCCTACAGGGAAGGTGATTGGATGAGTGGCACTATGTACATAGGAATTTTTATTATTTAGACCCATTCTTTTTGATACATCAGAACAGAATCCTTTTAGGATATCACGATTGAAATCTTTATCATATTCGTTTTTATGTTCTTTATGTATCTTACTTCCTTGAACTTTTTTTCTTAATGACACTAAAGATTTTCTCAATTTTTTAAATAATGGTTTTAATCTTTCTGTAGTCATACCTTCTTCATAACTATCTAATAAGCTATTATAAGGGTGACCTTTTAATCCAATATATCTACTCTCTTGTCTTTTTAATTCAACTATTTTTTTTAGATAGGGTTCAAATTTCTTAAAATTATTTTGTTGCCTTGCTTCCCTCCATTTTAATGTAGTTAATGTTGTGGTCTTTGATAATTTTTTAATGAATTCGTTTGGTAATCTTCTTGATTTATCTACATCTTTATATAATTCATTAATCATTAATTTGTTTATTTTATCTAATTTAGAATTTCTTAATCTTTTTAATGAGTCATACAACTTTTCAGATGTGATTTTTTTATGTATTGTTTTAGAAATAAGTGAGATTTGTTCAGACCTCGATTTAATACCTTTTTTAGGCATATTTGTCCTTGTATCCCACTCTAATAATCTACCTATATAACTTAACAAATATACATCTTTTTGATAATCTTTTATTAAACTAAAATCTTTTTTCATTTTGTAATTATAGTGCCCTCTTTACTTTCTAAAGTTTTCTTTATATTTTTAATATTTGTAATAACAACTTTTTTTCCACCTCTACTGAGAAAATTGTTAGAAGCTTGTATTTTTGGACCCATACTTCCAGGAGGGAATTCTTTTTCTAATAAATACTTCTTTGAATCCTTTAATTTTAATTTGCTTAAAAATGTTTGATTCGGTTTTTTATAATTTATAGCTACTTTATTTATATCTGTTATTATGATAAATTCATCAAATTTTAAAGAAGAAGCTAGACATTGAGATGCTAAATCTTTATCAATAACTCCTTCAATCCCAATTAAATTATCTTTATTTTTGTAAACAGGAATTCCCCCACCCCCACAAGCAATTACAATTATTCCTTTCTCAACTAATCTTTTAATAGTATCTTTTTCTATAATATCTAATGGTTTTGGACTTGGGACAACTCTTCTATAACCTTCTCTTGGATCTTCTTTTATTTTATATCCTTGTTTCTTTAGTTTGGATATTTCATTTTTTTTGTAGAATGGACCTATAAACTTAGTTGGATTTCTAAATGCTTTATCTTTTTGATCTACTAAAACTTGGGTTAGAATGGTAACAACCTCTCTTTTAATCTTATTTTGTTTTAATAAATTTATTAATTCTTTTTCTAATAGATAGCCTATCCAACCTTGAGATTCTGCACCTATCACATCTAAAGGCATTTGAGAAAATTTATTCTTTGCTAACTCATTTTGAATAGCTAAAATTCCTGCTTGAGGACCATTTCCAAAAGTAATTATTATTTTATTTTTTTTAATTAAAGGAAGAAGTTGTTTGTATGTACCTTTAATATTCTTTATTAGATGGTTATATGTTCCCTTTTCACCTTTTTTTAAAATAGCATTTCCACCTAATGCTACTAATATTTTCCTCACAATATAAAATATACTCTATACTTTATATTTGTTTTGAAGTTTATTGTTTGAAAAATTTAGATAGTGGTCTTATTGTAGCTATCACGAAAATTATGACATACCAATACCATTCCAAATTTAGTATAGGTGCCCAATACTTTGCTAATAATAATACAGCAGCAGCTACACTTAATTTAATAAAGCCTATGTCCCACACATCTAATTTTCTTAAATTTGAATTGTACCAATCTATTAAACTCATTTTAGCCCCTATACTGAAAAAATCTTTAGATATATAAATTTAACTTAAACAAAACCTATTTATAATAATTAATCATTAAATAATTATGAGACATATAGCTGAAAGAGAGTTACAACTTCCAGATGCAGTTATAGGAAAATTATTGGGATTGGCAGCAGAAGATAAATCTATTTTATCATTAGGACCTGGAGAACCTGATTTTGAAACTCCAAAGCCGTTATTAAATTATTTGAAAAGTATAATTTCTAAAAATAAAGAATTAAAATATTCACATTATTCTCCTTCAGAAGGTAGAACTGATTTAAGAAAAGCTATAACTAAAAAATTAAAAAAAGAAAATAAAATTAATGCAGATATTGATGAAATTTTAGTTACATGTGGAAGTCAAGAAGGAATTTTCACAACATTACTATCTACATTAGATATTAATGAACAAGTTATAATTCCAAATCCTGGATATTTAGCTTATCTTCCAGCTATAGAGTTAAGTGATGCTGTTCCTGTTGATTTAGAATTAAAAGAAGAAGAAAATTTTGAAATAAATCCAGATAGAATTAAAAAATTAATAAATAAAAAAACAAGATCATTAATGGTTAACACTCCTTCTAATCCTACTGGAACTGTATTAAATAAAAAATTGTTAGAAGAGATAGCAGATATAGCTGTAGATAATGATCTGTATGTATTAAGTGATGAAGCTTATGAAAAGTTAATCTACGATTCTAAACATATAAGTATTGGATCATTAAATGGAATGAAGAATTATGTCATTACATTACAATCATTTTCTAAGAGTTATGCTATGTGTGGTTTTAGATTAGGATATGTTCATGGTCCTAAAAATGTAATACAAGCTATGACTAAAAGTATTCATTACATAACATTGACAGCTCCACATATCTCTCAATTAATGGCAATGAAAGCTTTAACACTTCCGAATAAACATATTGAAAAAATGAGAAAAGAGTATGATCGAAGAAGAAAGTTTATTGTTAAAAGATTAAATGAGATTGGATTAAAAACTTTAGAGCCTAAAGGAGCATTTTATACTTTTTCTAATATAAAAGATTTTAAGATGAGTTCTAGTAAGTTTGCTAATAAATTATTAAAAGAAGCTAAAGTTGCTGTTGTTCCCGGAACTGAATTTGGAAGATTTGGTGAAGGATATATTAGATGTAGTTATGCAACAGATTATAAAATAATTGTAAAAGCAATGAATAGATTAGAAAAATTTGTTAAAAAATTATAAAAGAGATACAAATTAATCTAATCTAGAGTTTTTAAATGATCTGCTTTATCACCAAATTTTTCATGAAGCAATTCATCAATACTCTTTATTTCATCATTTGCTTTAATGACCTTTTCTTTATTACCAATCTCTTGATACATTCTTCTTGCTTCTTGGTATAAAAATCTAGCAGTTCCATAAGATTCATTTTCAATTGCGAATTCTGCTGATTTAATTAATCCTTCTGCTTTTTCATTTATTCTTGTTTTTTGTTTTGTCATTTTATTCTCCTTAATTTTTAAAATTTATTAATACCGGACCTTTTTCTAGTTTGAATGCAATTGCTCCTGCATCGTCTTCTCTTGTTAGTTCTCCTAATTGTTTTGATGAAAATTCTAAAACTATAGCTTTAGCTAATTTTGGATTTACATCAACGAAAAGATTTTTTAGTAAATCTAATCCTCTAGGTTTATCCCAACCTTCAGCAAACATTTTTGCATGTTCATAGTTAGGAGTAAACCACATTGGAGCTTTCAGAAAAATATAAAAAAATTAATAATGATAAGTTAACAGAAACAAAATTTCTTAAATCTTTAGATGATTCAAAAGAAGCCACATTTATATTTGATGATTATGTTTATCATATAATCTTACAATATGAGTTTTCTGCTATAAAAATTAGATCTAAAGACCATGCAAAATCTATAGAAATAATGTTTGATGAGTTATGGAAGAAGATAAAATAATGTTATAGGTAATAATCAACTAATGCTTTTATTGATTTAACAGCATTTTCTGGATAAGTAAAACAAGGAACTCCATTGTTTTGTAAAGATTCTTTTAAAATTTGAGTAAACTCTCCTCCAGTTGATACTACAATAATTGGCTTTTTATGCATATTTTTAAATTCAGTAATAACATCAACAACATCTGTTGTAATTAAAGGGGTTTGATATAAAACAACTAATAATAAAACATCAATATTCTTATCATTCAAACAAGCTTCAATAGATAATCTATATCTTTCTGTTGTTGCATCTCCAGTAAGATCCATTGGATTATTTAAGATAACTATAGGAGGAAAATATTTTTTTAAATTTCTTTTAGTTTCTTTACTAGGTTCGGCCATTCTTAAATTATTATTAACAACAGCATCAGTACATATGATACCATAACCCCCACCATTAGTTATTATTTGAATTCTATTATTTTTAGGTCTAATAGAGCCTTCTAAAATTCTAGCATAATTAAACATATCTTCTAAAGATTGAGCATAGATCATTCCAGTTTGTTTAAATGCAGCTAAATACACTTCAGCAGAACCAGCTAAAGATCCTGTATGAGATAAAGTAGCTTTGTTACCTTCTTCAGTCATACCGCCTTTAACTACAATAACAGGTTTTCTTTTAGTTGTTTGTTTCATAACTTTCATAAATTTTTTAGCATCTTTTATTGCTTCAACATACAAACAAATAACTTTAGTATCATAATCACTAGCTAAATATTCAATTAAATCAGATTCATCAACATCAATTGCATTACCATAACTAATAAATTTAGCAAATCCATCTTCTTCTCTAGAAGCCAAATCTAAAATTGTTGAGCCAACAGCTCCTGATTGACATACAAAAGAAATTCCTCCTTGTTTTGGTCTTTTAAGTCTATAATGGGGAAGAAATAAAGTATCTAGCTTATTTTTAGTGTTTAAAACTCCTAGACAATTTGGACCTATAACTCTTAATTTATATTTTTTAATTGCTTTTTGTAATGAATTTTCTAGTTTATTATTTCCAACTTCTTTAAATCCAGCACTTATTATGATTAAATCCTTAATTTTCTTTCTTCCACACTCATTTACTACTTTAACAGCTTGTTTTGCAGGAACTGCTATTATAACTAAATCAATTTTTTCTTTAATTTGTGAAATATTTTTATAAGAGACATATCCAAGAATAGATTGTACATTTGGGTTAACTACAAATATATTGCCACTAAACTCCCCATCTATAAGATTTCTAAAAATAACATGGCCTATTTTATTAGGATTTCTTGATACCCCTACTATAGCTACATTCTTTGAATTAAAGAAATTTCCTAGATCCATTAAAAATATACTAAAAGTAGATTCTATATAAAATTTTGTTATTATTTAGAATAGTAAAAAGATTAAAAAAAGGCAAGGTTTTTATGATTTTGGGCCTATAGTCTAATGGATAAAATATTCGGTTTCGAACCGAAAGTTCTGGGTTCGAGTCCCAGTAGGCCCATTAAAATAAAAGTTTGGAGGTAAAAATGGGAAATAACCTAAATGAAAAAGGAGAATTTCAAAGCGATAAATATCCAGAACTTGATGTAGATAAGTTTTTGTTAAGCTTTAAAGATCCAATCGCAAGAGAGGCTATAAAACTTTATGCTGAAAAAACTGAAGATGAAGGATTAAAGGAGGATTTATTAAAGAGAGTTAAAGATTTTGAGTAGTATTGGAGGTAAAATGAAAATTAATGATAAAGCACCAGATTTTAAGTTAATAGGAACAGATGATCAAGAGCATAGTTTAGAGGACTCTAAAGACAAAAAAGTTTTAGTTGTTATATTTACATGTAATCATTGTCCTTATGTTAAAGCATATGAAGATAGATTAATTGCAATACAAAATGATTACAAAGATAAAGGGGTTCAATTAGTTGGAATTAATTCTAATGATGAAAAGACTCATCCTGATGACAATTTTGAGAATATGAAGAAAAGAGTTGAAGAAAAAGGATTTAATTTTCCATATCTAAGAGATGAAACACAAGAAGTAGCTAAAGCTTATGGTGGAGAAAGAACACCACATATTTTTGTGTTTGATGAGGAAAGAAAATTAAGATATACAGGAAGAATAGATGATAATTGGGAACATCCTGAACAAGTTACAAAAAAAGATTTAAGAGAAGCTTTAGACGCATTAGTTGAAGGAAAAGAAGTTCCAAACCCTGAGACTCATGCAATTGGATGTACAATTAAATGGAAACAATAAATTTAAATAAATACTTCTATTTTTTTCTTTTATGAAAAAAGAATCAGAACAACCAGAAGCATTAACAGCTAAAAAAGATAAGAATTTTTCTGAGTGGTATAACCAAGTTATAGCTATATCTGGGTTGATTGATAAAAGATATAATGTTAAGGGGATGTTTGTATGGCTTAATTATGGTTATGAATTAATCTTAAATCTAAAAAATTATTGGGATCAAATCTTTAAAGAGACTGGATTAAAAGAGTTGTATTTTCCTTTAATTGTTCCTTTAGAGTATGCTGAGATGAATGATGGTTGGTTTAAAGGATTTAGAGAACAAGCATTTTGGGTTAGAGGTTCTGATGAAAAAAAAGCTACTCATATATTAAGACCAACTGGAGAACCTGCAATGTATCCTATGTTTGCTTTATGGACAAGAGCTTATACTGATTTGCCATTAAGAATTTATGAAACAGTTTCTAGTTTTAGGTATGAAACTAAACATACTAGACCTTTAGTAAGAGATAGAGAGATTACTGTATGGTTTGAGATACATACAGCTCATTCTACAAGAGAAGAAGCAGAAAAAGAAGGAGGATTACATCAAAAATTTTATGATCTAATATGGAAGAAAATAGCAGTCCCTAGAATAAGAGTGGAAAAGCCTGAATGGGAATGTTTTCCAGGAGCTATTGGGGCAGTTGAAGATTATACAATAATGCCAAATGGAAAAGCAATGGAAAATGGTTCTATAAATTATTTGGGTCAAGCATATTCTAAAAAATTTAATATTAAATTTAAAGATAAGGATGGAAAAGAAAAATATGCATGGCAAATGTGTACTGGAAATGGTGCAAGATTTTTAGTAGCTGCATTAGCTGCACATGGAGATGATAGAGGATTGGTGATACCTCCAGAAATTGCAGTGATACAATTAATAATAATTCCAATTTATTCTACAAAAGATAAATCTAAAGTTTTGAAAAAAGCTAATGAAATTTATGATAGATTGAAGAAAGAAAATATTAAAGTTGAGATTGATTTAAGAGAAGATAGACCAGGAAGTAAATTTTATGACTGGGAAATTAAAGGAGTTCCAATAAGATTGGAGATAGGTCCTAAAGATCTTAAAAATAAATCTGTTATGTTAGTTAGAAGAGACAATGGAAAAAAAGAATCTATAAAAGAAACTCAATTAGTTAAGAAAGTTGATGGTTTATTAGAAGAAATACAGAGAAATATCTATAAAAAAGCTAGAAAAGAGTTTAATGACAAAATAGTTTTTACTAATAAGTTAAATGAAGTGAATAAATTATTAGATCAAGGAAAAGTTATAAAATGTTTTTGGGATGGAGAAGGAAAATCTTACGATAAAATCAAAGCTTTAGGTGAAGGTGTAGATCCTTTTGGAGTCGATATTGAGAATAAAAAACAAGGAAGATGTATAGTCTCTGGGAAAAAAACAAATAAAGTTCTATGTATCTCTAATACTTATTAAAACAAACTAAATATATCTGTCATCCACTTTCTATAAAATGGAATATTAGTTATCTCTATTTTATGTTTCTCTTCATGTTTCCTATCTTCACCAAGTTCATCTTTATAGAATAATTTTAATGTTAATACTCCATCTTTAATTTGTTTACCTTTTATTGAAGTTATTATTTTATACCTGCCCTCAAAATTTTTTAGTTTAGAATTTGCAACATCTTCTACTTCTAAACTAACATTATTGATTATTGTATTAGAAAAAATATCAAAATTTAAGTCTATTAATTCATTGTAATCAATACTTTTTGGTTCTATATCGATAAATCTTATTTTTGGAACTTTAATAACATTTAAGTTTAGTTCATCATATCTAATCAAACTATCAGTTTCAGCACTTATTCTTAAATCTAAAGAAGAAGATAGTTTAACATCAAAATTTAGTTCTTTCTTTTCAGCTATGAACAAATCTAGTTTTTTACAATTAGTTATCACACAAACATTCAAATCTTTTATATTCTCATTTCCTACATTTTCAACAATACATTTTATATTAATCTTTTCATCACTGTAATAATCTTGTTTTAATGTATCACAAGATAATGTTAGATCAGATAAAAATCTTTTTTCTTCTCTAATTTCTAATTTTCCTATTGTCTCTTCAGCTTCTTCTTTACTCACATCGTCAAAACCTTTAGAAAATTTTATTATACTACTAGATGTAGCTCCAAAGTTTGTTTTTGCTTCTAATTCTGAAGTATAAACAAATTTTTTATTAAGATCTTCATCAATTTCGATTGTCCAAAATAACTTTTTTTCTTCATTTGGTTTTAATAATATTGCTTTAACATTCTCTTCTAGTAGGCTAGGAGATTTTGTTATAATGACTGAAAGAGGGGTGTAATAGTGATTACTATTTTTAATAGATACCTCTAGTGGAATGTAACTACCAAAATTTATCTCTTCTTCTAAAGGTTTTATGTCTAATATGGTGTTAGGAGCAATTCTACCACCTAATTTTTTGACTGTTGTTTCTATTGATAATCCTTTTGAGTTTAAAGTTACACCATTAGATTTCCATTTATAATCTACAGCAGATTCTCCAGAATCTTGAACATAACTAAGTTTTACATGACTTGGATCTATCCATCCATACTGTCCAAAAGTTACATCAAAAGGAACCCATCCATATCCAGGAAAATAAACCTCAGCCCAACCATGATTTCCAAAATAAGAACCAACATTTGTATAAACTATTCCCCCCAAAAATCTAGCTGGAATGTTTACAGATCTTAACATAGAAATAAACAGATTTGTTAGTTCATCACAAACACCTTGTCTATTCTCTAGTACCCAAGAAGATTTTTGGACAACATCTGCTGTTAATGTTGATAGATCATATTCTATATTTTTATTGATCCAATCAGCTATTTTGAATGTAACAACATACAAATCATCTTCACCTTCTGCAAGTTCTACAGCTATTTTTTTGATATCTTCATTAATATCTATAAATTCTCCTTCACTTGTATATTCATATAATGAATAATCTAAATTTTGTATTGGAAATGGAATTCTTTTTGTAACTTTCTTAAAATCATTTTTTGTTTTAACTAATGTGTTAACAGAATAAGTGTATTTAGTTTCTCTTGGATCTTCCCAAACTATATTTATTATATTATTATTTTTATTTATTTCTGCACCTTCTGCTTTTATTTCTTGAGATATTATTTCTTGTCTATCATCATCATCTGGATAATATTTTAAATCAACATCTATATAATCTATATCATAACTTCTTTTTTTTGGCACTACTTCTATCTCTGATCCCAAATTTACATTTAATTCTAAACTAGAATATTTATTATAATCTTCTAATGGTCTCTCTACTTCTAATTGAGCGCTTACTGAGGACATTAAAATTAGTAATATTAATATTATTCTTTTGATATTATCACACCTCTTTTAAAGATTAAATTAAACAATATTTAAATAGTTTTATAGTTTTTCTTTAACCATGAAAATACTTAAGGAAAAAGAGGCAGAAGATTTCTTAGAGAAAAAAGGATTTCTTATAGCTAAAAGAGGATTAGCTAAAAATTATAATGAAGTTTCTAAGATTGCTTCAAAATTAAGTTTTCCAATTGCACTAAAGATAACTAATACATTACATAAAACAGATGATAATGGAGTTAAGATAAGTAATAAAGAGAATTTAGAATCTGACTTTAAACTATTAAAAAAGAAGAGTTCTAGTGTTTTAGTACAAGAGTATGTTGAAGGAATGGAGATAATAGTTGGATTGAAAAAAGATTTAACATTTGGCCATGTTATAATTTTTGGATTAGGTGGAGTTTATGTAGAAATAATGAAAGATGTTTCTTTTAGAATATGTCCTGTAGAATTAGAAGATATAAGGGAGATGATGCAAGAAACTAAAGGTTTTCAATTATTAAAAGGGGCTAAAGGAAAAAAATTTAATATAAAATCTATAGAAGAAGTTCTTATGAAACTATCAAAATTATCTCAAAAGTATCCAAATATTGAAGAATTAGACATTAATCCTTTAATTGTTAACAATAAAAAAGCTGTTATTGTTGATGCTAGAATTGTTATGAGATAAGTTCATTAAATCTTTTAATAAATTCTTGGAAATCTTCTTTTAGAATATTAGCTCCACAAGCATGTTCATGTCCTCCTCCAGATCCATCTAAATCTTTTAATGATTTTTCTAAGATTGGAGGAATTACTATTTTTCTACTTCTAATACTCAGTCTCATGTAACCTTTTTTTTCTCTAGCAATCATAACTATTTTTTTTGGAAATTTATTTATGAGTTCATTTGCTAGTTCTTCATTAAATGTAATTTGAGATGGAGAGTATTCATACAATAATAATTTATCTTTTGAAGCAGTTTTTATTCCCTCTTCTAAATATTTTTCATATATCTTATTTATTTTATCAAATTTATCATATATCAATTTTCCTTTTTTACTTGTTTTGTTCAATATTTCATGTGGATCATTTATACTACAAAAATAGTCTATATAATTATCAACTTCAGAGATCTTTCCTTTTAACATAAAAGAACATATTTTTACTAGTTTTCCAAGTTCAGAATTGAATTTTATTTCATCTAGGTCTATCTTTTTTATTAATTTAGGATATTTTTTTGAAAACTCTTTTGAAAACTCTGGAAGAAAATAATCTCCTATAGAACCTAACATTGAGATCCATAAATTTTCTTCAACAATCTTATAACACCAATATGAAGTAGGTCTTCCATCACTTCTATCTTTTAATCTTGGGTTATAATATTTCACACCTTTTCTTTCAATAGGATTATGATGATCAATCCATATAACTGGAACATTAATTTTATCTAAAAATTCTTGGTCTACTAAAGGCTTGTCTAAAATAAAAACAATGTCTGGGTTGTATGAAATAACTTTAGGTAAAAAATCTATATTCAAATTTGGAGTGGTTTTTAATATAATCCCTTTTCCTTTATCAACATATTTTTTTAATAATGCATAAGAACATAATCCATCTAAGTCATCATCAAAAAAGAATAATGGATTTTCAGATTTTTCCAGAAATTTTTTAACCTCTAGAAGTTTATTTTTTTCTATCATTTCAATTTATTTAATTCAAGGTCAACTTCTTGTTCTTTCCATCCTGTTTTTAATAAATTACTTTTTATTTTTTCTTTAGAGTGACCTCTTTTTAATGATTCTCTTATAAAAGTTCTTATTAACGCTTTATTTACTTTTCTATGACTTCTCGGTTTTTTTAATGCTACTTTAGGTTGTTGTTTTGGCTCTTTATAAAAATCTTCTAGATCTGCTGCTGGAGCTAGTTCTTTTTTTGGTGTCTTTTTATCTTCATCTTCTAATCCTAAATCTTGTTGTTTTTTCTTATAGAGATAAAATGCAGTTGCTATTCCTATTAAAACAATTATACTAACTACAATTATTATTATTGTAGTATTAGATTTCTTTTCTGATGTACATCTGTTCTTAATACAAACCTCTCCTTTGTTACATGTAACATCTTGGGGACAACTTGAACAACTTTCTCCAGCATCTACAACATTATTTCCACATACAGCTTTTTTAGTTGTAGTTACAGTAAAATTTGTTTCATTTTGGTCAAATTCTTCTCTTGTGCTTACTAACCATTCAACAGAATCTGTTAAAGTTCCATCAGAAACAACTACTTCTATAGTATAAGTTCCTAGATTATTACTACTAAATTTATAACTATTTTCTTCACTAACTAATTGACTACCTAAATACCATCTAACTGTTAAAGTGTCTCCTTCAATATCTGATTTTGTAATAGAAAATAGCTGTTCTTCACCAGGTTTTAACTCTAGTGTTAATGAAGAAGGAGTTTTTGTATCTATTGTTGGAGCATTATTTAATCCAGTTACATCTTTTACTATCAAATTTATGGTATTACTTGTAAAACTAGAAAAATTAGAATCATAAGCTGTAAATGTTGTTGTTTGATTACCAACATAATCTTTATTTGGAGTTAATGTAGCTTCACCTGTTGAATTATCTATTATTATATTAATCTTAGATGGTTGAGAAGCTGAATAAGTTAGTGAATCTCCATCTGGATCTATAAAATAATCTTTAAGATTTATCTCTCTATTTCTATTTTTAAACCAAGATTGATCTTCTATTTCACTAGTTTTGTTAGTTGGTTCATCATTGATTGGAGTTATTGTTAATGTAAAACTACTAGAATTTTGAGCTAATTCAGAATCCCAAACTATCACATTAATTGATGATTCTCCATTTTTATTTAATATTGGAGAGAATGATAGATTATTAGTTGAGTTGTCTATTGAAACATCTACAATTGATGGATTTCCATTGGTGTATGTAAATTTTAAATTTGTATCTGAAGTTGAATCATCACTTATATTATTAGATAATATAATACTAAAAGGAGTGTCTTCATTTATTGTTATAGCTCCAATAGCTTCTATACCTGGAGCATTATTTGATGATGAAATTGTAAAAGAACTATTAGAAGATGCGGTAAATATATCACTTGAACTATTTGTTGCATGACAATTCCAATTGTATGTAGCATCACTCAACCCAATTATCTTTTCAAAAGAAAATTCTGATCCAGAACTTACAGCACTTGTATTAGTTTGATTTAAAGAATAAGTTCCAGATATATCATTATACAAGTCTAATTGAGTTATACCTTCACTACCTGAATCAGTTACTGTGCATTTTAATGTTACATCACTCTCTTCTACCACTGGAGAAGATAATGAAACACTTAAAGATAAAACATAAGGTAATGTTAAAATAATAATGAATATTAAAATCCCCTTTTTCATGATATAGAAGAAATAAATTACTTTAAATATTTTTTTAAATGTTATTTTTAGTTTCTTTTTTAATAAATTTAGGATATTCTCCAATTTCCATAAAAACTTTAGTTGTTTTTACTGCTCTTTTATTTTCTTTTAACATATCTTCATTATTTAATATCGATTCTCCTAAACATACTAATTCATCTTTTAATGTTAATACAGCTATTTGAGAATTTTCATCTATGTTATCATTTAATTTTGAGATTCCATTAGAGTACAAATCTGCCCCATGACATAATGCATCTACTGTTGTATCTAAAACCCAAATTTTAGGTAGATGTTGGACAGAAAATTCAACAGGCATTACAATATTTCTTAATTCCTCTTCTTTTCCTTCTTTATAAAATTCATAAGCATCTTTTAGATCTTGTAGAGCATGCCAATTTTTATCATTAAAAGGACCAACTTTAGTTCTTACAAGTTGAGCCATATGGGCTCCAACATTTAATTTTTGACCAATGTCATGAATTAATTTTCTTATGTAAGTTCCTGCTTCACATCCAACCCTAAATAAAACATCTTTTTCTTTTATTTCCATTATTTCAATATAATAAATCTCTCTAATTCTTAATTGTCTTTTAACAGCAGATTTTATGGGGGGCATCTGTTGAATCTTCCCAGTAAATTCTCTCATTACTTTATGTATCTTAGATTGAGGAACTTCTTTATGCAGATGCATTAAAGCAACATACTCTTTTCCTTCTTTTAACAAAGTTTGAACTATTCTAGTTGCTTTTGATAATGCTACTGGTAGAACTCCAGTTACTTTAGGGTCTAAAGTTCCTGAGTGTCCAGACTTTTTTATTTCTAGAATTTTTTGAACATAAGAAGAAACTTCATGACTTGTTGGACCTTCTGGTTTGTTAATATTAATAATTCCATGTTCTATCAACTCTTTAATATCTCTTTTTTCTGGATGCATTCCATATTCTTTAGAAGTTTTAGATTTCTTATTTGTTACAACTTTTCTTTTGATTGCTTCATAAGGAAGTTTGTTCTTCATAAGAATTGATGATATTATGAGGTGCTTTTTTGACCGCCCTCTCCACCTATAACTTTCTCTTGTTTTCTATGTGCGTGAGCTTTTTCTGGAATTTTAGCAGATTGTTTTTGTTTAGGTTGACTTTTTTTCAAATCTTCTGCTTTAGTTTCTAGAACTTCTTTTTTTTCTTTAGCTTCTTCCTTTTTATGCTCTTCTATTTTAGTCTCTTTCTTAGGCTCTTCTTTAGTTTCTTTTGGTTTTAATACAGCATCTTTAACTTTTTGTGCTAATTTCTTTTTTTCTTCAGCAGCTTTTCTAACTGGAATAGAAGCTAATTCAACTCTAGATATTTGTTTTTTATCTTTATCTTCTTCTTTAATAATTTTAACTTGGATTTTATGTGGAGGATTTTTTCTACCTCTAGCTAACATTAATTCATTTAGATAAGGTCCAATCTTTACAACTGGAGTTTTCATATGTTTTTGTGCAAAGTATCTTATAGCTTTAACAGCTTTTTTGGTTCTTTGATACCTTGGAACTTTCAAAAATTCTTTTCTTAACGGAATTGTATATAATCTTTCATTGTCTACCATTTTTATGCTTTAGTTTTCCTCCTTCTCCAATGTCTTTTAACTGCAGTATGTCTACCTGGGTGCATCCTTCTTGTTTTTCCATATATCTTTGGAACAGTCCAGAAAGGAGCCCATCTTGTTTGTCTTAATTTTTTTGATAGCCTTGCTTTTTTTCCAGGCCATTTAATTGCCATTTTAAACTTTCCTCAACTTAAATTCTTTTTTTGGAGTATCTAATTGTTTTAACAACTTCTTAAATTTAGCATCATCAATTTTTTCTTTTAATTGTCCAGCTTGAGCAGCTTGTACAATCAATGTTATAACTTGGATAGCTTTCTCTTGGTGAGCTAATCTTAAGTTTCCATATCTTTGGATTGCTTCTTTTGTTAGATGTTGTTTTGCTATATTTTCTAGCATTTCAATTTGTTGTTGCATCTTAAGTTCTTCTTGAATTTGTGGATTAGAATCATCCATCATTCTACTTTGTAGTTCTTCTAATTTTTTTCTTTTAATCTCTTCTATACTCATTTTATCTTATCCAAGAAACTCTTTCCTTTTGGAGTTATTAGTCTTCCTTTATGAACTCCTTTTTGTTCTTGTTTTATTAATTGTTGTTGTTCTAGTTGTTGTAGTATAGTTCTTATAATCTTTCTAGATCCATTATAGAATCTTCCTGGTTTGTGACCTATGTTTTTTTTACTTCCATATTTTTTACTTAATTTTGATGTTCCTATTGGCCCATTAATGTAAACTTTTCTTAGTATAGATGCTGCTCTTATATACCACCAATCTTTATTCTCTGGTGGTCTTTCTTTACTTACTCCAGTTTTAACGAATATATGCCAGTCTGGAGCTTTAACTACACTTTTTAGTTCTTGAGCAGTTTTCTCTATTAATTCATTTGGATCTTTATTATATACAGACATAAAATCTTTTTAGAAAATGGCTTTAAAAATCTTTTCTTTTATAATCTTAGATTTCTAATAAGACTTCTAGCATTACCAAAAGTGAGCATTTTTATTGCTGTATTTTTATTAACCCATTTATATCTATCATGTTCTATAACTGTATTTTTATGTAAACTTATTTTTTGATTTAAATTTACTCTAACTAGAAATACATCTAAAATAATGTTTTTAGCTGTTTTTTGTTTATTATAAAATTTAATTTGTTTGTTTAATCTTTTTTCAATTTTGAAATTTTTTAGGTTAGTTTCTTCTTTTATCTCTCTTTCTAGAGCTTTTCTTAGAGATTTTTCTTCACCTTTCTCTAAAGTTCCTTTTAACAACTCCCAACCTTTCCATCTAAGTGTTCTATGTAGAATTAAAAAATAAGGTTTGTTATCTTTAATATCGTAGATAATAGCTTGAACTTTTTTGAATGTTTTTAGACTTTTTTCCATCTTACACCTTCTTTTGTGTCTTCTAAAATAATTTTTTCTTTTTGTAATTCTAATCTTATTTTATCAGCTGTTTTAAAATCTTTATTTTTTCTAGCTTCTTCTCTTTTTTGTATTAATTTCATTAAATCTTTTGATAATTTTTCTTCTTCAAAAGTTAAAATATTGAATATAGAGTCTATATCTTTTAGAAATTCTAATGTTTTTTTATTTCCACCTTTTTTATTTACTTCTCTTATAAAATCAAATAAGGTCGCAAATGCATTTGGGGTATCAAAATCATCATCCATTGATTTAATGAATGATTTTTTTGTTTTTTCTATTAGTTTAATATTATCTTTTTCTTTACTTGTTTTTAATTTTATTATTAGATCATTTATTCTTTGTAAACTATTTTTATATTGGTCTAGAATCTTTTCAGAAAAATCAATGGGCATTCTATAATGGTTTGCTATGAAGAAATATCTTATTAATTTTTTATCATATTTCTCTAAAACATTTCTTATGTTGAAAACATTTCCAATAGATTTAGACATTTTTTTATTTTGTACATTCAAAAATCCAGTATGCATCCAATATTTAACTAAAGGTTTTTTACCAGAAGCAGATTCCATTTGGGCAATCTCAGCTTCATGATGTGGAAATATTAAATCTCGGGCTCCACCATGAATATCATATTGAGGTCCAAAGAAAGTTTCAGTTATAGCTGTATCTTCAATGTGCCATCCTGGACGTCCTTCTCCAATTTCTGTCTTCCAAGAAGGTTCATCTTTTTTAGAAAACTTCCATAAACAAAAATCACCTTTACTTTTTTTATTAATGTCTTCATCTATTCTAGTTACTGCATCTTCTGCTTCTATAGATTTTCTTCCAGATAATTTTCCATAATCTTTAAATTTTTTTAGATCAAAATAGATCCCATCTTCTATTTTGTAAGCATAATCTTTTTTCATTAAAACTTTTACTTGAGAAACAATTTGTTTTATATGGTCTGTTGCTCTTGCATATTTATTAATAGAATTAATTCCTAAATTTTTAATATCTTCAAAATACTCTTTTTCATATTTTCTTGCTACATCTTTCCAAGTTGATTTTTCTTCTTTAGCTTTATTTATTATTTTATCATCTAGATCTGTTATGTTTTGTAGATAAAATACTTTAAATCCAGAATACTTTAAATATTTCACAATTAAATCAAATTGAACATAAGTTTTAGCATGTCCAATATGTGCATAATTTTGAGGTGTTATTCCACATACAAATAAATTTACATTTTTTCCTTTAATAGGTTTGAATAATTCTTTTTTTCTTTTTAATGTATTGTAAACTTTTAATACCATAAATTAATCATATTATCTTTGATATATAAATGTTAAGAATTAAAATAATCCTGTTCCTTTTTTCACAGTTATAATAAATGCAGATGTAACATATGTTGATGTACCAGCATTTACATTCATTTGATAGCTAGGTGGATTTGTTCCTGCAGATAAAGGAGCATCTGTTGTTGAAGAAACTTGTATTACGAATGTTGCTTGTTCTCCTTCATTTAGTGATACACTTAATGGAGAGATAATTCTAGCTTTTACTTTATTAGCAAATCCTCCTTGTACATTACCATCATTTAATTGAGTCATAGTAAACGTTTGAGTTCCACTTAATGTCCCATCATGCCCTACAGTACATTTGAAGGTCGTTGTTCTTCCTTGTTCTACATTAACATTAGTTGGACATGAGAATTTAGAGTCTACTTCTAATCCTTCTATTATTGTATCTGCTTTTCCAAAAACATCATCACTTAATGAAGTTAATTTTCCAAAAATTCCTTTTGTAAAAACTAATCCTAAAGTTAGAATTGTGATAGCAAGAACAACTACAACTATAGTTGTAATAGAAAGCTCTAGCGCACCTCTCTTTCCTTTTTTCATTATATATAAATTAGTTGTATTATATATAAAGTTTTCTTATCACTTCCTTATTTAAGATAGACTTAGTGGACAGCGGACAAGTACGCGTGAGGTTTATAGTATCAAAAGAGTGTTTATTCATATGGAATTTGATTTGTCTAATGTAGAGCTAAGTTACAATGATAGAAAAAGAGGTTTAATCTTACCTAACAAATCTTCTAAAGAATTAGCCGAATTTATGGGTATATTAACTGGGGATGGTTACATCAATTATTATCCATCTCAATATAAGTATATCTTAGAGATTGCAGGCCATTCGAAATTAGATAAAGTTTATTTAGAGTCTTATATTAGTAGATTAGTTAAAGATTTGTTTAATTTAGAATCATCATTTAGTATAAAAAAAGGTCAAAATTCTATGTATCTAAGATTAATCTCAAAAGGTTTAATAACTTATTTAACAAAAATTGGATTTAAGAGAGGTAAAAAGGGACAGATTGAAATACCAAAATGGATAACTTCAAATGAAGAATTAATGTTATCCTTTACTAAAGGAATGATAGATACTGATGGTTCGATTCATTTTAGGAATAGTTATCCAATAATTAGTTTATCATCAAAAAGTAAACCTTTAATCCAAAGTATATTCTCATTTCTTAAAGATCAAAATTTCATTCTAAGAAATTATTATAAAGAAGATAGAGATGATAAGAGAGGATTTAATTCTACAATTTATCGTATTTGGTTGAATGGAGATAAAAATCTAAGTTTATGGATGAAATTAATTAATTTTGGAAATAAGAAACATTTAGATAAATTAGATAGAGTGGGAACGGAGAGATTTGAACTCTCGATTTAGGACTATACACCTTTCGTTGTATGATTCACCTACGTGTCTGAGATGCTGCTTCTTCAGCGTATTGAGCCACAAATTAATGTGTGTGCTCTCCCAGACTGAGCTACGTTCCCACAACAATTATTAATCTAAGTGTTTTAAAAATCTTTTCATACTATACTATCAAAAAACTATTTAAATTAATATATAAAAACTTTTCTATGGAAATCCCAAAGAAATATGACTTTAAAGAATCAGAAGAAAAATGGATTAAATATTGGGAACAAGAAAAAATATACAAGTTTGATCCAGAATCTGAAAAACCTATTTACTCTATTGATACACCTCCACCTACAGTTTCTGGAAAAATGCACATTGGGCATTCATCTTCTTATTCTCAAATGGATTTTATTGCTAGATACAAAAGAATGAGGGGTTTTAATCTATTTTATCCGTTTGGAACAGATGATAATGGATTAGCTACAGAACATTTAGTAGAAAGAACTAATAATGTTAAAAGTGCAGAAATGAACAGAGAAGACTTCATTAAATTATGTTTAGATACTTTAAATGAATTAGGTCCAAAATTTATACAAGATTGGAAAAATTTAGGAATGAGTTGTGATTTTGAAATATTTTATTCAACTATAGATACACATTCTAGAAGAATCTCTCAAAGAAGTTTTATTGAATTGTATAAAGAAGGCAGAGAATATAGGATGTTAGCTCCAGTAATATGGTGCCCTTTATGTCAAACAGCAATAGCTCAAGTTGATTTAAAAGATAAAGAAAAAGATTC
>CEPX01198229.1_pt1 | contig 28989 bp, 26 predicted proteins | sample 361361 | NCBI WGS metagenome assembly CEPX01 (sample SAMEA2619974, study PRJEB7988) | marine metagenome | biome: marine biome (ENVO:00000447); feature: mesopelagic zone (ENVO:00000213) & marine oxygen minimum zone (ENVO:01000065); material: "saline water (ENVO:00002010), including plankton...
ATAGTCGTTATACCAGCGTATAATGAAGAAAGAACAATAAAAGATATCATAAAAAGTGTAACTCCTTATTGTGATGATGTCTTAGTTGTAATAGCTAAAAAGTCAACTGATGACACTCAAAAAATAGTAGAATCTATGAAAATTAATTACATCATAGATAATGGTATAGGTAAAGGGGAAGGAATGCGTTGTGCTATTGATCATATAGAAAATGGAATTTTAGTTTTCTTTGATGCAGATGGTTCACATATTCCTAAAGACATTCCATTAGTAGTTGAACCAATTAAAGAAGGAAAAGCCGATATGGTAATAGCTTCTAGATTTTTAGGAGGTTCAGAAGAACTTCATGGAGATTTTGATAAATATCTAAGAATGATTGCAGCAATGACTATAGCACAATTAATTAATTGGAGATTCAAAACAGCTATCATGGATACTCAAAATGGTTTTAGAGCAATAGAAGCAAAAAAAGCTAAAAGTTTAAATCTAAAATCAGAACATACTGAAGTAGAAACTGAAATGTGTATAAAATGTTTCAAAAAAGGATATAAAATATTAGAAGTTCCTAGCATGGAATTGGGAAGAAGACATGGTGATTCAAGTATTGTTTTATGGAAACATGGTTGGAAATATGCCTATATAACGTTCAAAAATTTATTTTTTTAAAATGAAACTTATACTACCTAAAAAAGGAACTTTAATAGATACAAACTATGAAGATATCTTAGATTTTTACTATCATCCATTACATAAACATATGTACATTAAAAGATTAAATATGTGTTTAAGTTTAATGAAAAACTTAAAGTTCAATTCTATATTAGAAACTGGATATGGCTCTGGAATTTTATTTCCTACATTAAATACAGTTTCAAATGAATTGCATGGAATAGATATGCATAAGAAAAATGAAGAAGTTCAAAAAAGATTAAATAATATTGGAATAAAAACAAATTTAATTTCTGGAGATATTTTAAAACTTCCATACGAAGATAATAAATTTGATGCTATTATATCTATAAGCATTTTAGAACATATAAAAGATTTAGATATTGTAATGAAAGAATTCAAAAGAGTATTAAAACCAAATGGCTATTTATTCATTGGTTCACCAATAAAAAACAAACTAACAGATTTATTTTTCAGATACACTAAATTTAACTATGAAGAACATCATCCTTCAACACATGATCATATAATTAACGCTGTAAAAGATAACTTTAAAATTCAAAAATTAATAAAATTCCCAAAAGTTCCTATGAATTATTCTTTATACTTTAGCTTGAGTGCAAAAAATGAAAACTAAAATCTTAATCACAGGTTCAACCGGATTTATTGGAAAACATCTAATAGAAGAATTATCTAAAAACAAATATGATTTTATTTGTTTAACAAGATCCCCTGTTAATTATCAACACATTATTGGTTCATTAGAAGATAAAGAATTACTAAACAAAATAACTAAAGATATCGATGTAGTAATACATTTAGCTTCTGTAACTAAAAATCAAAATAAAGAATTAAATTATAAAATTAATGTAGAAGCAACTAAAAATTTAGTAGAAGCATGTGAAAAAAATAAAGTGAAAAAAATCATTTACACTGGAACAATAAATTCTACATTTAAAGTAAGAGCACATTATGGAGAAACAAAAAAATTAGCTCAAGAAATCATAACAAATTCAAATCTAAATCACATAATTTTAAGATTAAATATGGTCTATGGTCCTGGAGATAATAATTTATCAAAAACAATTAAGTTAATTAAAAAATTACCAATCACTCCAATAATAGGATCTGGAAAATCATTAATGCAGCCAGTTTATGTAAAAGATGTTGTTAATGCAATGATAGAAGCAATTAAAACAAAAGAAAAAAGAAAAACTTACAACATAGGTGGTCCTGAATCATTTACATTTAATGAATACATTAATACAATAAAAAAAGAATTAAACATCAAAAAGTTAAATATACATATTCCAATATATATTTTAAAGCCTATTATATCAATACTTGAAAAATTTATCTCAATTCCAATAAATAAAAAAATACTATACAGCATAATACAAGATAAAAACACCGATATTTCCTTATCTGAAAAAGAACTAAACTTCAAACCAAAATCTTTTAAAGAGATAATTTCTTCACTTTACTAAAGAGAGGTGTTGGTGGAGTAAAATGAGATCATCCTATTTAACTTATCTAAAAAATGGAATTAATCAAGGAGATTATGCATTACCATTTAAAGCAGCTTATAGATATTTAGCTTTATCTCAAGCTAGAACATTAGGAAAAGCTCTTACAGGACCTTTACATGGAACTATTTTTGTAACTTACGCTTGTAATTTAAGATGCGGTATGTGTGATTTACCATTTAGACCTACTAAATATTTCAAAGATGGTAAAAAAGAACTATCAACAGAAGAAATGAAAGAATTAATTGATGACTTTGCACACATAGGTACAACTGGTTTAGGATTTACAGGTGGAGAACCTTGGTTAAGAAAAGATTTAGTTGAATTAGTAAGATATGCAAAATCCAAAAAAATGGTAGCTCATACATCATCTAATGGATGGTATATGAATAAAGAAAATGCTAGAAAATTAATTGAAGCAGGATTAGATGCTATAAGTTTTTCATTAGACGGATCAACTCCAGAAACACATGATAAATCTCGTGGTATGTTTGGAAGTTATGACAAAGTTATAGAAGCAATAAAAAATTTCCAAGAATTAAATAAAGAATTAAATAAAAATGTAGTTATTGTAGTTACTTGTGTTTTTAGTGTTAATAACCTAGATGAAATCATAGAACAAGTAAGATTATTAAAAAAATTAAAAGTTGATAAAATTAGTTTTATTCCTTTCCATGACATAGGTAAATTAATTGATGGAAATGAAACTATGCAAGATTTTAAAATAACAGATGATAGAATCGAACAAGCTGATAGAATTGTAGATAAATTAATCAGAATGAAAAAAGATGGATTGCCTATTGAAAGTTCTGTAGGATATCTAAAATTATTCAAGGACGCGATAAGAGGAAAACATCTTCCAATAAGTTGTTTTGCTGGTTATGCAACAGTTTCAATTGATAGTTATGGTGATATTTATCCTTGTTTTCCAAGAGCTGAAATGGGCTTAGGTCAAAATCCACCAAATATCAGAGATACAAGATTAAGAGAATTTTGGAATTCTGAAGGGATGAAAAAAATAAGACATGATATTAAAGATTGTAGAGCATGTTTTTGGAATAATCAAACAGAAGTTAATTTATTATTCCATCCATTTAAAAAATGAAAAGATTTCAATTTGCTAAAAATATAATAAAATCTAATTTTACTAGATTGAAATTTCCTTATAAATTAACATATGTAACAACTTACAATTGTAATTCTAAATGTATCACATGTAATATTTGGGAAATGAAACCAAAAAATGAATTAACTAAAGAAGAAATTGATAATTTTTTTAAAGAAAATAATAAATTTTCCTGGATTGATTTAACAGGAGGAGAACCATTCTTAAGACCAGAAATAGTTGATTTTGCTGCTTCTGCTATAAAACACTGTAAAAATTTATATTTTTTACACAGTCCAACAAACGGATTAACTCCTTATTTAATAATTAAAAAAGCAAAAGAAATTCAAGAATTAAAACCAAATAAATATGTTATTTCTGTAAGCTTAGATGGTCCTCCAAAAGCATATGAACATATTAGGGGAGTAGATGGTTTTAGTAGATGTATTGAAACATATCAAGGATTAAAAGATGCTGGAATTCAAACTTATTTTGGTATGACAATTTCAAAACATAATGCTGAATTAATAAATGATACTATTAAAGCAATTAGGGAACATATTCCAAATTTCGATCATAATGATCTTCATATTAACATAGCACATTCATCTAGTCATTACTATGCTCAAACTATTGAAAAATATCCAAAAGAAGTTGTAATAAAAGAAATTGATGATTTCATAAAGAAAAAAAGTAATTTCTCAAGTGCTATTCATTTTATGGAATATCAGTATCTTAAAAATGTTAAAAAATATTTAAACCAAGATCAAACTCCTGTTACATGTCAATCTCTAAGTGCATCTTGTTTTATGGATTCTTTTGGTAATATCTATCCTTGTGGAATGTATGATAAAAAACTAGGTAACATTAGAGAAAAACCATTTCAAGAAATATGGGATGATGCTCAAACAACAAGAACAGAAATAGTTAATGGTAAATGTCCTCATTGTTGGACTCCTTGTGAGGCTTATCAAAGTGTTCTAGGTAATTTAACTAAGATTAGAGTTTAATCATCAAAACCCTTTTAAAATAACATATTAACTATTTTCTATGAACTTTAACAAATTAAAAGAGCATCTTAAGAACCCATATACTTTAACTTTAATAGCTATTTTAATATTAGCTTTAGCTATAAGACTATCTTACTTTAACATAAATCAAGCTGTATGGTGGGATGAAGCTGAATATTTACTACAAGCAAAAGCTTGGGCTTTTGGAACTCCTAACACAGGATTTGGAGTTGTTCGTCCAATATTACTTCCATTTTTATTATCTTTCTTCTATAAACTAGGAGGAACAGAAATAACCTCTAGAATTGTAATTTTAGTTTTCTCTATGTTAAGTGTTTATTTATCCTACTTAGTTGGTAAACAATTATTTAATAAAAAAGTTGGTTTAATTGCTGCTTTTTTATTATCTATATTTTATTTAGAATTATTTCACACAATAAGAGTTTTAGTTGACACTCCTGGAACAACCATGATATTATTAACAATGTATTTATTTTGGAAAGGTTATTATCATAATCGAAAATATCTTTATTGGTTTGGTTTAGTATTTGCTTTAGGATTTATGTTAAGATTTACAACAGGATTATTTTTAATTGTTATTCTATTATATTTACTATTAACAGAACATCTAAGATTCTTAAAAGTAAAAGAACTTTGGATTTCTGGAATAATAGCTTTAGGAGCTATGACTCCTTATTTCATATGGTCTTATAAACAATATGGCCACCCATTAGAATCTATTTTATATTCTGGAGGATCTGCAGCCCAATACTCAGCTGAAAAAGGTTTAAGCGAAGCTTTCAATAGATTAAGTTCATATCTAACTCAATCTCCATTATACTTAAAAACAGTTTTACTTATTTTAGTAATAATTGGTTTATTTTCATTATATAGATTAATAACAAACTTTGATTCAATAATTAAAAGAAAAGATAAAACATTAAATCCTCAATTATTTATTGTACTATGGATTTTAGTTCCTTTAATATATTTCAGTTTCTTTTTCCATGTATTTGATGTAAGATATTTATTAGCTACATTTCCAGCAACTTTCATGATAGCTGGTTTAGGAACTTTATTACTCTATAACATAATCAAAAAACACAATAAAGCTTTAGCAGTTATTATTATTTTAATTGTTTTATTATTTGTAGGATATCAACAAACAACATTTGCTAAAGGAGTAATTGAAGGAAGATCTAATAGTTTTATACAATTTAAAGTAGCTGGAGAATGGTTAAAAGAAAGAACAACAGAAGATGAGGTTATTTTTAATACTGGAGTTCCACAAAATGTATATTACACAGAAAGAGATACTTTCGGACATGACTCAGAAGAATTTTTTGAAAATAGAAGAAAAAATGAAAAAATAAGATATTTTGTTTTATCTAAATTAGAATTATCTCCAGATTGGGCTTATACATATCCAGACAGAAATAGTGATATAATGAACTTAGTCTATGTTTGTGATAATAGAATTTGTACAGATGACACTACACAAGGAATTAACACCCAACAATTAACATTAACAATACATAAATTTAAAGAATAAAATGGAAAATAAAAAAGAATCTCATTATGGGTTTGAATTAATAATGGATTTACATGAATGTAATCCTTCAAAATTTAATGAAAAATAATTTATCTTTATTACCTTGGAATCAAGAACAATTTTGGAGAGTAGAAAATTATGAAGAAGCAATTGGTGTTTTATCTTCAATTAAAGCAGGGATAGATTCTAATTCTGTTAGAAGACCTTTATCTCCTACGAAGGTATCATTCTAACATTCGATTAACAGATTCCATTACTTGTTCTACTGTAATTGATTTTAAACAAGCATAGTCTAAGTTTTCAGGACATCCTAAGCTCATATTAGAATAAAAATAACAAGGACTACAATAAAAATTATTTGTTACAATCTCATGATCAACATTTCTTGGTATTACTAATCTAAAATCAGTAGGTCCAAAAATTGTAATACTTGGAGTTTTCAAAGCATGTGCTAAATGCAATATCAAAGTATCATTTGTTATAACTAACTTACATTTCTCCATGACAGCAGCTGTTTCCATTACAGAACCTTTAAAATTAATAGGTTTAACTTTAGTTTTATTCATTAAATATTGTTTAAGTTGATCTTCATTATCAGAACCAAATAATAAAACTTTAGAATCATGTGTATGTGCTATAGATTTAATTAACTCAGCAAATCTATCTTTATCCCATCTTTTTTTCTCCATATTCTTAAATCCGCCTCCTCCTGGATGGATTCCAATTAAAAATTTTTCTCCTAGATCTAAATTTTCAACATAATCTTCAGCAAATTTCTTTTGATCATTAGTAAGCTTAATAGAAAGTTCTTGATCTTCTTTAGTATATTTTATATCTAAAGGTTCTAACAATCTTAAGTTCTCATCGATATTATGTAAAGGATATCTTTGTTTAATTAAATCAGTATGTAAAAAAGTTAATGTTTTAGTATATGCTTTTTTCATAAGGTAATCATGTCCAATTCTTTTTTTAGCATTAACAAAAAAACTCACTAAATTATACTCTCTTCTATTTCCAGGATAAGCATTTATAGAAACATCATATTTCTTAAAGTTCTTTATTGAAGTTTTTAATAACCAAAAAGAAGTTTTTATCTTTCCTTTAGAAAATAAATCCATTAAATAAACATTATCAACAATCTTTTGAGATTCTATAAGCTCCTTAGATTGTTTATACATAGTCATAACATCTATAGTATAATTTGGCTTACTTTTTCTTAATAATTTTAACATAGGTAATACATCTATAGTATCTCCTATTCCAGATAAACAAAACACAATTATCTTCATTTTAAATATTCTTTAATTGTAATAAAATTAACATTTTTAGCTTTTAACCACTTTATATAATTAACTAACATAGATTCTAATTTTTTACCTGAATTTTTTCTATATAAAAAAGGTAGATTTTTATCATTCTCTAAATCAACAAATTCCCATGAATGAAACACTAAATGAACAAATTTTAAATCAATGAAATTCAACATAGTCATTATTTTAGCATAAATTAAACCTAAAACTCTAAAAGCAACCCAAAATAAAGGTAATCTTACAATAGGACTAACTGATAAAGGAACAACATACAATCCATTATGGTTTTTTATCTTTCTACTATTAAAAAAATAATTATAATTTCCAGGAATAAAAGTTGGATTTACAGAACTATCATATAAAAATCCTAATTTTCTTAAAATATCATAATTTGGTCTTTGAAATACTGGAGCCCTAAACCCAAATATCTTTTCCCCAATTATTTTCTCTAAAACCTTATTAGTTTCATTTAATTTTTTATAAACTTCATCATCATCCATATTCTTATAATTATCATTATGGTCATAACCATGAGAAGCTATTTCATGTTTCTTAGAAATTTCCTTAATCAATTTCGGATATTTTTTAGCAATATTAGCAGTCACAAAAAAAGTCCCTTTTACATCATTATTTTCTAATAACTTTAAAATTTTTTTTAAACCATTATAAGTTATTTCAAAAGGTTTATCACTAGAACCAAACTCTTCTATATCAAATGTTAAAAGTGCAACTTTCTGCATTTTCTCCACCAAAATTTAACTAAACTTGTAAACATATAAAAACCATGAATTGCTTTAAAAGTGCTTCCTTCCCTATGAATCGTTGGAACATAACATTCCTTAATCTTATATCCCTTATCTTTTAATTTCCATAATAACTCAACATCAAAAGCAAAATCTTTACAAATAAAATCTTTATCAATATTATCTAAAACATTTCCTTTAAAAAATTTAGCCCCTGCTTGTGTATCCTTAAAATTTAATCCTAATAAAATTCTAACTAACAAATTCCATCCTCTACTTAATAGCTTTCTCAATAAAGGTTCATTAACCTTAGATAAATTCTTATTTCTCCACTTAGAAGCTATAACCACATCATAATCTTTTAAGAATTTTAAAATTTCTTTTATAGCATTTAAATCAAAAGCATCATCTGCATCAATATAACCTATATAATTATCTTTCACAATTTTTAAACCTTCTAAGATAGCTCCACCTTTTCCTAATTTTTCTGAAAAATCCAAATAATCTAAATTCTTATGAATTGTTTTCCATTCTTCTAATATCTCTATTGTACTATCAGAACTTCCATTAGAAACAACCATTATTTTAATATTTTTACCAAATACTTTCTGCAAAGATTCTAAAGTACTTTTAATTCTAGCTTCTTCATTATATGCTGGAATAACTAATGTTAATTCAGACATCTTTTGTAACTCCCACATAAATAAATAAAACAACTGTTAATGCAATTAACAATCCCAATAAAATCATAATAACTTGAAGTAAAGTGTCATGATAAATCCATATCAAAAATATTTCTAATAAATTAAAAATAACTAAAATTGGAATAAATTTTAATTTATTGATCGCTAAACAATACATAGAAATAATATAACTTAAAGTAAAAAACACAATAACTAATGAATAAATTCCCAATAAATTACTAGCAGGTAAATATTGAACACCATATAAATATCTTAATACGATCTTAGGTATTAAAAAATAAACTGCAACAACTCCTGCAGAAGCTAGTAATACAAAAAATAAAGATTTGTACATAACATGTTTTGATCTTTCTTCATTTGCATATAAATTAGAAACTTTAGAAAACATCACTTGACCAATCGAAAAAGTCCCAAAATAAATCGCTTTTCCCAAGATAGCAATAGCAGCATAATACCCAACTTTGATTGAATCAAAAAAATGTTTAATTAAAACAATATCAATTGTATAAAGTGTATTAATCATCAATAATGTTATCAATATGGGTAAAGTATATCTATACATATCGTGTGTATAAAATCTTTCTTTTGTCAAACCAATAAATTTTCTTAAAGGGATAAAAGTTAAAAAAAATGCAACTATCTCTGATAAAACAAAAGCTAAAATCGCCCCATTTAATCCAAATCCTAATACAACTAATAAAACTCCAAAAACTATCTTAAAAAAAGCTTCTGATACAAAATTAATACCATATCCTTTAAAATTTTGTAACCCTTGTAACACTCCTCTTGTAACTGGAATTAAAGCAGCAAACAAAATAAAAAAACTAATAAATATTAAAGAAGAAATTTTTATATGTAAAAAACTAGATATGAAAGGAGTTAACAAAATAAATAATAAATTAGCTCCTAATCCCCAAACAAATAATATTTTCAAAGATCTAAACATTAAATAAGAGATTTTCTCATTTTCATCTCTTAATTTAGCAACATATTTTGTTACAGTAGTTTGAATAACTAAAATAAAAACATTAAACAAATAAACTATTGCAATGATAGTTCCCAAAGAACCATACTCACTAGGTCCTAAAACTCTTCCCATATAAAAATGATATAAAAATGCAAATACATTACCTATAGAAAAAGCAATTAACATAACCATATTATCTTTAACTAAAGATGAATTCTCTCCAAAAAATTTACCAATCAATTTTTTCATTTTATTACCCAAATTAAACTTGCAAATATTAACTCAATAAAGATTACAAAAAATGTAACTTGTTTTTCTGTGAATTTTCCAGATCTTGTAAATATATGAGGTATTGAATAAATTTTTGAATACATAGATTTAATCTTTCCATCCTTATAATAACCAAAACTTTTAACTTTAAATCTTTTTCTTGCCTTTAATATAAACTCAATGAAAAATGGTACAGATACAATTAAGGCAGCTCTTTCTATATTTCCAACTATAGCTATAACTGCTATAACTGCTCCTAATAAATAAGTTAAAGAATCTCCTGCCAAAATCTTAGAAGGAAACTTATTATAATAATAAAAAGCTAAAAGTGCTGAGAATGTAATTAAAGCAATTAAAGCAGCAACATAACTTTGATTAACATATGCAAACAATCCCAACATACCAATATAAACTAAACCTAAACCAGTTTCCATTCCATTAAATCCAGCCAACATATTAACCATGTTAGTTGCACCAACAAAACCTATTGGTATAATAACTAATGGAAATAATATTCCAAAATTAATTTCTCCTAAAAAAGGAACTCCCATAACAGTATCTCCAGCATTAATTATCATCAAAGGAATAGCAGCACTTATTGTAAACAATGGTTTTTGCCATTGTCTTAAACCATGAAAACCATAATCTGATTTTCTTAATAAATCATCACTAAAGCCAATAAAAGTTATAATTAAAATGGAAGTTATTGATACAAATAATAAGTTTAAATTTTCTGGACTAACTATCGTACTTAAACCATTTGGGGAAAAAGTTCTAATAAATATAAACAACATTAATCCCAATAACAATCCTATCATAACTGGCAATCCACCAGAAATCGGAATAATTGGTTTGTTTTTTTTATTTTGATCTACATCTACTAAATCTATTCTTTTAAGAAATCTTATAGACCAAGGAGTGATATATAACACTACTAAAAAACTAAATATTGCACTTATTATGGGAACAATAAATAAGCTATTTGCCATAATCCATTTAAAAATAGACTATATAAAAGACTTTCTATATTCTATTTAGAAAATAATATAAACCATCTTTTTAACATAGAAATATGGATTATAAAGAAGATTACTATAAAGGCATAGCTGGAATCTATTTCAACAGAATTTTAAACACAATAATAAAATTAGGAAATTTAAAACAAGAACAAGAAACAATATTAGATTTTGGCTGTGGCGTTAAACATCTAAAAAAGAAATTAAATAAAGATAATGTAATAGGTTATGATATTTTAGAAGAATTAACAGAAATCAAAGATTACAAAACATTAAAACCTAAAGTAATAATTTGTAATGCTGTTTTAGAACATTTAAATGAACAAGAAATAGAATCTACAATCAAAGATTTCATTAATATGAATAAAAATTCTTTATTAATAACTTCAATTCCAACTGAAAATTGGTTATCTAAATTAGGTATGAAATTAACAGGATTAAAAGAAGCACATGATGATCATAAAACAAAATTAAAAGACATTAATAAAATATTAGAAAAATATTGTAGATTAATAAAAAGAAAAAAAGTATTTACATTAACAGAAATTTCATTATGGAGATTTTTGTGATTTATGCCATTCAACAGTTCTTCTTAAACCTTCTTCTAAATCAATTTTAGGTTCCCATCCTAAAATTCTTTTAGCTTTTGAGTTATCTCCAAAATATCTCATTTGCTCTTTTTTCCTATAGGATTGATCATAAACTACCTTCCCATTATTTATTAAATCATATATTATTTCAGATACTTTCCTAAGAATATGTTCCTTCCCAGAACAAATATTAATTACCTCTCCTATTGCTCCTTTAGTTAATGAAGATTTAATCATCCCTTCCACAACATCATCCACATAAACAAAATCTCTTGTTTGCTCTCCTTTAGTCATTTCAAATTTGTTTCCTTGAATTAAAGATCTTACTAAACTTGGAATAAACATGTTTCCAGTTTGACCAGGACCATAAGCAACCACCGGTCTAATTATAGTTATTAGAACTCCAGAATTTTCATAAAAATCAAAACATATATTCTCCGCTTCATCTTTAGACAAAGAATATACTGAAGTAGGTCTTTTATTCATATCTTCTTTAAAAGGAACCACATTATCTCCATAAACTTCCGCAGTACTAACAAAAACAAAACTGTTAACACTTTTACCTTTTAAAGAATCTAGTAAATTAAAAGTTCCAACTTTATTAACATTCATTATTTTTTCTTCATTATCCGGATTTCTATTAATAAGAGCAGCCAAATGGTAAACTACTTTTGGTTCAGATTCATCAACCACTCTTTTAACAAAACCTGCATCAGTTATATCTCCTATATAAACATTAACACCCTCTAATTTGCCATTTTCTACAATAGCATGAACATCAGCTCCTTCTTTTAATAATCTCTCAACTAAATGTCTTCCCATAAAACCAGTTGCTCCAGTAACTAAAACTTTAGTGTTCTTTAATTTCATTTAAACCACTTTTAAAAAAATTGTTATACCAATCTATTGTTTCTTTTAATCCATCATCTAGAGTATATGTAGGTTTCCAATCTAATAACTTTCTAGCTTTTTCACTAGATAAATACTGATTAATGATCTCTGATTTAACTATATTTAATATTTTAGGCTTTAACTTTGTTTTCCCATAAATCTTCGTTATCTTCTTAACTAAATCTATAACATTTATGGGTTGTTCATTACTAAAATTAAAACCATGTCCCCTTATTTTAGGATCTTTTAATTTTTCAGCTAACAATAAATAAGCATTTACTACATCTTTAACATAAATATAATCCCTGATAAATTTACCATCACTTCTTATTATAGGCCTTTCATTATTATATAAAGATCTTATGGTATCTGGAATTATCCTACTAAAGTTTGAATCTCCTCCACCATAAAAATTACCACATCTTGTTATTCCTACAGATAATCCATAAGTATTATGATATGTTTGTGCTATTAAATCTGAACAACTTTTAGTTACATCATAAGGATGTAATCCATGTAATCTTGCATTTTCTTTATATGGTAAATTTTCTTGAGAACCATAAGCTTTATCACTTGATGCAGTAACTATAGATTTAACCATTTTTGAATTTCTAGCAGCTTCTAAAACAGTCCAAGTTCCTTTAATATTAGATTCAAAAGTTGACAAAGGAGATCTATTTGCAATTCCAACTATTGGTTGGGCAGCTATATGAAATACCACTTCAATTTCATACTCATTCATAACTCTTTCTATAGTAGGATAATCTGATACACTACCTTTAGCTAAAATTATACTTTTATCTAAATTCATTAAATAAAAATTAGAATTAGGAACAATCTCCCTTGTTAAACCAATAACTTTTGCTTTTTTATCAACCAAAGATTTAGCTAACCAAGATCCTAAAAAACCTTGAACTCCTGTAATTAATACATTTTTATCTGTCCAATGAAAGTTTCCATTTTGTTTTGTTAAAATATTCTTTATCATATCCAAAGCCCTCAGAGTGATAAGCATTTAAAGAATAGATAAATCTTATAAACCTTATTATTGAAAATTTTCCCAAGGAACATCACCAGAATTCCATAAACTGTTTAACCATTGCATTTCTTTTAATGTATCCATTGATCCCCAAAATCCATCATGTTTATAGATTGTAAACTCATTATCTTTTGCCAAATTTTCAAAAGGTTCACTCTCCAATTTACATGAATCATCATTAGTTAAATAATTAAAAATTCTCTTATTAAAAACAAAAAATCCTCCACTTATCCAATCATTTAACATTTTAGGTTTTTCCTGAAAACTAATTATAAAATCTTTCCTCTCCTCGTCAACATTTAATATACCATATTTTGATGTTGGTCTTAAACCTGTTAAAGTAGCTATTTTATTTTTATCCAAATGATATTGAATTAATTTATTAACATCAACATTAGCCACACCATCTGTATAAGTCATTAAGAAATAATCTGTATCAATATATTTTTCAATTTTCTTTAACCTTGCACCAGTATCTGCATTATCTCCTGTATTGACAAAAGTTATATTCCAATCAGGGGTATCTTGGTCTCCATGTAAGATAACTGATTTATTCTTAATATTAAAAGTAAAATCATGATTTGCCCATTCATGACTCATAAAATATTCTTTAATCATATCTCCTTTATAACCTAAACAAAGAATAAAATCATTAAATCCAAAATTAGAATATATATTCATTACATGCCAAATAATCGGTCTATTACCTACAGAAATCAAGGATTTTGGTTTAAATTCTGTTTCTTCCCTTAATCTAGTTCCTAATCCACCACATAATATTACAACTTTCGGTTTATTTTCCATAATAATCACTAAATCTGAATGATAGTAAGTTTTTTAAAAATTCCGCAATGGTTCCTACTTTAACATTTGATCTCCCAGATTCCCTATTTTTAAATTCCAAAGGCACATTCCCACAAACATACCCTTTCTTTTTAAGTTTAATCATAATTTCTGTATCTATAAACCAATCCTTAGATTGCAAATTTAAGTCCTCGTAGCATTCTTTTTTCATTATTTTTGGTTTTGAATTAATATCTTCTATACGAACTAGAAAAAATAAACTAACTAAAGAATTATAAACAAAAGAAGCAATCTCTCTTTTAAGTCCATCCTCTCTTTTGATTCTCAATCCTTTACAAAAATCTAAATCTTTATTTTTGATTTTTCTATAAATCTTAACTATATTTTCAGAAGAAAATTGTCCATCACCATCAATATATCCTAAATATCTTCCATCTGCTTTTTTTAAACCATTTATCACTCCCAAACCATATCCTTCATTTTTAAGAATATCAACTTTTTTTAATCTTTTATTTTTTTTAATAAAATCGTCTATGATATTAAAAGTATTATCTTTAGAACCATTGTTAACCAAGATTAATTCATAATTTATCTTAGATTGATTAAGAATTTTAATCATGGAATTTACAACTTTCTCAACATTTTTCTCTTCATTATATAAAGGAATAATGATGGATAAATCATATTTACTCATAAGAAAATAAACAAACCCTTCCTTTTTTAAACCTTTCCTCAAAATTAAACTCTTTTAGTCTATCACAACTTTCATCATAACCTATAATCTCATTAGTATTCAAAAATTGAAGATTTTCTAATAATCTAGGATCATTATTTTTTAAATAAGTATTTAACATTTTTAATTTAGCAAAATACTCTTGTGTAGTATATTGTTGATACCAACCACTAGATGTTGATTTATTTAAAAAAATAGCTCCATATGAATAATACGCTCTACTATAAGAAGTAGAATAAAAACCATCTGCTAAAATAATATATCTTCCTTGTACTCTCTCTAAAACTTCCAATGTATCTTTTTCTAAATCTGTATACTCAATAAAATTAGGAGTAACAACAACATTAAAAGCAACACTTATTAAAGGTAATAAAATTAAACCAATAAAAATAATTTTCTTATATAAATTATTAAAAACATTAAAATCTATTTTAAAAAACATATAAATGATTAAAAAAATAAAAAAGTAAATATGTGAATCAGGATAAACAAATTTTAAAATCGGAACATAAAAAGTTATTCCTAAAAATAATAATAAAGCTACAATTAATGTAGGTAAAAAGAAAATAAATTCTTTTTTAGATTCATTATTTGATTTATAATAAAAGTAAAATGTAACAAATAAAAGTAAAGGAACTAATCTCATTGCTATCTCACTCAAACTAAAAGACAATGGTCCTGTTAAAACAACATTAACTGCTTCTGTATTGAAAAATCCTAAAATATAAGGAATCAACCAAAATGAACTTAATAACAAAGAAATTAATCCAGTTAAAACAACATAAAATTTTTCTTTACCTTTTTTAATTAAAAACAATCCAAATAATAAAACAGCAGATAAAACAGCAGTAGCTTGATGTGAGATTAAGATAATTGCAAAAAATAAACTACTCCAAAAGAAATTCTTATCTATTCTTTTATCTTTATACCATAATAAAATAAAAGCAAAAACTAAAAAATTCAACCAAGCAAATAATTCATTTACCCTTCCTAATCTTATAAAATTTCCAATTGCTACAGCATTCCCAAAAAAGAAAAGAAAATAAGCAATTATTTTTGTTAAAGAAAATTTATTTAACCTACCAAAAAAATAAAACACAATAAATCCTAATATAAAAATAATAATTAAAGAACTAAATGCTGAAACTAAAACATTATTAGTTAATTTAAATAAAGGCCAAGTAAAAAAATACCAACCTGGAGGAGCAAATTTTAAAGTTATAATCCCATTATACCAATACTCACAAAAATTAGAGTATCCACAATTATCTAAAAAAAACAATTGAGCCATATAAGAAGACCAGTCATTAGTATAATCTAAAGGAAATACTTTCAATATCTTAGATTGATTAACCAATCTATAAATAAAATGTATAAATAAAACCAAGATTGGAAAAACAAACCATTTGTCTTTAATTTTCATCTTACTTCTTGTACTCTAGGATCAGGCAATTCTAATCCTTTGTATATTGGATTCTCTTTTATATAATCTGGAATATTAATTTTCCATATTTTTATTGGTCCTATGATCCTTCCATTAAAAACTGCTAATGGAAGACTATCCTCATCATTATAAACTAACTCAAAATTAGGAGTTTGTTTATCAAATAAATATAACTGAGCAAATAAACTCTTTCTAACATCTGGAGACAAATATAAAGCTGCTCCTATTTGATTAACTGTATTACCATCTATGAAAGTAGGTATAACTCTCAAACAACCATCCAATCCATCTTCTCCATAATCTATTAATTTTCCTTCAACATATAAACAATTTAATGGAACAACAAATTGTTGATTTTGATAAACCAACACTATAAAAGGTCGATTAAAGTCTATTCCTCCAACTTCATTAAATCTTGTAGGCACGAAAAATCCTGCAATTCCTGCTTCTCCAGCTGGAAAAGTTCTTCCATTATATTCAAAAGAATCATCTAAAGCAGTTCCCCCAGTATAAAGTAATGTAACTACTCCATCTTCTTCTTGTCTTTCTTCATTTAAAATAAAAGTATTTATCCAAGAATATCTATCATAATTAACATCAGATCCAATAGATGAAAAAGCAGTATATTTACCAATTTCATCATTTATCATTAATAAATAATCTCCTCCTCTTGATTTAACAAACTCTAATGCTTCATCTTCACTTTGAGCTGTTAATACATGTCTTCCTATAAAATGATTAATAGCTGGAATTGCATTACCTCCATCACTTAATGTAGCTCTTTCTCCACCATACTGTACCCAATATCCATAATCCCACCAATGAACAAATACTGAATCTTTTGGAGTTTCTTCCCTAATCCACTTAGTTGCTTGTTGCCATTGTAGATTATAACTTGGACCAAGATTTCTAGAAGAATCTAAAGTAGATTGAGTAAATCTAGGAATAATTCCTATATCTAAAATTCCCAAAGCAAAACTAGAAGATATTGAAAATGGAATTAATACAATTAATATTATTAAAACATAAGATGCAATTTTATATACATTTTTTAGTAACTTAGCTTTATCAAATAACCAAAATATTAAGAAACTAGTCATAACTGTTGTTAAAGGTGATAAAATAAATAACAATCTAACAGCGGATCTTGCAGCAACTATCATTAATAAAAACCAGAAAAAAACAAAAATGATAGTTTCATTTATTTTTTTAAAATTCTCAAATATATTTTTTTGTTTATAAAATGTAAAAAGATATAATCCTATGATAGTTACTCCAAAAATAGAAATTGATCCTAAATACATAAACTTAGATAATGTATTTGTTCCATTAAAAATAGAATCTGAAGAATACCTACTAAAAATAAAAGAAAATATAAATAAAGTATATAAAAGTGTTAATCCCCATTTATAATATTTAAATTTAATTGGTTTTATTAATTGATAAAATAATACTACTGAACCAATAATAAACATCATGACATATTTTAATCCAAAATTTCCAATCCAATCTCTAATATATGGTTGATGAGATTCTGCAACTGTTAAAGCCCATCTTGTTCTTCCAAAAGGATTTGAAAGATAATATAAGGTTTCATATATTTCCTTATAAAAAAATCCTAAACCTTTTATTGATATTCCAGCAATGAATGTAATTATCACAGTTAATAATATTAGAACTAAAGCTCGTGGATATTTTTCTAATTTTTCTTTTACATTTAATAAATTTTTATCATATATAAAATAACTTAATAAAGCTGAAACAAAAGCAAGAATAGCTATACCACTACTAGTAGAATTAATTATATCCAAAACATTATATCTACCAGAAAATATATCTGTTACTCCAAAAGTAAAAACCATCCAAATCGTATAAACAATAAGATGCCTTTTTGTTAATTTGCCTAATAAAACAACAACTAACATAAACAATCCTATAGAAACATAAATAAATTGAACTCCTCCCCAGCTTAATGCCATCAATCCATTTGAAATCCCAGCTAAAACAGCTAATATCATACTATTTCTAAAATTCTTAGATTTCCAAGCACTAAAAAAGAAATATAACGCCATAAACATAAACATAGTAGCTAAAGCTTCTTTATCTGAAAATCCAGCCATTGTTCTATAAAGAAATGTAGGAATAACAGTTAATAAAAAACTAGCTAATAATGCAATTCTATAATCAAATATTTTTCTTACTAATAAAAAGAAAAATATCAAACCAATAGAAAAAGCTATTGGAGGATATAAAACATCAACATGATTCAAAGTTAAATCAGAATTAAAAAAATTCATAAATTTAAATAAATAAGCAATGAAATAAGATACAAATATATTTTCTCTATTAGTTTCATATCCAAATGGAAAATATCTTGCACCATCTAACTTTTCTACACTCCCAGTTTCAACAATCTGTTGAGCATATCTTAAAAAAGAATAAGGATCTAAAGCTAAAGGAGTTTTATCTCCTGTAACACTATCTGTTAATAAATTAATATTATTTGTTCTAATATTAAATCCAAATATAACTATTAAAATTAAAATAAGAAAGATTATCCAATTTTTATTACTTTTAAAATATTGAATAAAGTTAAATTTTTGATCTTTTTTATCTTTAATAGGATTCACAATAGGTTCTTCTTGATGATCTTCTTCATTCCCCTCTTTATGTTCTTCATCCATAATTTCTCACCAAATTTTAGATTTAAATAGTTTATGTTAAAATAAAGCATAAATAAAAGGTGAAATAGCACTACTTTGACTAAGTATAATCAATCCTGCCACTAAAAAGAGCATAAAGATTATAGGAGCCAACCACCATGCTTTTCTTATCTTCAAAAAAGCCCAAACCTCACCCAATAAAGACCTATTTGTCATAAATCATTTAAGATATTTTCTATTTATAAGCTCTTTGTAGACTAAGTCTGCAGCCAAATTATATCCTTTAGGATTAAAATGACCATCAAATTCCCAATAAAAAGTATTATTTATATTCTCTTTTCTTAATGAAGGTAATAAATCAAAATATTCAATATTTGAAGATTCTAAGAGATCTCTAAGTAAGATTTGGGGTTTTTCTAAATCATATTCATCTATAGATTTATCATTTTTTTCTAATAATTCATTAAAGATATTAATATCTACTTGTTCTTTTGCTGGTATTAAAAAAACTAAAAACTTAATCTCATTTTTAGAAGTAAGATCATTTAAAAATTGAAAGATTAAATTTGTTGTCTCTAAATTTTCTTGTAATTCATCATCATAAACTTTTTGATATATTGGATTTATATTATTTACCCTAATATTATCATCTTCAAAATTTCTCATACTTTCTTTAATTAAAAAATATAGCATTGAATTCCTTGTAAGAAATGATCTTAATCTCAAATTAAAATCTTTTTCATAAACACTTTCCTTTAACATATCATGATTTTCATTTAACCAAAACTCATCTGGAATAATCTTATTATAGCTTCCAACATCAATATCTTTGAAATCATTACCAACAAAGAAATTTAAAATAATCATATCAGGACTATATTTAATAACTTCTTCTTCTATTAATATTGCTTCTGGAATTAATCCATAACCATTAAAACCAAAATTTATTACTTCATAATTTCCTAATTTTTTTAATTTTTTTTCTAAAATTTTGGGTGTTGTTTCTTCTAATTTAACTTGATAGGCATCAGTAAAAGAATCTCCAACAAGTATAATTCTATAAGCATCTCCTTTATCATAACTATATTCATAATCTCTTAAACCTTTAGAATTTATTTTTATTTCCTGAATAAACTCCTCCCTGGGATAGGTAAATTTTAAATTTTCCTCTCTAGAAAAAACTCCATAATCAGATAATACATGTTCTCTTTGAACTGAGTATTCTAAAGGATAAATAAATCTTAATATAACTTCAGAAAAAATAACAAATATAGAAATCACAATAATTAAAAGTAAAAAATTCATAAGTTGTCTTTTTCTAATCTTTCGCATATTTCTCACTATCCCAAATATCTTTAAGATTATCTTCTCTTTTTATTAAAAATTTATCCATAACTAAATAATCTATCCCTGTACCCATCATACATTTATATGCATCATAAGGTGTACAAACAATTGGTTCTCCTCTTATATTAAATGAAGTGTTGATTAATATGGGTATCTTAGATAAATTACCAAATTCTTTAATAAGATCATAATAAAGTGGATTTTGTTCCTTCCTTATAGTTTGTAGTCTTCCACTTCCATCAACATGAGTAACAGCAGGAATTTGTGTTCTATATTCTTTCTTAATAGGATAAACCATTAACATATAATCGGTTGGTTTTGGTATAGGTATATCACATTCAAAATATTCTAAAGCATCTTCCTCACAAACTACAGGTGCGAAAGGTCTGAAATTTTCCCGATGTTTTACTTTTAAATTTAAAATCTCTTGCATCCCTTTATTTGTAGGATTAGATAATATACTTCTAGCGCCTAATGCTCTTGGTCCCCATTCCATCCCTTTTTGAAACCAACCAACAACATTATTCTCATAAATTAATTTAGCTGTTTTTTGTATTAATTCTTTTTCATCTTTAAATTCAGAATATTTAATTTTATTTTGATCTAAAAATAATTTTATTTCTTCTTTATTATACTTAGGTCCTAAGTAAGCATTATTAAATTCATAATTTCTTTTATTTCCTAATATCGTATGATAAATATAAGAAGCAACTCCTAAACTTGTTCCACCATCTGAGGAATTTGGTTGAATCCAAATATTCTTAAAAGGAGTATTTTTTAAAATTTTACCATTATAAATACTATTTAATGCAACTCCTCCTGCTAAAACAATATTATCATATTTAGTTTCTTTATGTATATGATTTAAAATTTTAGTTAAAATCTCCTCAGTAATTAATTGTAAAGCTGCCGCAATATCTTTATGTCTCTGTGTTAACTCTTCATTTTCTTTTACTATTGATCCATTTAATAGATTACATAATTTTTTACTTGGCATTTTATTTTTATAATGATAAACAAAATAATTCATATCAAATTGAAAACTTCCATCTTCCTTTACATCTACTACTTTTTTTAAAAGAGTATAATAAGGATTTGTTTCCTTATTCATATTACCATAAGAACTTAGCCCCATAACTTTATATTCAGAATTATTCACACTAAATCCTAGATAAGCAGTTATTGTTGAATATAACAAACCAACTGAACTAGGAAATTTTATTTCTTTTATTAAATTTATTTCATTTTCTTTCCCAAACCCATAAGTAGTTGTAGTCCATTCTCCTACCCCATCCACTGTTAAGATAGCTGATTCATTAAAAGGAGAAACTAAAAAAGAACTAGCTGCATGTGCTAAATGATGTTGAATAAATAATATCTCTCCTTTATATTTTAATTTCTTTTTTATTGTTCTCACAACTCTTAATTTTTCATTTATCCAAGAAGGTATTGATGATAAAAAAGTTTTAAAACTTCTAGGAAACATTTCTAAATGTTGATATAATACTCTTTCAAATTTTAAAAAAGGCTTTTCATAAAATCCAATATAATTAATATCATTAATATTAATATTTTGACTTTTCAAACAATAATTTATAGCATTAATAGGAAAAGAAGTATCGTGTTTCTTTCTACTAAACCTTTCTTCTTCAGCTGCTGCTACAATCAATCCATCTTTTAATAAACAAGCAGATGAATCGTGATAGTAGCATGAAATTCCTATGATATACATTTATCTTCCTCAAAATTGTTTATAATATTCCTCAATAGATTCTTTTTTTAAATTAAGATCACTCCAATAACTCTTTTTTTTCTTAAATTTAGTATTTAAAAAACTCTTTTTTGACAATTTAGAAAAGATAAAAGTTATTCCTACTCCAATTATATAAACTAAGCTTAACAACAAACTATTAACAATTACACTAATATGATGACTAAAATCCTTTATTCCTTTTTGAAATTCTTTAATAAATCTCTTCATTTTAATAACCTATTAATACTCCATCCTAAGAATATGATTAAGAGAGTAATTCCCATTATATTGAAATAGCTCCATTCTTTAGGAACTTTATTTAAGAAGTTTAATATTAAATATAAGATAGTTGTAAATAAGAAATATCCAAATACATAACCTAATCTTCTATATATCTGATTAACTAAATTATTTTCTTTAAAGATCATTTAAATCTATTAGAAATCCTAATTAAGAATTTAAATAACTTACTATTTATAGAAGAATATAAAAAAATATTAAAAAAAAGAAAAAATTAAGTAGAGTTTTACTCTACTGTTATATCAGTCAAAGTTGTTCCTTTAACTAATGCTTCTGTTCCAGCTAATGTGTAGTCGTTCCAGTTAGCTACTACTTTCGCAGCTCTTCTTGTATCTAATGCTTCTGTTCCAGCTACTAACATTGCTACTTTGTTTCCGTTATCCACTATCTTAATAATAGCTTCTCCTTCTTTCAAGTCCCATCCTGAACAACTTACACCAAAGTCTAATGACTCAGCTAATGGGTTTGCACAAGGTCCTCCAACTAAAATTAAGTTGTGTGTTGTTGGACTTGTCAATTCAGTATCTAACATTGAAACTGGAGTTACATCGGCAACAGTACATGATTCTCCTCCTGCTGAGGAAATTGCTGATTGTCCTTTGATAACAATGTTCGCTTGTAATTGGTCTCCTGGAATCTCTAATACAACTTGGTCACTAGCACCATTAGATTTTGGATCTCTTATAATAATTCCATATTTGGATCTGTGATCCTCATCTTTAGTTCCTAGATTTGTATAGGAATTAGCTGTATTGATTGCTCCTTCCTCCCATGTTACCTCTGTTGCTTCTTCAGTAGATGCTGTTGCTCCTAATGAAGCTATTCCTGAAGTAGCTCCTGCTTTCCAAGCAGTTGTTATGTTATCTTGGTAGCTTGGTAACTCTGTTGACTCAAATGGTACAATAGTTAAATTAAAGTTTGTTAATTCAGCTGTTACTAAGTCAAATTGTACATCTGTATTCTTAGTACTCTTAAAATTAACATCTAAGAATCCTGTACTTCCATTATATGGGTCACTATTACTGTCAGTACCATCACTTACATAACCTGCTAATTGTGTTTTTCCATTATTATCCTCATAGTAGAGTCCTAAACTAGAGTTATCTGGATATAACCAAACTTTATTTGTTTTCGCATCACTACTAATGTTTGCATTTCCTAATTGACTTATATCAACAACTAATCCTTCTGTTTCATCTACACTAATAAACACTGAAGCTACAGATGTATTTGTTGAAAAAGCTTCACTTAAATCAGTTGATGATTCTAATTCCATTGTTAAAGTCATATAGTCATCCTCTGCAACAGTTAAACTGTCAAAACAGATACTTATGTAGTTATTTGGTAAATCTATACATTCTCCTACAGTAGGAGGATTATCTGAATCATCATTCCAGACAAAGTCATTTTCTATACCAACTATTGGACCACTAAACTCAGCTGTATTAGATGTTGTTGTGGAAATAGCTCCATGTAAGTTTCCTAAGTTCCATACCCAATCTGGATCATCCTCATCTTCTCCGATGAACTCATCACCATCATTGTATGTCTCTACAGCATCTTTTCCAATAATTAAAGTAGCTGATCTTTGTTCTTTATTATCCTCATAGAAAGTCTCATCATTGTTAACTTCAATACCATTAACAGTTTCTGTTGAAGAACTTGGTATTGTCTCAATTACACCATCTACATTAATAACAATTGCTCCTCCAGATCCTACATTATTTAAGGAAATCTTTTTACCATCCACATTTACAGTATCTCCAACATTCATGAAGAATTCTGCTCCAACTCTTGCTGTGATTTTTGTAGCTGAATCTACACTTGTAATCTTTATTGATTTTCCCAACATCTTTATCTCTAATGGATCTGCTGAAGTTGTCGCATTTATTATTATAGCTTCATCAAATACATAATAATACTTTATAGCATCTCTTGAAACTTCTAACACAACATCAGTTTCATAATCATCTTCAGATGATGTTAAACTACTAGATACATTTACTGAACCAAGAGTTCCTTGAGCCAATACTAATAATTCCTTTACATCATAGTCTGTACTTTGGAATGTAATTGCTGTATCTAATAAATGTGGTAAGTCACTATCTGAAATTTCTTGATCAAAATTAACAGTGTTTCCATCTTCAGCAATTCCTGCACCAATTGGAATATCTTCTGAAATTCCACCAACAACATTTACAGTTCCTCCACTTGAACTACATACTTTAGATTCAAATTGTAAATTTGTTGCAATATCAACCATACCTAATGTATCACTTGCTGCAGCTCTTGAACCTACAACTAAAACATTACTTGTATCATATGTACCACTTGAAACAAACGGTGCAGGATACTCATTTAAATCTTGTGCTAATGCACCAGTTAATGTTGCTCCCATCATTGCAATACCTGTAGAAATAGCAGCCACTTTTGTTATAGCTCTTTTTGTTTTTGATATAAAATGTTCTTGCATTTATAACACACCTCCAAAGGTTTTCCCGTAAACGGGATTTTTATATTTTATCATATCTATTTTTATATACATAGATAGTGCTATTAAAATTTCCCTTCTTTATAAAGATTTTGGTAGTTTATAAGATAAAATACATCTCTTCTTATCAAATATCGACAATACATATACTTATTCTCAAAATTCATCTCTCAACTTCCTCCTCTATTTTATCACTTAAAAATTGTTTTTTAAACACCACTTTAAGATTATTAGATTATTAATTACAAATCTCTAATTTAGCTGCAAAACTAGGTAAAATAATAGTATCTGCAAATACTGTATCTCCCTTACAATCCCCTTGTTCTATGAATACATCCCCTCTTTTAGTAATAATCATATTATAACTCTTTTTTTTATCTAAAGCACTACTCATTACATTATTTACTTGTTTTTCAATATATTCCTTACAATTCTCATTACAATATTGTTGATTTTCACATTCTGCTATGATATCACTTAAAGAACTTAATTCTTTATCTTCTTTACAAGGTGTTAATTTTACAACTGCATTTAATAAATTACTTACTTCAACACTTTCTTTAATAACACTTTTAGATTTTGGAGCTGTACTTAATTTAACAAAAATAACAGCTATCACAATAAATAATATAACAATCACAACCAATCCAATAATTTCTGTTTGTGCTTTTTTCATGATTCTACCTCGACAATTAATTTACCTACTCTAAATTCTTTTGAACTTGGAAAATATAATGAGATTGGAGTAGAAGTTATTGCTTTATTTTCACCTTTAACATTATCATATATCGTCCATAAATTACAATTATCTGGATATTCTTTTTTATTATATTTAGATTGATCACACAATCCATTTTCATCTTTAGGATATAATAATTCAATTTTTATTGTTTTAGATTTAAATATATCAGCATAATATTTTATATTTTTATTAATTGATATACTTAAAGAAGTAACTTTTGACATATCAATACATTCTCTTGTATTCCCTCTAAAACTACATTGAAACTCAGGCCTTGAAGTTATAGACGCTAATAATATATTAGCTTCTTGTAAACTTAATTCTTGTTTTGTATCCTCAATATTTTGTCTAAAAAAATTATAATAAATAATCATCACTAATCCAATTATAATAAAAACAACTAATAAAACCATAATCATTTCTATCATTCCAATTTGTGCTTTAGAAGAGCGCTTCACAATTTTCAACCCCATACAATTCATTATTATTTAACATTAACAAATCTTTATTTCTTCTATAAGTTTCAAGATTATTTATACTTGGATCATTATTTTTAAAATACCCTAAATTACTTGAGATAACACTATAATCACATTCATATTTACTTAAAATCTCACTTCTTTTATCTAAATATAAACCACTTATAATTTTTAAATCATTAACTGCTGATTTAAAATTACATAAATAACTATCATAATCCTCTGTAAAAATCGCTCCTAAGATAAACTCATTTCCTAAATTTACTTCATTTTTTTGTGTATCTTCATAAAAAGTTATTACATCTGGACCTATACTTACAACTTTAATTTTATCACTTGACCTTATATTTGGATTTGTAAAAAATATAAATTTAACAAAATCAAATCTTGGTTCTAAAGAACTAACTAATTGAGCATTTACTTTATTAATCGCTATCTTTCTAACATTAAATCTACTTGGGATATTATATATATTATTTTTATCAAAAAATTCCTCAACAACTTCTTCTGAAAAAGAATCATAAACTAAATAATAAACTGCTTTTGGATTACTTAAATAAAAAAAGTTTGTAACATGAAATGGATAAAACCAACCAAAAGTCCATGCTTGTATACTTCTCCCTTGTATTTTTTGTGGTGAAAAAATAATTTTATTTGTTTTTATATTATTTCCACCTTCTAAAGCTATTGTATTACATATTAAATGATTAAATAACACATTAGTATTTGTTCCTAAATCTAGATCTTTATCTGAACTTTTTGAAACAGAAAAGGCATCTAAGTTATGATCTAAAGTAATTGCAACTTTAATAGTATTTAATTTAGTCCCAACATCTATTTGTTGAAAAGCAAATCTTACAAAAAAAGCTAATACCATTGCTCCAACTATTGCAATAAATATATATTTAAAAACAGGACTAATTTGAGCTTTTTTCATCTTCAATTAAGGAACAATAACAAAACTAAGTTGGTTATCTCTATTATCTTTACAAATTAAATGATATCTTGCATCTATCAAAGTTGCTTCATGAACTTGTTTATCTCCAGTCATTAAAGTTCCCTCTCCAAAACTAAATGATCCTGTTGTTGAATATTCACAAATAGATTCTTCATCTACTTCTATATGTAATAAAGATGAAGTTGTATCTTTATACAAAGTTATTATTCTTGGTCCAGATAAATCAACATCTAATTTAAAACTTATAGTTGTAGAAGCTTCATTTGCTGCTTTATCTCTACATTTTACAAAAAAGTTATAATCTCCCTTATCTATTATCAATGATTGTTTATGTATTGTTGAATCTGATTCAAAAAATTGAGTCATAGCTTCAAATCCAATATCATCCTCACTAAAAGCACATAATGCTTGTCCACTTTGAGCTCCACCTTGTGTTGTAACTTTTAATTCTGGAACATCAAATAAAGTTCCTGTTGGTCCAGAATCTAATATCCTTAATATCCCTGTACTTACTAAATTAAATCTAAAACTTTCTTCATTTACATTTCTTTCTTTTTCTGGTTTTCCAGGTTGATCTTTACATCTAATAAAGAAAGTATTGTCTCCTTCATCAAATCCTTTTAATTTAGTATCACATTGATACAATCCAAAAAATGCACCTTGTTCAAATCCAGAATCTACACAACTAAATTCATCAGTCATAGTTTCAAAATCTGAATCTGTTTTTGAGTATTTACATTCTGAAGGTTCATTTACAAAAATACTTAAATCTGTTTCATTATTTCCAAATGGAACAAAAGCTCCATTTTCTAAACTTGTTCTTTCAACAACTGGAGGAGTTAAATCCGGTCCTTTTTTAATTTTAAATCTTACAAAATAATCTCTATTGTTAGCATTTCCAACACCATCTATACATCTTGTGTATAATGTATGGAATCCTCCATCTGTTAATTTCAATGCTTTATCTGTTGCTAACTCATTTGGAAGATTAAATTGTAAAGTATGATTTATTGTAAATAAACTAGTTCCAAAATAATTATTTGGCATATCTTGATATTTAATACTGTGATTTGTATTAACTTTACATTGTGCTGGCTCATCTGTTAATATTCCTATTTGTATTCTCTTAAATGGTTGAATTTCTTCCTTTATTTCATATCCTTTATTTCCTTCTTTTGTTTTTTCTTTTAATGTAAACCCTTTTGTTAACACTCCTTTATCAGCTTTAATTATTGGACTATTTGCATCATTTGGATTTTGATCTATACATTCAGCTTTATCTGTTCCTTCATTTACTAATCTACAAGTTTGTCCTAATGCTCTACATCTATATTGTGAACAAACTTTATTATCTTCTCCACATTTTCTACAATCACTTCCACCTAAAGGAGCTTGCCATGCTTTACATTCTGAAGTAATTTCTTCAGTATCATATTCTGTTAAGAATGTGTCTGTTAGTGTATAAATAGTATACCAGAATAATATTGAGTTAATTACATTCAAAGCCTTTGTTCCAGTTGTTGCTTGTGCTGGAATGTCTTCTGCAGCTTTAACTCCTCCTTCTTTAGCAAATTTATTTACTGTTACTTTATCAGTTGTTTCTGCAACATAAGTTGTACCAGATTTTAAACTTATTTTATCTGGTGTAGGTAAAAGATTTTTCTCAGCTAATTTTGTATATTGTGATGAATCCACAGTTATAGTATGTGAAGGGAGATGTTCTTCCCAGGAGAGGTCATGAAAACCTGAAAATTTATCTTGCAGAAGTTTCTCATATTTAGTAATATCTTTATTATTTAAACTTTTAAGGAATTCTTTATGTTTAGTAAAATAATTATGATCAATTGAAAAACTTGCTTTGCCTTTTATTCCTGTAATTTTAT
>CEPX01036836.1_pt1 | contig 28925 bp, 36 predicted proteins | sample 361361 | NCBI WGS metagenome assembly CEPX01 (sample SAMEA2619974, study PRJEB7988) | marine metagenome | biome: marine biome (ENVO:00000447); feature: mesopelagic zone (ENVO:00000213) & marine oxygen minimum zone (ENVO:01000065); material: "saline water (ENVO:00002010), including plankton...
GATATTAAACTCATTACTGCCTTTCCTTAGGTTTTTGCCAAGCAGGTTAATCACAAACTTCCTGTCATCAGAAAGCTCTTTTAGAGTCCATGTTTTTTCAAAACTATTTTGAGATAAGGTTATCTCTACATTTTCCGGAATAGAATTTGATTCCCTACTTAATAAAAAACTGATCTTAAATTGATCGTTATATTCGACATCGTTAGGATATTCTATTCCATTAATTTTTATTTCTGGTTTATCTAAACCAGTATATTCAATGTATTCTGCTTTTGAAATAACCTGGCCTGACTTCCAGCCTTGCTTTTGCAGAGTATATTGTTGTCCATAATAGATTTCCGAAGCCTTGAGATTATAATAAGTTTTATAAATAAAATTACAATTACTTTCTTTGATGCCGAGGTCGCATAGCCTGGCCATTGCGAAGGATTGCTAGGACTATTTTCCTCAAGGACTGTCATAAAAATCCTTTGTCCTTCGGGGCACGTGAGTTCAAATCTCACCCTCGGCGTCATTTTTCAATTTACCGTCGAGAAAACTGACTTTTTTTGAGATGTCCTGGGGGACTATAACTTTTTATATCACTCCGGCGGTGGGAGTATAACCAATCGTATCACTCTCATTCTTGGCGCCATTTTTTATTGCTTTATAGTAGTGATAAAATAGAAAGATTTATATACTTCAACATCATCTCTTATTGGTGAGGTAATGAATATGTCATTATATGTTCGTGGTGAAAAAGATAAAGTAAAAGATCTGAGAAAACTAGCTGAGACTATGGGATTAGATGTAATTCTTTATAGCGATATACCGGTGTCGGAAATTGGTAATATGGAAAACCTTAGTAAATTGGAAATGATTACCTCAAATAAAGGGGAACCTTTAACTCCAAGCACCAAAAGAACGCTTGAGGCAACGAACACACTCTACAAACAAAACAAAAGAGGCGTGACTCCACAAGAAATTGCAAAAGAAACTGGTATATCGAGAAATATGGCAAGCTGTTATTTGAACAGGGCTTTTAAAGATGGATTAGTCAATAAGATTACTAACACAGATAAATCGGTTAATGCTAGATATTTATTCAAGCCAACTGGTGGTTAAATATGCCAACTGAATATATACCATCCTTATCAGAAAGAATAAAGATGTATAAATTAAACGGGACTGTTATAATCGATATACCAAAACCGCCCTTATATGGAGTTCTTATGGGAAGCGATCGGAGAAATACAAAAATACTGAAAGATAGAATTTCCATGCTTGAGAAAGAATTGATGGAAACCTCTGGTTCCTATGGAATTCCGATTGAAGTTATTGATTATATTAAAAAGAATATGATTACCACAGAAAAAGAAACACCATCTGTTGGTAATGTTATTAAGCCACAAGATCCGTTATATATAGATCATACAAACATTACGTCTTTACCTGACAAGATAATTATTTCAAGCGAGCAGAAACAAGGATTTGAACAGCCTTTGAAAGAACTGGAATGTTATGTTAAACTCGAAGGAAAGACCACACATGATACAGAAACCGTGATGCGTAATAAAACTGAGTTCCTTAACTAATAATTTAAATAGTAATTGCTTATTCTAGTTGTTATGTTGAAGGTGTAGTTTATTACGAAAGGTTGTAAGCGCACCCTCGGCGTTTTTTAAAATGGCATCTGCATCAGAACTTAAAAGGGGAAGTTACTTTATCCAGAACAATGAACCTATGCAGGTTATAAGAAAAGAGATAGTTGTTTATGGCACTCATTCTCACAGCAAACTAAAGCTGTTCATTAAAGATCTAACAGGAAAAGGAGAAAGAAGCATAAATATGCATCATACAGATAAGGTTGAACTCATTGATATAGTAAAGAAAACAGGCCAGGTTATTTCAAAAACAGATGATAAAGTGCAGATAATGGATAATGTAAGTTATGAAACAGTGGATGCCAATGCTTTAGAAGAACTGCGTAATGAGCTAAATGAAGGAGATCGAATCACTTTTGTTGACTTTAAAGGAAATGTTCAGATTATTGAGAAAAGAGGATAGTTTTTATCAGCAATCTTTTTAAAGAAGCACTAATTCTTATTTTTTATACAGCGGGGTAGGGCAGTCAGGAGTGCCCGGAGGGCTCATAACCCTCAGGTCGGAAGTTCAAATCTTCTCCCCGCTATTTTTTCTCAAATTCTTTCAGCAAATAATCATTGTCCATCTTTATAGAATAAGTGTAGCTGTCCAGTTTTTTTGATTTGATAAAATCCAGAAATTGTTTTTGCTTTTCTTTGTTCCACTTCTGAAATAAAATATAAGCTTTGCATCCGTCATCTTTATCTCTTTCACAATCCGGATCTATCTCCCTATAATCCCTGCCAGAATGCAATGTAGGGTGGCCTGGACAGAAAAATTTTCCATCTTTGAAAACAACATTAGCGCAAATACCAGAAGGTCTTAAGTCTGTAGTTCTGGTCATGAAAGAACTAACTGAATTAATTTTTTTAAACTCGAATGTATTTTTCCTTATGTCCCTCATCAACTTTTTTTTATGGCTGTAATCATTTCCACAGCAGCCGAAACAACTCAATCCTTCAATCTGGCATAAAGTTGCAATTTTAGAATTAACGGGTTTTGTCATGCTGATCGTCTGTATGCAATCTGTGCTGCATTTCTCTTATAATATTCCTAAAAGATCCATGTAATGCTTTCTCTAAATTCCAATCTTCCATTTTTGTAGAAGCAAATACTTTAGTTGGAGCACTTACTTTTACATGGATAGAATAAATTTTCTGCCTTCCTTCTTTCTTAATGCTCTTTATATGAACCACTAAAGAAGTGATGTTTTTGATTTCCCTTTGGATTTTTCCATAATATCTGTTGGCAAGCCTGTTAATAGACTCTACTTCCATTTCATCTAGATCTTTTATCCCTATAATTTGTATTGGCTCCATAAAGTTTGAATTTCATTAGCTGGTATTTATATTTTGTTATTAAGTATTTAAAGCAAAAACTATATAAACTTCAAATCCAAGAATGGTTTGTTGGGGGATGTTATGGATGAACCTACACAGTTAGGCGGAAATATAGAGCTTTCTGGTTTTGGGAGTATTGATGGTGCTTCTATGGTTGTGCTAAAAAAGATAATAGGTAATTATGGCAGAAAATTGTCTGAGATTTCTGAGAAATTTGAGAAGTTAAGCGTTGTAATGAAACCAGTGCATGAAACAGAAAAAAGCAGCAAGTATGAGGTACATGTAAAGCTTATAAATGATGGAAAGCCTATTGTTTCTGAAGTTGTGGAAAGAAATCTTTTTGTAGCTGTAGACAGTGCTTTAAAGAAAATAGTAAATGAGATTAGCTGATCTTCTTATGCTGCTCTTGCTTGCTTTTCTTGAGGCTTATTATCTGGATAAGTTTTAGTGCGTTTATTTCCTGCTTTAGCTCTTCTATCTGGTCTTTTAGCTCGTATATGAGCTCATAATTGTGTTGTACATTATCAGTGTTCTCACTAACAACATTAGGTATATCTGAAAAATTTGTAAATTCCTTTCTTATCTGCTTTATCCAGGCATCTACATTGTCTGTAAAATTTTTTAGTTCTGGTTCCATTTTTAAGGACAAAAGGGACTAGATATCATACGTGAAAGGTCAATTGATATGATCGTTTTGTCCTCGTATATGATATCGTTTATGTCCCTTTTGACATAAACTTATTACTAAACTAGTATACGAATATCTATATTGCCTATATATAAAGCTTTCGGATTGATTATATACTGGGGAATATATTTTAAAAGCAATAAAATCTAACAAAACAATTAAATATCTAAAAAACTATAAAATCCAACATGAACAATAATCTAATACCAATAGGCATTTTAGTAATCTTAATAGGCTTTGCATTAGTCTTTATAGGTGCTTTAACAAGTACAAATAAGGATACTAAAGTAGCAGTTGGCGGTTTTATTGGGTTTATTCCGTTTGGCTTTGGCAATGACAAGAGGCTTGTTTGGGCTTTAGTAGTGCTAATGGGCCTTGCTTTGATATTCTTTTTTGCTATGAATCTTTTCTTACAGTATAGATTTAAATAAACATTTATAAAGAAATAATAAAACTTATTCTTGTCAATGGGTCAGTAGCTCAGCTTGGATACTTCGAGAAACCTGTTTCGAGAAGGTTTTGGCGAAGCCAAAAAGAGCGACAGCCTTCTATTCATTAGAGGAGAGCTGTAGGTCGAGGGTTCGAATCCCTTCTGACCCGTATTTTTTAGAAAAGAAGAAATAAATTTTTTATTTTATAACAATGTTTTTAAATTTGCACTTATTCTAGATTTTATTATGGCGAAAGTTTTGATGAATAAGAAAGATAAATTTCTGATTAAAGATACAAGTAAGGATTTCCATACAAAGTATGGCTTTTTTAAAAAAAATGATTTGAGGAAAAAAACAGGCAAAGTAATTTCCAACACAAAAAAAGAATTTACTGTTTTTGATCCTTATTTTATTGATTTGTACAAAAAAATTAAAAGAGATGCCCAGATTATACCTTTGAAGGATATTGGATTAATTGCGGCAGAAACCGGAATTAACAATAACAGCAAAGTTGTTGATGCTGGCTCTGGTTCTGGAGCATTATGTTGTTTTCTGGCAAATATTGTCGAAGAAGTTGTTACATATGAAATAAGGGAAGATTTTATTGAAATTGTAAAAAAGAATATTGATTATTTGGGATTAAAGAATATTGAAATTAAACATAAAAGTATTTATGAAGGTGTTGACGAGAAAAATATTGATTTGGTTACATTTGATTTACCAGAACCTTGGAGAGCTGTAGATGTTGCTAAGAAAGCTTTGAAAGTAGGTGGTTTTTTAGTTTCTTACAGCCCAACAATACCGCAAAGCATGGATTTTATTAAAAAAATAGAGCATAATGAAAATTTTGTTCATGTAAAGACTTCTGAAATTATTGAAAGAGAATGGGAAATTGATGATAGAAAAGTAAGGCCCAGAAGCCAGCAAATAGGACATTCTGGTTTTATCAGCTTTGCAAGAAGAATATAAGAAAAAGAAAAAAATAAAATTTAATTTATTTAGCTGAATTAACAGCAACCATCTCCTCCGCCCATTTTATACCTCCGTAATAGTTTTTTAATGTTATATTGTCAATTTATGGGTTTAATGCTATATAAATGTTTGGTTTTACATCCTCTCTAAAATATCTATACTAAGTAAATTCAGGCTGTTCTTCAATGTTTGCTGCACGCTTTTTGCTAACAATAATCTTGCTTTCTTTATTTCTTCTTTTTCTTTTAAAATATTATGTATGTGGTAGAATTCATTAAATTGTTTTGCTAGTTCGTAAGCATAATTTGCGATTATGTTTGGTCTAAGTTCAACAGATACCTTTTCTGCAATTTGAGGGAAAGCAGATAATTTTTTTATTAATTCTATTTCCTCTTTTTTGTCTAATAATGAAAAATTAGCGGTTTTTGGCAATGCTTTCTTATGCTTTTTTATTATTGAGCTTATTCTTGCATAAGCATACTGTATGTAAGGTGCTGTTTCGCCTTCAAAGTTTAATGCCTGCTGCCAGTTAAAGATAACGTTTTTCTCAGGACTTACTTTCAGGATTGCGTATTTTAATGAACCATAACCAATTATTTTTGCAGCTTTAGTGTCAATTTTTTTGTATCTCTGCTTTAATTCCCCTCCTGCTTTTTTTAATGCTTCTGCCATAAAGTCTTCCAGCAAAACTATATTTCCTTTTCTTGTGGACATCTTTCCTTCTTCTAATAGTACAAAAGAATAATAAACTGCTTTTCTTGGCTTTTTTTCCAATAATTTTAAAGCGGCATTTATCTGCTCGTTGTATAATTTTTGATCTTCTCCCAGCACAACAATGTTTTTTCCCTTTTTGCCTATATCTAACGCATAAGCAATATCTCTTAATGGGTACAATGAAGTGCTATCGCCTCTTGTTAAGACCAAAACAGGAACTTTCATTCCCAACTCAAAGCCTTTTTCATCCAAAACAAACCTGTTGTCTTTATCAAAGAAAAATTTGCCTGTTTTTTCCAGCAATTTTAATGTTTCATCTGTTTTTTTGCTCCATAAATATGTTGATTCATAATCAAACTTATCGTATTTAATGCCCAGTTCAGAAAGAATTTTTGTCTGGCCTTTAATTGATATGCTTACAATTCTTTTGAATTCATTAATTATTTTTTTATCTCCATTCTCAAGCTTATTTAAAAGCAACAACACTTCTTTCTCTAATTTTTCATTTTTTTCAACTTTTTTTGATATACCAATATAAATTTTTAATAAATCATCAAATTTGATATTTTTTTTGTTTTGAGCTGCTAGAACTAACATTGCAATCTGCTTTCCAATATCATTTACATAATAATGCACTTCAACATTATATTTCTGAAATCTTAGAATTTTTACCAGTGCATCACCAATCAGGGCATTTCTTGCACGGCCTACATGAGGGCTTGCATTTGGGTTAATGCTTGTATGCTCAAGAATTATTTTTTTATTTTTTCCAAGATTAGAAGAACCATACTTATCTTTTTCTTTTAATATTCTTTTTAATGTATCCTCAGTTAATGTATTTTTATTAATAAAAAAATTAAGATATGGCCCAATAACTTTCATTTCTTGTATGTATTTGCTTTTCTTTATTTTTTTTGATAGGTCATTTGCTATTTCATTTGGATTTTTTTTATAAATTTTTGCCAAAGAAAAGCAGGGAAAAGCATAATCACCCATATCTGGCTTGGGGGGTATTTCCAATTCTATGTCCGCTTTTACCTTTTTTTTTATTGATTTAATTATTTCTTCTTTAAATTTGTCCATATAAGAATTTAGATAGAGGTTCAATAAATAGTTTTTGGTTAATTAGATTCTTTATTCGAGTGTAATGCCCACTCTAAAGTAAATCTTTTTTTCCAATCTTTACTTGAAACTATATCCTCCAGATCTGTATCAAGATCTGCAATAGGTATTCTTTCTCTCCTGTCGTTAAGAATTTTACCACGCTTATCAACAGAAATTAGCCTATCTCTTTTTAGCGGGGATAAATCGTCTATATGACCTAGTGAATTAATATAAATAAAGATTGGTTTTTTTCTTAATGACTTTAATGCTTCAAGAGCATTGCTGCATGAGGCATGATCGACTTTATGAGAAATGCCATATGTTACATAATGGAATCTATGGGATATCAGAAAATCCATGAATTCTTCAGATGTAACTTCTTCAATATTCTCTGGTCCTAATGTTACAGTAGCTCCATAAAGGGATCTTCTTGAACTTAAATATTCTGCGGCTGAAATAACACTTCTATACGAATTTTTGTCTCTTATAGCATCATTTGTTTCCTTAAATCCATCTATACTTAACCCTATATTAAGGTTATTCCTCAAAACAATATCATCTAATTCCTCATTTTGTGAAGATAAATAAATTCCATTTGTACAACAATGGAAACTCAATGAAGGATATTCTGTAATTAAACTTTCAATAACAGGTACAGTATCCCTACTTATGGTCTCTCCCCCAATTAGATTGAAATTCCTAATTCCCCAAGAAATTCCTTTCTGAACAGCTTTGTGTGCTGTTTCTAAATCAATTACTTTTTTGTCTTTTCTTTCTTCTACAGGCATATAACAACCTTTGCATCTCCAAGGACAATATGTTGTAAGTTCAAGCTGTATGAGTGTTGGGGATATTCTGTTATCTTTGTTTTGTTTATATATACTATATTCTTGAGCTACATAATTAAGTGTTAACGATATTGCTGCCCCCAGTCTCACTTCTCTTAACGTTCTACTTATTAGGCCTGGATTGAAATGTTGTATTGTAGATTTAACTAACGAATATATCATTTTTATACACTCAAGAACCCACTTCCTTCCACCTTGGATTATCGAGCTCGTCATCAAACCCGACAATTAATTCATTATCAACAGATCTTCTTACGTTTTTTAGTCTGCTTTTGAGCTCAAATTCTTCAAGTTCATCTTCATATTCTTCAGAATATCTTATCATGTTTAATTTGTGCCTTTTTCCTTTTGTCTCTTCAATCCATGACAATGGATTTTCTTCTCCAACAACAAAAGTTTTTACTCGAGGTTCTTCAACTGCTCCTGCTATGTATATTGTTGGCACAGATGGATTTACTTTGGGTTCAGAAGTACAACTAACTATTAAAAATAATCCGATTACAAATAAAATGGATAATATTAATTTAACTCCCATAAGGTAGTGGTAAAGAATATTGATTTATAAAGCTTATTGATTTGCAGTATCTAGAACTATACTCTGCTCTTCTGCCTTACTAGCATCGGGATTATTTTTTATATAATCAACCAAATCTTTAATAGTAACAATCTTCATATTGTTATGCTTCTTTGAGAATTCAATTAAGTCAGGAAGTTTTGCCATGCTTCCATCATCATTTATTACTTCGCATATTACAGCTGCAGGATATAATCCTGCTAAACGAGCTAAATCAACAGATGCTTCTGTATGACCCTCTCTTACTAAAACACCACCGTCTTTGTATATTATAGGGAATAAATGTCCAGGCTTAGCAAAGTCTTCATTTTTTGTATTTTCATTAACTAAAGCACTTATTGTAGCAGCTCTGTCAGCTGGGGAAATTCCAGTTGTTGTTCCGTTTTTGTAATCTACAGGTATAGAAAACATGCATCTATTGATTTCCTTATGATTTACCATTGTAGGTATACCCAATTGCTCTAATCTTTCTCTTATAATCGGCATGCATACTAAACCACGGGCATATTTTATCATGTAATTTATCTTGTTAGCGGTTACCTTTGAAGCAGCAAGAACTAGGTCACCTTCATTTTCCCTGTTTGCATCATCCACCACAATGACAAACTTTCCTCTTTTAATGTCATTAATAACGTCTTTTATTTTGCTGAATTCCATCTGTTTGTAGTTTAAATAGGGGGTTTTTATAGTTTTCTTTTTTTATGGGCTTATCGATTAATTTGACATTAAGCCAAGCTATGCCAGAGCGGACTTTAGACAAAATGTTGCATCTTAATATCATTTTGTAGATATTATTCGGTTATGATACACAACATTTTAATTAATATCATTTGGTGATTTTTCCCACCCACCTCCCCTATATTAGAAATAACTTGGCTCTATTTATTTGACAAAACTCTTTTTTTATTTTAAATTTCCCTCTACCAGAAAGTCCTTTCCTATCTTTTTTGTTAAAATGTTCTTTAGCTTGATGGCTTTGTTGACTTTTTTAATGCCCAGATTTTTTATTGGCCCTAAACCATTGCCAATTATCTTTGGTGCAGTAAATATCAAAAGCTTGTCTACAATTCCTTCTTTTATAGCGTTTCCGCTTAATTCTGCGCCTCCTTCTATCATAACAGATGCTATTTCAGATTTTCCAATCTCTTTTGCCAGTTCTTTCAAATCAACCAGCCCTTTTTTTGGATTTAATATTATTATCCTAGCACCTTTATGCTGTAATTTATCTATCTTTTTTCTGGGTGCTTTTTTTGTTGTTGCAATTATGACTTTGCTTGGTTCTTTAAGAATTTTTGATCTTTCTGATATTTTTAAGCTTGAGTCAACTACTATCTTTTTAGGATTTTTTCCTTTGACAAGCCTTGAATCCAGCATTGGGTTATCTCTTGTAATTGTATTTATTCCAACCATAACAGCATCAACATCATTTCTTAGCTGATGCACATATTTTCTAGCTGCCCTGGATGTTATGTATTTTGAATCACCACTAGAGGTTGCTATTTTCCCATCAAGGCTCATAGCCAATTTCAGGATTACAAAAGGCTTTTTTGTCTTTGTATACTTTATATAAGCTTCATTTAGTTTTTTTGCTTTGTCCCTTAAAATGCCTATTCTTGTTTTTAGGCCACGGAATTTTAATTCTTTATACCCATCCACTAAGGGGTTGGGGTCTTCTATTCCCACAACAACTTCCCTGATGCCAGCTTCAACAATTTTTTCTGTGCATGGGCTGGTTTTTCCCCAGTGAGAACAAGGCTCAATGTTAACGTACATGGTTGCGTTATTTGCCTTTTTTCCAGCTGCTTTTAAAGCATTTATTTCTGCATGCTCTTCCCCGTATTTTTTATGATAACCACGGCCTACAATCTTGCCCCTCTTAACAATTATACATCCAACAAGAGGGTTCGGGCTTACATGACCCCTGCCTTTCTCAGCCAGCTTTATAGCAATATCAATATACTTTTTATGCGAAATCATAAAACTCTGAAAATGGAAAAATAGGGGTTTATTTAAATTTGTTTGTTTTAATTTAAGGATAGTGGCAATATACTAAAATTCGGGATGGAGTATAGAAAACTTTTTAAACTAGTTCTTAAATTTTGGATTTGGTTTAAAAATGCCTGAAGAAGAACAAAGTGAGGAAAAAGAGGAAGAGACAGTATACGATGAGGAAGGCAGAGAAGAGCTAGTGGAAGGAGGAGAGATAAGCCCTGAGGAAGCTGGGTTTATGAAGGGTTACGAAGACGCAGACAAAGAAAAGAAGGAGAAAGACGAAGAAGAGGAAGATGAAGAGAAAGATAAAGAGTAAGCTTTTTCTATTGATTTTGTATACATAGCTCCAAATGTTTATAACAATATTTAAATAACTGGTTTGATTTGTGACACAAGATGGATACAAAGATAAGTTTTCCGAGGATAGGCATTTATACCCAACCAATGAAACAGATGATAGAACGGTTAGGTGGTGAGGTTATATTACCGCCGCCGATAACCCAGAAGACTATTAAGTTAGGGGTAAAGTACAGCAGTGACTTTATGTGTTTTCCTTTCAAGGTTACATTAGGTAATCTGATTGAGACACTGGATACAATAAAGGAACATAACACAAAGTTAGTGCAGCTGGGTGTTGGTTGCAGTAACTTAGATATAGGAAGCTGCAGATTCCAGCATTACTTTGAAATTCAAAAACGTATATTAGCTGATTTGGGTTATGATGCTGATATGATTCTAATAGAAAGGAAAAACATCTTTAAGTTTATGAAGAGGATAAACCCCAAGAACAATTACCTAAAAGTTGCTAAGGTATTCTGGCAGGAGTACAAGAAGATAAGGGAAATGGAGAAAAAATACTATGTTTTTGACTGGGAAGACAAAAAGAAAGTAAGGATTGGCATAGTTGGTGAGTGGTACACCTGCATAGCAGAGGAAATAAACTACAATATGTTCAACAAGTTAAAAAAACTGAATGTCAATGTTCATCAAGCACCTTGTGCAACATTAGGCGGATATTTAAAACATCAAGTTGGTATTGAAAGTATGCCGAAAAAATACATAAGAGAGGGGGAAAAATATTATCATGGTTTTTTGCAGGCACATTCTGGATATAGCTTATGGAATATGTTTTACTACAAGGACATGGGCTTTGATGGTGTTATACATTTGATGCCCCTTAGTTGTATGCCGGAGTCGACTGTAGAGATGCTGATGGATTTAGTAAGCAAGAATATGGATTTGCCTGTGTACCATTTTCCCATTGATGAGGAGGTTTTCCAGACAGGAACAGATATGAGAATTAAATCAATAATCAGGATTTTAGAGAGGAGCAAATGTACTACTTAGGGCTAGACAGCGGAAGCGTAAGCCTCAAATCTGTAATAATAGATGAAAAAGGCAAAATAGTAAAATCAAGTTACATAAAAAACTATAACTTAATGATTACTCTAAAAGAAACCTTAAAGCAAATTAAAATTGATGAGAAAATAGCAGGAGTAGGCATAACAGGAACAGGACAAGAATTCATAAGCAAGATAATTGGTGGAGATATTTCTGAACCGGAAACAGTAGCACATTATGAGGCTACTATAACACAGTATCCGGATGTTAGAACAATATTGGATATTGGGGGTCAGGACTCAAAACTCATGATAATAGACAAAAATGGATTATTAAAAAACATTGCTTTTAACAAAATGTGCGGCGGAGGCACAGGCGGATTTATAGAATTAATAGCAGAAGAGTTAGATGTTAAATTAAATGATGTTGGAGATTTGGCATTGCAAAGCAAGAATGATTTTCCCTTTGCTGGAAAATGTGGGGTTTTTGCACGTACAAGTGTAATAGATAGGAAAAACAAAGGAGTTGCAAAAGAGGATATTTTAATGGGTGTATGCAAGGCTCTTGTGAACAACTATTTTGCAATTTTGGGCAAGGGAAAAAACTTATTGCCGCCATTTGTGTTTCAGGGTGCAACTGCAAAAAACAAAGCTTTGGTCAAATGTATGGAAGATGAGTTGAAACATAAGATAAGTGTACCAAAAAATCCTCACTTGATGGGAGCCTATGGCACGGCTCTGATAACACAGAAGGATTTCAAGGGAAAAACAAATTTTGGGGGTTTTGAGCTTATGGATGCAGATTTAGAAACAGCTACATTTATCTGTGGTGGTTGTACAAACAATTGTGAGGTCACGCAGATTTACGAGAACAAATGTTATATTGGAAGTATCGGAAGCAGATGCGGAAAATGGAATAATAAGGAGAAAGATGGAATCAAAAATAAGAAGGAAGGGATCCTCGAAATTACCAACTGAGTATGGTGATTTTACTGCAATTGTTTATGAAGACAATGAAGGATTAAACCATATTGCATTGGTTAAAGGAGAAATTAACAATAAAGATGTTTTGGTAAGAGTTCATTCAGAATGTCTTACCGGCAATGTTTTTCATTCCTTAAGATGTGATTGTAATGGGCAGTTAGATAAGGCTTTGAGGATGATTGGTAAAGAGGGTGGAGTTCTTCTTCATCTTAGACAAGAAGGTAGAGGAATTGGATTATTGAATAAAATTAAAGCCTATAGCTTGCAGGATGAAGGAATGGATACTGTTGAAGCAAATGAAAAACTTGGATTTGAAGCAGATGAAAGAGATTATACAATTGGAGTTCAAATTCTAGCTGACTTGGGGGTGAAAAAAATGAGGTTGATGACTAATAACCCAAAAAAAATAGAAGGTTTAGAGAAATATGGAATTGAAATTGTTGAAAGAGTTCCATTAATAATAAAACCTCATACAAAAAATAAAGATTATCTTCGGGCGAAAAAAGAAAAATTAGGGCATTATCTGGAGGATAAGGGATTTGTCGGGTAATTAATCAAAATCTTAAAAACTCCATAACCCTGCTTAAGTCTTTTTCTTCAACTAGGAATATTGTGTCAGTCCAGCAGCTTAAAGTTTCGATTATATTTATGCCGTTTTCTCCCAACAAAGAATAGATATAGGAAACAATTCCTGCTGTTGTTTCTATTTGTTTCGGGCTTTTTAATATTACCTCCACCAAGTTAGTGTTTTCTTTAATGATTTTATTCCTAAAAACCTGTTTTACCTTTTTAGCAAGTTCATTGGAAGTTATAACTGTTATTGCAGTTGTGCCTTCAATAATATGGAAGGTTTCCAGAATTTTTTTTGCCTCTTTCTCTATGCCGAGTAAATTAGAAAAAACAATGTCCTTTTCCAAAACTATAGCGGTTATTTTGTTTTTAACTCCTATTTTGCTGTTCTTCAGAATATTAAGAATTTTCTTTTCTATTGTAGCTTCTGTTTTTATTTTTCTATAAAAACGACGGCATGCAATTAAAACAGCATCAAAATTTTTTTTAGATAAGCTTAGATCAAGACATATCTGCCTGGTCAGAGAAGAATAATTGATAAGGCCCTTTTTCAGGCAATCTTTTACAAAAGGATGCTCTGCTATATAGCTCTCTGTAAGTTTTGTTATGTTAACCAATTATATAACCCCCAACTGAAATTTTATTCCAGAGTAATTGGTTTGTTGATTTCTTTTACTATTTTGTGATCAATTTCTACTCTGCTTACATCAATCCACTCTGAAAGATCCTTTTGCATGAGTAATATAAACTGGAAGCCGCGTTTTGCGGCTCCAGATTTTTTAAATGGAGCGTATATATCTTGGTCTTTGCGGTACCCTATTCAAAAAGACATATCGCTCAATAGTAATTTGTTTAGAACTTATATTTAAGTGTTTTGTTTCGGACATATTTAATAGAAATTAAACATATGGTTTTGTATAGGACATTCGTCCCTCTGCCTTTAATGTCCAATATTAGACATTTTTGTCTAATTTGTCTAAAACAGGGCATCAGGTTTAAAAAGTAAGGCTTGTTATAGCTGACCTATGAAACAAAAAGTTATTTTGGCGTTTTCAGGAGGCCTAGATACAAGTTTTTGCGTCCTTTACTTAAAGAAAAAGGGCTTTGATGTAGTTACAGCTACAATTGATACTGGCGGCTTAAGCAGCAAAGAGCTAAAGGAGATTGAAGCAAAAAGCAAAAAACTTGGAGCTGTAAAACACATTAGTATTAATGCTAAGAAGGAAATTTTTGATGAGATTATATCTAATTTGATAAAAGCTAATGGGCTGTATCAAGGAATTTATCCAAATATGTGTGCTGACCGTTACACGATTGCGAAATATCTTATAAAAATAGCAAAAAAAGAAAATTCAAAATTTGTTGTACACGGATGTACTGGAGCAGGCAACGACCAAGTCAGGATTGATGTTACAATAAACACATTAAATTCTGACTTGAGAATAATAGCCCCTATAAGAGAGTTAATGATAACAAGGCCAGAGGAAATAAAGTACCTGGAAGATAAAGGATTCAAAGTTGATAAGAAAGTAAAGAAATACACCATCAACACAAATATTTTCGGAGTTACAATATCCGGAAGTGAAATCGATGAAGGAAAAGAGCCAAAAGAAAATGCATGGCAAATTACAAAAATTACCAATACTAATCCGGAATATATTGATATAGAATTTGAAAAAGGAGCACCTGTTGCTTTGAATGGCAAAAAAATGCACGGCTCGGATATTTTAATTGAGTTAAATAAAATAGCAGGAGCTCATGGATATGGCCGCGGTATTTATTATGAAGATGAAACAATAGGAATTAAAGGCATTCAGGCATTTGAGGCTCCTGGTCTGATGCTATTGATTGAGACCCATAAAGCTCTGGAAAAAGCAGTGCTTACTAAAAAACAGCAGAAAATAAAAGCAATACTCGAGAATGAATGGGCTGATCTTGCTTATAACGGATTGCTTTACGAACCTTTAATTAAAGATATTCAGGCGTTTAATGATGCAAATCAAAAGGTTGTATCTGGAAAAGTAAAGATAAAAGTAGGTAATAAAAATGCTTTTTTATCTGAAATTAAAACAAAAAACTCGTTAATAGATGAGAAAATTGGCAGCTATGCCCAGGGTGGCACATGGGAAGGCAAGGAAGCAGAAGCATTCATTAAATTTTATGGTTTGCAGCAGAAAATAGCAGCAAAGAGATCAAAAAAATGATGCATTTAATTTCATTAATTGACTGGAATAGTGAAAGTATTTTGGATTTAATTAGCTGTGCAGCTAAAATAAAAAAGAATCCTGAAAATTATTCTGATAGTTTAAAGAACAAAACAATGCTTATGATATTTGAAAAACCATCATTAAGGACAAGGGTTTCTTTTGAGGTTGGGATGACACAGTTAGGCAGTCATGCAATTTTCATGGAAACAAAAGATACCCCATTAGGAGAAAAAGAATCAATAGCAGATACAGCAAAGGCATCCAGCAGATATTGCGATATAATTATGGCAAGATTGTTTAAACAGGAAGATATAAAAGAGCTGGCAAATAATGCAACAGTTCCTGTAATTAATGGCTTAACAGATATATTCCATCCATGCCAGATTTTGTCTGATTTGCTTACAATTTATGAGAAAAAAAAGAAGCTTAGTGGTTTAAAACTCTGTTTTGTTGGAGACGGTAACAACAATATAGCTCATTCATTGCTTTTGGGTTGCTCAGCAGTTGAGATCATCCAGATGCATGTATATGCTATGAAAAAGGAACTGCATGTCATGATATGGATGATCTCAACTGCTTTTTATGTTATTGTCCATTCTATAATACTGAAACTGAAGAAGGTGATTGTTTGAGAAATAGTCCTGATGGGAAATGGCACCATTCAGAAAAATTATCTGCCGGAAAAATATGGGATTGTAGTAACTGCGAATACCCTCACATTGAAGATACAGTAAGAGTTCATTTAGAAAAAGTATTTAAATCTAGAAGTCGAGAATGATATGTGTTTAAAAACAAGCTATTTATCCCCTACAAAACAATATTCTTTTTAGGAGATGGTCAATATTTTAACAAATAGAGGGAATGACAATATAAAACCTCAATAAATGATAATGACAAACATGATGTAAATGTACCAAAGCAATCTTATTAACAATAAAAATTATAAACTAATTATATTTAATTATCAAGAATGGAAATCAAAATTGCTGAGGAAAGATATGTAAAAGATATAATGGAATTTGAATTAGATCTATTTAAAAAATGGGATCAGATGGATCCCATTGACAAAATAGATGAGGATTGGTTCAATTCCAAAGTACATTTGAAAAAAACCATTGCTTGCATTAACGATAGTACAAAAAGAATCTTTTTAGCTCTTGAGAATAATAAATGTATTGGTTATTTAAAAGCTGAAATTAGTGAAAGAGAACCTTTTTTAGATAAAGTAGGTTATGTCTCTGAAATCTATATCTTAAAAGAATATAGAAGTAAAAATGTAGGAAGCAAGCTTTTAGATAAAGCCTTAGCCTGGTTTAAAACAAACTGTATTACTTGGACTACTGTTTCAACTCATTCAATGGACAGAGAAGCTATTGATTTCTGGGAGAAAAAAGGTTATAAAGAATACAATAAATTCTTTAAGAAGAAGGTTTAATTATTAATCTGAAGCCTATACCGTCGCTTCCAGAATCCATATCAAAACCAAATTTATCTGTAGGTCTTAGTGACTTTGCATAATCTAAATATGATCTACCTTTAAGAGATTTCTTTCATTCATCAATAATATTTTTAGGATCTTTTGTACACCCCCTTATTGTTTTTCATAATAGCCTCGCGAATTTAATTCTTTAACAAAAGTTATAAGGTCTTTGAACTCATTCATTCTAAAATACTTTCCTGAAGGAATCGATACATATCTCTTAACTATATTTAATTGAATCAATAGACTAAAAGAATACTGTTTTTAATTAAAAACTGTGTAAAAAACTTGGTTTTTGTCCCTCTTAATATTATTAGATTTCTTTTTCAAAGAAAAAGACTATATGTCCGAAGGACGAACTCCCCCTATTTTACCGTCAAGAAATGGAAATTTTATTGTATTTAACACCCATTAAACCCACTTTTTACCCATTTTCCTCTAATGTCCAATATTAGACATTTTTGTCTAATTTGTCTAAAATAGGGCGTTAAGTTTAAAAATAGAGACAGAGTCATAGGTGGTAAAATGAAGCGGAAAGCCACAGACAATTTTGACTCGCTTTCCTGTCATTTTTTATGGAGTAAAAAATGAAACTCTGGAAAAAAGATTATGACTTAAATAAGGAAATTGAAAAATTTACAGTGGGCAATGATTATTTGTTAGATAAAAAACTGGTAAAATACGATTGCATAGCGTCAATTGCGCATGCGAAGATGCTAAAGAAGACCGGAATATTGAACGCTAGCGAGCTTAATAAAATAATCAAGGGTTTAAATGAAATCATAAAACTCGACCAGAAAGGCAAATTCAAAATTAATCAAGAGGATGAAGACTGCCATACAGCAATTGAGAAATACCTTACGAAAAAATATGGAGCTGCAGGAAAAAAGATACATACTGCCCGTTCAAGGAATGATCAGGTATTAACTGCTTTACGCTTGTATGAGAAAGAGGAATTGAAGAAAATTAAAGCGCTATTGAGCCAGTATAAGGGTTCATTGGTGGCAATAATAAAAAAATATGGAAAGATAAAGATTCCGGGATATACGCATATGCAGAAAGCCATGCCCACAGACATAAAAACCTGGCTTGGATCCTTTGTTTCCTCATTAGAGGATGACCTAAAATTATTAGATGCAGTTTATTCAATTATAGATAAATCTCCCTTGGGCAGTGCTGCTAGTTTTGGAGTGCCTTTAATTAAGATAGACAAAAAAATGACTGCTTCCCTGATGGGTTTCTCAAAAGTAATGATTAATCCAATGTATGCGCAGTTGAGCCGTGGTAAGTTTGAGGCAACAATCTTGCATTTATTGAGCCAGATTATGCTTGATTTAAACAAATTAGCAACTGATTTAATGCTGTTTAACATGCAGGAATTTGGCTTTATATCGCTGCCAAAGGAGTTCTGCACAGGAAGCTCTATTATGCCGCAGAAGAAAAATCCTGATATATTAGAGTTAGTAAGGGCAAAATATTATGTTGTTTTAGGAGAAGAATTCAAGGTCAAAAGCATGATAAGCAACTTGATCTCTGGTTACAATCGCGATCTGCAGCTCACAAAAGAGCCCGTCATTAAATCAGTGGACACAGTGAAAAGCTGCATTAAGATGATAGTTCTTGTAGTACCAAAAATAAAAATTGATGAAAAAAAGTGCAAAGAAGCCTTAACTAAACAGCTTTACGCTACAGAAGAAGCTTACAAGCTTGTAAAAAAAGGAATTCCTTTTAGGGAAGCTTATAAGAAAGTAAGCAGGAAATTCTAGAGGAAAAATGAAATTTCTAAAAAACAATGTTTGCGCACCTAAAGGTTTCAATGCTCTTGGAAAATCTTCGGGGATTAAGAAATCTGGAAAATTAGATTTTGCAGTTATTTTTTCCGAGGTTGTGGCAGATGCAGCTGCTGTTTATACATCAAATGAAGTAAAAGGTGCTCCCCTTATTGTAACAAAAAAGCATCTTGAGGATGGGAGTGCGCAAGCAGTAGTTATCAATAGTGGTGTTGCAAATGTATGCACAGGAAAGAAAGGAATAAAGGATGCTGAAGATACAGCAAAAAGTGCAGGCAAAGAACTTGGAATTAATGCTAACAATGTACTTGTAGCCTCAACAGGACTGATAGGAGCTTTTTTGCCCATGGACAAAATAAAGAATGGAATTAGAGGAATAAAAAGTGAATTATGCATTAATCCAAATGCAGCTACAGCAATAATGACTACAGATACAGTTGAAAAGGAAATTGCAGTTAAGGCTGATAATTTTGCAATAGGCGCTATAGCAAAAGGCTCTGGAATGATACATCCTAACATGGCTACAATGCTGTGTTTTATAACAACAGATGCAAAGATTCCGTCAAAAAATCTCAGTTCTTATTTGAAAAATTCAGTCAATAAATCATTTAACATGGTAAGTGTTGATATGGACACAAGTACAAGTGATATGGTAGTTGTAATGGCAAATGGTTTGGCTGGAGAAGTGGATGAACAGAAATTTCAAAATGCTCTTGATTATGTCTGCATAGAGCTGGCAAGAAAAATAGCAAAAGATGGGGAAGGAGCTACAAAGCTTGTTGAAGTTGAGGTAAAAAATGCAACTACAAAAGCAGATGCAGAAAAACTTGCCAAATCTGTTATTAGTTCTAATCTTGTCAAATGCGCTGTATTTGGTAATGATCCAAACTGGGGAAGGATAATGTGTGCAATGGGAAATTCAGATACTAATTTTAAGGAGAATAAGGTTAATATTTTTTTTGATAATGAAAAAATAGTCAATAATGGAACTATGACCAATTTTAATATTGAAAAAATAAATAAAATAATGGGCAAAGATAATTTGAAAATTATAATTGATTTAAATCAAGGCAAAGAAAATGCTATTGCTTATGGTTGTGATATGAGTTATGACTATGTTAAAATCAATGCAGCTTATACTACTTAAGTGATAAAAATGAATCTAAATGAAAAAACACAGGTTTTGGTTGAAGCATTACCTTATATTAAGAGATTTAACAATAAAATAGTAGTAATAAAATTCGGAGGAGATGCTATACCTAAAATAGAAAATGTCATAGAAGATATAGTTTTATTAAATTATATAGGTATGAAACCTGTAGTTGTTCATGGCGGAGGGCCTGTGATAAGCAAGGAGTTAAAAAAATCAAAAATAACTCCAAAGTTTATCAATGGCTTGAGGTATACTGATGATAAGACAATCAAAATTGTTGAAAAAGTTTTTTTGAAGATAAACAATGGAATTGTCGCGAACATCAAACGCCATGGAACTAAATCAGTTAATGCTACCGGGCATATTAAAGTAAAGCAGAAAAATATTAAGCTTGGTCTTGTAGGAGAAATAACAGGAATAGACAAAAATAAATTGTTAAAGATTATAGACTCGGGATTTATCCCTGTAATTTCCCCTCTAAGCAATAAGGATGATGGAAAATGTTACAATATAAATGCCGATACAGCTGCGTCACATATTGCAGTTGCGCTAAAAGCAGAAAAACTTACAATATTGACTAATGTTGATGGTGTGATAATAAACAGAAAGTTGGTGCCCCATGTTGATTTCAATACTGCTAAAAAAGAAATTGAAAGCGGTATGATAAATAAGGGGATGATTCCTAAGGTAGAGGCCTGTATTTATGCGGTTAAAAATAAATGTCCTAAGGCGCATTTGTTAAATGGATTAACTCCACATTCACTTCTGCTTGAAATTTTTACAGATAAGGGTGTTGGGACAGAGATAGTATATGAAAATGATAACAATTAAACTAATTAAAATTCCAATGAAAAAATAATGCTTAATAATAAAAAATGAATACAAAAAAAATTATTGAAACAGAGAAAAAACATATAATGCAGACTTATTCGAGGTCAGGCATTGTAATTGACCATGGTAAAGGCTGCTATGTTTTTGATAAGAACAGTAAAAAATATCTTGATTTAGTTGCAGGACTAGCAACATGCTCAATTGGACACGGAAATAAAAAAGTAGCAGAGGCTGTTTGTGCTCAATCGAAAAAACTGCTTAATGTAACTAATCTTTATTATACTGAACAACAGGTAGTTTTGGCAAAAAAATTAGCAAAAATATCCGGCTTAAGCAAATGTTTTTTCTGCAATTCCGGAGCAGAAGCAAATGAAGCAGCAATAAAATTAGCAAGAAAGCATACTGAAAAGACAGATATAATAGCTACAAAACATGCATTTCACGGAAGGACCTTGGGTGCTTTGTCTGCAACTTGGAAAGAAAAACTCAGGAAAAAATTTGAGCCAACTGTTCCGGGATTTACTTTTGTTGATTATAATAACATGCAGGCTGTAGAAGATGCAATTACAGAAAAAACAGCAGCAGTTATAGTTGAGCCAATACAAGGCGAATCTGGAATTATAATGCCTGATGAAGACTATTTAGTAAAACTAAAGAAACTTTGTGAGAAAAAAAATATTCTGCTGGTTTTGGATGAGGTGCAGACAGGAACAGGGCGCACAGGAAAGTTTTTTGCTTATTTGCATTATAATGTAAAGCCAGATATTGTAACAGTGGCAAAAGGCCTGGCTAATGGTATTCCTATCGGGGTTATGATGGCAGGGAAAGGAATTGATTTTGACAAAGGAGACCATGCAAGCACTTTTGGAGGGAATAGCCTAAGCTGTGCAGCAGCAAATGCAACAATAGATTTCATAATGAAAAATAAATTAATGGGCAATGCAGTAAAGCGGGGAAATTATTTCATTAAAAAATTGAATGAATTAAAAAATAAATATACCATAATTAAAGAAGTGCGCGGAAAGGGATTGATGATTGGGGTTGAGTTAAGTGTAGGATGCAAGAACATTGCAAATAAATGTTTGGAAAGAGGGTTATTGGTTAATTGTGCATCAGAAAAGGTTTTGAGGTTTTTGCCTTCGTTGATAATAATGAAAGAAGAGATTGATGAAGCAATAAATATTTTGGATGAGGTAGTGAAATGAAACAAATCGGAATAATTGGTGCATCAGGATATACTGGATATGAATTGATAAAAATATTGAAAAAACATTCCAAAGTAGAATTAAATGTTTTAAACAGCAAAAGCTATGTAGGTAAAAAAGTAAAAGAGCTTTACCCTGATTTTAATAGCGAGGATGTTTATACAAATTATTCCATTGATGAGATTAATAAAATGAAGCTGGATTGTGTGTTTTTAGCTGTTCCCCATACAACAGCTTTTGAAATATTGCCTAAATTAAAAAGCAAAAAAATAATTGATTTATCTGCTGATTACAGGTTCAAGAAAATACAAAAATATGAAGAGGTTTATGGAACAAAACATTTGGATGGGAAGAATAATAAAAAAGCAGTATATGGACTTCCAGAATTATTTAAAAATAAAATAAAAAAATCAAAAATTGTTGCAAATCCAGGATGTTACGCTACAGTCTGCATATTATCTGCTTTTCCAATACAAAAACTTGCAAAATATATTGTATTTGATTGTAAGTCTGGTTATAGCGGAGCAGGAAAAAAACCTGGTTATTATAATGATCCTAAGAATTATGAAGACAATATTCTGGCTTACAAACTAACTAAGCACAGGCACAAATATGAAATAGAGCAGTTCATTAAGACAAAACTTTCTTTTACACCTCAGGTTATAGATACTTTCCAAGGCATGATGTGCACAACGCATGCAATACTAAAGAAAAAAAGCAATAAAGATGAAATAATTAAAGTATTCAAAGATTTTTACAAAGATGAACCTTTTATAAAAATTATGGATAAAATTCCGGATTTACATGATATTCAAAAAAATAATTATTGCTGTATAGGTGGCTTTGAAATTGATGAAAACAATCAGCTAGTTGTGATTTCTGTTATTGACAATTTGCTTAAAGGAGCTTCTGGACAGGCAGTGCAGAATATGAATTTGATGTTTGGGTTTGATGAAAATCTGGGGCTTTAAACATTAACCAAACACTCTGAGCTTCCGCAATAGAAATATGCTTTTGAATTATCCAGATTCATCAGTCTTTTCATTCTTTGCAATTGTTTTTTAGCTTTTAGAATCCTGTGGCTGCACTTAACCTCATACAAATCAATCTTGTTGCCTTTCTTTGCAACTATGTCTATTTCCCCTAAACTTCTTTTTCTACCTGCAACCTTAACATTAACAGTGACAAAGTCATATTTGTGCTTAATCTTGTCTCTTAACTCTAGAACATAGCGGTCATGTTTTGTAAGATGTCTTTGTTTTAAAGCCATTCTTTACACTATAAACTGTAGGTGTGGAATATTTAAATGTTTTGGAAAAATGCCCCATCACAAAATTAGAAAACCTTATAAACCAAGAATTACTCTTTTTTGTGCTATGGAAAGGCATGCTAAGGTTGATGGAAAGGTTATAGTTGGGCTCACAGAAAAGGTTAGTTTTGTGTCTAGTAATGGCAACAAAGAGGTTACAGCAAAAGTTGATACAGGTGCAACAAGAAGCTCTATAGATACAAAGCTGGCGTCAAAATTAAACCTGGGGCCTGTGATAAAATCAAAAATAATAAAGTCTGCCCATGGAAACGCATTAAGGCCTATAGTAGAAGCAGAAATTGTAATGGCAGGGAAAAAAATGAGATCAGAATTTACTTTAGCAGACAGAACTCATATGAAATATTCTGTCTTAATTGGAGTCAATACACTTGAAAATAGGTTTTTGGTTGATCCGTCAAGAAAATAACAATTTGAAATTAATAAAATGAAAATCCCAAATTTTATTGAATTTAGTTGGAATTTTCAATGTTCCAAACAGGTTTGAAACAAATGAAAGCAGCATTAATGTCATTGGGAAGCAAGAGCAGTGAAATGGCACTGGAAGCTATGAGAAAATACTTTGATGCAGTTGATAGCATAAACATTAAGAGCATGGAAGTCACATTAGGAAGCAAGGGTCTTTCAATTCTATATGACAGTAAGCCACTACAAAAATATGACTGCGTTTATGCAAAAGGCTCTTTCAGATACGCTCCTTTGTTAAGGTCTATAACAACATCTCTCTATGGCAATACATATATGCCAATAAAGCCAAATACTTTTACAATAGCGCATGACAAGCTGCTTACTCATCTTGCATTACAATATTATAAGATACCAATGCCTAATACTTATGTGCTCTCTACAATAGGTGCAGCAAAAAAAATTTTAAAAGACTTAAAGTATCCAATAATACTAAAATTCCCACATGGTACACAGGGCAAGGGTGTCATGTTTTCTGACTCGTTTGCAGCTGCCTCTTCAATGCTGGATGCAATAGAAACTTTAAAGCAACCATTTTTAATACAGGAGTATATTGAGACAGAAGGGTCTGACATAAGGGCTATTGTAGTAGGGGATAAAGTTGTTGCAGCAATGAAAAGAAAAGCAGCTGGAGAAGAAAAAAGGGCAAATATTCATGCAGGTGGAAAGGGCGAACCACTTATACTGGATGCACATGCAAAAAAGATTGTAGTTGATACTGCAAAATCAATTGGTGCAGAAATTTGCGCAGTTGATATTCTGGAAACAGCAAAAGGTCCATCTGTTATAGAGGCAAATATAAGTCCGGGGTTACAGGGCATTACTTCTGTTACAAAAATAGATGTTGCTGACAAAATTGCAAAATATCTTTATGAGAAAACAAAAGAGTTTTCTGAAAAGGGAAAGACAACAGAAACTTCTAGAATGTTTACAGATTTAGGTGTTGGCAAAGCCGGAAAAAGCGATACAGAACAGCAGATTGTCACAAATCTTGACTTCAGGTCAGAAAGAATTTTGTTACCAAAAATAATAACAAAACTGGCAAAGTTTGATGAAAAGGAAGATGTTGTGATTAAAGCAAGAAAAGGCAAAGTTAGTGTGGAGAAGTATTAAAACAAAAACTCTTTTTTAAGAACAAGAGTCTGGTTTCTTTCAGGTCCTATAGAAACAATGTATGCTGGAACATCGAGCAGTTCTTCAATTCTTTTAATGTATTTCTTGGCGTTTTCCGGCAGTTGTTCAAATTTATTTATGTTGTCAAGATTTTCCTTCCATCCAGCTAACTCTTCATAAACAGGCTTGCAGTTTTCCAGAATCTCAAGATTGGTTGTAAAATTCTTAATGATTTTATCTTTATATTTATAGCCAATACATATCTTTATTTTTTCCAGACCTGATAAAACATCAAGCTTAATCAAGGCAATTGCGTCCATGCCATTAACCATAACAGCATATTTCCCGATTAAGGCGTCAAACCATCCGCATCTTCTTGATCTGCCGGTGGTTGATCCAAATTCTTTTCCTTTTTCCTGTATCTGCTTTCCCACATCATCTTTTAATTCTGTTGGCAGCGGTCCACTGCCTACTCTGGTTATATAGGCCTTTGCAATCCCCAATACATTTCCTATAGTTTTAGGCCCAATGCCTAAGCCAGTACAAATACCACCAGCAGTTGAGTTTGAAGAAGTGACATAAGGGTATGTTCCAAAATCTATATCCAACAAGGTTCCTTGTGCGCCTTCAAATAATATTTTTTTATTTTTAGCAATTAAATTATTGATAAATAAAGTTGTGTTTTTTACAAATGGGCTTATTTTTTTGGAAAATTCATTGTTTTTATTAATATAATCAATAACTCTTAAACCAGATCTTGCTACCTTGTCTGTATAAGCAGGTCCTATTCCTCTTGAGGTTGTGCCTAAACGCTTATTTTTTTCTTTGTCTTCTTTAATGTGCTTTTCCAGGATTATGTGGGCATTTTCACTCAGAACCAGATTATCTGGACTTACTTTTACATGTTTGTTTTTTAAATTCTCAATTTCCTGCATTAAAAATTTTGGGTCAATAACAAGACCATTGCCTATGATGTTTATTGCTTCTTTATGCAATATTCCTGAGGGTATTAAATGCAATATAGTTGTTTTATCTTTAATTTTTATTGTGTGGCCTGCATTATTTCCTCCATTGAACCTTACAACAACATCTGCTTTTTCTGCAAGAAAATCAATAATCTTGCCTTTGCCCTCATCACCAAACTGGGCACCTATAACTGCAATGTTTTTTGGCATATTAAAACAGAATATAAGTGCATATTTAAAGATTTCGTAGTATATACAAACAGTCCAAAACCGAAAGATTTGTATACTAATATACTTACTTAATAGTGGTAACAATGATAGGATACCATTTGTCAGGAAACGGAAGTATGCCTTACCTCTTAATCTTTGATTTAGATGGTACATTAATCGATGGATCAAAGGTGCATGAGGGGGGCGCCAGAAAGGCGATAAATCAAGCAAAAGAGGAAGACAATCTTACTTTGAACAAAACTCTTGAGGATATTAGAGAAACAAAAAGGTGAGGTGGCATAAAATGGATTGAGTTAGGGGTAATCTAAATGCTACATGAGATTACAGTTGGTTTGTGGTATTGTAGTGGAGTGTTAAGATGAGCAAGAAACACCCAATAAAAACATTTATATAATGAACAGTCCTTCTAAATATTGTTGATAATAGTGATTACAATGGAACAAAAACAACAAAAAATTACAAAAGATACAACAATAGGGGAAATTGTAGAGAAATATCCGCAGGTAGTTCCAACTTTAACAGGTTTTGGGCTTCATTGTGTTGGTTGCCATGTGGCTGGTTTTGAGAGTTTAGAAGCAGGATTTAAGGCGCATGGTATGAGTGACAAGGAAGTAGAGGAAGCAGTGAAGAAATTGAATGAAGTTATTGGAAATAAAGCTAAAGAGAAATAATAGAATATCTTCATAAATCTTATAAACTTATACAACACTCCCAGATTTATGAGCAAAAAATATTAATGATAAAAAAAAGATGTTGCAGGATGTATATGATTATGTCAGAAGCATGAAAGATGCAACAAGAGCTGGCAAATAATAAACTTAAATTATTTTAACTGAGAATACTACTTCTTATGGTTAAATACTTTTGTCAAATCAATCTTTTTCTCTTCCTTAAACATATCATCCTGCTCTGCTTGTTGCTTGTTTTGAGGTTCTTTTTCTGCTTTAACTTCCTCAACCTTATCTAAGTTGTCCTTAACCTTTGCAATCTCTTCTTTTAGCTGTTCTGTTTTTTCAGGGCTTTTTTCAGCCTGTTTAATATCTTTTTTTATTTCATTGACTTCTGTTTCTATATTATCTAACTTTTCCTGCTTCTGCGCTTCTACCTGCTCTGGTGTGACATTGATTTCCTTCATTAATTCATTTAAAGGAGTATTTTGATTTTTTATATCTATGTTAAGATTAGGCATTGCCTGCTCATTTTTTGTTTCACTGCCATGTTTTGCGACATCTCCTTCCTGAGAAGCATCTTCCCTCTGTGTCCTAACATTCAGAATGCTCTTTGCCTTTTCAATTGCCTCGTATTCAGAAGCGGCCAACCCATTTTTCCTTAATGTCTCAGCAAGCTGCTTTACCTTTTCGTCTTCCATTATAGTAAGTTATTTTATTGATTTTATTTAAAGTTTTCTTTTGTTTACTTATTTTCATTTAATTATTACTTAATGTTTTCTTTCCCAAACAATAATGCTGTTTTTTGCAACTTTTTTTATTCTGTGCAAAGGGATGTTTGATTCTTCTTCGTTGTTTAGAACCATAAAGCTGCCTTCTATTCTCTTGATTTTTGTATAAGGAATTTCTATTAATTTTTTGATAATTCTATCATAATAGAATATTGAGTATTGCTCTGGGTTTTCCCTTTTGCCCCATTTTATTTTGTTAAGTAGGTTTTGGATTGGCTGCATAAAAGAAAAAAGATTTATTTACTATAAATATTTTGTTAATATAAATTTTAAAAACTTTAAAGAAATTTAATCTTTTTCAAGTATTTGCTCCTCTTCGATTGTTTCGTCAAATTCTGCTTCGTAAGACATTGTATATACCTACTATTCTATAGAATTTAGATTAGATTGTATTAAAATTATAATAATGTATCTCAAGAAAAATGGAATATTTTTGCAAAAAATAGTAAAATTTATAAATAAAGTGGAATATATATTCCATTATGGACGAAAAAGATGAACGAATACTTGATGTTTTGAAAGAAAACAGTAAATTATCCACTCAGCAGATTTCAAAGAAAACCTTTATACCAATAACAACTGTCCATCATAGGATTAAAAAACTTGAGAAGGATGGGGTAATAAAAAAATATACAGTTGTTTTGGACAATAAGAAGATTGACAAAGCGATTTCTGCCTATGTTCTAATTAATGTGGATTATAAGCTGCTAAAACAAATAAAAAAAACACAGTATGAACTGGCAAAGAAACTAAAATTAAATCCGGCTATAGAAGAGGTATCAGTGATAACTGGTGAAACAGATACAATAATTAAGGTCTGGGTGAAGGATATTGATGAATTGAACAAGCTTATTGAAGGATACCTAAGAAATTTAGATGGTGTAGACAGGACTCGAACATTGGTTGTTTTAAGTGAGGTTTAATCCAAGAATTCATCTTTCATCAATCGTTCATTAATTTCTCCTCTTAAATTCTTGCCAATCATCTCTTTAACTTCGTCTTTTTTATAGTTTCCTAGTAACCATGCTAGTTTTACAAAAGCTGTTTCCGGGAGCATGTCTTGGCCAGGTATTACGCCTAAGTTTGTCAAATCAACACCTTTATCGTAAACATGCATGTGAACTTTTCCAAACAAACATTGGGTTGTCATTATTACAATACAACCAGAAGCAATTACTTTTTTAATAGCAGGATAAATTTTTTCATGGATTTTACAATATTCATTTGGAACTTGCCCTGGTGTATGGCCTAATCCAGTACCTTCTATTACCAACCCTTTGTAGTTTTTATAGAACTCAAATAGTTCAGGAAACATATTAATATGGATTTTTAATAATCCTACCTTATCTTCCATTTTTGGTTTTATTATCAATTTTCTTTTTTCTTTTTTCAAATAATCTTTTTTGATAAATTCTATTTTTCTTGAATCGTAATTTATTCTTGCAATTATTGTGTCATTAACTGGCTTGAATGTATCTCTTCTTGAACTATGTAATTTTCTTGTTTTTGTTGCCGGTAA
>CEPX01069008.1_pt1 | contig 28657 bp, 28 predicted proteins | sample 361361 | NCBI WGS metagenome assembly CEPX01 (sample SAMEA2619974, study PRJEB7988) | marine metagenome | biome: marine biome (ENVO:00000447); feature: mesopelagic zone (ENVO:00000213) & marine oxygen minimum zone (ENVO:01000065); material: "saline water (ENVO:00002010), including plankton...
TCAAGTACTGTAAACGATCCAAAGTCAGCTGGAATAAGTCTTTGGGAAAGATTAAAAAATAGATGGGGAGCAAACAGTAATATTAATAATGCTAGCGCAGGAGCTGTTATTTCTATGCAAGGCAGCCAAGCTTTGGCTCCCGGAACTGACCCTACACAGCAAAAAACCAATACACAACAGCCTAGTCCAAAACAGCAGCCAGTAAACAAGATGAACACAATGGATACCAGAAATCAGCAAAAGTCTCCAGAAAATCAAGAAAAAAATATGCAAGCTAGCGCAGAAGCTGAGCCTGGATTTGGCATCACAAATAACAGCAAAAATGACAATGAACCAAAGGTTAATTTAGCGCCTTAAATGCTTTACTTTTACCCTATTTTTATGTACAATAAAAGTGTCTTTAAAGGCACTTTTTGATTTATGTATATAGAACTATTAGGCCTATCTGGCCTAAAAATTCAAACCAATGATACTGTTGTTCTGCTTGCTCCTCCAGGCAAGAAAAGCGAGATTAAATCAAGCAGAATGAAAGCTGATATTGTGGTGCTTAAAAGCCCAAATGACGAGGTAAATATTGAGCCAAGAGCGGAAAAGCTGTTTACTATCAAAAATCCAGGCGAGTTTGAGTCTTCTGGAATTTTCGTGTATTGCACTGCGCAGCCAGAAAAAGGAGAGCCAAAATCTTTAATGAACTTAATAAACATTGAGGGAGTCACAATTGCTCACCTTGCAGATCTTGGCCATCAGCTGTCTGATGCGCAGCATGAATTGTTTGAAGGAGCTGATGTTCTTCTTGTTCCAGTAGGCGGAAAAGATGTTCTAGATGCTAAAGCCGCAAAACAGCTTATAGAAAAAATAGAGCCCAGAGTAGTTATACCAATGCACGCGGCACTTAAAGGCCTAAAAACAAGCTATGATGACATAGAAAAATTTTGGAAAGTTATAGGCACAACACCAGAACCGCAAGAAAGAATTAAAATTACTAAAAAAGAGCTTCCGCAGGAAACAATGGATATTTTGCATTTAACTCCATAATTATGAAAACAAAAATATCAAGAGAATCTTATCACATCTTAATCGCGGTCTTAATAAGCATGGCTGTGATTATAATTATATGGGGAATATGGTTTTTCCCAAGAGGTAAATCTGACATATCTGGAAGCGCGGGATATAGTAAATTTAAAAGGGATTTAATTGGCGCGTTTACCATATTTGCTCCAGATGAACAGCAAGAAAACAAAGTTAATATAGATGATCTTCGTGCTCGCGTATTTGGAGATGTTATAGAGCGATAAATTATGCCTAAAAAGGACGAACAACCTAAATCACAAGAAAATGCAGAAACAAGAGTAGAGCCCCAGCCAATTGTAAAAGAAATGGAGCAGTCATATTTAGACTATGCAATGAGCGTAATTGTTGCACGCGCTTTGCCAGATGTTCGTGATGGCTTAAAGCCAGTACACCGCAGAATCCTCTATGCCATGTGGACGTTAGGCCTGAAGTCAGGAGCCAAGTTCAGAAAATCAGCAACAGTAGTTGGTGAAGTCTTGGGTAAGTATCATCCGCATGGGGATACTGCTGTTTATGACTCAATGGTTCGCATGGCGCAGGATTTTAGCTTGCGATATCCTTTGGTAAATGGCCAAGGAAACTTCGGATCAATGGATGGAGATGGCGCAGCTGCAATGCGATACTGTATTACTGGTAATTCTTTAATTTTGACTGACAAGGGAATAGTCCCTATAGAAAGTATCTCGCATAAATCAGAAGATGACATAAACTTAGGTATTCTTAATTACCAAGGCAAGGTATTGCGAGCAACTAAATTTTTCAATTCCAGCAAGCACAACATCATACATATCAGAACCAATCAGGGGTATAAAATAAGCGGATCATATAACCACCCTATTATGGTTTGGCAATTAAACGAATTTGGCCAGCCCGATTTTAAATGGAAGCTGTTAGAAGATATTAGTACAGATGACTATGTCTTAATTAATCGGAATGCGTCTCTATTTAGCAAGCAAAATCATGATCTAAGAAAATATCACCCCAAACTCAACAAAAAACATAAAAAGACACACCTGCCAAAAAGAATGAATTCAGATCTTGCTTTTTTGCTTGGCGCCTTAACCGCAGAAGGTAGTTTTAGCAGAGGCCAAATTTCTTTCAATAACCAGGACATACATTTCTACAACAAGGTTAAAAAAATAATCTTACATGAATTCCGAGGAGTACAATTATATGAAAGAGACGTAAAAGGAAATTGTAAAGAATTGAACATCTACCACCAAAATATTGTAAAATTCCTGCATAACATAGGTCTTTCAAAAGAAAAATCACACAAAAAACAAATTCCTTTTTCTGTGCTTATATCACAAAAGGAGTGCGTAAAAAATTTCTTAATCAGTCTCTTTGAAGGTGATGGATCTGTTACATACAAAAAAGATAAACGGCATGGGGGTGAATCCATTGAACTTACGTACAACTCTAAGAGTGAGACACTAACGAGTGAGCTAAAAACCGTACTCTTGAATTTTGGTATTGTGACAACATATCCTTATCAAGACAAACGCAATAAAGTATATAAGTTAATTGTCTCTGGTGTAGATAGTATTTTTGCATTCCATAAAAATGTCGGGTTTTTCTCAAAAAACAAAAAAGAAAAACTAGATCATATAGAAACTATTAATTCAGGTAGAATGAGCAAGACCGACTGGATACCATACATAAATGAATACCTTAGAAAAAATTACAGCCATAGTTTTATCAGACGACACAACTTTGATCGCTACAATAACCTAGAAAAAAACTATCACAAACTTAAAAAAATATTGCAGCCGCATGACATACAAATAATTGATTGGCTTCTCAAACATAAATTCTTCTTTAATAAAATCAAAACAATAGAAAGGTCAAAAACAAAAGAAACAGTCTATTCAGTTAAGGTCAAAAGTAGATGCCATTCTTTTGTTGCGAACGGCTTTGTGAATCACAACACAGAAGCAAAATTATCTGCTATTTCAGAGGAACTGCAAACTGATATAGAAAAAGAGACCGTGGACTTTGCGGAAAACTATGATGGTTCCCAACAAGAGCCAACTGTGTTTCCTGCTAAGCTGCCAAATCTATTATTAAACGGAACATTAGGCATTGCGGTTGGAATGGCAACCAACATACCTCCGCATAATTTAACTGAATTATGTGATGGAATAACAGCTGTAATTGATAATGATGATATTGATATTAATGAGCTTGTAAAAATCGTAAAAGGACCTGACTTTCCAACTGGCGGAATTATCTACAATAAATCTGATATTAAGCAAGCCTATTCAACTGGAAAAGGCGGCATTGTAATGCGCGCGGTAACTGATATTGAGGAAACCAAAGAAGGAATGCATAAAATTATTATCACAGAAGTTCCCTATCAAACTAACAAAGCAGACTTGGTCGCTAAAATCGCAGAACTGGTAAAAGACAAAAAACTTGATGGCATAAAAGATCTTCGCGATGAATCTGATAAAGACGGCGTGCGCGTTGTAATTGAGCTTAAGAAGGACACATATCCGCAAAAAATCTTAAATCGCTTGTTTAAGATTACTTCGCTCCAAACAACTTTCCATGTAAATATGCTTGCCTTGGTTGATGGCATTCAACCGCGTGTTTTGACATTGAAAAGTATTTTTGAGGAGTTTATAAAACATCGCAAGGAAGTAATTAAGCGCAGAACTGAATTTGATCTTGCGCGCGCAAAGGCAAGAGCTCACATTTTAGAGGGTTTGATTAAGGCAATTAATATTATTGATAAAGTAATTGCTTTAATCAAAAAATCTAAAGACAGGGATGAGGCAAAAGCTGGATTGATGAAGAAATTCAAGTTCACTGAACTGCAATCAAACGCGATTTTAGACATGCGCCTTTCCCAGCTTGCTAATCTGGAGCGCCAAAAGCTTGAAGATGAGCTAAAGGAAAAGAAAGCTTGGATTAAAGAGCTTGAAAGCATTCTTAATAGCCCTCGTAAAATGCTTTCTATTATAAAAAACGAACTTAAAGAGCTTAAAGACAAATATGGAGATGAACGAAGAACCAAGATTGTTTCTGGAGGCGTTGATAAGTTCTCGCAAGAGGATTTAATTCCAAATGAAGGCATGGTTGTGATGATCACGCGTGATGGATATATCAAGCGCCTAGCTCCTGACACATTTAAGACGCAATCTCGTGGAGGTAAAGGCGTTGTTGGCTTAACAACCAAAGAAGAAGATCAGATTCAGATGTTCTTTACTGGAAACACGCATTCAGACATTCTATTTTTCACGACAAGAGGACGCGTATTCCAACTAAAGGGCTATGATATTCCAGCTGCCTCAAGAACTGCTAAAGGCTCATCTTTAGTAAACTTTTTACAGATCTCTGGAGAAGAAAAAATCAATGCTGTGCTATCTTTGGATGATATAAAGAAAGAAAAATATCTTGTTATGATCACCAGAAACGGAACTATGAAGAAAGTTGATATTAATGACTTTGCAAATGTACGCAGAAGCGGACTTATCGCGATCAAGTTGAACGAAGGCGACTCTTTGCGATGGGTAAAACCATCAAGCGGAGATGATGATATTGTACTTGTTTCTAAGTTTGGACAAGCAATTAGGTTCCAAGAGTCAGGTGTGCGCGCAATGGGCAGAGCTGCTGCTGGTGTGCGGGGAATCAGAATGAAAGAAGATGACAGAGTGGTTGGTATGGGTATAGTTGACCCTAAACAAGAAAAAGATACCACACTTTTAGTGGTAACCTATTATGGTTATGGCAAACAATCTCCAATTCATGAATACAAAGTACAATCACGCGGCGGTTCTGGGATCAAGACCGCGAACGTGACTAAAAAGACAGGTGAAGTAATTGGATCTATGATTTTAGATAATGACGTGCGAGCAATAAAAAGCGACTTAATGGCAATTTCTACAAAAGGCCAAACAATTCGCTTGCCTTTGAAGTCAATTAATAAATTAGGTAGAGCAACACAAGGCGTACGCATTATGCGATTTAAGGAAAAGGATGATAGAGTTGTGAGTGTGACGCTGGTGTAATACTAGTTGACGTGATATTCTAATTTGTGTAGTTTTATTGATATGCCAAAAAGAACATACCAACCAAAAACCCGCAAACGTGCTAAAACGCACGGTTTTAAGGCGCGATCATCTAGTGCAGGTGGAAGAAACGTCTTAAGCAGACGCAGAGCAAAAGGACGCAAAAAACTAACACCTTAGGAGGACTATGCTCTACAGTAAAAATCGTTTAGCAAAAAGAGCTGATATTGAGCGTGTATTTAAGAAAGGACGCTCTTTTTTTGTGGGTAATCTTGGAATTCGTTTAGCCAAGAATAGCCTCAAAGTTTCTAGATTTACAGTTGTGGTTTCAACTAAAGTATCTAAAAAAGCAGTTGAAAGGAACAAACTCAAACGCCGCATGCGAGAAATTATCCGCAAAGAAATACTGCCCAACACAAAGCCAGGATTTGACGGAGTTATCAGCACAAAAAAGCCTTTGCTTGATTCTTCTTTTGACGATCTTCGGACTTTGGCCATAAAGCTTTTTAAAAAAGCACGACTGATCTAAATTTTAGAATATGACCAAAAAAATTTCACTACTCCTAATCAAACTCTATCAAAAAACCCTTTCTCCAGATCATGGATTGATCCAAGGATTTTTTCCGCATGGAGCATGCAAATATCATCCAACTTGCTCGCAATATACATATGAATCAATCAAAGAATTTGGTATACTAAAAGGCATATGGTACGGTATGAAACGCATTGGAAGATGCCACCCATGTAGCAAAGGCGGACATGATCCCGTTAAAATTTCTAAATAATAAAACATGAATCCTTTTGTAATTCTGTTTTTTCAACCAATACTGAATCTTCTCATCTGGCTGCATAATATTATTCCAGGCAATGATTTTGGCTGGGCAATTATTGCCTTAACTATTTTGATTAAGCTTATTTTATGGCCCTTATCAGCAAAATCATTACATTCGCAAAAAGCTTTGCAAGATATTCAGCCAAAAGTAGATGAGCTTCGCAAAAAATTCAAAAACCAGCGCGAAGCAATGGGGAAAGAGCTCATGAATTTGTACAAGCAAGAGAAAGTCAGCCCTTTTTCTTCTTGCCTACCCTTGTTGATTCAGCTGCCATTCTTGCTTGCCATATTCCAAGTTCTTCGCGAAGGAGTTGTTGCTGGAAATGTTGAACAACTATACTCATTTGTAGCGCAACCTGAAGCAGTAAACACCATATTCCTAGGATTCCTTAATCTTGAAGCAAGGAGTATTACCTTGGCAATCGCGGCCGGCGCTTTACAGTTCTGGCAAACTCGCATGCTCATGCATAAAAAACAGCCCAAAGTGCCAGGCAGTGAAGATGAGGGTATGGCTAGTATGATGAACAAGCAAATGATGTACATAGCTCCAATCATCACAGTTGTGTTTGGAGCAACCTTTCCCGGAGGCTTAACACTTTACTGGACAATGAATACTTTGATTACACTTATCCAGCAAATTATAGTCCTGCGCAAGCCAAAGCCAAGCAATGGCGCTCCTTCCATATCTTCTGGAGGGCCTGCTTCCCCTGCCCCTCCTAAGGCCCCGGCATTATCATAATAATATGTTAATTAACTTTGACGACATTTTAGATCTTCTTGTACAAACCCAATCTGGAACTCAGCTTGGCAAAGTTGATGGCGCAATTATTGATATTGACTCGCAGTCTATTCACCAGTACTCTGTAAAGCCAGCTGGTATTACGCATTTTTTTGACAAGCAAGAACTTTTAATCAGCCGAGATCAAGTTATTAGTATTTCCAAAGATAAAATGGTGGTGCAGGACGGTACATATCAACAGCCAGAACAAAAAAAAGCACTTGTCAAAGACAAGCCACAGCTTCAGACTGAAGCAGTTACCAGATCAAGCAAATAATATAATATATGATCCTAAAAACAGGGTTTTAGCCCTGTTTTTTGATTATTCTTTGCCTGTCTTCTACATCTATTGAAATACTTATTACATTTTTAGGAAGCAAATGTTTCGCCTTTTCCGGCCACTCTATAAAGCAAATATAATCTTTATCTCCAATATATTCCTCAAACCCAATTGATTCTTTAGCAGACTCTACGCGATAAAGATCAATATGGCATAACTGCACTGCATGATGCTTATCTTGGCTAGATTTAGGCAGCGCATATGTCTTCATTAGTGTGAACGTAGGGCTTGTGACGCGGTCTTTGGCGCCTAATTCGGCTGCTGCTGTTTGAACGAGCGTGGTTTTGCCAGCACCTAAGGGTCCGCTCAAAGCAATCACATCTCCTCCTTTAAGCGAACCAGCAAAATCATGCGCGAACTTTTGCAAATCATCTAAAGATTTAATTGTGTGGTTAAATTCTTTTGGCATAATATTAGTTTACACTCTTGCTCGCAAAAATCATATCAACTGCGTTTGGCACAACTTCAACTTCTATTGGAGAAGATAACTGTTTTTCCGTGTCAGCCATAACTGTTAAATTTTTCTGCTTGCTCTTGATGATAATTTTTTTGACAGGGAAAATACTTTCAGGAATATATTGATCATTTGAGCCCCGTCCGCGCAAGCGGTCAAAAAAAGATATATTTGGCCTATGCGCGATTACTGCCTCAAGTACTTGATCATGGGGATTGAATTTTTTCGCGGACTCGTTTAAATCTTGATTATAAATATCACTGTTGCACACGCTGATATGATGATCATTGTACATAGAGCTGACTGTGTATGAACGAAATCCTAAGGCGCATTTTTTTGGGAACACAGCAGCAGTAGCAAAATAATGCCGCTTATTAAGCAGTCCCAAATCAACTGGCTTTGATTGGTTGGCAGATAAAGCATCAGCTGCTTTTTTAAAGCTGGAAATGCCTAATAATAGCCCAATTATACTGGTATCTCTCATGGGCACAATGCCAAAAGAAAATGAAAATCCTTCTTCTTTTTGCTGCAAAAGAGCCTGGTTCAATACTCGGCTCGCTGTTGTATCATCCCCTACAGCGATTAATGATTTTATTCCGCTTGCTATACAATCTCTTATGCTTGCTCCAAGATCATGAAGCCTTGCAAGCCTTATCTTGCGTCCAGAAATTCCAGCTTGAGTCAGCAACAAGTCTAAGTGGTCTAATTTGCGCTGCTGTTTAGAGTATACCCAGTCATCAATAAAATAGGCATACATATATTATTCTTCTTTTGAAGGCTTTTGCACATCAGCTGGCTCGCTTTCCCCTGTAACTCCTTCTGTAGAAACGCTGCAATGCCCGTTCAGCACTGCTCCAGGCTCTATGGATAATATTTTCGTCACTATATCGCCTGTTATTTTCGCGGAATTGCCAAGCTCAAGATTGTCTTTGGTGGATACATTGCCCTCTATCTCTCCTCGCACGCTTGCGTTAGCAGCTTCTATGTCTGCTTTTATCTTAGCGCCCCCATCAACTCGCAAGTTGCCTTTAGTTTTCATGCTGCCGCTAACAATTCCTTGAACCAGTACATCTCCCTCGCTTGAAAAATCCCCCTCCACCTTAACGCTTGCTCCGATCACTGTTTCTGCTTCTCCCTCCTTCATTTCAAACCCTCCTGAATTTTCTTCTTTGTCTTTTGAATTAAACACTGCCATAATATATGTTATTAGTTATAAATATCACATATGCGGATTTATATAGTATACTAAACTAAGACATTGGTTACAATTAGCAAGACGTGAAAATTTCTGCTTTAACCAACCCCAGAGCAAGAACCCCAACCTAATCCATATAATATATACTATATGGACAAAAAGCCAAAAAAGTTATATAAAAGTGATGTGTATTGAACAATTTCAATATGTATTGAACAATCCTCCCCATCTTCTCTATTGTAGATTTTCACTTAACTCCACAAAGTGGAGTTAAGTGAAAATCTAAAAGGAAGACGCGAGTTAAAGTTGGAACATTTGAACTTGTTCGAATGTGTAAGCTGAAACACGCGGCTGACGCCGCGCCCCCATAGTTTAATGGATAAAACAAGAACCTCCTAAGTTCTAGATCTACGTTCGATTCGTAGTGGGGGCACCACCTAATTATTGAACAAATTTAGTGTTCAATTAATAACGACTATTTTTATCATATTAATGATAAAAACCTACCACTGTCGGAAAAATCCTGACAAGTTTAAGGTGCTCAAAATATCTCATATAAACCACATTCTTGATATGTATTGAACATAATTGTTCAATACATATGCTATATATACCTATATTAGAACATAAAACTTATCCCCATGTCCTGTGGATTTCATGTGGATTAGCTAATATTAGCCAAAAATTGTGTGTATAAACATGGGTATATCATCTTACTAAGTTTTGGGTATGTATTTTATATCATGTGCAGGAAAAACCCTGACAAGTTTCTCAAGCATAATACTGGTTATTTCTACACAGCTAATCCCTATTACTATACCCACTTATAGCAATGTTTTATGTGTATAAAATTTGCTTGGTAAGCGCTAGTAATAGTAAAAATTCCTTTTTATCCACCTAATCCACAGTATTATAATAAATATTATATATTTCTTATATATAAAAAATTTATATATATTAGACATCAATAACAATCCATTCTATAATTAACATATAATTAATAATCAAATAATCATTTGAATATATGTCAGCACAAGTTTTAACAGACCAAGACTTTAAACAAGAAGTTGAACAATCCAAAGGAGTGGTGTTGGTGGATTTTTGGGCGCCTTGGTGCGGCCCTTGCAAAATTCAGGGCCCAATTGCGGACGAGCTTTCAGAAGAAATTAAAGATGTAAAAATAGCAAAGCTTAATGTAGATGAAAATCAGGCATCTGCGTCTCAGTTCGGAGTAATGAGTATTCCGACGATAATTATCTTTAAAGAGGGCAAGCCAGTAGAAACTTTGGTTGGGTTGCAGCAAAAAGACAATCTCAAGTCAAAGCTAGAAGCTGCAATAAAATAAATTATGCCTAATTTAGAAAAAGTAATTATTATAGGTTCGGGCCCTGCGGGCTTTACAGCTGCTTTATATGCATCAAGGGCGAGCTTGAATCCTGTTTTGTTTTCAGGAACAGAGCCAGGAGGACAATTAACAACCACAACTGATGTGGAAAACTTTCCAGGTTTTCCAGAGGGTATTCAAGGCCCAGAGCTTATGCAGAAGTTCCGAAAACAAGCAGAAAGATTTGGCACAAAAATCATTGATAAAGCAGTAGATAAGGTTGATTTTACTTCTGCCCCTTTTAAGGCATGGTCAGGAACAGATGAATATCAAGCAAAGTCTGTGATCATAGCCACAGGCGCGTCTGCTGTGTGGCTTGGCTTGGATAATGAGCAAAAATTGCGCGGAAAAGGCGTTTCTAGCTGTGCCACGTGCGATGGATTCTTTTTTAAGGATAAAGACGTGGTTCTGGTTGGCGGAGGAGATGTTGCAATGGAAGATGCTATTTTTTTAACTAAATTCGTAAAAGGCATTAAAGTGGTTCATAGAAGAGAAGAGCTTCGCGCAAGCAAGATAATGCAAGAACGCGCTAAAAAGAACCCAAAAATAGAATTTATCTGGAACACGGAAGTTATAGATGTAATAGGTGAAAATTCAGTAGAAGGAGTTAAGGTTAAGAACAATAAGACTAATCAAGAATCAGAAATAGCTTGTAAAGGGCTGTTTATAGCAATTGGGCATAAGCCAAATACAGAGGTATTTCGCGGCCAAGTTGATCTTGATGAAAAAGGCTATTTAGTATGCGCCCAAAATACTGCAACTAGTGTTAAGGGCGTGTTTGGAGCAGGAGATGTGCATGATCATGTGTATCGCCAGGCAGTTACAGCAGCAGGAACGGGGTGCGCTGCAGCTATTGAGGTTGAAAGATATTTAGAAGATCAAGAATAGTCTTGACAAAAAAATATAATATGATAATATTCAAACAATGGTTTGAATATTATTTATTTTAATCCGTCCAAGGCGGACAGGGGAGATTAAATTATATCAGCTTTTACTAATGCAATACAGCAGTTAGATGTTGCAGCTAAAAAATTAGATTTAGATCAAAATATTGTGAACAAGCTTAAAGAACCTAACAAAGTTCATGAGTTTGATATTCCCATTACCATGGATGACAACACAAAAAAGTCATTCAAAGGATATCGCGTGCAATTCAATAATGCGCGCGGACCATATAAGGGCGGAATTCGCTTTCATCCACAAGTTGATTTGGACGAAGTTAAAGCTTTGGCTTTTTGGATGGTAATTAAAACAGCTGTTGTTGGTGTTCCTTTGGGTGGAGGCAAAGGAGGAGTAGAGGTAAATCCAAAAGAGCTAAAAGAAACTGAACTGGAAAAAATATCTCGTGGCTGGGTGGCAGAAATGGCAGACCATATTGGGCCGCGAGTTGATGTTCCAGCTCCAGATATAAACACTAACCCACAGACCATGGAATGGATGTTAGATGAGTATGAAAAAATCACCAATGATACTACGCGTGCGACTTTCACAGGCAAGCCAATTGAATCAGGCGGAAGTGAAGGTCGCGAACAAGCAACTGGACAAGGCGGATTTTACGCTTTAGAAGAGATTGCGCAAAAGCTTGATCTTAAGCCAGAATCATCATCAATCATAGTCCAAGGATTAGGAAATGTTGGGTATAATTTTGCAGTGCTCGCGCACAATGCTGGATATAAAATTGTAGGCATGAGTGACTCTAAGGGAGCAATATATAATGCAGGCGGTTTTGATCCAGAGGAGATTCAGAAAATTAAAAAAGAAAAAGGATCAGTTGTTGATTTTGAAGGCGTTATAAAATTAACTAATGAGGAATTATTAGAGCAAGAGTGCGACATATTAGCTCCTGCGGCCCTAGAAAACCAGCTTACAAGCGCGAACGCGGCTAAAGTTAAGGCCAGTGTCGTATTAGAGCTTGCAAACGGCCCTACAACTCCTAAAGCAGACAAAATATTATGGGACAAAAAGATTTATGTGGTGCCAGATGTGCTTGCAAATGCAGGAGGTGTTACGGTAAGTTATTTTGAATGGGATCAAAATCTCAAAAACCAACACTGGACAGAACAAGAAGTCTTAAGCAAGTTAGAGCCTATAATGAAAAAAGCTTTCCAAGATATTTGGAAGGCGCACGTTGATCATAATATGGATTTGCGCACTAGCGCGTTCATGCTGGCAGTTAAAAGAATTATTAGTGCTATGAAATAATTTTTTAGATTAAAAACATAATTTATAGTATACTAATAACATGCAAAATCAAGACACTCATTTCTTAAATCCAGATCATATACTTTCCCAGATTGAAATCAAAGCCGGCGATCAAATCGGTGATCTTGGATGTGGAACTGGATATATGTCTTTTGCCGCAAGCAGGGTTGCTGGCGAAAAAGGCAAAATATTTGCTGTTGATGTGCAAAAATCAGTGCTTGAGCAGGTAAAAAAAGAAGCTCAAGTAGAAAATATCAAAAATATTAAAACTATTTGGTCAGATTTAGAAATGTCTGGAGCAATAAATATTGCGCAAAATTCGCTTGATATGGTATTTTTGGTTAATGTTTTATTTCAAATAGATAAAAAAGAAGCTGTTTTCAGCGAAGCTAAGAGATTAATCAAGCAAGGAGGAAGTTTGCTGGTTGTTGAGTGGAATCCAGGAGATATGGCAATTGGTCCGCAATCTGATAAGCGAATTTCCCATGAGACAGTGATTCAACTTGCAAGTTCAGCTAACTTTAGCCAAAATAAAGACATAGACGCAGGCAGGTATCATTATGGGGTATTATTTAAGAATTCATAAGCATGCATCAATATATCTGTATTGATCAGTAATCAGCAGTATTTATGGATACAATCTTACACTTATTATCGCCAGCATATTTATTTAATAGAAATCTTGGGCCATATCAATCAGATTTGGCTTATGTTTTTGTTGGAATAAATATTGTCTTAATCATCATTGCTATAATTTCGCGCAGATTAGCTAAAAAAAGAGATTTATTCGCGCAAAAAGCAGCTCATAAGTTTGGAAGCTTGGCTTGGACAATGGGTGCTATTGGCATTATCTTGTATGTGTTTAGGCAAATTAATGTATTTTATCTAAGTGCTCCAGCATTTGTTTTGATTTGGCTTATTATCACTGGTATTTGGCTAATATTAGTGCTTAAATATTGGTTGCGAACCGCGCCAAAGCGAAGAAAGCAAGTATCTGGATCTACTGTCAAAGACGAATATATGCCATAATGCTTTCTCCTACTCAAAATATTGGCTCTTGGGGAGAAAAAGTAGCTGCTTGGTATTTAAAAAAGCAAGGCTGCTTAATCATAAAAACACATTTTACTAACAGATTTGGAGAAATAGACATCATTGCAAAGCAAAATGATGAATTTGTGTTTGTTGAGGTAAAAACCAGATCAAAGTTAAAGCATGGATTGCCAGAACAAGCAGTGGATTATAGAAAACAAAAAAGATTAAAAAAGGTAATTTCAGCTTATCTTAGCTTAAATCAGATTGAAAAATTCAGAATTGATATTATTAGCATAAGCCCCAACACTTCATCCAAAAAACTCACTATTCGCCACCATAAGGCAGTGCTAAATATTTTTTAGAGATGTTTTCCATAACATATACACAGACTTACCCACAAACCCCGCATTTTTGTCCAATGTAGGCGTTTTATTTTTCATAAAGATGAGCTACAATTAAATTAGTCGCTCTTTATAACAACTTGATCGTAATAAAGCAGTAGGAGGCAAGCATCCAGAAACTTATTCTTTCTCTTTTAATAAACAAAGAGGAGGCATGAGCAATGGATGCTTGCCTCTTCTGTTAATAACACATAATCCTTGGGGGATAGGACAAAAACATTATGATCAAGGCTATACTGCTAAACGATCTAAATCAATTAGCAATACAAATTCTTTTTAATCGCTCTTTCAAGGTCGCACAATCTATTGTTTTTACTACAATTCTCGGTTTGCTTTTAGCCGTGGTTTTTGTATTAGCAGCTGGTTCAGCAGCAGCAGCCCCAATGCCAGACCTATCAAGCCCTATCCAAGGCCAGCGCTTTAGCTCTCCTTTGCCAAAGATTTCCGGAGGAGCGCTTAATGCGAGCGAGGTTTTGGTATATATAGATGATGTGTTAAATGGAACCGCCGCAGTATCAGGAGATTTATTTAAGTATACCCCTTTTGTGCCTTTGAGTTCTGGAGACCACGCTATTCAACTGCAGTCCAAGGATTCTGCAAGCGGAGAGTTGAGCGCAAAAACAATACCAACATCAATTACTATCATTCCAAACCCTTCTCCTACATTGCTAGCTCCTAGCCAAGGCGCTCGTTTGGGCCAGAGCAGGGCATGGGTAGGCGGAGTTGCTAGAAATGATTCCTTGATTAGAATTTTAGTTGATGGACAAGAATACACGCGCACCAATGTCCGCAACCACAGCTCTGGAGTTGGAAGTTTTGGAGTAGCTTTAAAAGATTTGCCTTTAGGCGGGCACGCTGTAACCGCAATTGCGCGCGATTCTCGCGGAAAAGAGAGTTTTCAGTCAGAAGTTCTTGTTATAACAATCATGCCTTCCACCCCAGCGCCAACCATATTCCGCCCAGTGGTAAACGCGGACGCTGGCATAGAGCGCCCATTTATAACTGGTCTTACAAAGAATGGATTACTTGTTTCAATTGTTATAGATGACAAAATTGTTGGTATGACACCAACTGCTTCTAATGAATCTGGGGTAGCGTCTTTTAGCTGGCAGCCAACACAAGCTTTAGGATTAGGTGGGCACAAGATTGAGGCATTTGCTTCTGACAATGGAAAGCTTTCTAATAATTCTACAGAAATATTTTGGCAAGTAGGCGAAGTTTCTGAGATTGAGCCTGCAGTACCAGATGAATCTGAGCCAACATCGCAAGCTCCAGAACCAGAAGAGCCTCCTATTAGTGTTGCAGAACCAGAAGAATCCACACCATTGACTGTTAAAGATAATTTAGATGAAGAGGAACCAGAAGAGCCAATTGTACCTGATGTAATTGATTCAGTGGAAGTTGTAGATGAACCAGAAGGAAGAGTAGTTGCAGATGATGATGGTGTATTGGGTGAAACAGATGGGCCAGATGCAGATGACGACAAGCTTGCGCAAACTAATGACACAGACGAGCCAGATGACGATATAACAGAAATTACTCCAGGCGCAGTTGTTCGCGACACAAGCGATGATGAAGAGCGCGGAGAATTTACATTCAACACCTCATTAATAATCGGTATTGTAATTTTGGTATTTTTATTGCTTTCTATTTTAGTTTGGTATATCCAGGAAAAACGCGCTCAATTAGGAGAGCGAGTGGTAAACATATTCCGCGAAGATGAAGAAGGAGGAATGCCAGGCGATAGTCCAATGGATAATGGTCCTACAAGTGAAAAGCCGCAAGACCCAATAGATATTGGCATGGATTTGCCAGGTGATTTTCCAAAAGACACTTCTTCAAATGTAACTCATTTACCCAGGGACATGCACACTGATTCTGTTCGCCCTCCTAGTGATGAGTTTGGGCCTTTAGATGAAAAAGACGATGATAAATTCAAGTCTCCGCCAGAACCTCCTACTAGCGAACCTCCGCGTTATGATCCGCCTTTTGACGAGCCAACCCCTCCGCCAGATAGGCGGGAAAGACGGGATTCAGATAAGCCAGAAGATCTTCCTCCGCCTCCTCCGCCAATGTTTTAGTGTTATTGCATATTTTTAACATTCTGCTATACTATTAATAAGCTAGTTTTACGATTGTAAACTAGCTTATTTTTTTAGAATATATTATATGTCAAAAGAAGTACTACAAGCAATCAAGGCAATTTGCGAAGAAAAACATATTCCTGTGGAATCTGTTTTAGCTACTATAGATCAAGCCTTAGCTGCTGCATATCGCAAAGATTTTGGCGATAAAATGCAGAATTTAAAAGTTGAATTTAATCCAGAAACAATGGATATAAAGGTTTTTGATGTGAAAGAAGTTGTAGAGGACCAAGAATTAGACGAAGAAGGTAATGTTGTTGTAGAAGGGGAAGATGATTCAAAAGAATCAGATGATGATTCTAAACCCGCCCAAGGCGGGTCCGCCTCTGGCGGAAAGTCAGATGACGATGACAAGACAAAGAAAGATGATGATAAGGATGAAAAGAAGGAAGAACGAGATTCTTCTCCGCCCAAGGCTGATCAGGATGACGGAGACACAGAAGAAGAGGAAGAAGAGCGGTTCAACCCAAAAACCCAGATCATGATTACAGAAGCAAAGGAAATTAAGAAAGATGTAAAAATCGGAGAAGAATTAGTTCAAGAGCTGGAAGTTCCGGGTGAGTTTGGCAGAATGGCTGCTCAAACAGCAAAGCAAGTTATTATTCAGCGCTTGCGAGAAGCAGAGCGCGAAGTAGTGTTCAACGAATACAAGGACAAAGAAGGCGAGCTTATCAATGGATCTATACAGCGCACAGAAGCAGGAAACGTATTAGTTGATATTGGCCAAGCAACAGCAATCATGCCTCCGCAAGAGCAGGTTAAGGGCGAGCATTATGCTCCGGGTGCTCAATTGCGGTTCTATATCAAGTCAGTTGCAACCACAAATCGCGGCCCAGAAGTTATTGTGTCCAGAACTGACAAAGAATTGGTTCGCCAGCTGTTTATAATGGAAGTTCCAGAAATCGCGGATCAAGTTGTTGAGCTTAAATCAATTGCGCGCGAGCCAGGCAACCGCTCTAAAATAGCAGTTTACACAGAAGAGGAAAACGTGGATCCTGTTGGCTCTTGCGTTGGCCAGCGCGGTACAAGAGTTCAGTTCATCATCAATGAACTTGGTGGAGAAAAAATTGACATTATAGAATGGGATGAAAATGATATTGGATTTATTAAAAACGCCTTAGCTCCTGCAAAGGTAGTAGATGTTGAATTAGATGAAGAAAACAAAACAGCTATAGCCAAAGTTTCTGAAGACCAGTTTTCTTTGGCAATTGGAAAGCAAGGCCAAAACGTACGCCTAGCTAGCGGCTTAACTGGTTGGAAGATTGATATTAAAGAAAGCAAAGAATCTGGCAAAGAAGAATCAGAAGAAGAGGCTGATGAACCTACTGAAGATAAGCCAGAAGATAAAGTTGAAGAAAAAGAATCAGAGCCAAAAGAGGATAAAGAGGATAAGCCTGAAAAATCTAATGAAAAGAAAGACGAAGTAAAAGATGAAAAAAAGGAAAACAAGAAGAAAAAATCTGACGATTAAATTATTCAATTAATTAAAATAGTTATTAATACTATACTATGTCTACATATTTACTCTTTTCAATAGCTACATCAATATTGGCTATTGTTGCTGGAGGAGTTCTATCTGCCTGGGTTATAGGCCGCAGAGCTGGAAATGAAAAAATGCAAGAAATTGCTGATGCTATTCAAAAAGGATCAAAAGCATATCTTAACCGCCAGTACAGAACCATTGGAGTGGTTGCTTTAATTGTATTTTTGCTTCTTGGCTTAGCCTTAAATTGGGCAACTGCTTGGGGGTTCTTGGTTGGAGCTGTATTTTCCGCTATTGCGGGATATGTTGGAATGAACGTGGCAGTTAGGGCTAATGTGCGAACAGCGCACGCTGCAAGCCGCGGCCTGAATCGCGCAATGGCAGTTGCTGTTCGCGGCGGAGCAGTAACTGGATTTATGGTTGTGGGATTAGGTCTTTTAGGCGTATCGGGATTTTGGGCATTAACTCATAATGTTTCAGCTTTAATCGGATTAGGATTTGGAGGAAGCTTGATTTCAATTTTCGCGCGATTAGGCGGGGGCATCTTCACTAAGGCCGCTGATGTTGGAGCTGATTTAGTCGGCAAAGTAGAAGCAAATATTCCAGAAGATGACCCACGCAATCCAGCTGTGATCGCGGACAATGTGGGAGACAATGTAGGAGACACTGCGGGAATGGCAGCTGACTTATTTGAAACTTACGCGGTTACAACGGTCGCAACAATGCTCTTGGGAGCTTTAGTATTTCCAGATTTCGGCAATGCGATTATTTATCCGTTAGTGCTCGGAGGAATCTCAATAATCGCTTCAATTATAGGATTGCTGTTTGTGCGCTTGGGAAAAAAGGAAAATATAATGACAGCCTTGTATAAAGGATTGATAGCTTCAGCAGTTTTGGCCGCAATTGGGTTCTATTACGCGACAAATAATATAATGGACAACAATGGATTATATGTGCCAATTAATCTATTTTACGCGGCTTTAGTGGGGCTGGGACTAACAGCGCTCTTGGTCATCTTCACGGAATATTACACATCAGATAAATATCAGCCAGTAAAAAATATCGCTGAAGCTTCCACAAAAGGGCATGGCCCGAATATTATAGCTGGCTTGGCTGTATCAATGCGCTCAACCGCGCTTCCAATCATCGCAATTGTTTTGGCAATTTGGGGTTCATATGCTTTAGCTGATTTATATGGAATAGCGGTCGCGGCAGTAAGCATGCTTTCCTTAACAGGAATTATAGTTGCAATTGACGCGTTTGGCCCAATTACAGATAATGCAGGCGGCATTGCTGAAATGTCAAAGCTTCCAGAAGAAGTTCGGAATGTTACAGATAAGCTGGATTCAGTAGGCAACACAACAAAAGCAGTTACAAAGGGATATGCTATTGGCTCGGCCGCTCTTGCGGCCTTAGTATTGTTTGCGTCATATTCGCAGGAATTTATTTTACATGGAAGAGAGCTGTTATTTAGATTATCTGATCCATTAGTTATAATTGGACTATTTATAGGCGGATTATTGCCATATTATTTTGGGGCCTTAGTAATGGATGCTGTTTCCAAGTCAGCTCAAAAAGTGGTTGAAGAAGTTCGCCGCCAGTTCAAAGAAATTAAAGGCATTATGGAGGGCCGCGCAAAGCCAGAATATGGCACATGCGTTGATATTGTGACAAAAGACGCTTTGCGCAAGATGTTTGTGCCTGCTTTAATTCCTGTTCTTGCTCCAATTCTTGTTGGCTGGCTTTTAGGCCCGGTCGCGCTCGGCGGAATGCTAGTTGGCTCAATTGTAACTGGAATCTTTGTTGCAATTTCCATGACAGCAGGGGGAGGAGCATGGGATAATGCTAAAAAATTGATTGAAACAGGAGAGCACGGAGGAAAAGGAAGCGAGGCGCACGCAGCCTCAGTTACAGGAGACACAGTTGGCGACCCTTACAAAGACACAGTAGGCCCTGCAATCAACCCAATGATCAAGGTTATAAATATTGTAGCGCTCTTGATTGTGAGTTTTTTGGTATAGTGCTTTATGCATACAAGCATCCAGTCAAAATGGATTATACAATCCACGCTTTGGATATTTAATGGATTTTTTTTAGGCAAAGTCTTGGGAAAGGAAAATGTTCCTAGCAAAGGCGCTTTTATTCTTGCTGCAAACCATGTAAGTATTCCTGATTCCTGGCTTTTAATTAATATTCTTTTAAAAAAGCATGAGCGCGAAGTATGGTTTATCTCTCGGGATGATATTTGGTGGGGCACTTGGTTTACGTCAAAAGTAGTTTCTCCGCTGCTTGGGTCCTTGCTCTTGGTTGACTGGAGAAACCCAAAGCAAGTTTTAGATCAGGCAAAAGAGATATTAAAGCGCGGATGGGTTGTTGGAATTCATCCAGAAGGCACGCGAAATACAGATCCAAAAGCCTTATGTTTGGGTAAAACAGGCGCAGCCCGCCTAGCTCTTGAAACAGGGCTGCCTGTTGTTCCAGCTGGATATTTTGGGCCGTCAATTTCAACGCTTTGGGATGTGTTTTACGAGTTTGCATTAAAAAGGAATCGCGCTAAAATTGTATTTGGCAAAACAATGGACTTTTCTGAATACAAGAACAAAGAAATAACTCGTGATCTGCTTTATGAAGTTACTGATAAGATAATGATAGAGATTGGGAATTTATCAAATAAAAAGCCAAGACTTCATCAAACATAAAAAGACCAGCAACAATAGCTGGTTTTTTGATGCTTGCAATTCTATATATACTATAGTATAGTATGTTTTATTGTTATGAAAATTTCAGAAGAAAATCCATCAAAATCCCAGCTTGAGCTTACCATTGAGCTTGAGCGAGCTGATATTGAGCAAGACTTGCAAAATACAGCCAAGAAGATTTCTAGCGAAATTGAGATTTCTGGCTTTCGCAAAGGCCAGGCTCCATATGATGTTGTATCCCGCCATATTGGCGGGGAAGCAAAAATCTATGAGCAGGCAATTGAAGCTATTGTGAACCGAACAGCTGCGAAAGTTCTGCAAGAAAAAAAGCTTAATACAATTGGCCGCCCGCAAATATCCATTCAAAAAATGGTGCCGCCTTTTGGAATTAGCTATAAGATCACTTTGTCACTGATGCCAAGTATTGAGCTTGGAGATGTTTCTAAAATCAAACTAGAGAAAAAGGATCCTACTGCAACAGAAGAAGATATTCAAAAAGTAATTGATAATTTGCGCCAGATGCGCGTAAAAGAAGCTGTTGTTGACAGGGTTGCGCAAGCAGGCGATAAGGCTGTTCTGGATTTTGAGATTAAAAAAGATAATGTATTGATTGAAAAGGGATCTGCGAAAGATTATCCTTTGGTCATCGGAGAAAAAAAGTTTATTCCAGGATTTGAGGAAAAGATTATTCATATGAAAGCCGGGGACAGCAAGAAATTTGAATTAGAATTTCCAAAAGAATATTTTGAAAAGAATCTAGCAGGCAAGCTTGTGCAGTTTGAGGTTAAGCTAAAGCAGGTGTTTGAAAGAATTGTGCCAGATTTTGATGATGAGTTTGCCAAAGGAATGGGAGACTACAAATCATCAAAAGAAATGCGCGAAGCAATAACAAAAAATTTACAGCATGAGCGCGAGCGCGAGGAAACTGAAAAATTCCACATGCAGGCTATGGAGAGATTGGTTAAACTTTCTAAAGTCGGCGATATTCCAGAGTCAGCAGTGAACGAAGAAGTAGAAAAAATGATTCATGAGCTTGAGCACAGCATAACACAGCAAGGTGGCAAGTTTGAGGATTATTTAAAAAGTATTAAAAAGACTAAACAAGATTTACAAACCGAGTTTAAGCCAAAAGCCCAAGAGCGCTTAAAGATTGGATTGGTTGCGCGCAAATTCGGGGAGCAGGAAAATATTCAAGTTAGTGATGATGATGTTAAAAAAGAGCTGGAAATAGCTAAAAAAGCATATGCTAATCAGCCGGAAATGATGGCTCGCTTGGAAAACCCTCAATATCAAGATTATGTGCGCAATATGCTGCATAGTAAGAAAGTATTTGAGAAATTAGCACAAACGATTGAAAAGTCCTAATTGATTTGATATTATTGTTTTGTAGCGTGCGGATGTAGCTCAGTTGGCTAGAGCGTTTCCTTGCCAAGGAAAAGGTCGCCGGTTCGAGCCCGGTCATCCGCTCCAATCAAAAAACCATTCATAGATGAGTGGTTTTTTGATAAACGTTTAAATTGAGTTTTAGAAACCCGCGCGCAATAGATATACTCCAATCACTAAGGTAACAATTCCAGAAATTACATACCAGTCCTTGTTGCGATACCAATCCAGCATACTTTTGAAGCTTTTGATTGGAAGACCAATATACAAAACCCCCTTTAAAAGCATAAGCCATGCAAGGAGGGTGATAATGGTTTCTGTTGTTCCTACCCAGATGTTGTGATATTTGAGGATTATAAATCCAACCACCAAAAGCACGACTCCAATAAAGAAAACCAGATACGCGTTTTTTTGGAAATCAGCAAGAATCTGCTGCATGTTTTTGCGGCGTATAAAGATCGCGATGCCAACTACAGTTAAATACACGCCAAAGACTTGCGCGAGGAATGTTGTTGTATCCATATTTTTATATTAGTTTTTATTATAATTTGACCGTATATATTATATACCTTTTTAGGTATTTTTTCAAAACATACTTGATTATTACTTGATTTTGGGCTATTGTTTTATTGTTTAAGCCCGGGTGGTGGAATTGGTATACACGCAGGACTTAAAATCCTGTGCGCTTGCGCATGCGAGTTCAAGTCTCGCCCCGGGCACCATATAAAAAGCAACCCCATACTATAAGTACGGGGTTGTGTTGGTTCTGGGTTGTGAAGCATGTTATGCTTCAGATTTTGTCATCCAACTCTCGCCTTTCTTACCAATTACGAGAAAACGGATGACCTTTCTACCGCCCTGCTTTTCATCTTTCCAAAACATGCGCAGCTTATCTGTAATTCTGCTGTAAGAGCTGTCTACTGGAAGACCTTGAATAGTATTGTCTGAAACAGACTGTGATTTAAGCGAGGGATAGTCAGCGCCTTGCTCGCTGAAGAGCTTGAGCGCTTTTTCTGTTGCGGTTTGGCCTTGTTGGCCAAGTCCTTTGTATGTGGTTATAAACTTTGGTTCATATACCATTGCATGGCAATGGTATAATTTTGCGATTATTGAGCTAGGGAGATGTTCAAGAAACAGCTGCATTTGACGTTTTTTTAGATCCTCTTTTTGTTCATCTTCAACTCTCTGAAGTGAGCGCAAAAGAGAAACTCCTGCTTGTGAAGAGCCTGCAATAGATTCTACAAGCTCCCTAATTGTTTCAGCGCGAGTTGTCTGTAGCTTGCCATCAAGCTCAATGGCGTAAACCTCCCATTCACTGGCTCGCTGCATTTCTGATTCCATTTGGCGTAGGAGATGTTGCATTTGTTCCTGCAGAGACATGTTCTGCGATTCAAGCAGAATGTTCTTTTCATGTAGCGCGCGCAATTCCTCCAGCAAGGCAGTAATAAGCTTGGTGATGGCTTGCGTTCCTTGCTCATACAGCGAAGTTACTTGTTGGGCTAGCTCGCCAAGATCATCTTTTGTCTCTTCTTCTGCAGTATCTTCCATTGGTATTACAGTTGGAATGGAAACAGTATCTTTCTCTTCTTCGCCTTTGGCATCAATTTGTTTCTGATCTTGTTTAGCTTTCAGCATCTTTATTTGCTCCCAGGTTTCTATACCATCTTTTATCAAGCTTTTAACACCTAAAAAAAAGCTTTGCGTTATATTGCTCCCTACATCTTTTTTCATTAAAGCCTTTTTGTGCGGGCTGGCACGAAGATATTTGAGCGCTTGTCTATAGGTGTTAGCGTCAATTCTTATTGTATTCACATTTGCGTTTTTGCAGCCAGCGTCTTGTGCCGCCTTAACTGCTTGGTGAATTCTGCCATGCAGGTAGTATTTATCATCTACAAACAGCAGAGTAATTGTACGGCGTTTTTTTGTGTTAGGCGAGACCCTTCTAACGTATGTTGGCAAGAGCGCTAAAAAATCAAAAACATTTTCACTATGCGGCTTGTTCATTTCCCATCTCCTTTTTATATAGATAGAAAGAAAGAAAGAATGAATGAATATTCATAGTTGTTAAACATCATTTGCTAGGGTTTTATACTATAAATAATATAAAACATCAAACATCTTATTTTTTGAGTATAATTAATATATTTTTTAGATGTGTAGAAAATAAAAGCCAAGCTCAATAAAAGGGGTTGGCTCTTTTGTACAATGATCTTTAAAAAGAAAGGTAAAATAAGATGATACTTAGAGGGATTGATTTTGGGCCTGTGTTTAATGCTTCAGGAGCGCGTAATTTTTATGGCGAAGGATATAGGTAGACATGTTTGGTGGATTTGTTCGGCGGATGAGATGACTCCACGTTTATTGCTAAAACAACAACGATTAATGCGCGCATGGAGCCGGAAAAGGGGCTGGGAAATATGCTGCTTGATGATAAAACCTTGCGGCCAATTAAGTTTTTTCCTGATTGCGTGTGGTATGATTTCAGCAGAGGCATTACTTTGAACGCGGTCGGCCTTTCTGGGCATGGGGCGCATAATCTGATTGTGCGCGATTTGTGGCAGCAGCGTGAAGAGCCGTTTTTCATCTCTTTCATGTCTGTTGCGCTGACCTATAATGTTGGTGATGAAATTGCTATGCCTTTTATGGCAGGCCAAACCCTTAAATGGAGGATTGCTTGTTTATGATTTCAAGGCTGTGTCGCGGACTACTTTAGTAGTTCTGTAAGGAGGGGTTTCAAGTGGGGGCGTTTATCTTTCAAGGTGGCGTCCTTTTTTCTTTTTGTTGAATTTATAGTATAGTATAATATATGGCGGAGGAAGAAAAACAAGAAAATATCTGGAAGTTCTATTTCCAGTCGCGCTGGCAAACAGCGCTTACGGTTCACTATTTAGTGGCTGTGGCGTATCTTGTGCTATTTTTTATCGGAAATCTTTGGATATTTTTTAAATTCGCGTTTTTCTCGCTTATAACATCCGCAAGGCAGCTTGGATTGGAATTTGCCTTATGGGCGATTATATTTGAGCTGACTGTAATGGTGCCATTTTTTACTTCGTGGTACGCAATATTCCTATTGCCTCAAATTTGGCGATCGCGTTACACTAAAATGCAAAAAACATGGATTACGATTTTAATGATTGTTGTGTTCATTCTTATAATAGTTATTACAGATACTATTGCGCGGTTTGCGCTTGATAGTGAGGTATTGCGCGAGTTTGCTGATATCCATAAAATTAAACTATAATAGCATTTTAATAAATTTGAATTTCTTTTAAATAAAAAACGAGGCCTAACCTCGTTTTTGTGTTTTTTGATATTATTTTTTCTTAGACAAGCTATCCCACATAAACTGCCACCATGTTTTGTAGTTATCTGCTAATCCTTTGTCGCGCAAAACAAACAAGGTAACATCATCATGTAGTTTTTTGAGTGATATGCCGTGCCAGGTTACAATTTGGTCCCCAAAAAAATCAAGCGTGGAATTGGTTGCGTACTTTTCCGGCAAGAAAAGATATGGCATATTTCGTTTGTTTAGCTCTTTGATGGTTTCCCCGCCTTCGCGGCGCACAATTTCATCAAAGATGTGGTAGAACTTTATGTTTTTTCTTTCTGCCTCTTTTAGGAATTGTTCTGTAAAAGTTTTTAATCTAGGATCCCACCACGCCAGCTTTGCTCCGATGAAGTACGCGTCCTCACCAACACGCAAAATATCACGCATATAGTTTTTAAATCCCTCAATCCCTCTATAAATATATGCTTCTTGGGGCTGGCGGTCTGTTTGGTGCTTTTTTCTAAGATCAGGCAGGATTTTTTCAAGTTCTGTTTGTTTTTATTTTACTTTCAAGTTCTTTGAGCCGTTTTTGGGATTCGATGCGGAATTTAATTAAGAGGCCAGCAAGCATAACAATTAGAGCGCTAGAAGTGATTAAAAGATAAGTCATAATTTTTTGTGAACTATTATTTGCTGGAATTCTAAAGCGCTGAATATCATCATTACTATTAAACGCGCCAAGCACTTGTCCTGTTTCCTCATCAATTATCTCTTCCATATTAATCAATTGAATATCTTCTTGATATCTTGGCAAGACACGATAACCGCTCCTAGTCTCACTTACGAGCCCTGTCACTTCCAGCCATTCCCCAGTTTTTACATCTAGTTTTGTTAGTTTAGCTGCTGGCTGGAAAGTGATTTTAGCTTCGCCTGTGCCGTCATCTATGTACCAGCTTGTGCCTTTTTTCTGGACAAGCTCCGCAGTCAATTTAACAAGCGCGCCTTCCATGGATTCTGTAACATCTCCAGTTGCAGTATCTTGCGGAACTGGAGGGTCAGACGCGTACAAAGGAACAATATCAGCTTTTTGGGTTACCTTGAGCCGCAGTTCATTATTTGATTCGCCTAATTCACCAATCACGCCAACCACATCACCAACCACGAGCAATGGCCAGTCTTTTTTAGAAAAATACACCTGCACTCCCGGACTTCCAGTGATATAGAAATATGTTTTAGCTAAGATTCCTGGCTCAACTGCTACAGTACCTTGAACTCGGACTTCTGTACCAAGCTCAAGCTCGCGGATATTTGGAAGATCAATATCTATTATGTCTGAAGCGAAAAAAGCATTGTCAGATAGTGCTTGTGATGTTCCTTGCGCAAACGTCAAAGCACTAAAATCAGTTTGCGATATTGCTTCTGTTGCCTCATCTGCCTTTCCGCTTGTTGTGTTAGATGTCCAGTACCAAAGTCCTTCATCTGATTTTGTATATGACTCGTCTTCTTGCACATCATCATATAGCACTTCATCAACAAGCATATTGTTTAAATCAAATAATCGTACTTCATCACTAGAGTTGTTAAGTGTGATTTTGATTTCTTCTTTTCCAAGTACTATGTATGAATTAGCTTTGATGGTTCTGTCTTGTATTGTATGAGGCCGAGATCCGCCGTCTTCATCATCAATAATCCAGTTATCAAGAATCACATCAAAATCATTTGGGTTGTAAAGCTCAGTCCATTCTGTGTCATCCCGGCCAGCTGGATTTGGAAAAATTTCCGTGATATAAATTTGCGCGGTTGTGGTTGCTGTAGTAGATGACGCAGTTTTGACTGTTGTTTGAGGCTGATTAGAGCTGTTTTGCGTGATGCGCAAAGATAGTACATCTTTAGATGGAGCCACTTGTATTACAGAGGTGGCTAAAATATCGTGATATAGATCGCTGACAGTAAGGTTGATAATGTATGAGCCAAGCTCATCAAAAGAATATGAAAATAGCGGTCCAGATGCTTGGAAAGATTTGCCAATTGTCCATATATAGGAGAGCTTGTCATCATCCGCGTCAGTAGAATCCAGGGCAGAGATGGTAAATTGTTCATTAGGAGCTACTGGATTATTCTCAAATGTGATTTGCGCGATTGGCGGATCATTTGGTGTTGTAATCTTGTTGCTTTTGGATGGAGTTTTAATAGATGACCAGAGAAATATGTCTTTTGTGATGTCATATGATAGTGAATATCCCTCTATGGTTGATGAATATTCATATGAGTCAATGAGCGTGCCGTCAGATGAATAAAGATAGATAATTTCAGACGAGTTATTAAGCGCGATTCCTGTTGTGGTTCTGTAAAGAGAATAATATTCTCCTGGAATAAGCGTGATTTCTGACAAGGTTTTGATTTTTGATTTATCAGCGAGCTTCCATCCGTCTAAAGAAATTGATTCATCATCACTGTTCCATAGTTCTATGAATTCTTGATTCTCGTCTCCAATAGGATTTGGAAAAATTTCAACAATTTTTACTTTGGTTGGGTCGCCTGTTTGGATTGTTGTTTGGGTCGTGCTTGTGTCGTTAGTGGAACTAGAAGAGCTAGATGAACTGCCTCCGCTAGACGAACTACTTGATGAGCTTGATTCAGTAGACGAGCTTTCGGACGTGTCTTGTGATTGGCTCGCAGTTACGGCTCCGGGAGTTTCTGTTTCAGCGACCCATGCGCTGCCAGAAAGCTGGAGCGAGTTTCCATCTCCATCCGCGCCTTGGGTGTCTTCGTAAGTTATATCACTAAAAAATGTTGTACCTTTGTCGCTTGATAGCTTAATAGTATCACTTGTGTTGTTCAAGGACAGAACTGTGTCAATTATAGTTCCAGAATAGCTAGCATGATCATCTAAAAATGTTTGCGCATCACTTGCAAGAATCGCGTATCCTCCTGCAGATATAGTCAAACTTCCTTGTAATAAAGTAAGAGTGTGATTTGATCCATCATTAAATCTCCAAGAATCAGTTCCGCTTCCTTCTATAATTGTTACTGATTCAGATCCAGAATTATATATTTCAACCCATTCTTTTTTTGTGTCAGAGGATGATGGGTTATACATTATTTCTGTAAAGATAATGTCGTTTGCAGCCGAATATGTTATTTGAGGAAAAATAAAAAAAGCTCCCATCACAAGAGCGATCTTTAAAAGTAGTTGAATTGTATTTGGTATCATAACCCCCTAGTTTTGGTGCCGGAGGAGAGACTCGAACTCTCACACCCGAAGGCACTAGGTCCTAAACCTAGCGTGTCTACCAATTCCACCACTCCGGCTCACTTGCAAATGTACAACAAATTTGCACTTATGTCCATAGCCTCATCATGCTATACTAATATTATATGAGACATTATTGGCACGAGCTACATCTTACCATCAAGGATCAATTCATGAATATTATAGGATGGATTAAGACACATGATTTAGGTTTTAGTAATGCAACTGATACTGGCCCTGTGGTTATACTTGTAGGTGGATATGCTGCATCTGTGTATCATTTTATTGTTTTAAAAAAGAAGGAGTTAGAAGACGCTGGCTTTAATGTGTTTGTTTTTGATCCTGGAGTAAATTATAACAGAAGTGTAGAAGATTTAGGGAGAGAACTTGGTAAGTTTGCCAAAAAAGTTCTTAAAGCCTCTAAAGCAAAAAAATTTGCTATTGTGGCGCATAGCTTGGGAGGCCTTATTTCGCAGTATTATTTAGAAAAAGAAGGCGGTAATAAATATATCACAAAGATAGTAACCGCAGGCTCGCCATTTAATGGTACGCGCGCGGCTTTTTTGGCGCCGCATACACGCGCAGCCCGAGAAATGATTCCAAATTCAAAATTTTTGCAAAAGCTTAAGGCTGATTTGCGATTTAGTGATAGAATTGTTTCAATCAGAGCTAAAAGAGATCAAACTATATGGCCAAAAGCAAGTTCTATTTTAGAAGGAGCAAAA
>CEPX01049414.1_pt1 | contig 28507 bp, 25 predicted proteins | sample 361361 | NCBI WGS metagenome assembly CEPX01 (sample SAMEA2619974, study PRJEB7988) | marine metagenome | biome: marine biome (ENVO:00000447); feature: mesopelagic zone (ENVO:00000213) & marine oxygen minimum zone (ENVO:01000065); material: "saline water (ENVO:00002010), including plankton...
CACCCAATCTAACCAGATAGGGAATTACACAATCTGATTTCTGATCTTTAGTTAACGAAAAAGGGCTTCATACGGAGCCCTTTTTTTTTAAAGCCGGTTTAATGCTTCTGTAATAGGTTAAATAAAACCAGAGAAACTGATGGAGATGCAACCTGGCCCGTCAGGCTTAATGCATAGGGTAAAACGGCTAAAGTACCCAGCACACAGCTGAGAAAAATAATTAGAAATGATTTCTTCTTTTCATTAAGTATAAGGCATTAATCTACAATCAATTATAGTATAAACAAAAAAGCCCCCGTGAGAAGACTATTTGAGCCAGAGGTGTATCATTTTCAATAATTAAATACTGTATTCCCAGTTTGTATTTCTGTTTGATTTGTATTTAACTCCCTGAAGATACCAGTAAAACTGTATGGAACCTTAAAGTATTTTACAATTGTTCGAGCCGAACTCCCTTCCTTGAAAAATTCTTGAAGGTTGATGCCGAAGGAAATCCCTGCAAATCGTTGCTTTTTCGTATTCAATTCACCGCTATATCCTCTGGAATAATAACTAAATCCTAGCTGAAGATAATCGGTGACACTGGGATGGTCATATTTTAAGATTTTTCGCACACCTTTTCCGTTTAGTTCTAATGTGAATACCTGACCGGCGTAGTCTGTAGTAAAATCTCTTTTGATATTTTTTGTAAAATCACTGGATGGTAAATATGACCAATCCAAGTGAATCATTTCATCTAATTTTGGATTCAAATATAAGTAAGCACCCAATCCGCTTCCCAAGAGATTAAACAGAATATCTTCCGTGGACGCATTGTAATCTGTATATCCATCCAATATTTCTATAATAACACCATTAAACGCTGGAATAGAGAAACCCCAAAAAGCAGAAGATTTTCTGGAAAATCCATGACGCGCATAATTATGAATCAGGCCACGGGTTAATAAAAACCACGTATAAGTATGTCCTAATTTATCAGCACCGCCATTATAGGATTCCTTTCCAAACCAGCCTTCATTTTCGATCCCAAATTCACCGGTCCAGCGTTCAGAATAATTCCAGAAATACGCTCCTCCTAAAATGATGGCACCTTGAATGGCCATCGAATAATAGTGAGCCTTGGGGTTTGGTTTGGAAAGGTTCACCTCTTCCTGTTGAGTGAAGGATAGGCGCTCCTTTTCACTCTGTGGATGAAGAGTAGCCAACCAACATAGGCTCCATGATAATAATATCTTTCTAAATTTCATCATAAACCCAAACTGAATAGAATTTATAACATTAAATCTTATAAATAAATTAGAAGCTTAACCGCCTTTTCCCATTAATTGCATTATCAATTCTGGTACCCCTACCCCTGCTGTTTTCTTTTTGACCTTAAATCCATAAACATTTTTCCCACCTAATCCTTTCGGATCAATATAATATTTTTCGGAAAATGCCGGCGCATAGTTCACCAATCCCGCTGCCGGATAAACAACCAATGATGTACCAATAACTATAATAATATCAGCCATTTCAACCATAGGGATCGCCTTTTCAATCATGGGTACCGCTTCCCCGAACCAGACGATATGGGGCCGGAGTTGGGATCCTTTTTCACAGGTGTCCCCCAGTTTTATTTCCCAATGATTTAGCTCATAAATCAAACTTGGATCAACAGAACTCCTAGCCTTATTCACTTCACCGTGGAGATGAATCACTTTGGTCGAACCGGCTCTTTCATGGAGGTCATCAATATTTTGGGTAATTATGCTAACATCATATTTTGATTCCAGTAAAGCCAGTGCCTGGTGGGCCTCATTGGGCTTTGCGTTGCGAACTTGTTTTCGGCGGTCATTGTAAAAATTCAGGACTAATTCTGGGTTCCGTGCCCAGGCTTCCGGCGTGGCCACATCATATACATTGTGGTTTTCCCACAGTCCATCGCTGTCCCGAAATGTCTTGAGACCGCTTTCGGCACTCATCCCAGCGCCGGATAAAACTACGATTTTTTTCATACCTTATACTTAATTGCTTGAATGAAACAATAATCAGAATAATTCTCCACAAGGAACGGATAATATTAGTATACTTTATTGTATTTAAGGAAGGAATCCCAACTAATTTAAAAATATTTTTTCGGAATGGAGGTTACATGAAATCTTTTATACTGGTAGTCGGAATGGCCGGATCACTATTTGCGGAAGAAGCATCTGATTCATTCTATCAGGCATTTCAATATCGGAATATCGGTCCAACACGAGGCGGGCGGGTCACTGCTGTTGAAGGCGTGGTCAAATCACCTGGGACTTTTTATATGGGCGCTACCGGTGGAGGGGTTTGGAAAACCACAGATTTCGGTATTACATGGGAAAATATCTCAGACCAATTTTTTGAGACACCATCAATCGGTGCCATTTCAGTATCCCAAAGAAATCCCAATGTCATCTACGTGGGCACAGGTTCCGATGGCATACGATCAAATGTGATTAATGGAAATGGCGTTTATAAATCTACGGACGGGGGCAAATCCTGGGACCATATGGGATTGGATAATGCCGGGCTGATTGGTGCTGTTGAGATTCACCCAAAAAATTCTAATTGGGTCTACGCGGCAGCCATTGGTCAACCATTTCAACCCAATAAGGAACGGGGTCTTTTTCGAACGGAAAATGGCGGCAAAACATGGAAAAATATTTTATTTATTGCCGATACAGTAGGGGTCGTAGACATTGAGTTTGCACCCGATAATCCAAATGTGATCTATGCTGCTACATGGCGAACAGAACGTAAACCTTGGACAATCATTAGTGGGGGCAAAAACGGCGGCATTTATAAATCCACAGATGGTGGAGATACTTGGCAAAAAAAATCAAGGGGACTTCCAAAAGGGCTGATCGGCAAAATTGATTTGGCCGTATCACCGGATGACCCGAGCCGGTTATATGCCTTAGTTGAAGCCCCTGACGGCGAAGGAGGCCTTTACCGTTCAAATAACCGCGGAAATTCGTTCCAATTGGTCTCCACACGGTCTGAGATCATCAACCGGCCTTTTTATTATATTAATATCACAGTAAATCCAAAAAACGCCGATATTATTTTTTCATCCGCAAATCGGTTTATGCGTTCCGACGATGGAGGAAAATCCTGGAGCAGATTATCCACACCCCATGGAGACAATCATGATATATGGATCCACCCACAGGATACAGCTCTCTGGGTTCAATCCAATGATGGTGGCGTTAATGTCACATTCAATTCAGGAAAAACCTGGACCACACAGACCAATCAATCCACAGCTGAATTGTACCAGGTAGAGGTGGATGATCAATATCCATTCTGGCTTTATGCGGGTCAGCAGGATAATTCTACCATTGCACTTCCAAGTTTACCCTCCTATAATTCTGCCGGTGGCGGAATTGGATTCTGGAAAGCTGTGGGCGGATGTGAAACGGGTCCCGTTGTTCCCAAGCCAGGAGACCCCAATATTGTATATGCCAATTGTAAAGGGCGGTTTGGTGTTTTTAATCGATTAACAGGACAAGAAAAACAATTTTATGTTGGCGCAGCAAATATTTATGGCCACAATCCAAAAGACATGAAATTCCGGTTCCAGCGCGTTGCCCCGATCCATGTATCGCCACACAACCCAAATTTAGTATACCATACATCCCAATATGTGCATCAAACCACCAATGACGGTGAAACCTGGAAAATCATTTCGCCAGACCTTACCGCTTTTGATCCCGACAAACAGGTCATATCCGGCGGTCCCATAACACGGGATATCACAGGCGAAGAAAATTACAGCACCATTTATTCTATACGTGAATCAATATTGAGACGTGGACTCATTTGGGTTGGGGCCAATGATGGACCAATACACGTGACAAAAGACGGCGGCCGAAACTGGACAAATGTAACACCCCTCTCACTCCCCGGCGGCGGCCGTGTTGATTGTGTCGAACCATCGCCCCACGAAAAGGCGAAAGCGTACGTGGCAGTTTTACGATATCAATTAGGAGATTGGAAACCATATATTTATCGGACCAATGATTATGGGCTAAACTGGACACTCCTCACTACTGGAAACAACGGCCTTCCTGACAATTTCCCGACACGGGTTGTTCGTGAGGATCCAATGAAAGAAGGTGTGCTCTACGCCGGAACAGAATATGGCATGTTTGTTTCACTGGATGATGGCCAAACCTGGGAATCCTTCCAGCAAAACCTTCCGGTTACACCTGTAACCGATATTAAAGTGCATCGGGGCCACCTGGCCATTTCAACCATGGGAAGGGGATTTTGGCTGGTGGATAATATTACAGCTCTCCACGAAAAAACAGATATGCTCCATGTAGTTCATTTATTCACCATTGATGATACTTATCGGTATCGCTACCGGGAATCGGGAAATAATCAAGTACCAAATTATCCTGGATCATCAGTTATCATAGACTATTACTTAAATGAAGAACCATCCGAAGATATTTCATTGATAATTCTTGATCAGGATAGTAACCCAATCTATTCTGCATCCAGTGCAAAACCGGATACATCAAAAAGTGTTACTGATATGGCTACTGGGTTCAGCCGTGAAATTTCCCGGACCACCTTAACAAAGAAAAAAAGAACCAATCGATTCCGCTGGAATATGCGACATGCGGGGGCATGGGATAAAGATCCAAAACGGGCCTTTTTAAACGGCCCCTTGGCTGCACCAGGAACTTACACGGCAAATTTGATTGTTGATAAAAAATTGTTCAAACAATCTTTTGAAATTCTGATGGATCCTAAGGTCATTCAATCCGGTATTCGCATTCACGATCTAAGGGCACAAGAAAAATTGGCCTTAGCCGTAAGGAAAGCCTTGGATGAAAGTAAGATACTGGCTTTTAATGTAAAAGATGCTGAAGCAGGGCCCATGTTGCAAATCAAGAATACATTAGTGACCGCTAAGGGCCCTTATCCCCAACCGATGTTGATTGACCAACTCAATTATTTGAGATCCATGATTGATCGAGCGGACCAACGCCCGGGGAAAGATGCCTATCTTCGCTATGAAGAATTAAAAAGTCAATTAATGGTTCTGCAACAATCCTATGTAGAAACAGGAAATCAATAAACCATGGCATGGATTGACATCATAGACGAAGATAAAGCGGAGGGAGATCTCAAAGATCAATACGCTGATCTGGTTGAACCTTGGGGCGGCGTGGATAATATACTCAAGATCCACAGTCTGAATCCGGCATCCCTGGCGGCCCATGTACAGTTATATAAAACAGTCATGTATGGCAAGTCACCCCTTCGACGGACTGATCGGGAAATGATCGCTGTGGTGGTGTCAGCCATTAACCATTGCCATTACTGAATTGTTCATCATGGGGAAGGTCTCCTCAAACTCACAAAGAATGAATCCCTAGTCACCCAATTAAAATCGGATTACCAATTTGCTGAAATTACACCAGCCCAAATGGCCATGCTGGATTATGCGGTTAAACTAACTGAACGGCCCTCGGATATGATCGAAAGTGATATTGAACAATTACGAGAGGTCGGTTTTAAAGATCGCGCCATTTTAGATATTAATCAGATCGTCGCATACTTTGCCTATGTGAACCGTATTGCTGATGGCCTCGGTGTGGATCTGGAAGATTTCCGGGATAATAGATAACCCTTGGCTGATCAACCAAAACTCCCTCGCGTCCTGTCGCTTATGGATGCCACCATGATCAATGCAGGGGGCATTATCGGTTCCGGCATTTTTATGGTCCCTGCAACTGTGGCCCTTTATACGGCCTCCTCTTCCCTTTTCTTCATGGTTTGGATCTTTGGTGGCATTGTCAGCCTGTTTGGTGCTTTATCTGTAGCAGAACTTGGTGCTGCTATGCCTAAAGCCGGTGGACAATACGTTTATCTTTCTGAAGCTTATGGCCCTGTCTGGGGATATCTGTATGGCTGGTCTGCTGTAGCTGTAATTAATACTGCTTCAATCGCAGCTGTAGGCGTTGCGTTTTCTGAATACCTTGGGTTTTTTATTCCCATGTCCACTTTGTCTATTCAACTCATTGCTGTCTTAACGATCATAATTCTTACGATTATAAACATAATAGATGTTAAGTCTGGTGCACGATTTCAAAACTTATTTACTTTAACAAAACTAGCTGCCATTTTTGGGATAATTGTATTGGGACTCTCTTTGGATGGTGGGAGTGCTTCAAACCTTGAACCCCTTTTTACTGAAAATTCATTTTCCACTTTAATTGGTCCTTTGGGTTTGGCTATGGTGGCAGTACTTTGGACCTTTGACGGATGGATCTTCGTGACCTATGTAGCTGGAGAGATCAAAGATCCCGGACGAAATATTCCGTTATCTATAATATTATGCATGATAATTGTCGTATCAGTTTACTTGGCACTTAATTTTGTTCTCGTTTATATTTTAGGATTCAATGGCATGATTGGTTCTGACCTAGTCATGTCAGATGCTGCATCAGTCTTTTTGGGAGATGTGGGCGCCGCTATAGTAACAATTATTATTTTGATTTCCTTATTGGGAGCCAACAATGGGTTTGTTTTAACTAGCGCCCGGATCAATTACGCTATGGCTAAAGATGGATTATTTTTTAAACAAGCAGGCACAATCCACTCAACATTTCAATCTCCTACGAACGCCCTGATCATCCAATGTATCTGGGCTTGCATTCTAACATTTAGCGGTACGTTCAACCAGTTGATCACCTATATCATTTTTGCTTCATGGATCTTTTATGGCATGTCTGCTGGGGCTGTCATTGTCCTCCGTAAAAAAAGACCCGATCTGAACCGGCCCTACAAAACACCGTTCTACCCATGGATTCCGGCTATCTTCATTTTATTCTCAATCTTTTTAACTATTAATACCATTTTGGAAGCACCCCGAGATGCAGCCATAGGCACGGTACTTATTCTCGCGGGACTTCCCCTTTATAATTATTGGAAGAAGCATGACTGATTACCAAACCAAGATTGATGCAACAGTTTATAGCATGCAAGATGAGATCATTACATTTGTTCAAAAACTAGTTCAATCTCCCAGCGTGGCTAATGATGAAGGACCGATACAATCAATTATCCTGGATAAACTTGAATCTATCGGTCTCAAAGCTGAAAAAGTTCCGGTTCTGTTTGATGAATTAAAAAGTCACCAAGCATTTAATGACGACGGGTATTCTCCAGACTCTCGTTTTAATGTACTAGGTCATTGGGAAAATAACGGTGGGGGGGAATCCCTTATTCTTAATGGTCACGTGGATGTGGTGCCAACCGGGTCGTTGGAATTATGGGATGAATCACCATGGTCTGGGGCCATTAAAAACGGGTGCATCTATGGACGGGGTTCCTGCGACATGAAAGCAGGACTTGCATCTGGAATATTTGCAATCAAAATTCTCCAACAAATTGGGTTTAAACCAAATGGAAATGTGATGGTGCAGTCCGTGGTGGGTGAAGAATCCGGTGGCTGCGGCACCTTAACCAATATTGTAAAAGGTTACACTGCAGATGGAGCGGTTATATTAGAACCCACTTCCTTGAATATATGTCCCCTGCATTCCGGCGCGCTCAATTTCCGGTTAACGATTCCCGGCAAAGCGACACATGGCGGTATGCGCTGGGAGGGTGTTAGCGCCATTGAAAAAACCCATGTAATCCATCAATTTCTTCAGGAATTTGAGCACAAGAGAAATGCCGCCTTTAAAAATGAATATTATAAATCCTATGTCTACGCAGCGCCAATCAACCTGGGTACAATTCAGGGGGGCGATTGGCATTCGTCCGTACCCGATACGGTTGTTGTAGAGGGACGCTTCGGTATTTTCCCTGGTGAAGCGGTAGGTGAAGCCCGTAAAGCTTTTGAATCGAAAATCCATGAGGCTTCACAAAAAGACGAATGGTTGAAAGATCATCCACCCATCGTGGAATGGTTTGAGGGACAGTATGAATCCGGATATACGGATCCCAACCATCTTTTTATACAAATGATTACTGATTGTTATTCACGATCTACCAATCAAGCACCAACCATTAAAGGTGTGACCTATGCAGCTGACATGGCTCTGTTTACTAATTATTGTAAAATTCCTGCTGTTCTTTTTGGTCCCGGGGATGTGCGCCAGGCTCACGCTATTAATGAATATGTTGAAATAGAAGAAGTGTTAACATGTATCAAAATTATATCGAACCTGATCGTAGACTGGTGTGGTGGCTCAATTGAGTAATCTTTACGGCTGCCAAAATATGGTGGATCCCATCCGCCGAGTTTTAATGAAGCATCCCAGGGATGCATATCAAAACCAATCCCAAGTGGACCAACAATCACCTGAATTAAATTATTTCGGGTTTCCGGATTTTGAAAAAGCCCAAACCGATTATGAAACATTGGTCAGTTTCCTGGAATCATCCGGTGCTGAAGTTCATTTTTTACCATCGGATAATTTTACGTCTCTCGATTCTGTATATACCCACGATCCATGTGCGGTTTCCAATGGTGGTGTTATTCTCTATACCATGGGCAAAGAAGCTCGACTCTCGGAGCCAAAGGCAATTGCATCTTATTTTGAATCCATTGATGTTCCGATTCTGGGACGTATCGAAGCACCAGGGACATTGGAAGGAGGCGATGTCGTTTGGATCGATGAACGAACTGTGGCCATTGGCGAAGGATATCGCAGCAATGCAGAAGGGATTCGCCAGTTCAAAGTCTTGTTAGGTAACCTAGTGGATGAAGTCATATCTGTCCCATTGCCCCATTGGACCGGGCCGGCAGATTGTCTGCACCTCATGAGTAACCTGTCACCCATTGACCATGACCTGTATCTCGTTTATTCTCGCTTGCTGACAGTGCCATTTCGGGAATATCTTCTCAGCCGAAATATTTCATTGATAGAAATCCCGGATGAAGAATACAACACCATGGCCTGTAATGTATTGGCAGTAGCCCCACGGAAATGCATCATGCTTGAAGGTAACCCCATTACTAAAAAACGATTAGAAGCAGAAGGTGTGGAAGTCCACACCTATGATGGTAGTGAAATTTCATTGAAAGGCGCCGGTGGGCCCACCTGTTTAACACGGCCGTTTTTAAGATCAGCTGAATGAGCTACTATAACGAATTCACTGCCAACACCCAGTTAAGGCTCTCCCCCTTTTTTGAGCGCACATCCAAGCTCAATGAATCCCAGGAATGGCGGCGTTGGAGTGGCTACTTGGCCGCCACCAATTATGAACTGACCCACGATGATGAATATTTCGCCATTCGCACAAAAGCCGCCCTTTTAGATATCACACCCCTGAAAAAATATATCATCGAAGGTCCCGATGCCCAGCGATTCCTGAACCGATTGGTGACACGAAACATTGGCATCTGTAAGGTGGGACAGGTCATGTACACCCCTTGGTGTGATGAAGATGGGAAGCAGATTGATGATGGAACTGTCCAACGATTATCTGAAAATAAATTTCGCATCACCAGTGCCGAACCCAATCTGGAATGGATTCAGTTTAACGCAACCGGAATGGATTTGTCCATCACCGATGATTCCTATGCTACAGCGGCATTGGCACTCCAAGGGCCGAACTCCCGGGCCATTCTGAATGCGGTGGCATCGGATACATTAGATAGTCTCAAATTCTTCTGGATGATGAATACCACATTTGGCCATATCCCCGTTTCCATTTCCCGCACGGGATACACCGGTGATCTCGGCTACGAAATTTGGATGGATCCCAAAGATGCTTTAACCGTTTGGGATCTACTATTGGAAAAAGGGAAATCTTACGGCATCACGCCCACAGGACTCCACGCTTTGGACATTGCCCGGATCGAAGCAGGGCTGATTTTGTTAGATGTGGATTATATATCATCCCGCCATGCCATTATTGAATCACGGAAATCATCACCCTATGAATTGGGATTAGGCTGGGCCGTGAAAATGAAGAAAAAGGATTTTATCGGTAAACAAGCATTAGAAGCAGAAGCGGCTCGCGGACCGGAATGGGATTTTGTGGGCATTGAGATCCAGTGGAATGAATTGGAACAACATTTCCGCAAAGCGGGATTGGCGCCGGGCCTCCCCTGTACCGCCTGGCGTACCAGCACACCACTGGTTAAAGGCAATGAACAAGTGGGTTATGCCACCAGCGGCGCATGGTCCCCGCTCCTGAAACGGTACATCGCCTTGGCACATGTGAAATCACAATTTGCTCGTGAAGGGTCAGAACTCATGTTTGAGTTAAAGGTGGAACATTTCCGGAAACTCACACCGGCCAAAGTGGTCAAAACACCATTCTTCGATCCGGAAAGGAAACGATCATGCCCGGTGTAAAAAAATACGACGCCATCGTCATCGGCGGTGGACATAATGGTCTCACCGCAGCGGCCTACCTATCGAAAGCAGGGAAAAAAGTGTTGGTGTTAGAGCGACGGTACGTGCTCGGCGGTGCGGCGGTCACAGAAGAAATTTTTCCCGGATTCAAATTTTCAGTCTGCTCTTATGTAGTGAGTCTCATGAAGCCCAATGTGATGCGGGAACTCATGCTGCCAAAATTCGGCCTGGAACTACTCCCGCTTGAAAGCACTTTTACGCCATTGGACAATGATTATCTTATTCGGACGGCTGATGCGGATGAAACCCATCGTGAGATCGCCCGCCACTCCTTAAGGGATGCGGAAGCATACATGCGCTTCGGGCCGTTCATGGGACAGATCGGTATGGCTGTTCGTCCCATCCTGGAAACAATCGCACCTAATGCCATCCGGCCATCTTTGTCAGATCTATCGAAAACAAAAAAATTACTCGACCATTTTAAAACGCTATCATCGGAACAGTTTGAATATTTAACCAAACTCATGACAATGAGTTCAGCAGATTTTTTAGATGAGTGGTTTGAATTTGAGCCCCTTAAAGCCACCATGGCTGCCAGCGGAATTACCGGAACCTTAATGGGACCTCGCTCTCTAGGGTCAGCCTATGTGATGCTTCACCACTACATGGGTGATATTGATGGCGCGTTCCGGGCCTGGGGATTTCAAAGGGGCGGCACCGGTGGCGTGAGCATGGCCATTGCTAGATCCGCAGAATATTTCGGTGCCGAAATTATGACAGAAGCACCTGTGGAAAAGGTCATTGTCAAAAATGGGAAAGCGGTTGGCGTGGCCTTGGAAAATGGTGATGAATACATATCGGATATTGTTATTTCCGGGCTGGATCCAAAACTTACATTTTTGAAAATGTTAGATGAAATCAATCTTCCATCTGATTTTGTGACGGATATAAAGAACTTTCGTATTCGCGGATCATCCGGAAAAGTCAATCTGGCCCTAGATGGATTACCTGATTTCACCTGCCTGCCGGGAGAAGGCCACCACCTGCGGGGGGCAATCATAATCAGCCCAAGTTATGATTACTTAGAGCGAGCTTATGACGATGCTAAGTATGGAAATTTTTCTCAAGAACCTTATTTGGATATTATCCTGCCTTCGATCCTTGATCCTGAAATGGCGCCACCGGGGAAACACGTTATGTCCTGTTTCGTCCAGTATGCGCCCTACAATATTAAGGGTGGCTGGGATGACCAAAAACGGGAAGCGTTTGGGGATGCTGTCATCAACACGATTGCCCGATATGCGCCCAATATCAAGGATATTATTTTACACCGGCAAGTGCTCACACCGGCGGATATTGAATTCACTTTTGGTCTGACTGAAGGTAATATTTTCCACGGTGAATTGACGCTGCAACAATTGTTCGCTATGCGCCCGGCAGTAAAATGGGCGGACTATTCCACACCGATCAAGAATTATTACCAATGCGGTTCGGGGACACACCCCGGCGGCGGAATCACAGGATCACCCGGGGAAATGGCCGCCAAAAAGATCTTGGGGGTTTGGTCATGAGCCGATATAATACCATTGTAATTGGCGGCGGAATAAACAGCCTTGTCACCGCATCCTTTCTTGGAAAATCAGGGAAGAAAGTTTTACTCCTTGAAGCAAGAAATCAGGTTGGCGGTTTGGCATCTACTTCAGAATTTGCGCCCGGTTTTAAATGTAATGTAATTAACGATGTTGTGAAATGGATCGATCCACGGGTTATGCAACAGTTAGGTTTAGACAACCACGGATTATCGTTGTTTCAACCGGATGTCGTTCGGGTTGCATTGGAGAACAATGGTGAGCATATCTCTTTCCACAGGGATCAAAAACAAACTGCGGCATCCATCGCGATCCATTCAGAAAAGGATGCAAAGGCGTGGGAAGATTTCACGGCATACATTGGCAAGCTGACTTACTTTTTAGAAAAACTTTATGAATTAACACCGCCCAATCTCCCCAATGTTGGACTAAAAGAAGCATTGGGAATGCGTTCCTTGTTAAACCCTGTGAGAAAACACGGTACTCGCGGATTGGTAGATCTCATGCGGGTGGTTCCCATGATGATGCCGGAACTCATGGACGAATGGTTTGAGAATGAATTTCTTCGTGGCGCTGTTTCGACGGCTGGGATTCACCATTTATCTTTCGGCCCTTTTTCGGCCGAGACTGGATATAATCTTTTACATCAGCATGTTCATAGTAACGAAGTGTTCCACAATGCACAATTTGTAAAAGGCGGCACAGGCGAGTTGGCTCGTGCGTTGAAATCTTCCGCTGAATCTGTCAATGCTGAAATCCGAATCAATTCAAAAGTCAGCGCTATCAATGTAGAAAATGGTAATTGTAGCGGCGTAACAACGACAAATGGTGAATCATTTCAAGCAGACCAAGTCGTATCCGGATTAGACCCCAATAACACGTTCAAAAATCTGGTTGGACCCTCGAATCTCAATCCTAATTTTAACACTCAACTAAACAATGTCCGTTATCGCGGCAGTACAGCGCGAATCCATTTTGCATTAAATGGACTCCCCAAATTCAAAGGCGTTTCTGCTGACCAAACGATAGCTGTTTTTTCTACATCACCATCCATGGAATATTTGGAACGAGCTTCAGATGCAGTAAAGTATGGCCGGCTTGCGGAAAATCCTTACGTGGAATTCACAATACCATCGATAATAAATTCGGACTTTGCGCCGGATGGGAAACACGTATTATCTGCCACGGTCCAGTATGCTCCCTATCATTTGCGAAATCAAAATTGGACTAATGATTTGAATAACCAATTGAAAAATAATGTGGTACGTGCTTTGGAAAATTATTGCCCTGGATTTCACGGTATGATCGAATCATCTTCCATCCTTTCTCCAATGGATTTGGAGAACCAATTCGGATTGACTGAAGGAAACTTAAATCATGGTGAAATGACATTGGACCAATTCATGTTCATGCGCCCCACTACCAGTTTGGCCCAGTATAAATCACCCATTGAGAATCTCTTTTTATGCGGACCGGGGACCCATCCCGGCGGTGGACTCCACGGTACTAATGGCTATAATGCAGCGCGGGAAATATTAAAATAATGGAATGGTATTTAAAGAAAAAAAATGCTTGAATTAAAAGTCATTGATGATAATCTAGTAGAAAAAATTATTGCTGAAGCCCTATTGCTCCTTCAGGATACGGGAGTTAAAGTCCAATGCGATGCGCTAATGGATCGAATAGAAATGGCTGGTTTAACCGTTGACAAAAATACCAACCGAATCACCTTCCCAAAGCATATTGTGGAGAATAGTATTAAATCTCTTCCATCAGTCATTGATTTATATGACCGTGGTGGCAAATTATTTTCAACTATTGGGGGAGACAGCACTCATTTTGTCCCCGGCTCATCGGCATTAAATATTTTAGATTGGCAAACAGGTGAACGGCGAAGTGCACAAACACCCGATTTTGTTGAATACATTAAAGTGGTCAATCAACTGAAACATATTTCTTATCCTTCTTCTGCTTTTAGTACCAACGATGTTCCTCAAGATATAGCCGATGCCTGGCGACTTTACTTAATGTTGGCTCATAGTGGCAAACCTGTTGTCACGGGCGCATTCACCCATCATGGTGTCAACAGAATGGCTGAAATGATGACTTGTTTTCGCAAAGATAAAAATGATTTAATCGATAAACCCATGGCCGTATTTACCTGCTGTCCAAACAGTCCGTTGCGATGGGGATTGGACTCCAGCCAAAACCTAATAGATTGCGTAGAAAACGGTATTATCGTAGAAGTCGTTCCTGTGCTTATGATTGGTTTAGCCGTGCCTGTAACAATTGTAGGAGCATTGGTGATGCAAACAGCTGAAGTATTGAGTGGTATTGTATTCACGCAATTGATTAAACCGGGTGCTCCTGTAATTTTTGGTGGTGCTCCAGGTGCTTTTCATATGCAGCTCATGAGTGCACCCATGTCTGGTGTCGAAGCATTACAACTTTATAGTGGTTATGCACAAATTGCCCGCCATTTAAAAATTCCTTCACAAGGCTATATGGGATTAGGCGACGGTAAATTTAATGATCCTCAAGCGGGATCTGAAACAGCCAGCGGTGCTTATATCGCTGCCATGAGCCGAATGAATCAAGTGGCTGGACCGGGAATGCTTGATTTCGTCAACTGTTTCAGTTTAGAAAAATTGGTGTTTGATGATGAAATCTGCGGACATGTAAATCATTTTATGCGCGATATTAAAATCAAGGATGATCTACCCATTAAATCATTCGTAGATGAAGTGTTGGTCGAACAACAAATCTGTACGATGGAACACACCTTAGAATATTGGTCAAAAGAATTATATTTACCGGGGCCTATGGTAGACCGAACCAGTTGGGATCAATGGGAACTATTTGGTAGCAAATCTTGGCAGGATAGAGCACGGGAAACAATCCAAAATTTATTAGACCAATATAGTGAAAAACCCATTGAAGAAAATGTAGATAAGGAACTCCGGGCTATTATGAGCCAAAACATTACAGATTTAATATCTTTGCCCGCATTTTAATAATATTTCCTCAATATTAATGTCGCCAAAATCACTTAAAGAGCGATTGAAAGAAGGACCTGTTTTATTGGATGGCGCCATGGGATCCTTGCTCATGGATATGGGACTCCATTCCGGGCAATCACCGGAAGAATGGTCCATGAAATACCCAGAACGCATTGGTAAAGCACATCAATTATATCATGAAGCCGGGAGTGACATTTTACAAACCAATACTTTTGGTGCATCCTATTACCGACTGAAGGAATGCGGGATTGCCGAACACCATGATTTGGTTAACAGACGGGCAGTGGAAATTTGCCGGAAGTATAGTGGTAATTCTTTGGTATCTGGAGATATCGGCCCATCTGGTTTGTTAATCGAACCATTGGGACCGGCGAAACCGGTAGAGCTGAAAGATGCATTTATAAGGCAAGCAAAAGTGCTTAAAGAAAGCAATGTAGACCTTTTTAGTGTTGAAACAATGATTGATCTTCAAGAAGCAGTGCTTGCCGTTAAGGCTATCCGGGAAGTCAGTGATAAATCAATTATTGCAAACATGACATATACAAAAACAGAAAGTGGGTATTTCACAGTTATGGGTAATCCTTTTTCAGATTGTGTCAAACAATTATCGGATGCGGGAGCTGATATTATCGGCACCAATTGTAACTTAGATAGTTTCGAGTTAATTGAATTAGCTGAAGAAGCCTTGACGCTTACCGATCTGCCTTTATCCATAAAACCTAACGCAGGCCAACCGGTTCTTGAAGGGAATACCGTTCATTATGGACAAACAGCAGACCAATTTGTAGAAGGAATGATTGAAATATATAAAATGGGGATTAAAATATTGGGTGGGTGTTGCGGTTCAACACCTGCATATATAAAACTATTATCCGAAACTTTAAAAGAACCCTAAACCATTTCCCTTTTTATGGGGAAGTTCACCAATTCTGCAAACACATCTGTAAAGTCTGGATGCATACTTAAATCAAGGTGGGTTATTATTTCTCTTATTTCATAAAAATTATTTATTTCACTTTGGTTAAATAAGGCCATTTTTGCACCAAGTAAGGCTGTGTTGCCTGCTGTCGTTATTTTTTTCTGCGGGAAATTTAAGAGACCAATCCTTCTGGCGCTTTGCTTACTTATATAATTCCCAAACGCTCCCGACAAATAAACTTTTTCAACATCTTTCTCCGTTTTATCAAACACTTTTAATAACAATCGAATGCCCGTAGCTATGGCTCCTTTGGCCAATTGAAGTCCTCGTATATCCTTTTGGGTAATTACCACCGGATCACTAACTATGATAGATTCTCCATTTAAAAACCTACCGTCCGCCTTTATAGAACCATCATCCAAGTAAGCCGAAATCGCATCTACAAGTCCGCTACCGCATATTCCCCTTGCATTTTCAGACCCCAATACTTTTGGAATTATATCACCATTCCTCGTAATGACACTGGAAATAGCACCTGTAGCTGCACGCATACCCATGGAAATCCCCGCACCCTCAAAGGCAGGACCAGCTGCTGTAGAAGCCGCAAGAATTTTATCTTTATTTCCAACCATGATTTCCCCATTGGTTCCCAAATCAACTAAAACCCTGATCTCATTGCTTTCTACCATATTTTTTGCCCAGGCACCAATCAGGATATCGCTCCCAATAAAACTGCCTACACCGGGGAGAAATTCTATGGTGACATCTTCATTTAGATCCCAACCTAATGTGGATGATTTATATATCTCGAGTTCATTTGAAACCGGTTCAAACGGATGGTATCCCATGGGTTCCACATCTATTCCGCAAAAAATATTATGCATCACTGCATTCCCCACAATAATAATACGTTTCAACTTTGATATTTTTTCATTCGAGTGATGAAATAAATCCACAATCATTTCATTTAGTTTTGACCGAATAAGTCGCTGCATTTCATTCTGTTTTTCTAACCGGGATGCAGTATCAATCCTTGTCATTATATCACCGCCATACTTGGCCTGCGGATTGATGGAAGTCTCCACTGCAAGGACTTCACCCGTTTTCCTATCTACCAATTGCGCAGCCAAAGTCGTAGTACCCAAATCGATGGCAATTCCTAATCCATCCATGGGAGAAAAATGAAAATTGGATCCATCAGATAAAACATCTGATTTCCATTGATCCAGTTCAATAGTAAGATCATTTTGCACAGATCCTTGGCATGCAAGCCGCCATCCTTTATTCAGTTCATCATCATCCAGAATATTTTTCTGGGGCTCTGTAACGGGCAAATGACCTTGTTTTATCCACACGCGGCATCCTCTGCATCGGGCATGACCACCACAGGGAAATTCTACACCATAGTTAAAAAGTATATCATGGAGTTGAGATTCTTTCGCGACCTCAAAACTTTGATTCAAAGGCAATAAGGTGATTCGTACTTTATCCGTCACAGAAAACCAATTTTAAGATTTTGGAGTAGTTACTGTCACTAAATCCTCATCAATAGATTGTTGTACAACCGCACCGGGATTAACAAAAATAAATTCTGAGTCGGACCAATTTCCATTCACAAGATTTTGCAGAAGATTTGTATTCCCCTTTAAAACATCAAAAGTCCATTTGTTTTTTTCTGCCTTAGATTTTGCATGGTTTTGAAAATGATAATCAGAATCCATTCCTGTATCAATAAATGCCATATTTGAATAATGTTTTGTTTGATCCAAAGCACCATTTAAATAACCTAAATTTTCTTCACCATATTGTGCTATAAGTTCGTCCTGTGACATATCCATCCCGTATAATTTTTGCAAAGATCTTTTTTTAATCGAAGGTTCATTTTCTGTATTTTTCACCCATCCTATCGATTGAAAATATGTTCCGGTATTTTCAAAATAATAATCCAGATACTTTTGCTTACTTCCTAAAAGAATTCCAATACAATCGTGGTTCCGGGGAATGACAAGTGGCGTTTTTCTAGCAGACAACCCATATATCCATGAATTGCAAAGGCCGTACCCCAACAGAATTGCATCAAACTTTTTCTGATCTGCTTTTTGAATACATTTAACAATTCGATTCTGCATACCTTTACTATTTAAATCGTGAATGCCCTTTGCAATAAATTCAGCATCAATGTTATTATTGGTTTTATTGATACAATGAAAGAACTCATGTTTGAAAACTTCGCAACTAATCAATTTGAAGTTCATTTTTTCTCAATGCCGAGTAATTCTTTTGCCAATACGACTCCTGCGCTTGCGTTATCCTTATATCCGTCTGCACCAATGTTTTTTGCAAAATGATGGGTAACAGGTGCACCACCAACCAGCATGATCACTTCATCCCTTATGCCTGCATCCTTAAATGCACCAATTGTTGTCTTCATTCCTGGCATGGTTGTGGTTAATAACGCAGACATACACACCAGTTTTGCTTTGTGTGTTTCAACTGCTTCAATAAATTGTTCTGGGGAAACATTTGTACCCAAGTCCACTACCCTGAAACCACCGCCTTCCAAAAGTGCGCCTAGTAGATTCTTCCCAATATCATGCACGTCACCTTTGACTGTACCCGTAATGGCGCAAATTATAGTATCCTCAACACCATCACCGACAAGAAGCGGTCGAATCAAGGCCATGGCTCCTTTCATTGCTTTTGCGGACATTAGCAATTGAGGTATAAAATATTCAAACCGTTCAAATCTGGCTCCCACTTCATCCATGGCCCGAATCATGTAATCGTTGATTAATACATGGGGATCTATTTTTTCTTCTAGAGATTTTTCAGTTATTGAAATCGCTGTAGCAGGGTCGCCGTTTAAAACCGCATCATGCAAATTTTCAAGATAGTCCAATTTTATTCTCCATCTTTTTGGGTGATTTCTAAAACCAATATGATTTTACTTATGATAATCTATCAATCATAAGTAATAATTATTCCCTTTTTTTCTAATTCAATTGTAAAGAGATCAAACAGAATATCATGGATCGGAGACAATAATCCCCTTTTAGTAATTATACCTAAAAAATTGTACATAATAAATAACACCTTTTTAAACTATAAATGATCTGTTTTTTCCATATTTGCTATAAATTCAATAGCCTATTTTCCCAAATATTCACCATATAATAAAGTGTTCAGTCTATATAAATTCACAGCCTGATTTTCACTCAAAATTTTTCTAATTTTAAACGGCAAGAAATAGTACTCCATGTCAACAGACCTTACCCAAATATTTTCGAGAAGACACATAGGCCCCAGTTCAAAAGAGCAAGATCAGATGCTATCTGAATTGGGTTTTAAATCCATTGATGCGCTCATTGAAAAAACGCTCCCAGAATCGATTAGAACTGACTCAAGTCTGAATATTGGCCCCGGGTTAAATGAGTTTGCCCTCCTTAAAGCCATCAAAGAAGTTGCTTCAAAAAACACGGTTGCACGGTCTTATATCGGCATGGGCTATTATGGCACGGTCACACCGCCTGTTATTCAGCGCAACATTTTAGAAAATCCCGGCTGGTATACAGCCTATACACCATACCAAGCTGAAATTTCCCAAGGTCGGCTAGAAGCATTATTGAATTTTCAAACCATGGTCACCGATATGACCGGGTTAGATATTGCAAATGCTTCACTCTTGGATGAGGCAACGGCTGCCGCCGAAGCAATGCTTTTATTATTTCGGTCCGTTAAAAAAAGAAACCGGTTTTTAGTGGCCGATGATTGCCACCCCCAAACCATAGACGTTCTAAAAACGCGGGCGAATCCAATCGGTATTGAACTGGTTATACAACCCAGCGAAGATTTCCAATTCAATGAAGCGGTTTTTGGCGCCTTAATTCAATATCCGGCCACCGATGGGAAAGTAGCAGACTATTCTGGACTTTGCCAAAATGCCCATGACAAGGGTGCCTTCATTGCTGTGGCAACTGATTTGCTTAGTCTTGCCATCCTGCCTTCTCCCGGTGAATTAGGCGTCGATGTTGCCATCGGCAGTTCCCAGCGGTTTGGTGTTCCCATGGGATTTGGCGGTCCCCACGCCGCTTTTATTTCTGCCAAAGAAGCCTTCAAACGGAAAATGCCCGGGCGTATAATCGGTGTATCGGTGGACAGCCACGGCAACCGCGCCCTTAGAATGGCACTTCAAACACGGGAGCAACATATCCGCCGGGATAAGGCTACATCAAATATCTGCACTGCTCAGGTTTTGCTAGCGGTCATGGCGGGATTGTATGCTGTTTATCATGGTGCGGAAGGTATTCGTGCCATCGCTGAAAGGGTTCACACAAAAACCAAAGAATTGGCCAATGCCCTGGCGCATAATGGCCATACAATTATCCATGACCAGTTTTTTGATACAATCCGAATATCCTTGAAGGTCACTTCTTCAACAAAACTTAGAAAATTGGCCGAAGCCCACAATTTGAATTTCCGTTATTTCCATAATGGCGATGTAGGGATTTCCCTGGATGAAACTGTCGCTCCCGGTGAATTAAGTGATATTCTTTCTGTTTTTGGGTGTAAAAAAGCGAACCGCAGTAATAGATTTAATTTAATAATCACCCGCAAATCAAAATACCTAACGCATGAAATATTTAATGCTTATCATACTGAAACAGAAATGATGCGCTATCTCCATCGATTGGAAACCAAAGATTTAACCTTGAATACGAGCATGATTTCCCTGGGCTCTTGCACAATGAAACTCAATGCCACGGCAGAGATGATGCCCATCACTTGGCCCGAGTTTGCTTTTCTCCATCCCTTTGCACCAGCAGACCAAACGGAAGGATATAAAGAATTAGGGAATTCCCTTTCTGAATGGCTCATGGATATGACAGGACTTCAGGGGTGTTCCCTCCAGCCCAATTCCGGGGCTCAAGGCGAATTTGCAGGATTGCTGGTCATTCGTGCCTATCATCTGGACCGGGGGAATAACCAAAGAAACATTTGCCTTATACCGGCGTCAGCCCATGGAACCAACCCTGCCAGTGCCGTTATGTGCGGTATGGATGTTGTGGTTGTAAAATGTGATGATAGGGGAAATATTGATATTGACGATCTAAAATCCAAAGCGGAGGAGTACAGCAATGTCCTAGCTGCTATTATGGTAACTTACCCTTCTACCCATGGGGTATTTGAGGAAGCCATCGGTGAAGTATGTGAAATCGTTCATCAGCATGGTGGGCAGGTCTATCTTGACGGTGCAAATCTGAATGCCATGGTCGGGTTATCCAGGTTGGGTGAATTTGGGGCTGACGTATGCCACATCAATTTGCATAAAACTTTCGCTATTCCCCATGGAGGAGGAGGGCCGGGGATGGGGCCCATTTGTGTGTCCCGTCATCTCATCCCGTTTTTACCGGGACATCCTATGCTTGAAAATAATGAAAAAGCTATTCATGCGGTTTCTGCGGCGCCAATCGGCAGTGCAGGGATCCTGCCTATTTCCTGGGCCTACATTGCCATGCTTGGAAATGAAGGTCTCAGGGCATCCACAGAAACAGCGATCCTGAATGCCAATTACATGGCCCACCGGCTGGAAGATCATTATCCAATTTTATACCGGGGAACAAACGGCTATTCTGCACATGAATTCATTATGGACCTCCGTCCCCTTAAAAAAGAATCAGGCATTTCTGACGAAGATGTGGCCAAGCGGCTGATTGATTACGGCTTCCACGCCCCCACCATGTCTTTCCCAGTGCCGGGGACGCTCATGGTCGAACCGACTGAAAGTGAATCCAAATCTGAATTGGATCGCTTTTGTGACGCCTTGATCTCCATTAAAAACGAAATTATGGATGTTGTTAATGGTAAATCCGATGATAAGGATAATCCATTAATCAATGCGCCCCATACTACTGTTCAGGTTACAGCGGATAACTGGAGCCATCCCTATTCTAGAGTACAAGCTGCCTTCCCCGCACCATGGCTGAAAGAACATAAATACTGGCCACCAGTTGGAAGGGTGGATAATGCATATGGTGATCGGAACCTTGTTTGTACCTGTCCACCTGTTGAGGATTATGAAAATAGTTAGCGTTCTTTTTTTCTGTCTCTTTATAATCCCTATTTCAGCACAATCAACCTACTTTTTGGATTTACTTTGGGACGCAAATGGCATAACGCTGCAGAATTCCGAAAAAGTTAAAGTTGCTGTAAAACAAAACCGGCGTTTCTATATATCCAGTCAAAATATTTATTTTGAGATTACGCAAAACGGTAAACAGGTTTTTTGGTCCTCACTGCCCCATCCACGACATGTCCATGTGGAATATGCAGACGAAAGCGGAAGTCTTCACCGTCAGGATTCAATTTTGGTTGCTGAAAATTCCCATAAATATACTGTTCGGGGTACAGATTTAACTCCCGGAAGCCATTATTTAACTGCTGTGGTCACTGACACAACCACCATGATTCGAACAGATCCCAGGGCCACCCGAATATCAACCGTCCCATGGAAACTAAATGTGGGAAAAAACTTGAGTGTTGATGACAATATAACTGTCCCAGACCAAATTCATCTCTACCCCAACTATCCAAACCCCTTTAACCCAGCCACCACAATTTCGTATAAACTTCCCGAGACAATGGCCGTTAAAATAAGCGTTATAAATATGAATGGCCGTGTAGTTGATACCATAATCAATGAAATTAAACCTCAAGGGGATTACAGCGTCATTTGGGATGCAAATCGTATGAGTTCCGGTATTTATTATTTTAAGCTGGAAACACCGGCAGGGATTAAAATCCGGCAGGGGATTTTAATAAAATAAAAGTATCACCCACGGCAGGGTGAAGTTACAGAATAAAGCCCCCCATAGCGGCGCCGTAGTTTTCCACAAGTTTTACTTTTTCAATTGTATTGATCAATTCCGGCGCCCCGTCCATTTGGACTTGAATATAATTATCAGTATGTCCCAGCAGTTTTCCGTTTTTCACATTTTCCCAGAGTACGGGACGGTATTGCCCAGTAAATTCATCATTGAAGTAACGCCGTTTTTTATCCGATAAAATATGGAGCATTTTACTCCGCTCCGCCCGTTTCTTTTTTAAGACCACCGCACCCATTTCCACCGCAGCCGTGTTGGGCCGTTCCGAATAAGTGAATACGTGAAAATAAGAAACATCCAACTCATTTAAAAAATTATATGTATCCAAAAAATCTTCGTCTGCCTCTCCGGGGAAACCCACAATCACATCCACACCAATACAAGCATCGGGGATGCTTTCCTTTATTTTAGTCACTCGTTCTTCATACAAATCCCATTTATATCTCCGGCGCATGGCGCCTAAAATTTTGTCCGAGCCCGATTGCAATGGCACATGAAAATGGGGCATGAATTTGTTAGAACCAGCACAAAATTCGATAATCTCATTGGTGAGTAAATTCGGCTCAATGGATGAAATGCGGATACGGTCAATCCCGTCCAAAGCATCCAATTGTTGAATGAGATCAAAAAATGTTTCATCCGACCCTTTCCCAAAATCCCCAATATTCACACCGGTGAGTACTATTTCCCGGGCATCGGTGGCGGCAACTTCTTTGGCCACTTTCATGGTTTTTTCAATGGTATCGCTGCGACTTTCTCCCCGAGCCAATGGAATCGTACAAAAAGAACAGGTGTAATCACAGCCATCCTGCACTTTTAAAAAAGCGCGGGTTCGTTCCCCGGAAGAATAAGACAGCGTGAATTTGTGCACATGGTCAATCTCGGACTGAATCACTTGGGTGCCACCATTGAGATCAATACTATCCAAATGATTCAATAAATTAAATTTTTCTTCCGCGCCCAAGATAATATCCACCCCATCAATGGCGGCAATGTCATTGGGTTTAAGTTGGGCATAACAACCGATCACCGCTACGGACGAATCGGGATTCCGGCGCTTGGCCTGACGAATAAGCTTCCGCGCTTCCTTGTCGGCATTTTCTGTAACAGAACAGGTGTTCAGGACGTAAATATCCGCTTCATCCCGGTAATTGACCTGTTCAAATCCATGGCGAATAAAATCGCGGGAAATGGTGGCCGTCTCCGAAAAGTTCAATTTGCACCCCAGGGTATGGAATGCCACGCGTTTGGTTGGTGTACTCATTCTGTAAGTGTTCAGGTGTTAATGTGCGGGAGTGTTAAAGGACGTGAGCACATTAACATGTAAAATAAGGGGCGGAAATTACATTAAAAATGTGTTCCACTCATCCAAACACTAACGTACCTTTTTTCATGGATCCGAAAGAAAAAATAAACCAACTCCGTAACATAATTGATGCTTTTGATGACCAGATGTTGGATCTATTGGTACAGCGGTTCGCAGTTTCAAAAGAGATCGGCGAGATCAAGGCATCCCATGGGCTCAATATGGGCGATCCAAACCGTGAGCAGGAGATCGTTGACCGTCTTGCTGAAAAGCTGAAAGGCAAATTAAGTAAAGATGATATTTCCGCCATTTTTGGGCCTGTTTATAAAATTTCAAAAAGATTACAAAAAAAATAAATAGTGTTGGCATCATAGGGTTTGGCCGATTTGGAAAAGTTCTGGCCAATATTTTACAGAAAGGGTTCACTATCAAGGCCTACGATCAGAAACCTTTAGGCACATTTCCCGGAGTGAAATACACGGACTTGGAATCCATTTTGAAAGAAAAAGTTATTTTCATTGCGGTACCCATTCGGCACTTTGAATCTGTGATCAAGGAAATTGCACCCCAACTTTCTGAAGGAACAACCATCATTGATGTGTGCTCTGTTAAAAAACATCCTGCGGAAATCATGGAAGCCAACATTCCTGAAAATGTGGGCATCATTGCTACTCATCCCATGTTTGGGCCCGATTCATTTATGTCCAATAATCGCCTGAAAATGATGATGGATAATACGAGAGACGTCCACGATCAGTTTAATTTCTGGAGACGGTTTTTCACCGATCAGGGTATCCAAGTAATGGAAATGTCCCCAGATCAGCACGATCAACTGGCGGCCAAGACACAGGGCGTGACTCACTTTTTGGGCAGGATGCTAAAGGAATTCGGTATCCGGAAAACGGCCATCGACACCCAAGGTTTTCGCGATCTTTTGGATCTGGTAGACCAGACCTGTAACGATAGCTGGGAGCTTTATACGGATCTCCAACTTTATAATCCTTACACCGATCACATGATTGATAAACTTAAACTGGCGACGAAATCCTTGGACGATCGCCTGAAGGAATTACAAGATGTGGCAAATTGACAGCTGGAGGAATTTCACCGCCAAACATATTCCTGAATATCCCGATCAGGATCATTTAACGAAAGTTGAAAAAATCTTAAAGACTTTTCCACCGTTGGTTTTTGCTGGAGAAGTACGCTCCTTAAAACGCTCTCTGGCAGATGTGGCGGAAGGCAACGGCTTCCTACTCCAAGGCGGTGATTGCGCCGAGAGTTTTTCAGAGTTCCACGCTGATAATATCCGAGATACATTCCGCGTGATCCTGCAGATGGCTGTGATTCTTATATCCGGTGCGAACCTGCCTGTAGTCAAAGTCGGTCGCATGGCAGGTCAGTTTGCCAAGCCTAGATCCAGTCCAATAGAAACCATCGATGGCGTTGAGCTTCCCAGCTATACCGGCGATATTATTAATGACATTCGTTTCGATGCGGATAAGCGGCAGCCCAACCCGGAGCGGATGCTCAAGGTTTATTCCCAGTCCGCATCAACATTGAATTTGCTCCGCGCATTTGCGGACGGTGGTTATGCCGATCTGCGCCATGTGAATTCCTGGAATATGGGATTTGTGAAAAGCGGCCCCCAGGGTGAACGCTACCGCCACTTGGCCCACCAAATTCAGGAGAGTCTGAATTTCATGGAAGCGCTGGGCATCAATTCAAACAATACCCCCCAGCTTCGGCAGGTTCATTATTACACCAGCCATGAAGCATTGTTGCTCCCTTATGAAGAGGCGCTCACGCGCATGGATTCCACGTCCGGGGATATGTATGATACGTCGGCCCATTTTGTGTGGATCGGAGATCGTACTCGATTCAAAAGCAGCGCCCATGTGGAATTTTGTCGTGGAATCAAGAACCCTATCGGCATCAAGTGTGGTCCGTATTTGAAACCGAATGAACTGATTGAAATTTTGGACATTTTGAATCCCAATGATGAAAGCGGACGCATTACACTCATCGCACGATTCGGCCATGATAAAGTGGAATCTTATTTACCAAAGCTTATTCGAAAAGTACAATCTGAAGGACGGACCGTGGTTTGGTCCTGCGATCCTATGCACGGCAATACAATCAAAAGTGCCAATGGCATCAAGACGCGGCCCTTCGATCAAATCCTGGAAGAAGTTAAACAGAACATCCAAATCCATAAAGGGGAAGGCTCCTGGATTGGCGGTATCCATTTGGAAATGACCGGGCAGAATGTGACTGAATGTACCGGCGGCCTAGATGATATTTCTGAAGCGGATTTGTCAGACCGATACCGCACCCATTGCGACCCAAGGCTCAATGCAAACCAAGCCATTGAGTTGGCTTTTCTTATCGCGGACGAATTGAAAACGAATGGGCATTAAAGGTCAAATCACATTCCCGGGAGATAAGTCTATATCCCACCGCTCACTTATGTTTGCGGCATTGGCGGATGGTGAATCACGTATATCCAATCTGTCCACCGGCGCCGATTTGCAATCCACACGAGGTTGTTTGGAAGCCTGCGGAATCCATATTAGAAATGATGGTGATGATGTGGTTGTAAAGGGCGGACAATTTTCCGATCCCGATCAACCATTGGATTGCGGAAACTCCGGCACCACCACAAGATTATTATTAGGACTTTTGGCTGGGCAAGGCATTACCGCAACACTAGTTGGGGATGACTCCCTTTCATCCCGGCCCATGAATCGAATATTAGATCCACTCTCTCAAATGGGCCTTCAATCTGATAGTAATGATGGGAAACTCCCGGTTACGATTCACAAAAGTAATTTGAAAGGGATTGACTACCAATCCCCGGTAGCAAGCGCACAAGTGAAATCGGCATTGTTATTGGCGGGACTTGGCACCAATGGTGAAACTTCAGTTACTGAACCTATTTTATCTAGGGATCATACCGAAAAAATGTTGAAAGGGCTTGGAGCGAATCTGTCCAACAATGGACTTTCGTCAACCATTTCCCCATTAACGTCTCCCCTTTCCAATTTTAATTTGGCGGTTCCCGGTGACCCATCCACAGCTGCATTCTTTGCTGCCGCCGCAGCTATTGTGTCTGGTTCTGATCTTACTTTTAATCGGGTTTTAAGAAACCCTACTCGGATCGGTTTTTATTTAGCATTGAATAAAATGGGTGCCGGAATGGATTGTCTTGAAACTTGGGAAGAAGCGGGCGAAACAATCGGAAAATTGAATATTTTTCATCAGCCCTTAAAAGGCATCACAATCACAAAAGAAGATGTCCCCGGACTGATTGATGAATTACCCATAATCGCTATTTTAGCCACCCAAGCTCATGGAAAAACGGAAGTCCGTGGCGCTGAAGAATTGCGGGTGAAAGAATGTGATCGAATTCATGCGGTATGTTCTAACCTTAAAAAAATGGGTGCTGATATCGAAGAATTGGATGATGGGTTTATCATCCAAGGGCCAACACCATTGGAAGGCGCGAGGGTTGCTACATTCCATGACCATCGAATTGCCATGGCCTTTTCCATAGCAGGAATCGTTTCTAAAGGAAATGTTATTTTAGACCATCCTAAATGTGCTTCTATCTCATACCCGGAATTCTATGATGAACTGGAGCGATTGCAGTTATGAAGCAATTTGCAGTCATTGGCGATCCTATTGCCCATAGTTTGAGCCCAATGCTTCACCGGGAAATCTATCGTCAATTGGGAATTGATGCTTCATTTGAAAAAGTTCATGTGACGCCGGGATTCCTTTCATTATTCATGAATCAAAACGTATTAGATGGATTTAATGTGACTATTCCCCATAAAGAATCGATCATTCCATATTTAGATGCATTGGATGAATCTGCACAGACCATTGGCGCTGTGAATTGTATTGCAGGAGAAATAGGGTATAATACAGATTGGATTGGCTTCCTGAAGGCAATGGCCGGCAATGGCATAGAAATTAATGGAAAAAATTGCATAATAATCGGTGCTGGAGGTGCAGCCCGTGCCGTTGGCTACGCCCTGGTCCAGGCCAAGGCAAAATCGATTATTTTCCGGAACAGAACCAAAAGCAGGGCAGATCAATTAACTACCTGGATTAACAAATTATATCCCAAAAATGAACCGGGTGAGAGACCAGATATAATTATCAACTGCACGCCAGTAGGCATGTGGCCGGATACGGAGGCTACTCCCATAGATATCCAGGATATCAATGAAACCGATGTTTTGGCGGATACTATTTACAATCCGCTGGAAACAGAATGGCTCCAGCGAGGTCTTGCAGAAGGAGCAAAAATTGTCAAAGGGCTGGATATGTTCATTGCCCAAGGACTGGCATCAGCGGACATCTGGTTTGGTGAAAAATTTTCGAAAAAAATTAACTTAGAACTAATCAAAAAGGTATTAAAATCAGAATTATGTTAAC
>CEPX01055822.1_pt1 | contig 28435 bp, 27 predicted proteins | sample 361361 | NCBI WGS metagenome assembly CEPX01 (sample SAMEA2619974, study PRJEB7988) | marine metagenome | biome: marine biome (ENVO:00000447); feature: mesopelagic zone (ENVO:00000213) & marine oxygen minimum zone (ENVO:01000065); material: "saline water (ENVO:00002010), including plankton...
AAACATTAATTGGTTTTTAGAAAACCTCAAAGAAGGCGATAAAGGGCTCTACGATAAGTTAAAGAAGATGATTGACCTCATCTTGTCTGTTCTTATTTTAATTATAACCTCTCCCCTTTTTCCATTAATTGCTTTGTCCATAAAATTAGAAGACAGAGGCCCTGTATTCTATAAGCAGGAAAGAATTGGAAAAGACAGAAAGCCGTTTTTGCTTTTTAAGTTCAGGTCAATGAAGATTGATGCGGAAAAAGAAAATGCTATTTGGGCAGAAATAGAAGATCCCCGAGTAACCAAGACGGGAAAGTTTCTTAGGAAGACTCATCTCGACGAACTGCCCCAAATGATAAATATTATAAAAGGAGATATATCTTTAGTAGGACCGAGGCCGGAAAGACCAGAATTTGTCCAACAGCTGGAAAAACAAATCCCCCACTATCATTTGCGCCACCTTATTAAACCTGGGTTCTCCGGCTGGGCTCAAATAAAGTTTCGGTACGGAAGATCGGTCATGGACAGCTTGGAAAAATTCCAGTACGACCTTTATTATTTAAAAAAAAGAAGTATTATTCTTGATCTGGGGATTTTATTAAAAACTTTCCAACTATTTTTCAAATCTGATTCAATATAATTTCCAAAAAAATTTCTGGGAGAAATTTTATCTAGTTAAACGACGCAACCCAAAACACCCTGTGATTGAGGCTTTTAGCATGCCTAAAATAGAGTTTATTCAAAAAAATATTTCTTTATCAAGAAATACTACTTTATTAGATGTGGGTTGTGGTAATGGATTCTTTGCTTATTATTTTGCCAAAATATGCCAAGTAACCGGATTAGATTTCTCAAAACAAATATTTCAAACTAGGCCTGATTATAAATTAGTTTACGGTGATGCTGAAAATTTGCCTTTTTCTGACCAATCATTCGATATAACCTTTTGCTCTAGCCTGCTTCATCATCTTAATAATCCTAAAAAGGTTCTCTATGAAATGAAAAGGGTGTCAAAAAAATACGTTATTATTTCAGAGCCTAATCGAAATAATCCCTTGGTCTTTCTTTTCAGCCTTATCAAGAAAGAAGAACGAGGAGCGCTTAAATTTAATAAAAACTACTTAATTAATTTAGGAAAAAATCTCGGTCTAAAAAATATCAATTACTTGGTTTCAGGAATGATATTCCCAAACAGAACTCCTAGTGTTTTACTGCCCCTTTTAAAGAATTTTGACTCTAATTGGCCTTTTGGAGGATATATTACAATCATCTTTAAAAAAGATTCATAGGTTAAGTTCTTTGGCCAAGACCGCAACGAAATTCTGAAAATCTTGATCTTCTAAAATTTCTTTCGAAGACACAGATCCTGACCAGCACAGTTTCAGGTAATCAAGGGGTATGGATGTTTCAAGGATGGCTGATATAAAATCAATTAATTCTTCCTCGTTATACTGATTATTCGTTAAAGATTCTTTTATAAGGAAGGGAAGCTCTTCAATGTTGTCTGAATGCTTAACCTGAAGGAGCTCATTATAAAAACACGAACCAAAAGTGATTATTGGTTTTTTCAGCAAAACCGCCTCCCAGCCAGCAGTACCTGTAATTGTTAAAACGATCTTAGACTCTTTTATTAAATCAAAACTATTGACTCTCGTATCTATTAAGCGCAGGTTGGGAATTTTTTTTAGCTCTTTAAAATAAGAGGGAGAGCGATAGTAAAGCATGGAGGGATGTTCCTTTACGTATAATTTAAAGTGAACTGGTAAGGATTTAGCGATATTTTGAATTAAGGCAATCTGATTAACGTAAAAGGGGGCGAGGAGGAGCGTAGCGAGTTCAGGTTCAAAATGCAAAGGGAAATAAGCGAAATCTTCTCCTTTTTTTGGTTTCTCAAAAACGAGACCTGAGCCAGTGAGTTTTCTCCAGCTTTTTATCAAATGCCTTTTAAGGTAAAGGGTTGAAGATCCTTCTTTGCTAAACTCAATAAAGTAACGAGTTGCTTTTGAAAGTTTATTAAAGAAAGAGAAGGGTCTTGATAAAGCGTCATCATAACATGGACTCTTAGGATCTTTTTCAAACCGCTTGAGAAAAGTCCTTGCTTCCTCTTTAAACTTGCTTTGGCGCTCCCCTTTTCTTAAAAGTTTGAAAATCTCATTGGCTTTAGAAAAAATATTATAACAATTATCGATTAGAACTACCCAGTTTCCAATCCGGAAATCGTTCAGGTTAATAGTCCTAATTCCCATTTTCTTGGCAATCTGATAGAGGACATAAGATTCAGCGGATCCGACGACCTCAAAAATAATCACATCTGGCATGGCCCCTTCAAGGGCTTTCTTTATTTCTCTGAAGTAAACCTGTAGGTGTTTCAGCATTTCCTCATGGCTGATTGCCGGGCGCGGCTCCAAATACTCAGTTTTTTTAAAATCCATTATTAAAAACCTGTCCATTGTTATATATGGCCAAAGGTTTGGCAGACCGTATTCTTCTTCCAGTGATTTGAGATAGGAAATATCAATCTTTTCTTCTTTAGCTTTTTTATCTAATTCTTCTTTAACAAAAAGGGGTGTATAGGAAAACTCCTTCTGAAACTTAAAAAAGGCCTTATCCTTTTTTGGGCAGCCAATGTCATAGAACTTTTGAACCTTGTAACGTTCTCTCAATAAAACAGCTATAGCGTAGCCAAACACCGAACCCCTCCTATCCATTGATAAGGCTACTTTCATATTTCTTTTAGTAATTTTTCTATCTCCTCTTTCGAAAGAAAGGACCCCTTGGAAAAATAACCTTTATTTCCCACATCTCTCAACTTAACTTGGTTCGGCATCAAGATAAACATATCATCGGTTTCCTTAACCCTCAGCATTTCTTCTGCCGTCATCAACTCTTCATGGGTTTTCTCTCCTGGCCTCTCCCCAATCGTTTTTATTTCAATTTCCTCCGGGCTAAAACCGTATTGTGGCGCGAGATCTACAATAACTACTTTGACAAAATCGAAAATTCTTACTGCCGGCATCTTTAAGATAAAAGTTTCTCCGCCCTTGGCCATCTCGCCCGCTCTCAAAACCAGTTCAATTGCTTTAGATCTCGGCATAAAGAACCTTGTCATAGCAGGATCGGTAATGGTTACAAACTTCTCTTTTATTTGCGCTCTCAAAAGCGGCAGAACAGAACCCCGAGATTCCAATACATTTCCGAATCGGACTGATGCAAGAATCGTCCTTTTTTTTGCTCCTTTATACTGATCGGCTGTGGCCGTTAGCCTTTCGGCTAATAATTTAGTGGCACCCATAACATTGATTGGATTTACTGCCTTATCGGTGCTTATGTTAATCACCTTCTCTACGTTGATTTCTAAGGCGGCTTCAATTACGTTTTGAGTTCCCAAAACATTGGTTTGGACGGCCTCAAAAGGATTATATTCGCAAGAGGGCACATGCTTTAATGCGGCGACGTGAAAAACGACGTCTGTATCTTCCATTGCCATCTTTAGCCTTACCTTATCCCTAATGTCGCCGACTAAAAACCTGATTTTTTTTCTCTCTAACCTCAACTCGTGCTCCAAGTCAAAGAGACCTGACTCATTGTTGTCAAAAATTCGTATTACCCTGGGATCGTGCTTCAATAACTTCCTGACAAGCTCGGATCCTATTGACCCCACTCCGCCGGTAACTAAAATTGTTTTGTTTTGGTAGAATGCCATTTGATTGTTTTTAAAAGAGGGTGATAAATGTCATTGTCTGCTTCTATTTCCAAGGGATTGGAATTAGTTGGGTCAAATTCTTCAAACTTTATAAAATTGATGCCTTCTATAACTGCAAACGGAGTTTGTTCCGATCCCTCTCCCATAATAAGGATGGCGGCGGCGGCTAGGGAATCTACTATATTAGACTGGGAAATTTTCATTTTTCTCCCAAAAATGTCTTCAGTTCCCCGATAATCCTTCAAGGGATAAAACCCCCAATAGCCTATTGAAATTCCCATTGTCCCCCATCTCATAGGAATGGTATGACTGTCAGAAATAATTATTCCAAAATCTTTTAAACGATAAGTTTTTTTAATAAAATTATGGATTTTTTTTGCTGCCAAACAGGGATTCTCTGGCCATAAAATATAGTACCCATTAGTGTTGTTCTCGTCAATACCTGCCGTTGGAATTAAAACATTATTTTTAATGGTTAACATGACATAACCTTTGGGCACCTGGTTCCTCTCAATGTAAAAATCTGCCTCTTTTTTAATTAAATCATCTTTGTTCTTAATTGATTCAATCTTCAAACACCGCCCTTGCCAGATAGAAACTATTTTGGAGGTAACAACTATTATTGATTTTTCCTTTAAATTTACATTCGAAAAACTCTCTTTGATAAGAGAAAATAAATCATCTTTGGGCGGAATAAATGGTCTTGTTTTGATTGGAAATAATTTAAGCATTACCTTTTAATAATTGAATATATCATCAAAACTGGCATAATGTCTAGTTAGTACTTCTGATTTTGCTATACTTATATCTAAAATACCTGTTAATTATTTATAGACGCATTTTTAATAAGGTAGAGGATATTTTCTAAAACCATTGCTACGGTCATTGGGCCAACGCCGCCGGGAACAGGAGTAATAAAAGAGGCTTTTTGTCGGACTTTCTCAAAGTCAACATCACCAACCGGCCTTCCTTCAGAATAGTTTATTCCAGCATCAATTACCACCGAACCCTCTTTTACCATATCTTCCTTTATTAATTTGGGCACGCCTGTTGCTGTGATAAGAATGTCAGCATCCCTGGTCTGAGAAGCAAGGTTTCTTGTTCTGCTGTGGCAAAGAGTTACTGTTGCTCCTTCCTTGATCAACATCATTGCTAATGGTTTTCCAATAATATTGCTGGCGTTTACAACCGCAACGTTTTTGCCAGAAACCTCAATCTTGTATTCCTTTAATAATCTCAATATCCCTTTGGGCGTACAGGGCAGGAGTTCTCCTGTGCCCTGCACCAGCTTGCCGAAATTTACGGGATTAAGACAATCTACATCTTTTTGAGGATTGATTGTTTCAAAAATTCTTGAACCGTTGATATGAGAAGGCATGGGAAGCTGGATAATAAACCCAGTTACCTCTTTAGAAGAATTTAATTTATTAATTATTTTGATAAGCTCTTCTTCTAAAATATTTTCTGGCAGTTCTAAAAGTTCTGATTGAATGCCTATGTCTTGGCAGGCTTTTTGTTTCATTCTTATAAACATTTTACTTGGCGCATCTTTGCCCGCCAAAACTATTGAAAGCTTTGGGACAACTCCATTCTCTTTCAAGCTTTTTGCTTCTTTTCTTAGAACATTCTTAATTCTTTCAGCCACCATTTTACCATCAAGTATTTTTTCTGAAAAAGAATCATTCATATATTGGAAATCTTTTGCAAATATCTATAACTTTTTGTTTTATTTCTTTTTTTTCCAAGGCCTGCTGGATGTATAAGGCAATCTCCTCCATTTCTCCTTCCTTCATGCCACGACTGGTAACGCATGGAGTGCCCAACCTTATGCCGCTGGTAATAAAGGGCGACTGGGAATCAAAAGGAATGGTGTTTTTATTGGTGACAATATTTGCTTCTTCCAAAATCTCCTGACCCTCTTTGCCGGTAATGTTATTTTGTCTCAAATCAACTATTAATAAATGGTTGTCAGTGCCGCCTGAAACGATCCTGAATCCTTTTTCTGACAGCTTTTGGGCAAGAGTCCTGGTATTCAAAATGATTTGCTTTTGGTAATCTTTGAACTCCCTTGTCTTAGCTAGCAGAAAAGTAAGGGCTTTGGCAGCAATGATGTGCATCTGGGGGCCCGACTGAACTCCGGGAAAGACCGCTTTGTCAATTTTTTCGGCAAATTCTTTTTTACATAAAATCAATCCTCCCCTGGGCCCTCGCAGGGTCTTTTGAAGAGTTGTGGTTACAAAATCAGCATAAGGAACAGGGTCAGGATGCAAACCAGCCACTATTAAACCTGCAATATGAGCAATATCAGCCAAAAGATAAGCTCCAACCTCGTCAGCTATTTTCCGAAACTCAGCAAAATCAATCTTTCTGGGATAGGCGCTGGCTCCAGCCACAATGATCTTTGGCCGATGCAAAAGAGCAAGCTTTCTTATTTTCTCATAATTTAAAACCTCGCTGTCTTTCTCTACCCCGTAATGGATGAATTTGTAAAGCTTTCCTGAAAAGTTTATCGGGCTTCCGTGGGTTAGGTGCCCTCCGTGAGACAAATCCATTGCCAAAACCTTATTTCCTGGTTCCAAAAACGCAAAGTAAACTGCCATATTTGCTTGAGACCCGGAATGAGGCTGGACATTGGCATGCTCTGCAGAAAACAGTTTTTTTGCCCTTTCTATGGCTAAGTTCTCGAGAAGATCATAATTCTCGCATCCTCCATAATAGCGCTTGCCCGGATACCCTTCGGCGTATTTATTTGTCAAAACCTGAGCTTCAGCTTGCATAATAGCTTCTGTTACAAAGTTTTCTGAGGCAATCAATTCTAAAGTAAGCTCTTGGCGTAAAAGCTCTTTTTTTATAATCTCGGCAACCTTAGGATCAATTTTTTCCAATATTTTGATGTTTTGATGAAACCAGCTCATGTGCGGTAATTTATTATTCTTTAACAATGTGGAGCTGAACTCTGTATCTTTTACTCCCTGATTTAAAATAGGCTGCCTCTTTTATATTATTTGTAGTCAAGGCTCTAAACCGCCTAATCAATTCTCTTGGGGTTGTTTTCTTATCCAAATCAACCAGCTGAATTGATTTAATATCTTTCCTTTTATGCAAGGAGGTCCTTATTTTTTTAAATTGAGGTTGGCGAGTATATGTGACATCTGCTAACGAAGGCCAAGCTTTTTTAAATACCGCAAACTCTAATTTTTTGACCCGTTTATATAAAGTGTCTGCTGTATCATCTGGCAAGATCTTAATTTTTTCCTGATAAATAATGTCTCCGACATCCAGTCTGGCATCCATAAAGTGCAAAGTTGCTCCATAAGGAGTTCCCTCCTCAATTGCCCAGCTGGCTGTGTGCCAGCCGCGATTATAGGGCAGGAAAGCCGGGTGTAGATTTATTATTCCTTGTTTTGGTATTTCTAAAATTTCTTGGGGATAAATGTATGGAAAATGAATAGAAACAATGTAGTCTAACTTTAGTTTTTTAAATAATCTTGCCTTAGCTGCTGTTTTAAACTCTCCCCCTCTCAATACATGGGAGCTGTCAAGAAAACTGCATAAAGAAATAAGCTCTTTGTCATGAGTGGCTATTTTCTTGTCGGATACTAAAAGGGCCAAAGGTTTAATCCCTTGTTTAATAAGAAATTTCAATATCCAAACAGAAACATCCCTATCACCGGCATAGGCTATCTTAATTGCCTTGTTTTTAGTTTTTTTCATGTATTGTTGGTTTGGCAAGCTCGCAACTTGATCTTAAGTCGCACTCGTCCTTGCACCACTGGGGGTATTTGGCAGCCAATATATTTTTGCGGAATTGAGTGAACTTTGGTCCGTTCCAGGCTTTTTCAAAGCCAAGATCAAAAGCATTATCCAACCCTACATGTGACATTATTCCACATGGAACAAAATAGCCATCATAACGAATGAATGGGGCCTCAAAAGGAGAAAAGCAAATGTTGTGCTTTTGTTTCATGGTTATAACAGGATCCAATTCTACTTCGTCAACATCAGGATAAATCTTTAGGTTCTTAAGTCCCAATACCTTGATTCTTTCCTTCCAATGTAAAAGCAGATTCTTGTACTGTTCAGAAGTCGCCCTCTTAATGCCCTGCTTTACCATAAATTGGGTCATAAAAAGCTTTATAGTATGCATAACAACCAGGTTTTTTATATCTTTTAAAACATCGATGGCAGGATATAAAGAATCTACATTTAGAGCGGAAACTACTGAATTCACCTGGATGGGAATTGAAGTGTTATCAGAAAAATATTGAAGGTTGGGTAAAATTTTATCCAATTCGGCAATGCCAAAACCCCGATATTTTTCCTGTCCACCTTTCTCAAAACTGTCAATGCTTGTTTCCAAATAAGTAACCCCTGCTTTGGCAAGCTTATGAGTCATGTCCTTAGTTAACAAGGTTGAATTCGTAGTCAAGACTAACTCTGGAACATACTTGCGGCAAAGCTCTATCACTTCTATAATTTTTGGATAAGTTAAAAATTCTCCCAGCCCTCCGAGGTGAGCTTTTTTAAAACCTTTTAATTCTGGGGCAAACTTTTTAAACCTTTCAAAATCCATATCTTTGCCAAGAATGTTTTGATTTTGAACTTCTGTCTCCCGACGATGACACCAAAGGCAAGCCAAATTGCACTTAGTAGTCGGATTAATGGCAATTTCCCTAAAACTTGACTTGTCAATCCAGCTCGTTGGTGAAGCGTCTTTCCCTAATAGTAAAACCTCTATATATTTTGCAACACGTTCTGGCATGCCCTCAAATTTTGCCATAAACTTTTTCATTTTTTCATTTTTTTCCTTAATTTTTTCCATTGTTCTTTTAATAATTAATTTTTAAATTCAAGATTAAATAATTATACCTTAGCGAATCAAGGTTCTGCCCTAAATCAAGTTCTTATCTCTCTAATCAAGATAAAGGCTTCGGCCGCCTTTAAACCTGATTCTATCCCCCTTTTTTCAGCTAAAATAGTTATTCCTTTCAAAGAACGGGGATGGGGGTGTTTTTTAAGCTCGCTTTTATAACAACGCATCGCCCTTAGTTTAATCTTAAGGGTTTCTGAAATATCTTCATAAACATTAGGCAGAAATACGTGCTTTAGTTCTTTAGCTAAAGGAGGACCCCATTCTGTCTCAGAAAGCGACTCGTAAGAAAGCACTCTCTTGATTTTATGTTTTTTATTTGGCCTTGAGGCAACCAAACTTGTTGTAAAGATTAAACGATGATCAAGATTAATATCTCCTCCAAAGGGGATATACAATATTTCAGGTTTAACAGTATCTAAGCATTGAAAAATTAAATCGTTTATTTTTTTTCTGGGAATGGTATCTAATTTCACTGTTGGTAAATTCAAGAAAAAAACCTTTTTTATCCCAAAAATTTTTCTTACTTGCTCCACTTCCTTTTTTTTGTTTTCTATAAATTTACGGCTCCAATCTGGCAAATAGGCTTTGGTAACAATACAAAGATAAACTTCGTCCCCTTTCTTTTTATGCTTTGCTATTGTCCCCCCGCATCCCAGAACTTCATCATCTGGATGGGGAGCAATAATTAGAATTTTCATGCTAGTTTATGTGCTTTTTTGATAAAATTGCAAATAAATATTACATCTTTTATTGGAATATGTGAATAGAGGGGCAAATCCATAATATTCTTGCTGATAAAATTCGTATTGGGAAGGTTAAGGTTTTTGTATGCCCTATAAACTCTCTTTTTGTGAAGGGGTGAATCAAAATAGACCTTTGTCTGAATGCCTGCTTTGAGCATTCGTCTTAATAGTCCATCTCTGGAGAGGCCAAATTGATCTTTGTTTATAACGATAGCAAAGTCTTTATAGACAGATAAGTTCTTGGGATAAACTTCTTGGAAAGAAATTCCGGGAACCTGAAAAAGCAACTTTTTATAGAGCCTGACTATTTTTAATCTTCTCTTGTTTGCCTTTTTGAATATCTTGAGATTTTCAATTCCTAAGATAGCATGAAATTCGCTCATTCTGGCGGATAACCCCAAGAATTCCTCTCCTCTCTTGAAACTATCTCCGTTATGTTTTGCCAGCCTTAATTTTGAAGCTAATCTATCATTATTGGTGGCAACTAATCCCCCCTCGGCGGTAGTTAAAACCTTTGTTGGAGTAAGGCTAAAAATTGTGGCATCACCAAACTGAGATATGGGCTTTCCTTTATATAAGGCTCCAAAAGCATGTGCGCCATCGTATATTACTTTTAAACTATGTCTTTTGGCAATCTTCTGAATTTTATCTATGTCGCAGGGATTACCAAAAACATGGGTAGGCATAATAGCCGAGGTCTTTTTTCTTATTTTTCCTTCAACTAAATCGGGATCCATGTTAAAAGTTCTGGGGTCAATATCAACGAATACCGGATATAGCCTATTCCATAAAAGAACATGGCCATCAGAAGTAAAAGTAAAGCTCGGAAGCAGTACCTCACCTTTCAAATTCAAGCTTTTCAAAACCAACAATAGAGCGTTCGTCCCTGAACTCGTGGCTATTACGTGTTTTACTCCAAGGAATCTGGCAGCCATTCTTTCAAAAGACTTCACATACTTTGATTCGGTAATCATTCCTGTTTCTAAAACATCTCTTAATTTTTTGTTAAGCGAACTTAATTTCGCTAAAGTTGGTCTGGCAAGAGGAATCATTATTTTAATAAGTTATTTTCTTGTGAAGCAGCCGTTCATTAAGAGGAATGCGTTCTAAAACCTGGGTAATCTTTCTTGAAGTCCCCTTTTTAGCATAAGGATTTTTGCATTTTTTTACTATTTTTTTGAAAGCCTTATCGTAAAGAGCAATCTCTATGGCTTTTTTTATCTTCTTCCTTGAATAACCGGTATCTATAATATTTTTAGCCTTTTCACGACCTTTTTGTCTTATACCGACATTAATTACCGGCAAATGAAAAGAAGGGGCTTCTAGAATCCCTGAACTTGAATTGCCAACCATAACGCTGGCAATCTTCATCAAGCTTAAATATTCTTTCGGAGAAAGGTTTTTAAGGATCCTTATAAAAGGAAGTTTCTCGTATTGTTTAATCACTTCAATCATTTTCCTGCCAGCCGCGTCGGCATTGGGATAAATTACAACAACCCGATAATTAGGGTTATTTACTGCCTCCATCACCTCTTTTATCTGTCTGGCATAATCTTCTTGCTTAAGGGATAAGGGATGCAAGACAACTAAAATCACTGGTTTTGACAGATCCAGCCGGAGTTTCTTTGCTATTTTAAATGAAGGAATCAGCTTCAAGGAACCAAGACTATCAATAACTGGCGAACCAACAAGATGAACTCTCCAGGATTCTTCCCCTAATTTTAATACTCGCTCTTTGTTCTTTTTGCTTATTACAAGATGAAGATGAGAGAATTTTGTAATAGAGTGGCGGATTGCTTCGTCAATATGGGCTCCTGTTGCTATTTCGCCTCCGACAATATGGGCTACGGGTATTCCTAAACAAAGCCCTGAAATAGCAGCTGCTAGAGGTTCTTCTCTATCGCCCAGTACTAAGACAATATCTGGTTTTAGCCCCTCAAGAACCTGGGTTATACCCAAAATACCAATACCTATGGATTTTGCCATCCTTCCTCCAGTGTCATCGCTCAGCAAAGTATCAACCTTGGCAGCAACTCGGAAACCATCTTTAATTATTTCTTTGACGGCATACCCAAATTCATGGGATAAATACATGCCAGAAACAATCAGCTGCAATTCAAGTCTAGGGCTTTTTTCTATAGCCCTTAAAACAGGTAGGAGTATTCCATATTCAGCTCTTGATCCTGTAACTACAGCAATTTTTCGCATACTTAATTAAAGTTAAATACCACGAATAATATTAACGCTTTTTTCTCTTCCGCAATTAAATAATAAATCTATTATCGACATTCTCGGCAGAAACCCGGTTTTGCTGAATTGTTGAGGGTATTCAGGGTGCTTGAAATCTTGAAAAATTACCTTAATCCCCTCGTCTTTAAACCTATTAAGATCCATATAGAGCTTGCCTCCTTCCCCGGAAAGATAAGTATCTGCTCCTACTTTTTTACAAATATCTATTAATAATTCTGTCCCCTTGCCTTCAGGGTTTAAGGATGAAGCAAGTCTTATTGGAATCTTTATGTTAAGCTCTGACATCAGATAATTGATAAGGTGGATGTCTAAATCTAGTAACGTTTCCCAGGAACTAGTGAATGTTTTTTCAAAAAATTTTGCGTAGTCTTTAAAATATGGGGCGCGGGAATAGTTATGGAGGATCGTAAACCAATTATCTTTCTTCCATTTCTTATTATTATGTATTTTTACCTGGTAAATCGGACTCCGATGAAACTTATGGACTATGGGAACTGTCAGCCATTGTTCGCCATCTGGTGTCTTTACCCTATTTCGATTAATAAATCCTTTCTGGAATTGAACATTGTCTAAAACCACAAATAAATCACATTTTATAAGTTTATCAAAAAAACCGAGCCAAGGCAAATATTCTGGCTGATGGGCAACAACTATCATTGTTTTTTAAGCTCTTTAATGTATTGGGAAACTGTCTTTTGGAATGAACTTGGTTTAAAACCCAATAATCTTTTCGCCCTTTTAATGTCAAAGTAAAAATGGGAAGAAACTGGCCCCAAGGCTCTTTTGCCAATCTTTATTTTGGACTTGGAGCCACTCATTTTTTTAATCTGCCGGGCAACATCTTTAATGTTTACTTCTTGGCCGGATCCAATATTAATCAACTCAAAACCAGCTTTGGCTTTCTCAAGAGCAGCTATGTTTGCCCTGCATATGTCTTTCACATAAACAATATCCCAATTAATATTATTAAGAATTGAAAGGGGTTTGTTTTTTAGGGCATTTCTGATGAAATTAGTTATTGCCCCCCAATCCCTTCTTAAGCCGTAAATGCCAACGTATCTTAAGATAATTACTCTCAAGCCGTATTTTTTGGCGTAAAGCCTGCAGCATTCCTCTCCCAGAAATTTTGTTAAGCTGTAAAAGTCATGGGGCCTTGTTAGATGTTCCTCGTCAACCGGCAAATAGTCTGCCTTTCCGTAAACGCTCATTGAAGAGCTGTAGACAAAGCTTTTAACCTTAGATATTCGGCAAGCCTCCAAAAGATTTAAAGTTCCCCTGACATTGGGCTCAAAAAACGGAAAAGGGCTGTCTATTTCCACTGGCGAGTGAAGAGCGGCAGTATGAAAGACGCATTCTGGCCGGTATTTTTTAAAAAGGGTGAGCATTTTTCTAAAATCTGTCATATCACCTACCAAAGGCTTGAAATTTTTAAAACCTCTTAAATGCTTGATTTTTTGGGCATCACCAAAAATCAGACCAAATACTTGATACCCTTTTTTTAATAATTCCTCTGCAAGGTGAGACCCAAGAAAACCATTAGCGCCAGTTACTAAAACCTTTTTCATGCTAAATCTTTAAACTTAATTAAACTGTCTTTTTCTATATTCCTTTTGGCTTTCTTTTCAATAACTTTGCTAAAGAATTTGGGCGGAATTCCTGTCCCCGGCCTTTTGATGACCAGTATTTCTTTTGTGATTTTCACTCCTTTTTTAATATCATTAGCAGCCACAATGCTTTTTCTTGCAACCTTGGCTATTTCTGCTTCGCTTTTGAATGCTTTTTTAATGCCGCTTCCCAAGGCTTTTTCAATGTTGCGGATTGCCCTCACCATTGTTTTCAGTTCACGAGGTTCAAGAGAAGCTTTATGGTCTGGTCCGGGAAGATTCCTATCTATGGTAAAGTGTTTTTCAATAACAGAAGCTCCCAGAGCCACAGCAGCAATTGAAGCCTCAATACCCTCGGTGTGGTCAGAAAAGCCTGTGAGCACTCCGAGCTTACTTTTCATTACTAGCATTGCTTTCAAGTTGACCTCGTGCATTTGGGTGGGATAGTTTGTTGTGCAGTGCAGCACAACCAGTTTTGTATTTCCGGCCTTGCGAATTGCCCTAACAGAATCTTTCACCTCGCTGAAATCTGACATGCCGGTAGAGAGAATAATGGGCAGGCCTTTTTTTGCAAGGTATTTAAGGTAAGGAATGTTGTTGGAATCGCTTGAGGTAACCTTTATCGCCAAAAGCCCGAGCCCAACTAAGAAGTCAAGATCATTAAATGAAAAAGGGGTAGAAAGAAAAATAAGCCCTTTCTTTTGGGCATACTTAATGAGCCTCTTATGCCACGATCTCGGAAGCATGAGGCGCTTTAGCATCTCATAATGGCTTTCAGATCCCTTATTCTTTTCATTCTCACGTTGGTAATCGGCTTTTTTAACACCTCTGACAACCAAGGTATCCGGATTAAATGTTTGGAATTTTACTGCGTCTACCTTAGCCTCTGCTGCAACATCAATAAGCTTTTTTGCCATTGTCAAATCTCCATTATGGTTTACTCCTGCTTCAGCAATAATAAAACAGGGGTTTTGCTGTCCGATTGCTTTTTTGCCAATTTTAATCTTCATATTCATATTTCTTATCTTACAAAAAATTACACAATCTTACAAGTTGACTGGCACCTAGTGGTAGCCAGGCAAAGCACGCTTTTGGTTTCTTTTCAAGGAAAAAAGAAGCCTTTCCAAGAAAGAAAAACTGAGTCTTCTGGCTAAAATTATAAGAGTATTGCTTATCAACTATGGGGAGAGAAAACTATCTTTTTTTTGTTTCCATACCTCCTCAAGGGCAAAAAGGGTTTTTAAGTTTAAAAGGTTTTCTTTAAAGGAAAAGGGATAATCTTGTCTGCCGTAAATGGCGTCTAAAAATGCCTTAATTTCATTTATATACATTTCTTCTTCATTCACATACCCCTTTTCAGGATTGCCTTTGGGCACGGGGATGGTTTCTGTTGATTTAGATTCTACGTTATAAAGCTTAATGGTAGAATCAAATCTTTCCCAATCTAAAACACCGTCAGACCCCAAAACTCTCAAGGTTCTATACGGCTTTCTGGAAATAACATCTATGAGAATATTTCCGCAAACGCCGTTCTTATATTTTAAATTTGCCAAAAGAATGTCGTCAGCATCCATGTCTAAATCCGAAATTTTTGTTATTATCCCCGAAACATCTGAGGGCGTCGAAGATATTAGCCAGTTAAGCCATATTAGTTCAAAGGGCAGCATTTCTCGGCAAGCGCCGGTTTCTTTTTTGGAAAAATAAACTTGTCTATAATCTTCCCAAGGATGCCAGTCGGGAAGGTACTGGCCCATATGATATTGAAAAGCAAGAATTTTACCGATTCTATTTTCATCAAGGATTTTCTTAATAATTTTAATTGGAGCATAAAAACGAAACGTGCAAGATGGAGCTTTAACGATATTCAAATGCCTGTTTTTAAAAATCTCTTTATAGCCGTCGTCGCTTGTCGGATGCTCAACAAAAAAGTGTTTTTTGTGGCTGAGCGCCGAGCGAATATATTGACCGTGGCTGTCTGGCGGAGAAGAAATAATGAGCGCGTCAAAGTCCTTAACCGAAACTTTTTTAAAATCATCAATGATTTTTATGCCGTATTTTTCCTCGGCTTCTCTGCGCCTATCCTCACGCGGGTCAAAGCCAACAATACCTTTCTCGCTATTAGCAAAAAGGTTGCGAATTCTCCGCTTGCCCATTGAACCCAAACCAATTACTAAAAATTTTAAACTCATATTTTTATCATTGACTTTGTTTTAAGGATATAGTAATATAGGGACGATCATTAATGGCTCTTTGGCAATTTTTCTTAATAGGTCTAATTATTGTTAATACGTTAAGTATAGTCTTAACGAAAGCAGCTGCTGACAAATTACCGAAAAGATCGGTCGGAGTTTTTTACCAATATGCTCTCTGCGCAATAATAGCTTCTTTCTACGCAGTCTTTGTGGGAGGACTAGATTTTTCTACGCTAATAATCCTTGTTATGATTATCGGCGCAATCAACGCTTTTGGGAATTATTTCCAATGGCAGGCTTCTCACATAAGTCTCAGCAAAACCTCTCTATTCTTTCCTGTGATGGATATTATGACAATAAACCTGGCAATTATTTTTCTGGCAGAAGGAAATATTTGGAATCTTCAACTAGTACTCGGTGTCTTAATCAGTTTCTCAGCAATTTATCTCTTCAGATTTTCGTCTATCAAGAAAGATGGCACAAAAGAAACCCTTAATAAGAACTGGTTCATTTATTTAACAGCAATGATAACTATCTTCGGGAGTGCCGCATTCCTGGTAAAAGTTTTCTCTCTGACAATTTCTTCTGGCACTTTTCTGGCAGGATGGTATATAGGCGCATTCTTTGGCAGTATTGGTCTCTTGGCCCTTACAAGAGAAAATCCTAAAAATGATTTTTCAAAAATGACTTTCTTGACAGTATTGCCGGTAAGCACTACCATTCTTGGAACTCTTCTTTTAATGTTTCTGACTTATCAATTTGGCGGGCCAGTAAGCATAGTGCTACCTTTCCGAATGTCTTTTAGCGCTTTCACCCCGGCCCTGATAGGACTTTTTATCTTCAAAGAAAGGAAGACGTTGTCTTGGAAAGAGAAATTAGCAATGGCCTTGGGCGTCATCGGAGCCGCTCTAATCATATCAAGATGAGGAATTTGTTCCTCATTTTTTATTTCATATTATTAATGCCGCCTGCCCAAACGGTATGCTTTAATTTCCATTCGCCATTTATTTTCTTCCATAAATGAGGTGGACTGAACTTATCACGCAATTCAAAAAATCTTTCTGGCTTCATTTCTATATAATCCATGACTTCATTAAAGTATCTGTCAGGGAATTCGCCGTCGAACTTTCTCACTAAGGCTACTCCTTCTTCTCTGGTGAGGTGTTTGTTTCTTATCTCTTGCGAAGCATCGTAGCTCGCGCGGCCTAAGCCAAATTTAATAAAAGTTGTATAGTAGTGCAAGTCATCAATCCTATCGTCTATGCTGTTATACTTGCTGTAAGTACCCTGGGTTCTAAAGGGGCGAGCCTGAAAACCCGTATGCTCAACTGCATAATAGTAATTTTCCTGAGGCACCCATTTGATATAATATCCCAAATAATGAACTTCAATATTTGATTTTTCTATATCCTTATAATCTGCGGGTAAAAACGGCATCAAGTCAACCAATTTCAGATTATATCTTTTCACTAATTCCCTAATAGAAACTCCTGCCAAATGTGCTTCATTAAGATTCTTCGTTGTATAATATGACTTACTTCTCAACGATAACTTATTGTCAGCAATTGGATTTCCGTATTCTGCTTCGTTTTCTCCATAAAAAATAAGAGGTGTCTTGTATTTTATTGCAATCTTTGGCGCTAAATTTTTTTGTCCCAGCATAAATGTTTGGAAAGGATGAAACAGATTCTCCATGGCCAATCTCGTTAATAGTTTCATTACTTGACCGTTTGGTTTAAAGGCAATATTGTCAAATCCGCCAACCTCAATCCAATTACGAAAATTTTTATATCCATAATCTGTGTATAGTATGGGAGGCCAGGTAATGGTTAAAGGATGCATGCCGTATTTATATTTTAATATATGAGCTGCGAACGCGCTGTCCTTACCGCCGCTGCCCGGCACAATACAATCGTAATGGCCATCATTACTTCTGTACCGATCTAATAATTTTAGGAGCTCTTCTTCTCTCTTCTCCCAATTGATTTGCCCTTTCTGTTCGGCAGCTCGACAGGCATCACACACGCCATCATCATCAATATGAAGAGTCTTATGCTTTGTATTAAGTTTACGGGCGAACTCTATGCTTGATGCAGGGCGCTGATTCGACATTACGCAACGTCTACAAAAAATTACTTTTTTAGGAAGGCCGTATTTTGGTGTTAGTTTAGTTTCAGGCATGTTTTAAAAATTTAATCTTGCTTTTTATTCAACCCGTTGATGAGTCTTTAATAATATAGCTAAATTTTCGTAAATCTGCAAGCCTGTTGGTCCGCTTCTTTCCGGATGAAACTGACAAGCAAAAATATTTCTTATTTGCAGGCTGGAGCAGTAATTTACGCCAGCATAAGAAGTTAGTGATAAGATAATTTCTTTTGAAGCAGGGATCGTATAAAAGGAATGGACAAAATATATATAATCTTCTCTTTCTTTTATTCCTTTCAATAATGAATTTTCCCATTCATCTTTGGGTTTGTAATCAGGTTTAAAAATCTTGTTCCAGCCAACCTGGGGAACCTTGCTTCCTCCCTCAAAATCCTGTAAAGGAAACCTAATTACTCGACCCTTAATAATGTCTAATCCCTTATGCAGTCCGAATTCCTCGCTTTCGCTCATTAGAAGCTGCATTCCCAAACATATCCCTAAAAATGGCTTGCCCGAATCTATGAAGTTTCTTATGGGCTCAATCAGATTTAATTTATTAAGAGTATCCATCGCCTCTCCAAAAGCACCGACTCCAGGTAAAATCAAGGCGGAGGCTTTGAGGAAATCTGATCCTTTGTTAACTATAAACGCTTCTAAACCAACTCGCTCGCAAGCTAATTTTACGCTAAACAAATTTCCCATTCCGTAGTCAACAATAGCAATTTTTTGCCGCCGAGAATAAGCCATAAATATTTTACAATTTTCGACACTTAATGTTTTGTTTTACAAGGAAGTTCTTTATCGTCATCAAATCAGCCGGCTCAATTTTTGAAAAACGCTGGCCGCTTTTTAGAAACTCAGTGTTACCCTCTAAAGAAAAATCATTGCCAATACGACTCTTGTCAAAGAAGCCGTAATGAAGCATTGAAGCCAAACTAACCGCATTTGCCTTACCTTCTGTAATTACCTCTTTTAGGTGCTCCAATTTACCAGCTCCCCCATTGGCAATAACAGGAATTGGCACAGATTCTGCAACTTTCTTTGTTAAATCGATATCGTAACCTAATCCCGTTCCCTCTTGATCGACAGAAGTAAGCAGAATTTCTCCTGCCCCTAATTCTGCTGCTTTTTTTGCCCATTCAAAAACATCTAAACCCGTGTGTCCCCGGCCATTCTCCACAAAAGCCAGATACCGACCATCATCTTGCTTAATTGCTTCTATAGATATGACAATAGTAGAAGAGCCAAACTTTCTAGCTGCCTCCTTGATAATATTCGGATTTTTAACTGCGGCGGTATTAAGAGACACTTTGTCAGCTCCCGACCGTAAAACAGTTTTAATATCAGCTAAATTTCTTAATCCGCCGCCAACGGTTAATGGAATAAATATCTCCTTAGCGGTTCTTTTAATAATCTCTAACAGACTGTTCCGACCATATAAAGTGGCGACGATATCCATATAAATCAATTCGTCAACGCCTGTTTCGTAATAATAACGGGCGAACTGTTCTGGTTTCCCTAAAACGCGTAAACCCTCCAAATGAATGCCCTTTACCAAATTAGGACCTTTTATATCAAGCCGGGCAATAACCCTAATGTTTTGTTCTGGCATATTATAATATTTTTTGATATGTTTTTGATTTAAACGCTGATCCAAAGGCAAAAAGGGTTTTTAAATTCAGATTATTAAAAACCTTAAGATCGTATCTGCTTTATTCGCCTCTTAATAGCCTCTCGATCTCTATAAATTGTTTCCGCCAAAACCCAGTCTTCTGGTACATCTAAATCAATTGAGCGCCATTTTGGGCAAACAACGGCTTTGGTGTTTTTAGTGATAAAGGTTCCTTCTTTCAAAAAAGGAATAATCTTCATTAGATAGACAAAACAGCCGTTTAAAATATACCCTTGAGGCCAATCCTGAGTATTGGTAGATTTAGTTTTTTCTTTATTGGCCAAAATAATATTATTGTTCTTATTAAGATGATAAAGTCTGGGGTGGGTCGGACAAACCGTTAAAACCGTGGTGGCGTCGGTTTCGTGGATCATTTTCCAGCACTTTATTATGTCCTTTTTCTCTCTGAGTGGAGAAGTAATCTGTAAAAGCATAACATAATCTGGCACGTAATTTTCTTCTCTTCTTAACCTTTTCAGTAAATAAAAAATGCTATCTGCCATAAGAGAATTGTCCTTGGCCAATCTAGCTGGCCGCAAAAATGGAACCTCTGCCCCGTATTTTTTAGCGATCTTAGCAATCTTTGGAAAATCAGTGTCTACGACTACCCTATCAACAAAATCTAAGCTAAGAGCCTGCTTAATTGTATGAACAATCAACGGACGCCCTAAAAACTTTCTAATGTTTTTATTAGGTATCCTTTTTGACCCCGCACGAGCGGGAATCACTACCAAAACTTTTTCTTTAGTTGTCATACGTAAGATGCTAGTTAAATTTGAAATGCTCTTCTTTTTCTTTTATTGACTCTTTGTAGGCCGATAGTCCTACTGTTTTTTCTCCGGGCCGGGGTAGAATATATCCTACGACTTTTTCTAAAAAACCCATGCGTACTCCAGCTTTATATATTCTAATTTCCAAATCAGTATCATTTACGCGGTTATGAGCTTTCCTCCAGCAATTAATGTTATACCTGAAAAACCTAAGGTAGGATCGATAGAGCCAAGTCTGAACGCCGCCTATTTTGGGGCCCAAGCCCTCCTCTTTAGCTTTGGGATTGAAATAAGGGCCGTCGCCAGGCTCGCCGTCTACTATTCTTCTTTTGCCCTGTCTTTCTTCTTCGTAGAGAGCCGAAACGAATTCATGATTCCCGCTTTGGGCAAAATCAAGAAGCAAAGACAGGTGATCTGGAGTCCAAATATCATCGTCGTCAATTCTGGCAATCCACTTACCACGCACCATGGAAAGCGCCTGGTTAGCTGCTACCACAGGTCCCGCCAACCAATGGTTTTTTACTGTCGGAGGATAGCGGTAGCCTCTCTTTGGAATATTATAAAAACGGATGCGGGGATCGTTAATTTTCGATATCAATTCTACTGTGTTATCGGTGCAGTGGTCTCCAATTATAATAAGTTCAAAATTTTTGTAAGATTGCGCTAAGACCGACTTTACCGCTCTTTCCATTAGCAGCTCTCCGCGGTTATAAGTCGGCACGCATATTGAAATCAGGGGGTTTTCAGCAAGCTCTAAATACTGATTTTCAAAACGCAGCCGCGCTATTTTAAGCTTCAAAGGTTCTGTAACAGCAAAATACAATTCGTTAAAAGCAGATATGGATTTATCTGCTAGGGAACGTTCTCTGGTTTTTTCCCCTAGACTACTTTGCATATTCTTCTTAAGTTTTTGGGTCCCCACCCTATAACCCTTTCATAAAAAAGAAAGCCGGACAAGTGATCACACTCTTGAATTTTCTTAATAAGAAGGTCAAAATTTTCTATATGACACACCTGGTGGCAGCTCTTTTTGAGAGCTCGAGTCGCCAAACTGCCTCTAAAATTTTCTGCTTTCCATCCTTCGTAGTCAAATTCTTCAACTACCTCTACCTTCTCTGTTAAATCAACTGTTTTTATCTTTCCATCCGCCTTTTTCTGTGTTACCCATCGCGTTTTGTCACGTTTTATCACCTCGTTTAAATCTTCTTGTTCTCCAGGTGAGAGATGGTCTTTAGCCACTTTCTTTACTATATCTATAATGTCTTCTAAAACAGCCGTATTTTCAAACACACAATAACCAACAAAACCCAAATCTAGTTTAAAATATCGACTGCTCCCTGACAGCAAATCGCCCCATTGCTTGTCATTATGAGCCACTTTCCTTTCCAGCTCTTCTTCTGTTTCAAAAAGTTCGCCTTTAGAATAACTATTATATTTATCAAACAACTCAACCAGGCTCGGGTATTGATGATAATTCTTTTGTATCTGCTTAATGATTTCTGTAATTTTAATGTTTCTGGATAATAGATAAGAAATCGTATCCAAAAGAGTGCCGTAATTAACCAAAAGGGTAATGAGTAATCCGAGGCTTCTTATTGTCAGATAATCGGCAAAATCAAAGGTATTGTTTCCACAGGCCACTTCTTCTGTTTCAACCAGGCGAGAAGGTTCAGCTCCCTCAATCAAATTGTATTCGCCAAAACGATTGTTTACTATTCTAAACTTAGTCTTATACTTATATTTTTCCCTTTCCTCCTCAGCTATAGTCGTACCTCGCAGCAATCTAAGCTGATATATTTGCATAGACACTCCTAAACGAACCGATTCATCAACCGTCTTCATAAAGGATTGTAATGTTTCACCAGGCAGACCAAAAATTATATCCACCAGAATCGGCCAATTACTGCCCTTGGAAATCTTTATTAGTTCCTCAATCGTTTCTAAAGGGATGTTTTTTCTTTTGCAATTATTAAGGACATCTTCATTGAATGTTTGCAAAGCGAAATATAGATAACCTGTCATTTTGGCAAGATTGACCATTAACTCTATGGAAGTCTTTGTCTTCTGTTTGGTGGTAGCATAACCTACGAGTTGGGGAAATCCGTGTTTCTCATAAAGTTTGAGCATGAAAAAACTAGTCCTCAAATCGCGATCACCCATTATGCCAAAGTTCGTGTCTGTTAAGTCCAATTCCTTGGATTTGCAGCGCTTTAAAATATAAAGCAATTCCTCGCGTATTGTCTCCTCGTTTTTGACGGAAAGCGGTAAAAAAGAACCGATTCCTCCGCCGCAAAAAGTACATTGATGGGGGCAGCCGCGCACTGTTTCAAACGTAGGTGTAAAATCTGCTGCCAAAAAATGGTCAAAATATCCCGCCAGATATGGTGACGGAAATTTATTAATATCAATGCCGCCCTTGACGATCTGACCTCTCACTACCTGCCCTTGTCTATTTAAGCGCAGGGCGCAGCCGTCAATTTCTTTTGAAAACAAAGAATTGGCGCCTTCTGAAAGAAATCTCTCGACAATATTAGCAAATGATTTTTCGCCCTGGTCTAAAACTATAATATCCAAGCTTGGATTAGTTTTTAAAATTTCTTTAAAATATTCTGTGTTTCTGGCAACATTCGGGCCGCCTATCACCGTTATTATTGAAGGGCTAATTATTTTACTAGCCTCAATTATTTTTAAGGTCAGGTTCTTGTTCCACATATAAAAAGAACATCCCAAAATATGAGGGGGGCGTTGCTTAATAGCTGTCATTAATTCTTCCGGATTTTTAAACAAAGAAAATTCTACCTCATCTGTATGAAGGCTCTTGCAATAGCTGGCGATAGAACCTATCCCCATAGGTATTGAAATGCGGTTGCCCGGACGAAAATGATCCGGGTCAATTAAATAAATACGAATTTTTTCCTTTATTGTATTGTTCATTATAAATTTCTCTGGGTAATTTTCTTTTTTACGCCTAGCGCACTCTGCTTGAACGGACGGTGACTCCAGGGCGTCCAACCTTCTTTTATTATCTTTTCAATGTCTTTTTCAGTAAGCTTAAAATCAACCAGTTTATAATTTCCTTTTAAAAATTTAGGAGATCCTGCCTTCTTTAACTTTTCAGCAACGCTTTTTGAAACAAAGTCATAAGTATAATGAGCGCTTTCACGTTTCATTGGTATGGCAGCGCTGCAATTTATACAATAACGCTTCATCTGATCCATGAACTCATTTGGGTTTTTATTCCACCATCCCTTTTTAATAGGATAACCGCCAGGACCATTAAAAAGGTGGTCTTGAGCTGCAGCCACTTCGCAGAAAAATCCGCCTTTTGGAGTAATGGAAGCTGCCCACCGCCACTGCACCCAGCAGTTACCAATCAGCCTCCACATTAATTCTTTATCCTCTATAACGTCGTTAGCTGCAATTAAAAGAGGCTGGTGTTCTCCGGTGTTCTTGTCTGTATGATCGTTAGAGATAATATTATTTGAGTCAAAAGTATCTTTAATAATGCTTTCATATTTTTTCCAATTAAATCCGTTGGTCCATAAACTTCGCTGTTTTTTATTAGGAACCATTTTTTGAAGGAGTAGGCATATCTCTTTGAACTGTGGATGTATGGTTGGCTCTCCACCCATAATTCCGATTGTATTCGGAAAACCATCCAAAGAATCAATGGCTTTGGCTATAGTGTCCAAGTCCATAAAAAAGGGTTTTTTATGGTGCCCCACAAATCTTGTACAGCTGGAACACTGCAAATTGCAGGCATTGGTTATTTCAATATGAATAACTGACATTCGATATATTGGAATCATAATTTATTTAGATAAGTTTCTGCTAATAAAAAATCGCTTTCCTGGTCTATATCAATACTTCTTTCTGAAGGCATAATATAAGGTAATACCTTCTGGCGATAAACGCTCTTATTTTTAAATAAGAATTTTGGGGTGAAGATATGGATTGCTCCGTTGGGGAAATAAACTTTTGGCAAATCTTGTTTTCTTTTGCTAAAGTATTCCCAGCCAAAAACAGGTTTTAAAGATTTTTTCTCTATTTTTAAAGCTAGATAGGGATTAAAAACCTCTTCACAGACACTAGCCACTGTAACGGAGTCTGATTTGTTTTTAAAGAAAAACTCAATCGCCTCGTCAATGTCTTTAACTTGGCGCAGGGGAGAAGTCGGCTGCAGCTCAACAGCAATTTCAGGGAAATATTTTTTCCTTATTAAAACCCTTACAACATGAAGGAGCGCATCTATCGTTTTGCTTGTATCTCCAGCCAAATGCTCCGGTCTTTTAATTACCTCTGCTCCATATTTTTCTGAAACATTGGCAATCTCCTTGTCTTGGGTAGAAACAATTATCCTGTCTAAATATTTACTTTTCTTCGCCTCTTCAATAGTATAAGCAATCAAAGGTTTGCCGGCCAGAAGCTTAATGTTTTTTTTTGGAACTGTTTTTGAACCGCCTCGGGCCGGAATTATGGCGATTATTTTTTTATTATTAGGCTTCATATAATTTCTTTCCATCTAAGTTCCTCTAAAATTGCTTTTAAGAAATTTCGTTTGTTCTCTTCCGGTGTTATTTTTGAGACGCCCTTCCCTACAAATGACTGATACCCTTGAAAACTTGCCCTGTCAAGAGCGGCTAAAAAATTTATAACTTCTTGCTGCTCTGGCTTAAAACCCTGGGCAATCTTTTCCATGGCTAGGGCACATGAGGGTAAATCTGAAACCTTAAAAACTCCTGGGGCATTCTGATAGAAGGGCCAACCAAAAGTCAAAACTGGCTTCCCTCTTAATAAAGCTTCCCAACCAGCGGTCCCGGTAAGGGTCGCCACTGCTTTCGCCTGTTTTATTACTTCCCAGCTTTTGAGTGCAACCGGTATTATTTTAACATTCTTTAGCTCAGCTATTCGTATATAATACCCTTTAAATCTGTATCCATCAAAACCGAGGCCGAAATTAAGCCAGAAATGAGGGTGTTCTTTTACATAGATAACCCAGTTTTGCGGGAGAGCGGCAGAAAGAATTTCTAATGCCAATAATTGGTTATTGAATACTCCTCCCAACGGACAGGAGCTGGCCTCTGGCTGAAGATGAAGCGGAAAATATACATAATTAACCGATGGGTCAAAGTCGATCTGAAGTTTTTCATAGTCTTTACGAAGATTATCTCTGCTTTTTCTAACTAACTCTGAAAAATAGCTGATTAATTGGCCTCTTTTAATCACCCTATGCAAAACTTTTATCTTACGTTTGATTCTCCCCTCCAACAACATTCTTTTCATTTTTTCATTCAGACCAGAAAAGTCCTGATTATTATTAAAAGAAAGATAGTGCTTCTTCAGATCAGGGCTTAAATCATCAAATAGAATATTTTTTCTTTCGTTTAGTTCCTTTTCTAAACGGGGAGCCTCTTCCTTATAAGAATGATAAAGTAAAATCAGATCATTAACTATCCATGTCTGGCCGAAAAATATTGTCTTTATTTTAAATAACCTTGCTAAAATATAAATCACGTAGGCGTAAGTGCTATGTGGATAAGTGTCGAAAATGATTACTTCGGGTTTATAGAGATTAATTACGCCTCGCCAATACTTTAATAAATCGTAATAAAATTGTTTTTTCTGATGGATTGACCAGCGACAATAACTTCTTTCCATTAACGACAAAACGACGCCCTCGTCTTCAAGTAATTGATGGATTATGTCTTCTCCTACCGGTTCAAAGCTATCTGTTTGAACTTTTGCTGGTGGCTTTGCAGCATCAGCTTCTTCCGTCAATTCGTGAAAAACAGTCTTTGGGAAAAGACCCTTGTTGGCCTTGATATAATTACTAAAATCACTTATCCGGACCCAATATAAAATTTCATGGCCGGCTTTTTGAAGTTCCTCGGCCACTCCTACTAATTCAGGATATTCCAAAGCCCAATCAATTAAAAAAATTCGCATAGTTTAATTTAGACCGTAAATCCCGGCCTGATACATTTTATAAAAATAAGACGTTTTATCAGAAAGGATCGTAGCCGGCTTCCCTTCCTCCACTATCCTGCCCTGATTTAACACCAAAATCCTACCGACATCAACCACGGTTGAAGGCCGATGAGCAATAATTATAATAGTCATTTTCCCGTGCAGCTGCTTGATGGTTTGTTTAATAGCCTGTTCTGATTCTGCATCCAGGGCGTTGGTAGCTTCATCAAGGATAAGTATCTTTGGACTTTGGGCTAATATTTTTGCCAGAACAATTCTTTGACGCTGGCCTCCAGAAAGCAAAACTCCCCTGTCGCCAACCACCGTCTCAAATCCTTGGGGCTGAGATTCAATAAAGTCAATACTCTGGGCAAGTGTCGCCGCCTCGCGCATCTTAACGTCTGTTATGGCTGGATTATAAAACTTAATATTATTGGCGATACTGTCATTAAGCAGGAAGGGGTCTTGAGGCACATATCCAATTTGCTTTCTCCACTCTCGCATACTAATTAAAGAAACATCTATTCCGTCAACTAGAATTTCTCCTGTTTTCGGCTGGTAGAGTCTAAGCAAAAGGTCAACTATGGTTGTTTTACCGGCCCCCGAAGGCCCAATTAACCCAATAGTCTCTCCTTTAGATATCTGAAAACCAAGACCATTTAATACTTCCCTTCCTCCTTCATAGTTGAAAAAGACGTTCTTGAATTCGATTGCCCGATTAAACTTAAACTGCCCTTGGCCTTTATCTGCTTCCTGCTGTTTTCTGACATCTGATTCAAAATCCTGCAGGCTGTTCAGATATGGCACCGTCGTATTGAGCTTATTAACTTCATGCTGGATTCCTTCTGAATAGTTGAAAATTCGATAAATAGCGTAAACAATCACGATAAAAGAAGGATACTCAAATCCCTGAATCTTATAAAAGAAGACAAAAAGCAAAAGAATGAATAAAATGCTTAAGGGCTTGCTCAGAGCGCCAATAAAGGCGTTGATAATCGTCAGGCGCAAATCTAGTTTTTTGTATTTAGTAAAAAGTTGATCGGCTTTGGTTAAAAAGGCGTTTTCAGCAGCTCCCGCCTTGATTGATTTAATTCCGATCATCGTCTGGTTAATATGGTGGGCTATATCTCTGTACCATACCTCTGTTTCTTTAGAAGCTGCTCTCGTTCTATAAAAGAGTGGTTTTAAAATCAAAAAAGACACCACTACCAATCCGAGACTCCCCAATGTCGCAATTACTGACACATTCATAGCCAATACAGTATACACCAGCAAGGCAAAGCTAAGCATCAAAAGCGAGCTCATTTGCTTAAATATATGAGGACCGGTATCAACTATTGTTGTTAAGCTTTGCTCCAGATGCCCCATTTTTTGCTTGGCCAAGTATTCCCAACGAGATCCTAATGTTAAAGCAAATAGGCGCTTGCGCATATTAAGTTGGAAGTCATTTACGATAAGAGCAGTAACATAATTTGACAAGAAAATGAAAACTGTCCTTAAAAGAAACATCAAAAAAATGCCAATTAATATGAACTTTATCGTAAAAGGAAGGTGTAAAAAGAGAAATGCTTTTTGGATAGCTTGAGAAAGCACATCTGTGCCAGCAGCTGAACTTCCACCGGCTAAAGAAAGCAAGGGAATCATACTGCCAATCCCAATGCCTTCTGTAATACTGCCCATGAATCCCAAGCCCGACATAAGTAAAATCTGCCGCTTGTAACCACCAAACGTATCCCAAAAGGTTTTGAAAATGTAGCGAATTCTCTCTGTTTTTACCATTTTTTAATTTTGTCTGTTACCTTACGCTTTAACCCAATATAAGAATTTATTGCCGTTTTCTCTGCTTTAGGAGAAACAAGCCGTAAAATCTCCCGGCCTAAAATCCGGTACTGTCTTCCTACCTTGTTAGCCTTTATTAATCCTCCTTTAAGCAAACGTTTTATTGTACTATTGCTTACCTTTAATAACTTTTCTGTTTCGGAGGTAGTATATACTACATTTGGTTTTATTTCCTCATCCATTATTTTATAGTATCAAAAGGTATCAAAACATGTCAATAGGGTTCAAATAAAAGAAGCCTAACTTTAAAGAACTAGGCCCTTGGGAAACTTGTATATTATTTGATTATATTATTCTCTTGGATATGGTCAAAAATTGCTTTGGCCATTAATTGGTGCCCTGCCAAATTGTAGTGGCCACCGTCTTCTGAAGGATAATGTAAAGATTCTTTGACATTTTGAACGGCAGAGAACAAATCTATATAATTTATTTTCTCTTCTTGAAAGTAGTCTAAAATGGTATTCCGCACGAGATCCAAATCTATATTTTGTAATTCAGGATATTCTCTAAGTAAAGAGGCTTCAGCGTCAGGGTCTGGCGGACCATCTGGAACAACAACTAAAAAATCGGAGTGATTATCTTTTGATAGCTCTGCTATTTCTTTAATAAGGGCTTTGGTAATTCGCCACGATTTTAAAATATCCTCATCTTCTTGGAAAACTTCACTGTAACTTCGCCGAGAAAAAGGG
>CEPX01120504.1_pt1 | contig 28417 bp, 34 predicted proteins | sample 361361 | NCBI WGS metagenome assembly CEPX01 (sample SAMEA2619974, study PRJEB7988) | marine metagenome | biome: marine biome (ENVO:00000447); feature: mesopelagic zone (ENVO:00000213) & marine oxygen minimum zone (ENVO:01000065); material: "saline water (ENVO:00002010), including plankton...
AAAAGTAACCCTTAGATAATTTTAAATATAGTATTTCACAAATAATTGTGGTGACTACTCATTTTCGTCGTCAGTCTCATCCTCATCAAGGCGTGGATATGCTTTTTGAGGGAGAGAATCTGCAAACATGATGTCTGGGTTTGCCATCTGAAAATAATGAGGGTAACTTATATTTAAACCTATGTACACACTGAGAACAAAAAATGGAAAAAAGAAAAACCGGCAAGGAAATTGATTTTAAGTATAATCTTAGATTGTACTGGACTTTTTTAAAGAAGTATAAATTGCTTTTTTTTGGGATTTTATTTGTAATTTTAGTTTTAGAGTCTGCGCGATTAATTAGTTCGTTTTTGTTCAAGATTATAATTGATAAGGGGACTGAGTTTTCGGCTGGGACAATTACTTCGGCGGCACTTGTGAGTATCTTGTTGATAGTTGCAGGAGTTTATATTGGGAAATCTATTATTCAGTCGACACTTGTTTTTATTAGAATCCATGGAATAAATTCTTTAGATTCTAAATTAATTGCAGATATTAAAAGAAAATTTTTCAATCATCTAATTCATCTTGATCATAATTTCCATACTACTAATAAGACTGGGAGTTTGATTTCGCGACTTGTGAGGAGCGGGGGTTCTGTTGAAAGAATGACTGATGTTCTTCTTTTTAATTTTGCCCCTTTGTTGTTGCAATTAGTTGTTGTGTCCTTGTCTTTGGTTTATTTTAGTTTTATGTCTATGATAATTGTTGTAAGTGTGATGATTGTTTTTATTGCTTATAGTTTTATGATGCAAAAGATGCAGGAAAGTGCGAATATTGAGGCGATTCATCGAGAAGATATCGAAAAGGGAAATATTTCTGATATTTTTACAAATATTGATTCGATAAAATATTTTGGAAAGGAGAATACTATAAAATCTCGGTTCAAGAAATTGAGTGAGAAAACAAAGATTGCGATGAGGCGACATTGGAATTATTTCCGATGGATGGATGCTATTCAAGGACTTATTCTTTCGACAGGAACTTTCCTTTTGGTTTATGTTGCATTGAAACAATTTTTAGCAGGTGAGATTACAATTGGGACTGTTTCATTTATTTACATGGTTTATGGTATGATGGTTGGGCATTTGTTTGGATTTGTTCATGGAATTAAAAACTTCTATAGGGCGATGGCTGATTTTGAAGTCTTGTTCCAGTATAATAAAATAGAGAATAGTATTGAAGATAAGCCGAATGCTAAGGAACTTAGGATAAGTAAGGGGGAGATTGAGTTTGAGGATGTTGTTTTTAAGTATGGAAAGAGGAAACTTTTTGATGATTTTAATTTGAAGATTAAAGAAAATGAGAAGGTAGCTTTGGTTGGGCATTCAGGATGTGGGAAGACTTCGTTGATTAAATTACTTTACAGATTTTATGATGTTAATTTTGGGAAGATTATGATTGACAAAAAAGATATTCGAGATTTTAAGCAAGAATCTTTGAGGGGTGGGATGTCTATTGTTCCTCAGGAATGTGTTTTGTTTGATGATACTATTTATAATAATATTGCGTTTTCAAATCCTGGGGCAACAAAAGAAGAAGTTAAAAATGCTATGAAGTTTGCTCAACTTGATAAGATAATTGCTGATTTTCCAAATAAAGATAGGACAATAGTTGGGGAGCGGGGAGTTAAGCTTTCTGGTGGCGAGAAGCAAAGGGTTTCAATTGCGCGGGCTATTCTTGCTAATAAGCAGATTCTTGTTTTAGATGAGGCAACTTCTGCTTTGGATAGTGAGACAGAGGCTGAGATTCAGCGAGATTTGGAGAAACTTATGCAAGGAAGGACGAGTATTATTATTGCGCATCGGCTTTCAACTATTATGAAGGCGGATAAGATTGTTGTTATGAGTAAAGGCAAGATTGTCCAGATGGGAACTCATAGGCAGTTGATTAATCAGCAGGGGCAGTATAAGAAGTTGTGGAATTTGCAGAAAGGAGGATACATCAAGTGATGTATCTCCATAACGATAGTCATTGCCTTGCAAGACAATCGGAAGGTGGATATATTAAATAGGATTATGATGGGAATAATACAAAAAGCTGAAAAGTTTGCAAGAAGGTATCACAAAGGACAAAGGCAAGTAACAGGAAAACCCTATATTAACCATCCAATAAAAGTAGCAGAATTATTAAAAAAATATAATCAGGATGATGAAGTAATTACGGCTGGATTATTACATGATGTTGTTGAAGATTGTGATGTCTCGCTAAAAGAAATTGAAAATAATTTTGGGAAAAGGGTAGCTTTTCTTGTAGATGCTATGAGTTTTGTATTAAAAATAAAAAATGGAAAAAGAAAAAAGGATATGGATGTTACATATAAAAAATATGCTAGAGCAATTAAGAAAGAACCTTCATTAGTTTATGTGAAAACAGCAGATATGGTCAGCAATATACCAAATATCCATGAACTAAGTCATAGAGATTTTATTATTAATAAATCTTATGTAAGATTAAAGATGTTTTGGCTACCTTTAATCTCAGCAGTAGGATTCAAAAAAGAAGCTCAAAGAATTAAGAAACATTTTAGCAAATATACTAAAAAGCGGGTTAAGTCTGTTTTACCTGAATATCTTTCAAAAGAAGATTTAAAGAAAATTAAGGAAAAATTAGAAAGATGAAAACCAGAGTATTGTGCATTTGCGCGAAGGGAATGAATAGGAGTAAATATCTTGCTTCTTATCTTCGGAAGAAAGGATATTCAACGAGGCATGGAGGAGTAGAACCTTATGAAAAACCAGAATATAAATGGAATCTTCTTTCTCAAAAAAAGATTGATTGGGCAGATGTTATTATTGTTGTTAGAAAAAGATTAAATGCTTTGTTAAAGAAAAAGTTTAAAGCTCGTGGGAAAAAGATTATTGTCCTTAATGTTACTGATTCAAAAAGGTTGATTCCAGAGAAATTTAAAGAATTACGGGATTTGGATTATAAAGAGTTCCAAAAAAAGTGGACATATCCCCAACTTAGGAAAGCGATTAAACCTTACTTGCCGTTACATTTAAATAAAACACACACTTAAAACTAACATGGGATTATTTGGGAAAAAGAAGCGGATGATTGATATTCGTGAGTTGCAGAAAAGAGGGAGAATGAGACTTCCTGTTCCGCAAGGAGAAAGTTCTGGAGATGTTGTGACAAATGATGATGGTTTTGTGGAAATGAATGGTTCTGGGAGTGTTAGTGTTCCAGAAACTACTACAACTGCCTCAAGTTCAACAGGTTCTTCATCTGGAAGTTCTGGAGGGGATTTTTTTAATTTTATGGATAATCCTGCTTCATCTAGTTCATCTATGAGTTCATCTTCCTTACCTAGTCAAACAACACCTTCTGAAGATTTGAGGAAGATTTCACAGCAATTATCTGATTTAGATAATAAAATATACAAAATGGAGCAGAGAATTGAATTATTAGAAAGGAAGGCAGGTATTGGTGAGCTCTAGCTTTTTGACAATTTGAGCTATATGATAAACAAATAGATAGAGCGAATAGGAGCTTTAGATTTTATAATAATAGACAAATTTAAAATGTCTTTATTCTTAAGGAAGTTATGACAATTAATGGAGATGTGATTAGAGCTTATGCTTTGGAAAATGCTTTGAAGTATAGGGGAAAGGCAAATCAAGGAGCTGTTATGGCTGGATTATTTGCTGAGGGTTTGAAAAAATCAGAAGTAGGTAGTATTATTTCCCAAGTTAAGGAAATTCTTGATGAAGTTAACTCACTTTCACAGGAAAAGCAGGAGAAAGAATTTGAAAAGTTAAAGGAGAAAGTTCATAAAAGGGAGATTCGGGAGGGGTTGCCTGCTTTAGAAGATGCAGAAGATGGTAAGGTTGTGATGAGGTTTGCTCCGTTTCCTTCTGGGCCATTACATATTGGGAATTCACGGCAATTAATTTTAAATGATGAATATGTTAAAATGTATGGTGGGAAATTAATCCTTGTTATGGATGATACAATTGGTTCAGAAAATAAACCAATAGAACCAGATGCCTATAAATTAATTAAAGAAGGTGTAGACTGGCTTGATGTTAAATATGATAAAAAGATTATTTACAAATCTGATAGATTGAAAAAATATTATGCTTATGCTGAAGAATTAATTAAAAAAGGATATATGTATGTTTGTACTTGTTCGCAAGATGAAATGCATCATCTTAAGAAAAAAGGAGTAGCTTGTGGTTGTAGAGAACTTCCACCTGAAGACCATTTTAAAAAATGGAAAAAAATGTTTTCTCCTGAAGTTAAAGAAGGAAGTATGACTGTTAGATTAAAAACAAATATGCAAGATTCTGATCCTGCTTTTCGTGATAGGGTTATGTTTAGGATTTCTGATAGAAAACATCCTCGGTTAAAAGGAAAAAAGAATCAGAAAGTCTTTCCATTATTGGATTTTTCATGGGCTATTGATGATCATCTTCTTGGCGTGACCCATATTCTTCGTGGAATTGATTTAATGATGGAAACAAGAGTTGAGAAATTTATTTGGGATATTTTTCAATGGAAATATCCAATTGTAATTCATACTGGATTTTTTTCAATTCAAGGAATAAAACTTTCAAAATCAAAAGGGGCTCAGGAAGTTAAATCTGGAGAATATATTGGTTGGAATGATCCTCGGACTTGGAGTTTGCAAAGTTTGAGAGATAGGGGACTGAGAAAGGAAGTTATTAGAGGTTTTATTTTAAATATGGGTTTGACAAGGGTAAACTCCACAATTGCAATTGATGTGCTTTATGCTTTAAATAAAAAGTTTCTTGAAGAAAATAAGACAAAGAGATATTTTTTTGTTCCTGAACCAGTGAAGATTCATATTGGTGGGACTCCAGAATTAAATGCACATTTGCCATTACATCCTTCTCAGAAATTAGGTTTTAGACATTATAAAACAGGACAGGATTTTTTTGTTCCGAAACAAGATTTTAGTTTAATGCACAATGGAAGTTATAGATTAATGCACTTGCTTAATTTTAAAGCTGAAGAGATTGGAACTGTTAGGCCAAGGGATTTTAGTTTTATATCGGGGGATCCTGATGATCTTTTAAATGTTAAATTTATTCAGTGGTTACCTGCTATGGATAATTCTAAGAATATAAAAGTTGAAGTTAGAATGCCTAATAATTTAATTATAAAAGGTTTAGGAGAGTCAGAATTAGGCAAATTAAAAGCAGGCGATGTTGTGCAGTTTGAGAGATTTGGGTTTGTTAATATTTACAAGGTAGGGAAAGATAAGATTGAAGCTTGGTTTGCTCATCAGTAAAAAAGAATACTAGGGTATTGGATAAAAAGGAGGTAAAGATGGTAACAAGAAAAATAAAAATTAAAGATGGGGAATTTCTACAAAATGGATTTTATACAGATAGACAGGGGAATATTTATTATTTTACACAACTTGAAGATGGTTCATGGGTTGGAGAAACTTATTTAGGTGCAAAAAAATTTACTGAGACACATTTTTATGCACACCCCACAAATGTAGAATCTGCTATGGAAGATGTAAGAAATCAGATTTCTTGGCTTGAATTAAAAACACAAGAACTTGCACTTAGGAATAAGATTGATGCTGAAAATCCAGATAAACGACAATCTGAAAATAATTAGATTTTTTAAAAGGAGAAGAAGTTCACCATAACAAAAAATTCAATTTTTTGAAAGGAGGAAAAAAGAAAGAAAATGAAGTGGATTCAGAAAATTCATCTAAAAAAAGGGGCGTTGCATAGGGGATTAGGTATTGATAAAGAGAAGAAGATTCCTATTGCATTGCTTAATAAGATTATTTCTGCTAAGGCAGGTGATACAATAAAAAATCCCACAAAAGTTGGGAAAAAGAACATTAAAGTTACAAGAAGATTAGAAAGACAAGCGATTTTGGCGAGGAATTTAAAGAGGATTTAACCGTGCATTCAACACACGCACATCTGGGGAAAGAAGAAGAACATGGTCGCCTTTGAATCGCACTGCACGTGCGATTTTTTGTATTAATTCTCTGTTTGCTTTATCAAGATAAAATTCCATGAATTTTTCTGGTTGTTCTTGTTTAAGTATTTTCCAGAATAAACCTTGAATATTTGGATAAGGATATTTTGTCAAGATAACTGATTTACATTTATCTCCTGGAAAATCTACACCACGAGAACATTTTGTTGTAAAAAGAATATCTGTTTCTTGTTTTTTGAATTTGTCAATTCGCTTGTTTGTTTTATCTTGATTTTGAAGTTCTTTTAATTCTTCACGAGTTATTAAATTATTAATTTTAAATTCCTTTATTTCGTTTTTTGATGGCAAGTCTTTAAATGAATTAACATGAATTAAAGCTGGAGTTTCAGAGTTTGCAACACATGCTGAAAGTGCCTTAAGGTAATCTTCTCGTGTTACTGAATTATTATTGAAATTAGCATATTTGCAATTTTTTTCTAATCCTGTTCTGTATTTTACAATTGTGCCAGGCATTTGAGTTTCTGCTTCTACAACTTTAAAATCTTTTAAACCAAATATATCTCTTAAAACTTTTTCTGAATGTAATGTTCCAGACATTAAAACTAAAACATCATTTGTATCTATGATTTCTTTGAATTTTTGAGCTAAGTTTATTGAAACAAGGCTAACATAAATTGTTTTTTCACTACTGAAATTTTGATTAAATAATGATTGTTGTTGTTCATCTTGAGAAACAACATCAAAAGAAACATATGTTTCCTTAAGTAAATGTTCAAATGATTTTGCAATTTCTAGTATATTATTATAATAGTTATTTTCCTCATTTTCTGCAAGATAAGGTTCATTAATTATCTTGCTAATTAATTCAATCATTTTAGTTTCCCCTATTTTTTGAACTTTATCTTGAGATTCTTTTTGATTTTCCTGAGTTGTTAAGATTATTTCATTTACTAAGAAGATTATTTCTTTAATTGCTTGTTTTTGCTCTCTATTTTCTGGGAATAAATTTGAAAGAGCCATAACTAACTTGTTTAAGTTTATTTTTCGTTCATTTGCAAAACTATCTAAAAATTCATCACACTCGTCTATAATTTCTAAATCTGTTTTTGGTTTTCTTCCAATTGCTGTTTCAATTAGATATTTGCTTGAATTAAATATTAAAACATCTGAATTTGCATAAGATTCATATTGGTCAAAATATTGACATCCTTTTTTTCTCTGAAACAGAGCGAATTCTTTTCCACAAACTGCCCTATATTTTATTTTTTTAGCATCTTGAAGTGGTTTGGAATTTACTTCAGAAGGAAGTAAAGGAGACCAATAAGGGCAAGCAGGTGCAATACTCATTCTTCTGACATCAGAAGTATTTGAAAAATTTGTTTTTTCAACATGTGGATTTTTTTCAACATAGTTTTTTATTTTTTCTGTATTTTTATCTCTTAATTCAATTGTGCAAGGTAAGTCATCTGCATCTGCATGTCCACCCATAAATGGGCAAGAAAAATTATTTCTTCCCTTGATTATTGAAATATCTAATTTGTTTTTATCTTTTTTTAAAATAAATTTCTTTTTTGCATAATCATATTCATATTGTTCTTGAAGAGTTTTTATTGGTACAACAATAGATGTTTTTTTAAAATGTCTTGCAAGATTTAAAGCTATAGCAGATTTTCCAGTTCCACAAACTCCACGAATAAAGATTATTTTATTCCCTTTTTCAATTTCATCTAAAACTTCTTTAACTACATCTGCTTGTGATTTTTGATTTGAAAAAACTAATGGTTCAAGTTCTTCACCTGTTTCAGATGTATAATCAAAAATCCCTCCTTGTTCTGAATCATCTTCTTTTTTATTAAATAAGCTCCACATCTAATTTTAGGTTTATATGGGTTTTTAAAAATTGTTGTTGTGTTTTTTCTTTTATTTTAAAGTTCTTTTTCCATATATATTTTATCTTTATCAAGTTTATATCCAAGTTTTTTATAATAATCTCTAACTCCTACGCCAGAAATGATTTTAATTGATTTTCTTTTGCTTTTTTTTGCAATTTGTTCTGCTTGTCTAAGTAATTGCTTGCCAAGTCCTATGTGTTGGCTTATTTTTCCTTTTTCTTTTAATTTTAATGCAGGGCCATAAACATGTAATTCTCTAATTATTGCTGGTTTTATTTTTTGTTTTTCTAATCTTAATCTACATAAAGCAAAAAGAATATTATTTTTATTAATTGCTTGTAAAAATACTTCAGTCCCAGATGAAGCTTTGTAAATTGTTTTTTTGATTTTAATATCTTGGTTTATTTCTTGGTTGTGTTTTTTATCTCTTAATGCAAATCCAATTTCTCTAAATCTAATTTCCTTGATTTTAGTTTTGTTTTTTCTTATTTCTTCTTCAATGTCTTTTCGTAAATCAATGTTTTTTACACCTGCAATCAAAAAAGCAGGAGGTATTTCTCTCATTACTCTCATTATTCTACAATATTCTGGAGTTAGTTTTAGGAATTTCAAAATTATATTTTTTGTTTGCTCTTTTGTATATGGAATATATTCTCCACCATAATATAAGTTTTCTAATCTAGCTCCTTTGAGAACTTGACAAGGATAAATTTTGATTTGATCTGGTTTGAAATCTTGACTTTTGAAGATTTTCTTAAACATTTTAATATCTTTTTTTTTATTTGAACCATAAATTCCAGGCATAAGATGATAGCCGATTTTAAAACCTGCTTGTTTTAGATTTTTTGTAACTTTTATTACATCATTAACTGTATGTTCACGTTTGACTTTTTTATAGATTTTGTCGTCGATAGCTTGAACTCCTAACTCAACTCTTGTTGCTCCCCACATTAACATTTTTTGAATTTGCTTTTCATCACAAACATCTGGGCGAGTTTCAATACATAATGCAACACACCTATGTTTTGCTTTTTCATTTATTTTTTTTGCTTGTTCTAGGTTTTTTGACTTTTTGTTATTTAGGGCGTCGTAGCATGATTTGATAAATTTGTTTTGGAATTTTTCTGGATATTGAAGAAATGTTCCTCCCATAATAATAAGTTCAATTTTATCTGTTGGATGTTTCATATCTCTGAACATTTTTAATCTGGTTTTAACCTGCTTTTCTGGTAAGTAGTCTACTGATTTTGCACGTAAAACTGCTGGTGATTCTGGAGTATATGATTGAGGAGCATTTAAACTAGGGCAGTACAAGCAAGCTCCATGATTACATTTTCTTGGTGGTAGCATCACAGCTAAAGGTGCAACTCCTGAAATTGTTTTTGTTGGCTTTTTCTGTTTTTCCTGTTTCTCTTGTTTTTCCCTTTTCTCTTGTTTTTGAGTTGTTTTCATGAAAAGAAAACTAATTTAAGGTTTAAATGCTTGATGGATTGATGGAAAAACACAAACAGCAGGAAGTATGGAATGGTGTGGCTTTAAGCTGGGCTGAATTTAGAACTAGGCCAGTCGAGGAAGTTAAAGAATTTTTAAAAGGTAAACAAGGCAAGGTTTTAGATTTGGGGTGTGGGAGTGGTAGGAATTTTATTGGAAATAAAGAATTGGAATTTTTTGGAGTTGATTTTTCTAAGAAATTATTGGGGATTGCTAAAGAGAAAGATTATGTTGAACTGAAAAAAGGAACTGTTGATAATATTCCTTATGATAATGAGTTTTTTGATTGGGTTGTTTTTGTTAGAGTTTTACATTGTGTTGAAGGGAGGGAGAGGAGGGAAAAAACATTAAAAGAAATCTATAATGTTTTGAAGAAGGGTGGTGAAGCTGTAATTTCTACAATTGGGGGGAATAATCAGCGAGTGAAGAACAAGCCAAAGGAAGGTATCATGCCGTGGACTGTTGGTAGAAGAAAATATGAAAGATATAATTATATTTATGATAAAGAAGAATTAGAGAAAGAACTAAAAAAAGCTGGATTTAAAATACTCCAAGCTTGGGAAAATCAGAATATTAATGTGGTTATTAGGAAGTGATTACCTTCTTCTTCCTGGATCGTAACCTGGTCCTCTTCTTCCTGGACCTTGGTTGTATCCCCTTCTGCTTCTTCTTGAACCATAGCTAAAGTGTCTTCTTCTGCCATGTCTTGGCACTCCAATTCTTATGGTTCTTCTTGGTTGGTAATGAACTCTTCGTACAGAAGTTCTTCTGTGTCTTGCCCTATATGAAACTGAAATAGGACAACCAGCCATTGTTGCAGTAAGAATAACAGCACCAACAGCCATACCAATCTTGGTATATAGTTTTTTCATAATACACTATGTTTAAAGAAATATATAAGTGTGTGTTTTAATTTTTAGGGGACAATAATGAGCTAATCAATAAATCGCGAAATAATTAAAATTTCTACTAAAGAAACAACTAGTAGAACATAACCTGCAATTTTAAATCTATTAGTTACATTTATGAATTGTTGTTCAGTTTCAGAAGAATTACCTTCTTCTAATCCTGAGTTTGCATTAATTTTAAATTCTTGGATTCCTCTTTCATCTAATCCAGTTATTTGTAAGAAAAAAACAATACCAATTAAAAGTGTGGCAACTGCTTGAAAAAGTAAAACAATTTTCCCCCATGTTATAGCTGTTGTTCCTTCCATTCTTAAGACACCTACGGTTTCTTGTAGGTCAACTTCCTTTTATTTAGTTTTTCCAATTCCATTTTTTTCTCTTTTTATTATAAAGTTTTATTGCTTTTTATTAGTTTCTGTCTGCAATTTCCTTTTTTAGAGATAAGATTAACTTGTCAATTTTCTCTTGTTTAAGTCCTTTTTTACCTTTTTCACGGACAGCGACGGTTTTTGCTTTTTCTTCTTTATCTCCAATTGTGATCATATAAGGAATTTTTTGAATTTCTGCATTTCTAACTTTATCCCCAATTGTTGTTGAATCTAAATCTGCATCAGCTCTGATGCCTTCTTTTTTTAGGTTTTCCAAAACCTTCCCACATGCTTTTATGTTTCTATCTGTAAAACTTAATACACAAACTTGGATTGGGGAGAGCCAGAGAGGGAGGGCTCCGTTTAAATGTTCAAGTAGGATTCCCATAAATCTTTCTAAGGAGCCATAAATAGCACGATGAATCATAATTGGTCTTTTATCTTTATTATTTTTATCCTTATAAGTTAAATCAAATCTTTCAGGCATTAGAAAATCTAATTGAATAGTTGATAATTGCCAAGTTCTTTTTAATGAATCTTGGATATGGAAATCAATTTTAGGACCATAAAAAACTCCCTCACCCTTACCAATTTTATATTTTATTTTCTTTTTCTTTAATATTTTTTCCAGAGCTTTTTCTGCTTTATCCCATATTTTATCACTACCCATTCTTCTTTTAGGACGTGTTGATAATTCTACATGGTAATTAAATTTGAAACGTTTGTAAATTTTATCAATTAATTCCATTATGTTATTTATTTCTTTTTCTAATTGTTTTTCAGTGCAAAAAATATGTGCATCATCTTGTGTAAATTGAATTACTCTAAATAATCCCCCTAAAACTCCTGAAAGTTCTTGTCTATGAACTGTTCCAAATTCTCCTGTTTTTAATGGAAGGTCTTTATATGATTTTGGAGAGTTTTTATAAATTAACATTCCTCCTGGACAATTCATTGGTTTTACTGCGAAATTTCTCTCATTATATTCTGTTAAAAAGATATTTTCCTTATATTTTTCCCAATGTCCTGAAATTTGCCATAACTTTTGATCTAAGATTTCTGGTGTTTTAATTTCTTGATAATTTTCTTTTTTTAATTCTTCTCTCATAAACTTGATTAATTCATTATAAATTATTAACCCGTTGTTATGCCAGAAAACCATTCCAGGTGCTGTTTCAGAAAATGAAAATAAATCTAATTTCTTGCCAATAATTCTATGATCATTTTCTTTTAATTTTGATGTGTCAAGTTTTGATTTTGAAATTGATTTTAGTAGTTTTTTATAATCATATTCTTCATCTTTGGAAATCTTAGAAGTTTTCTCATTAGTAGTTGTGCCTTCTAGATTTATTTCTCTTGAAAGTTCGGATAATGGATGTCCCTTGCATTTTAATTCAAACTCTTTGTAATAACCAAATGGAGCTCGGTGAACACTGATTTTCTTTTTCTTTAGTTGTTTTTCTGTATCTATCAAAACACTTGATGCAAAATCTGGATTAGAAAGATTTGAGGAAAGGTGAGCATAAGGATAGAGAACAATGTTTTCTGCATTAACTTTTTGTTTTAAGTCTAAAATATTTTCTATGAGACTGCTAACTGTTTTTTTTAAATCTGCTTCATCTGCTTTTTCAACTGCAATAAAGATTCCTAATGGGTCTTTTACTTCAATTAGTTCTTTTGATTTTAAATCTGCAATAGATTTTATTGCTTTTTTTAGGGGCTTGAATTTCAAGTAATCGCAGTGTAATGATAAAATCTTCATAATAAGTAAAGAAAAAACAGATTTATAAAAGTTTATAAAATACAAAGGCGTATTTTATTCATGGAAGGGGCGATAGAAAGGTGTCATACAGGTATTCCTGGATTTGATGAGATTTGTCAAGGGGGTTTTGTTAGGAATTCTGCTAATGTTATAGTTGGGGGTCCTGGGAGTGGGAAGACAACTTTTCTTTTACAATTTTTATGGACTGGAGCTATGCAATATCAAGAAAATGGTTTGTATTGTTCTTTTGAGCCAGATATTTTAGAAGTATTAAATGATGCGAAAAGTTTTGGGTGGGATTTTTCTAAATTAGCACAAGAAGGTAAGGTTCAGTTTTTGAAGTTTTCTCCACTTACTTCTATAAATGAATTAAAAGGAGAATTAACAAGATTAATTGCTAAACATAATATAAGAAGAATTTGCTTTGATCCTGTTTCTGTTTTAGGTTTAAATCTTAGTGAGGGGGGAAAGATTAGGGAGGTTATTTTTGATTTAGTTTCTTTAACAAAGCGATTAAATGTTACTACAATCCTTGCTGATGAGAGTTTTGAAGCTGAACATTCTCCAAATCTTAGTGGTGATTGGAGTAAAACTGACATCCTGCGTTTTTTAACAGATAGTGTGATAACTTTTTATGAAGGTGGAATTCAAGATGTTTCTGATAGAGCTTTAAGGATAAATAAGATGAGACGAACAAGTCATAATCGGGCTGCTGTTGGTATGAATATTTCTGATAAGGGTGTTGAGGTTTTGGGTAATGGGGTTGGGGTAGGTGGACAGGTTTAATTCTAATTCTGTTGTATCTTTAAAATAGTAACAGATAGAAAGCTTTATATAGTATTTTACACGTATAATTGTATAAAAATTACAATTTTATTACAATAGAATGGTAACAAAACTAATCAAAGCGTCCAATAAGGAAACTGATGTATTCATAGCTCCGCAAATCCTATCTGAAATAGTAACCGAAGATATGGTCTCGGAAGAATTGACAAAAAGCTATATGGCTCAATTCCCTCTAGATAATATATTAGAATCCTTGCCTAGTTATCGAAAATTTATTGATTTCAATGCTCAAAAAAGGAATCTTTCTAAAACTGGATTACTTTGTGCCCATGGAAGCTATGATTATGATGTTGGGCAATGGGAATATAATATAACTTATGAAGAGAGAAAGCCTGTTCAAAGTTGGATAAATAGAAATGATGGGAAATACTCCTTGTTATTTGTTAATTGTTGCAATACAAACCATCAGGAGATTTCTTCAAAGAAATCTGCGGTTTTAGTTCCAGATGCAAATTACTCACACGCAGGTAGAGATTCGGGAAGTGTTCATGTTGAATTATATGTTCCGAAAATTGGTTATGTGGACCATTATTGTGAAAAGGCACAATTTGAGGACTTACAAAAATTATTAAAATAAGATGGTAAAACAAAAAACATTTAATATAAGGAAGAAAATTGCTAAACATGGATGTAATTCTATAATTGTTATTCCGAAACTTTTGCAAGGTGAGTTGAAGCCTAAGACAATTATTGATATTGAAATTAAAGTTATTAGGGAGGTTGAATAAAATGGGAAGAAAAGAACCATTAGTATTGAAGGGGATTCCTTTGTTTTTATATGTTGGGGGAATGATAGGGGCTTTAATTGGAGTTGGGAGAATGGTAGATAATAAGTTTGAAAGATTAGAAAGAAGAAGATTAGAACAAATAGCACAAACTGCTGAAGTTCAAGAAGCACCCCAGGTCCAAGGAATTGCTCAACAAGTTCTTCAAGATATTGAAAATTATGAAGTAGTTGAAGTTGCGCCTGTTGAAGCAGAAGTTGTTGAAGAAACAAAACCAAAATATTCTGCAGAGGAACTTGAAGAAACAAGGAATATTTTATATGCAGAATCTGCAAATCAACCAAGACAAAGCAGAAGATTAATTGGTAAGGTAATATTAAACAGGGTTGCACATAAAAGATATCCAAATACAATCAAAGGGGTAATTTATCAGCCATACGCATTTTCATGTATAAACGATTCAAAAAATCCAAACTGGAAACAAGCAACAGGAAAAAGTGCAAGAAATGAATATGAAGAAAGGGTTTTTGGAAAATGTGGACAAGATGCAAAACAAGTTTTGGATGGAAAAAAAGAAGGCATCAAGAGAGAAGATGAAATTATAGCTTATCATGATACTTCAATCTCAATTGATAAGTTAAGAAGTTGGGAAACAAAAGCAGAAAAAAGAAAAGCAGATTATTGGAAAAGTCTTGAAGAAGTTTATAGAACTGATAGATTAATTTTTTATGCTCCTAAAGCTAAGAATTCTTCAAAATAGCCCTATCTAAATCTTTGTCAGTGACTTTTTTGAGTTTAGCTTGAAAACCTTTTACAAATTTGATAACTTCTTTTGTGAGCATTTGTTTGATTTCGCCGCTGAGAAGTTTTCCTGCTTTGTAATCTTCTGTTATTTTCTTTGATTTTTTATCATCTAAAAATAAGTTTTGTAAGTAAAAAAGAGCTACATCTTTTTTAGGATCTCCTCCGTGTTTTCTATGTTCATCTGTTGTTTTTGCTCCACCACTATGTGCCCTGTTTATTTTCTTTTTAATTGTTTTCTCGTCGTCGCTTAAGAAAATAGCAGTATGAGGTTTAGATGCAGACATTTTTTCTCCATTAAGTCCTGGGAAAAACTTTGAGTGAAGAATTGCAGGTTTATTATAGCTTGCTCTTCCTGCAATATCTCTTGAAATTCTAATATGAGTATCTTCATCAGGGCCAATTGGTACAAGTATATTTTTTATTTTATGTTGTTCTTGTGGAAAAAGAATATGAGCTGATTGAACTATTGGATAGAAAAACAATCCCGGATTTTGTTCATTTTGATATCCATAACTTGCTTTTATTTCTGAAAGTGTTACTTTTGTTGATAATTTAATTGCAAGATTGTAAATATTAGTATATACTTGGTCAATTATAAAATAAGTTTTATGTGGATCAAAACCATAGGCAATTAATTCTTTTGCTAATTTTTTTGAGTTTTCAAATGCTTCTTCTTGAGTTTTAGCTTTTCCTGTAACATAGCTTTCATCATCTGAAATTGGAATAAAAATAGGAAGATTGTATTTTTTTTGGAAAAATAAATTTGTATCAAAAACAGGTTTGTGTCCTAAGTGAATTGTTCCTGAAGCATTAAATCCTGAGACAATTGCACATTTTTCTCCTTTTTTTAATGCGGAAAAGAATTTATCAAAATCTCTGTGAGAATAAATAATTTCTTTATTAAATGTGTAAAAATCTGGCTTTGTTTTTAATTTTGACATAGCTCCAGCTCCGAATTTCTTTATTAAGTCTTGATTTTCTATTGGTATTTTTTGCAAATCCATTTCAACACTGTTATGCCATTGAGATTTATAAAACTGCCTATCACAGCTAATATAATAATATTTAAATACCAAATCATCTAATATATTGTATGAAAAAAATAGGTGTATTAGCTATTTGTTTGATGTTTTTTGTTTTGTCTATGGGATTTGCTTCAGCCTTGTTGACAATTTCTGAACCTGAAGAAATTTATAATTTTGGAGATAAAATTTATGTGAATGTGGAAGGAATTCGTGGAAGTGAGTCTGGAAATTTAAATATTGATCTTGAATGTGGAGGCAATGTTGTTAATTTAATGAAGATTTCAGCAAGGAGATTCTCTCCTGAAGGAGGACAAAGTGACTCATTTGATAAAATTTTGACTAAAGAAGATTTAGAAGTTGAATCTTTAATTAGTTTAATTGGAACTTGTCAGGTTTCTGTTAATATTGGTACTGAACATGCGGTAACTAAGGATTTTGAAATAACTAATGAGATTATTATTGATGCTAATGTTGATAAAGATGGTTATAATCCTGGGGAGTCAATTACATTAACTGTGGGGGCTAGTAAGGCAAATGGAGATTTAGTTGAAGGTATTGTTGAAGCAAGTGGAGCAAGTGAGTTTTCTAAGGATATTAGTGCGGGGGTGGCGACTGAATCTTTTTCAATGCCTGGAGATTCTGCTGCTGGTGATTATATTTTAAATATTTTTGTTCATGATGTTACAGAAGATATGGAAATTTTTAATGAGGGACAAGTAGAAGTTGTATTTAAAATAAATCAAATTGCAAGTGATGTTAAGACAAGTTTGTCTGCATTGGAGATTACACCTGAAGAGCAGTTAACAGTTAGTGCAGATGTTTATGATCAATCTGGAGATGCAATGGGTGGAGAAGTTTCTGTTTTACTTATTTCTCCTAATGGGGATGAAACTATAAAAACAGTTGAATCAGGAGAATTTATTTCATTTGATTTTCGTTTAAATGCTTCTGTTGGAAAATGGAAAATTCGTTCTTCTTTTGGAGATGTTACTAAAGAAACTGAGTTTGAGATGTTAGGACTTCAGAAAGTTGAATTTGAGTTTCAAGGTTCTATTTTAATTGTGAAGAATATTGGGAATACTAGATATAATAAGACTATTGATGTTGATATTGGTGATACTACAGAGTCAATTACTTTGAATATGGGTGTGGGAGCTAAGAAAATGTTTAATCTTAATGCTCCTGAAGGAGAATATGATGTAGGGGCGGATGATGGGGAAACTAAAGAAGTATCAACAGTTGCATTAACAGGTAAGGCAGTTTCAATTAAGGACTTGGAAAATGTTGGAATTTTTAAAGGTTATTCAATTGTTTGGGTTTTCTTGATTGTTATAGTATTGGGAGTTGGAGTGGTTGTGTTTTTTAAACGTAAGAAAAAACCAATTAAGTTTGGTGTTGGTAATAAAATAAAGAAAGTTAAGGAAGTGCCTAATAAAATTAGGGGTAAGATTGAGGAAAAAATGCCAAAGAAATATGCTTCAAAGGTTGCAAATACCTTACAACTTACTAATAAATCACCTAAGGCTCAGAATTTAGATGGTGAGGAAGAAAATCATGGTATGATTGATATGACAAGTGCCAAGGTTGGGAAAGCTGAATCAAGTTTAGTTTTAAAAGGTGATAAAAGTCCTTCTGCTGTTGTTTCACTTTATATTAAAAATTATGATTCCTTGGGTAAGGATGGTAGGCAGAGATTAGCAAAGATTGTTGCAGGTGTTAAAAATAAAAAAGGCTTGGTAGATTGGAAAGGAGAACATATTTTTATTGTTTTCTCTCCTTTAGCAACTAAGACTTTTAAAAATGATATTCTTGCTGCGAGAACTGGTTTTGAGATTTTTGAAAAAATAACTTCTCAAAATAAAAAATTCAAAGATAAAATTGAATTTAATATTGGGGTTAATTCTGGTGACTTGGTTGCTTCTAAGGAAAAAGGTAGGTTAAAATATACAAGTATTGGAAATACAATTGCCTTGGCTAAGAGAATTGCAGACTCTTCAAGTGGGAAGTTATTGGTTTCTGATGCTGTTCATAAAAAGTTAATGAGGGTTTTAAAAGGAGAAAACGTAGGAGAAATTGCTAAGTCCAAAGTATGGGAAGTTTCCAGGATGGTTGATACTGAAGCTAATGCTGATAAATTGAAAGAGCTTTTGAAGCGGATGGAGAAGAGTTAGTTCTTGGTTAATTTTATAAGGTTTGGTTGGGTTGGGTGTGGGAGGTGATTGGATGAAAAAAAGGAAAAATCATTTTAAAAAAGACAGATATAAGTTTGATGAACAAGTTAAAGAAAGACATAGAATTCAAAAAATCTTTCTCAAGAAATATGGGAAACCTGTCTTGGTTCATTCCACTCCTTTGAAAAAGAATTTTGTTAGAATATTAAAAGAAAGTAAGTTGAAGTTGCCCTTGGATCATTGCGTTGAGAAAAAATGCCCCTATATGGAGAAATTGGTCGGGGTAGACAATTGTCTTTATTTTAGTCTTGGTTTCCCTTATGTAACTCGTTATAGTTTCAAGTATAGCTTGATTTTTGATTTAGATATGTTAAAAAAACTGGAATATCATTCAAAAATTCCTGTTTGGTCAACTTACAAAAGAATTGTCGATTTTATTTATGAAAAAGATCCAGAATATTTTAAAGTTTTAAGATCTAAGAATAAGATTTGCGAGGAAGTTGTTGATAGGTATTTACATACGGTGTTTGAAGGAAAAACTAGAAACTTTATTGATTTTTGGAGAGATGAAAAGACGATTTTTGAATGGGTTCAGGATTATCCAAATCAGAAAGAAATCAAGAAAATCATCAAAGATACCTCCAAAGAATTTTTGGTTAAGTATCCTGATTCTTCTAAGCTAGCAAAAAAACAATGTTTGGAAAGATATATCCCGGAGATTTTATCTAAAAAAGAAATATCTTTAAGTTCTCCTTGCTTTTTGGGATTTTATATTTCTGGAAATATTCCAAAAGATATTCAAACAATTTTGAAGAAGAAGTTTAAGGGAAGGATTATTTTTGATGGGAAGAAGATTGAGGTGATTGGATGAAAATATTTCAAAAAAATGAATTGAAATTTTTGTGGCCATTTTATTTAGACTCTCTTATTTCTCCATTGCTATTTTTTCTGCCTGCATTTATTGTTGTTTTTCTTACTGGGCTTGAGTTAAGTTTTTTTCAAATAGGGATATTGGTGGCTATAACGCCATTATTTATGTTAATATTTGAGATTCCGACAGGGGCTATTGCTGACTTATATGGAAGAAAGTTTTCGGTTTTGTTAGGTTATCTTATGGAAGGATTGATTATACTTAGTTTATTTTTTATAAGGGACTACTATTTAATGTTGGGTGCTTTTGCACTTTGGGGATTTGCAAATACTCTTTCTTCTGGAAGTAAGGAAGCATGGGTTATTGATTTGGTTGAAAAAAAGGATAAAAAATTATCAAAAAGTTTTTTTCATAAATCTCAAAGTTTTGATGCTTTTGCTTTAATTATCTCTGGAATTATTGGTGCTTTTTTAGTTAGGAGATTTGGAATATCAAGTATATGGTTTTTTGCATTTATTTCCTATATGGTTTCTATTTCAATACTATTTTTTGCAAAAGAGAATTTTGTTAAAAGAAAGGTGAAAATTAGTCAATCTTTTTCTGCATTAATTAAACAAACAAAAAAGACTTTCTCTTACGGGTATAAACACCATGTTCTTTATTATTATCTTATTGCAAGTTTTATTTTTACTCTTGCTGTTGCTTTTAGTATGGGGATAACTTGGACTCCCCTTCTACTTGAGCTTAATTTCCCAGAACACTACTTTGGTTATATGTGGTCTGCAATCGCTATTATTATGATGGTTTCTCCAATTCTTTCAATTAAACTTTTGAAAGAAAAAAAGGAGAAGAAATTTATTATGTGGAGTTTAGCTCTTTCTGCATTAGTGACTTTCCTTATCTTAATTCCGAAGGAGTGGGTTTTTGCCTTACTTGTTCTTCTTACAATCCAATTTTTTATGGCTTTGAGAATGCCTGCATCAAAAATGTATTTTCATAGATTTATTCCTTCTAAATTAAGGGCGACAATGGGGAGTGCTCATTCAATGTTAGCTTCATTGGCAGCGATTATTGCTGTTCCAATTGTTGGATATTTAATAGATGTGATGGGGGCAAGATACACTATTTTGATTTATATTCCCCTTATTATCTTAGTGATTTTTATTTATTCGCGGATTAAAGAGGAAGAAATATGAAAACAAAAACACTATTCTTCGACTTTGACGGGACAATTGTGGATTCTAAGGAAGCATATTATGATGCTATTGGAGATGTTTTGAAAGATTATGGGTTTAAGTTTAAAGATGTTGATAAGGCAATTGATCGGGGCATGAGTTTAAAGGTGACATTGAGGAAGTTGGGGTTTTCTTGGGTTTTGACTTTGCTTTTGAAAAAAAAGATTTTGAAGAAAGTTAAGGGATATGTTGATGAAGTTAGGAAATGTAAGGATATTGATGTTTTAGGGGAGTTAGAAGGAAATAAGATTCTTGTGACAAATTCTTCTAAACTGTTTCTAAAACCTTTATTTAAGCATTTGAAAATTAAAAAATATTTTAAAGAAATTTATGGTTCTGAAGATTTTGATGAAAAAGGCAAGTTTTTGAAAGATTATATTAAAAAAAATAAGCTTGATAAAGAAGATTGTTATTATATGGGTGATAGAGTTAAAGATGTTGAAGTTTCTAGGAAGGCAGGTTGTAAGGGTGTGATTATAGAAAGTAAATGTGCATGGGATACTCAGGAAGAATTGAAGAAGGCAAAGCCGGATTTTATTATTAAAGGTTTGAAAGGATTGAAGAAGGTATTAAGACAGTTGCCCTAAAGCACGCACAACATTTTGTTCAAGATCTTGGTTCTTTTTTAGAAATTTGTTGAATAAAGATTGGATTTTCTTGTCTTGTTTCCTTTTCTCTCCTTTAGTGCCTACTAAACGAGCATAGAGTTCAATTTCTTTGTCTGAGAGAAAATATAATGGCCTATTATCTGGCTTTAAGCCTGTGAACCTTCCCTGAAGGGTATTTTTGAAAGTATCTTCTGCAATCTGTGACAGGTTTTCAGATGAAAAATTTGGTTTTGTTGAAAATGTTGTTTTAAACTTTGTCTCCAGAACTTTTTTTAAAACTGCAGAATTTAATGAGCTTGATTTTTGAAGTTTTATGGTTTTATTTTTTGGAAGCATGTGATATTTTCTGATTGTTCTGAAGACCTTTCTCTCAAAATAATTAAGAAACTCTTTTTTAGTTAGTTCTTTTTTGTTTGTAAACTTCCAGACAATGGTTCTCATAGATATTCAATCATTCTCTTACTTTTAAATTTAATTAATAGCTTGTTTTTGTTTGTTAATATTATTATTTTGGAGCAACAAAAAAACGGTTTTATCCTCGATAAAATAAAATCTTGAGAAGGTTTTTTTAGGTTGAACTATTTCTATAATCTATATTTTAAATTGCAATATTGTTTATATAAGATTTCCGGTGAATAATTTTATGGATGGTATGTTTAACGACGGTGTTAGTAATTTATTTGATAATTTTTCAAAAGTTATATTTTATCAACTGAAAGGGGGTTATAATAAATAATGAGAAAAAACTTATTAATATTAAGTTTATTAATGAGCGTATTAATGATTGGTGTCGTTAGTGCTAGTACTCTTTTTGAAGATGATTTTGAAGCAGATATGAGTCAATGGGATCCAAGTTCACCTACAAGTGATGTGTATTTAAGTGATTCATTAACTTCTGGAGATTATTATCTTGTAGTAAAAGATGATAAATCTGCAATAGCTTCTATTGATACTACTGGTTATGAAAATATCCAATTTAGTTATGATAGAAGAACCTATAGTACAGAATCTGGAGATTATCTTAGAATCTATTGGAGAGTTGGAAACTCTGGAAGTTGGACACTATTGGAATCTGTAGCTTCTAGTTCTTGGAGTGTTGAAACATGGCCTTTATCTGGTGCTGAAGATGAATCAGAAATTCAAATTAGATTCAAATTAGATAATGGAAACCATGATTATGGATTAGTTGATGATGTGGAGGTTACTGGGGATAGTATTGGCGAACAATCATGTGACATAACAGTAAGCCCTCCAGAAGCAGGAGAATATTATAATGATGATATTCTTATTGAGTGGTTACTTAGTCAAGATTGTTATTCTCCAACTTACAATCTTCATTTTAATGAAGATACTTGTACTCCTGCAAACCCAACTGATTGGGAGGAAATTGTTGATTCTGTAAATGGTCTGGAATATGACTGGACAAGTGGAATTTGTAATAAACGGTATTGAGGGAGGTCAGGAAGGAGAATATAGTGGACAAGATGATTGGGGGAAGGAAGAAACTTTAAAGTTAGTATTTAATCCAAAACCTCCAAAAGATGATACTTGTGGTGATAATATGATTCAATTGGGTGAGGAATGCGACGGAATTAATCTTGGAGGAAGAGATGTTAATGATTGTGGAATAGGTTGGGAGGGAGTAATTTCTTGTAGTTCTACTTGTGAAGTAGATTATTCCTCTTGTTCTGCTCCTTACTGCGGTGATGGGATTGTAAATGGTGGTGAGACATGTTCTTCGTGTCCTGCTGATGTTGGAGCTTGTCCTTCAAGTGGTAGTGGTGGTTCTAGCGGAGGTAGTAGTGGGGGAAGCAGTGGTGGTTCTTCAGGAACTTCTTCAAGTAATCCGGTGACTACAACCCCATTAAACACTCCACAAGATGATGCTCCGGAACTTTTGGATTTAAATGGTACAGAAGAAACTACAAGCCAAGAAGAAACATTTTTTTCAGGGATTACAGGAGCTGTTACAGGAACATTAGGGTCTACTGGAACTTGGGTTGCAGTAATTTTGATAGTAGTTGTTGTAGGTGGTTTGATTTTTGTTAAGGTTAGGAAGAAGTAGTTTTTTATCTTGTTATTTTAAATTTCTTGACTGTTTCGTAAAGTTGTTTTGCTTTTTTGTTTTTCTCAAAGTGTTCCCTAGTTGGCTTGATAAGCTTGTCTAATTCACTTGTAACGCCTGTTTTTAGGTCAGCTGGATGAAGTTTACCTGCAAGAAATGCGTCTCGTAATTCGGAATAGTTTGCAAATTCTACATCTCCACCGAATTTAGAAGGGCGTTCTATTTTCATTGATTTAATGTTTTTAAAAATAATATAATCACAATATTCCAATAATGGGTTCCCTTCTTCTTGTTTCTCAGGACAAAAAGCATTATTAATCTTCTTTTTTAGTTCTTCATAAGAATCGTGCATATAAATGCAAGTCCTTGGATCTGATTTTGACATTTTGGAAGCCATTAATGTTTCTTCATCTGTCGATTTTTTTTGTAATCCTTGTAAACCTAGAATAATATGATGATGGGCTGCGATTGGTTTTTTCCATTTATATTTTTCGGCAACATCACGACCAAGCATGTTTGCCCGTCGCTGATCCATACCTAATTGGGCAATATCAATATCTAATTCAAAAAGGTCTGCTGTTTGCATACTTGGATAAAATAATTGTGCAGTGCTTATTACTTCGCCTTCTTTTCTTCCGGCAACAGTCAATGCTTTTTTTGTTCTGTTTAAACTTGTTGCTTTTGCTACTTTCAAAACTCTGTCCCAATATTTTATAGAATCCATCTTGTCGCTTGCCCAGATTACTTCTACTTTTTTTGTGTCAATTCCGCAAGCTTTCCAAACTTCAATAAAATATTTTCCTGCTGTCTGAATATTGTCTAGGTCTCCACCCAACTTATTATTTATGAAAGCAAAATAATCTGCCAACCATAATTTGAATTTAACTCCTGCTTTTAACATGTTCTTTAGATTTGTGGCCCTTAGTAACCCAAAATGGATTGGTGCGATTCCAGAAGGCTCGAATCCATCATAAGCAACAGGTTTAGAGTTTGTCTCAAACAATTTTCTCAACTCTTCTTCAGTTACTATCTCTTCGGCAAAGTCTTTTATTAGCTCCACCTTTTTTTCTGCATCCATATTCCTAAGTAAGAATAAATCTATTTAAACTTTTGTTCTTGCGAGGATTGGTTAACAGTATTAACGAACATTTAAAAATAGTTTTATCCAATTTGATGCATGGTAAAAAATATCTATTCTAAGTCTACGCCCCACATTAAGATTAAACATTATGATTTGTTGATTCTTGGGGCTGGGCCCGCAGGTTTAACTGCAGCATTGTATGCTTCTCGTTATAATCTTAATGTTGCTGTTGTGAGTAAATTAATTGGTGGAACTGCTAATCTTGCTAAGGAAATCCATAACTGGCCAGGATATATTGGTTCTGGAACTAAATTAATGGAAAAGTTTAAAGAACAAGGAGAATCTTTTGGTGCTAGGTTTTTACAAGCTGAAGTTGAAGGTGTTTCAAAAGATGAAAATGGTTTTGTGATTGAATTTGGTAAAAATGGTGATACAAAAGTAATTCATGGTAAGGCATTAATTATTGCATTAGGAACTGAAAGGAAGAAACTTGACTTAAAAGGAGAAAAAGGATTTGTTGGAAAAGGAGTTAGTTATTGCGCAGAGTGTGATGGGCAGTTTTTTAAAAAAAAGGTTGTGGCGGTGATTGGAGGAGCTGATTCTGCCTGCAAATCTGCTTTATATCTTTCAGATATTGCAAAAAAAGTTTATCTTATTAATAGAAGAGAGGGATTGAAATGTGAACCAAATCTAATAGATAAAGTAAAGAGTAAAAGGAAAATTAAAGTTTATTATAATTCTATTATAACAAAAATTGAAGGAAAAGAAAGTGTAGAGAAAGTTAAAGTTGAGCAGACAGAAAATAAGAAAACAGAAAACTTTGATTTAAGTGTTAATGGTTTATTTATTGAAATAGGTGGAAAACCAATTACAATTGTTATTGGTGCGCTTGGACTAAAATTTAATGGGGAACATATTATAACAACAAAGGAAATGAAAACCTCTGTTAAAGGTGTTTTTGCAGCAGGGGATGCTACTTCGAGATATTTGAAGCAAATAGTAACAGCAGCAGGGGATGGGGCTATGGCTGCTAAGTCTGCATATGACTATCTGAGATTTGAATATAAAAAGGATAAAAATTGATTATTGAATGTGGATATATACTTTGTAATATATATATTCTAACCTATATTTTCAAATATATATGTTCTATTATCTATGTTCTAACATATATATTATAGTATATAGGCATTAAATTTATAAATATCGCTTACTTTGTTTTTTTATGAATCCTAAACTAAAGCTGGTGATTATAATCGTAATTGCTATTTTATTGCTTACTTTGTTTTTCTGGGCAGTTAATGGTATCTCAACATTAACTGGACATTCAATTACAGGTACTTCTATTGCTAATCCTGTTGGAATTGATACTGAAATTGATGATGGAGAAGATGTAGGAGATGATATTGGTGTTGAGGAGATAAACACTGAGAGTTCTAATGGCCCATAAGATAACAATAAATAAAAATACTTGTATTGGGTGTGGAAATTGTTCTGCAATTTGTCCTAAAAGTTTTAAAATGAATGGTGATAAAGCTGTTGTGAAATCTCAGCCAAAAGAGATTACATGTGAAAAAGATGCTGAGGCTGCTTGTCCTGTTCAAGCTATTTCTATTAGTTGAATGAATAAGATTATTTAATTCGTCTACACTGTTCACGAAAGATTTATAAATGTTAACTATTGTTAACATATATGTATTCATTACCACAAGAAATTGAAGTTTGGTATATTATTCCTGCTATCAGGAAAGAGTTAGCAAAGCTTTTAGTTAAAAAACATGGTCTGAGTTACGAAAAAGCAGGTAATATGCTTGGGATAAGTAAGGCGGCTGTTTCTCAATATCTTTCTAATAAAAGAGCTAATAAAATTAAACTTAGTGCTGAAATTAAAAAAGAAATAGAAAAGTCAGCAGAAATTTTAATACAAGATAATAGGGAGGCATTACATGAGATCCAGAAGATTTTGAGGATAATGAAAGTAAAAAAATGTTCATGTGATGTTTGCAAAAAATACAATAAGGACATTCTTTCATATTGTAATGCAAAACCTTCATATTAATTAATAATCATATAATGGCAAATAAAATAATTTATCTTGATAATGCTGCAACAACTCGTGTTGATGAGAAAGTTGCTGAGAAAGTTAGAGAAGTTTTCTTAGATAATTATGGTAATCCTTCTTCACAACACTCTTGTGGAGAAAGAGCAAAAGAAAGTTTAGAAGAATCCCGAGAGAAAATTGCTGAATTTATTAATGCTAAGCCAAATGAGATTATTTTTACATCTGGTGGAAGTGAGAGTAATAATCTTGCTATTAAAGGTTTAGTTCTTCAAAAAGAGAATAAAAATAAAAAACATATTATTGTTTCTCAGATTGAACATCCTGCTATTTTGAAAACTTGTGAAAATTTAGAAGAACAAGGCTACAAGGTTGATTATATTGGTGTTGATAAGGATGGGATTGCTAATGTTAATGAGATTAAAAAGAAAATTAAATCAGATACCTTACTTGTTTCTATAATGCATGTTAATAATGAAATTGGGACTATTCAACCTATTGAGGAAATAGGGAAGATTTGTAAGGAAAAGAAAGTGTTTTTTCATTCTGATTGTGTTCAATCATTTGGGAAACTAGATATTGATGTTGGGAAATTAGGTGTTGATATGATTTCAGTATCTGGGCATAAAATTAATGCTCCAAAGGGTGTTGGATTTTTGTATGTTAGTTCTGGGATTAAACTTTTCCCAATTATTGAAGGTGGGGGGCAGGAAGGTGATCTAAGAAGTGGAACTGAGAATGTTTCTGGAATTGTTGGGTTGGCAGAAGCTACTGAATTAAAAAAAGATAAAAAAAATATTGAAAAAATACGTGATAAGATTTTAAGTGATTTGTTGAAAATACCTGGAACAAGGTTAAATGGTTCTAAGGAAAATAAAAAAAGAATTTATAATAATATTAATATTTCATTTTATGGGATTGAAGGAGAAAGTTTAATGATGATGCTTGATAAAGAAGGGATTTGTGTTTCAACTGGTTCTGCTTGTTCTTCTCATAAGTTAGAAAAAAGTCATGTTTTAGAAGCAATTGGAGTTGAAGATTTGTATATTCATGGAAATTTAAGAATTAGTTTAGATGAAATTAGTTTAGCAGATGCTGATTTTGTCGTCGATAAAATTAAGAAAAGTGTTGAAATATTAGGTAAGATGAGTCCATTTAAATTCGAGGGGGGTGGAAAATGAAAAAAATAATGGCTAAAAAGAAAATAACAAAAAATATGACATTTGGAGAACTGATCGAATCTTCGCCAGAAGCATCTAGTAAACTTGCTGAGTTAGGATTGTTTTGTGGGGGGTGTCCAATGGCACAGATGGAAACAATTGAACAAGGAGCTATTGCTCATGGGCTTGATCCTAAAAAGTTAGTTAATATGTTAAATAAGGTTGAAAAGGGAGGTAAAAAGAAAAATGGAAGATAATGATAATATAGAAGAATTAGTAAATAATCTTAATTTTAAACAAAAAGTAGATAGGTCTCTTGCTTTAATTGAAGAATCATATAAGGAATATGGTGATGGTTTAGTTGTTGCAAATAGTCTTGGAAAAGATTCTGTTGTTGTATGGGATCTTGCAAAAAGAGTTGATCCAAAAATTAGAGGTTTTATTGTAACTACAAGATATAAACCAAAAGAAACTATTGAGTTTATGCATCATACTGTAGAAAAATATCCAGAAATAGAAGTTTATTCAAATACTGCCGAAATTCCAGATAAGCTTTATAAAACAGATCCTGACAAATGTTGTGATATTTTAAAAGTTGAACCAATTAGAAGAGCAATTCAAGAAATGGGTGTTAAATCTTGGGTAACTGGGTTGAGATGTACTGAGGGTAGGACAAGAAAGGATTTTAGAGAAATTGAAGAAAGAGATCCAGGTCTTATTAAACTTAATCCGATTTTAATTTGGAAGGAAAGAGAAGTTTGGCAGTATATTGGTTTGTATGGTGTAGATGTTAATCCTCTTTATGCTGAAGGTTATCGGTCTCTGGGTTGTGGACCTTGTACAAATATTACAACAGAAGATGATGAAAGAGCTGGGAGATGGATGAATACTAGTAAATGTGGGGGGGAATGTGGGATTCATACAAGGTCACTTATAGGGTCAGGACTTGATGGAGATGGAATATGAGAAATGAGCAATATAATGAAAAAGTAAGAGATCATTTTGAAAATCCTAGGAATATGGGGGTTATCAAAGATGCAGATGCAGAAGCAACTGTTGGAAATCCTGTTTGTGGAGATGTTATGAAAATAACAATAAAACTTGATAAAGAAAAAAAGATAATTAAAGATATTAAGTTTCAGACAATGGGGTGTGGGGCTGCGATTGCTTCCTCGAGTATGTTGACTGAGTTGGCTAAAGGTGTTTCATTAGAAGAAGCGAAAGAGATTGATAATAAAGATGTAGCGATTGCCTTGGGCGAGTTACCTCCGATTAAAGTTCATTGTTCTAATCTTGCTGCAGATGCATTGCAAGATGCTATAAAAAATTGGGAAAAGAATAAAAGATAATGTGCCGGTTTCCCTTAGCCA
>CEPX01197790.1_pt1 | contig 28341 bp, 35 predicted proteins | sample 361361 | NCBI WGS metagenome assembly CEPX01 (sample SAMEA2619974, study PRJEB7988) | marine metagenome | biome: marine biome (ENVO:00000447); feature: mesopelagic zone (ENVO:00000213) & marine oxygen minimum zone (ENVO:01000065); material: "saline water (ENVO:00002010), including plankton...
ATTGTTGGTTTTTACTTTTTGGACTTCATGATGGTCTAGGATTATTGTTAAATTGTTTTTGTATATATTATCTAGTGTTTGTAGGCATTCTGAGCCCAGATCTAGGAATATAGTTGTTTCATATTCTTCTTTTGGAAGTTCTTTGAGAAATTCTGGAGATAATTGTTTTACTACTGATACTACAAAGTTTCTTTCTAATCTGGAGAGTGCTTTCACTAGGATTGAGGCAGCACAAATTCCGTCAGCACCCATGTGAGTTATAATTCTTATTGTGCCCTTTATTTCTTTTAGTTTTTCTGATGCTTCTTTTAGAAGTTTCTGCATTGTACAAACTATAGGAATTCTCTCCTAATTCACCCCCTTAAAGATCTTAACTAATTAATAAACCAATCTTGGACCTATCATATTTCCAAGTTTTAGGAAGTACTTTGGTTTTTTTGTAGTATTTAGAAAGTCTGTTGATTTTTGATTCTGTTAATTGTAGGCCCCTTTTTGCTGTCATGTCTTGCTTGTTGTTCTCTATATGTTTGATTAATAATGCTTCTCTCTTTATTAAGTTTAATAAGTCTTCTGGAAGATCTTGATTTAGTTTTTTCCCTTCTAGGATTTGCTTTATTGATTTTTTCGTTATAGTTCTTACACTTGGAATACCGTAGGAATCTCTTAAGATTAGTCCTATTTTAGATTGTGAGTTTTCAGCTTTTGCTAGTTTTATTACTAGTTTTTCTACTTCTTCTTTTGAGTAAGGAGTCCAAGTTTTTTTCTTTATGGTTACCGGTCTAGTTGAACCTGATTTTCCCTTGTCTCTTGAGTGCATACGTGCCATTTTATTTATAGGATAAGAATTTCTTGGCATAAGTAAGCTTTGATACCGACTTATCCTTTTTTTTGGATTCTATTGTGATTTATAAAGGTTTTGGGTGGTTTTATATATTCTTTGGTGTATGTTGTTTTATGAGTTTGGGAGAGATACTTGAACAACCTATGGAAGATATTGATAGAATGATTAGAGAGAATATTTCTCGAGAGAGTAGGGGCCTTGTTGCTAATCTTGTTTACTCCTATGCTGGTATGGATGAAAAGGCCCTTGGTGTGCTTGTTCATGCTGCTCAACAAGGTAGATTAGACGAGTTTGTTGGGAGGCTTAGGCAACATTATATGAAGGGGCTAAATGATACTAATCCTATTGATAGGAAGGCTAGGAGAGGCAGAATTGTTCAGGAAACAGAGGTTTTCTTTGCAAAATGTTATGGTGATTTGAGAAATGTATGCTATTAAGTAAGCTTTTTAGTATGGATATGTTTATAATTCAGTTTTGATTTGCTTTTAAATGTTTAATCAACAAGAATTTAATGAGTTTGTTTTGAAGAATGGGGTTATTGGTTTTCATAAGCAACCTGTCCAGTTTACCTCTGGAAGGTATTCTAATTGGTATGTGAATTGGAGAGATGTTACAGAAGATGCTTTTTTATTGGATAGATTATCTGACTATATTATTGAGTTTGTTAGGGGTTTGGAAGTCCAACCTGATTGTTTTCATGGAGTTCCTGAGGGGGCTACTAAGATAGGCGTTATTACACAGTTTAAATGGGCTAAACAATCTCCAAGTTTTTCTGCCGGGAGTCATGTTTTATCTATGAGCAGAGGTAAGATGAAAGAGCATGGAGAGCCCAAGGATAGACATTTTCTTGGAGAGTCTAAAGGCAAGACTTTTGTTGTGGAAGATGTTACTACTACAGGCACTAGTTTGATTTCCACCCTTGATAAATTAAGAGATGCAGGGGTTGAGGTTGCGGGAGCTATTGGATTAACAAATAGGATGGAGAAAAGGGATGATGGAATGACTGTTAAAGAAGCTATTGAGTCTAGGGGCATTCCCTATTATTACATGAGCAATTCTTTTGATTTGCTGCCTGAGGCTTATTCTAAGGAGAAGCCAGGGAAAGATATTGGAAGAGCCATAGAGATCGAGTTTGAAAATTATGGTATTCAAAACATAACCCTTGTTAGTGATAATGGAGAGATAATAGACAGAGATAAGAGTATTATTATTGCATGTGATTTGCCTCTGAATGTTTATGAGGAAGTGATTAGGGAGAGTTGTGATTATGATGCAATTGGGGGATATAAGGTTGGTTTTGAGTTGGCTTTGGAGCATGGATTGGGAAAGGTGGTCGAGATTACTAGGAAATATACTAATAAACCAATTATTTATGATCATCAGAAAGCTGGGACAGACGCTCCTTTTACAGGGGAATCGTTTGCTAAGGTTTGTTTTGAGGCGGGTGTTGATGGAGTTATATTTTTCCCGATGGCTGGGCCTGAGACGCAGAATGCTTGGATTGATGCTGCTAAAGAGAAGAAATTGGGAGTTATTGTTGGTGGAAGGATGACTCATGGGAGTTATGTTAGAAGCGAGGGAGGATATATTGCTGATGATGCTGTTGGTGCAATGTATTTAGCTGCCGCTAGGAAAGGTGTTAATCATTTTGTTGTTCCTGGAAATAATTTAGAGATGATAAAGAAAATAAGGGACGGTCTGGAAGCTAGTGGAGTGCAACCTGTGTTTTATGCTCCTGGCTTTGTTGAACAAGGTGGTTCTATTTCTGAAGCCGCCAGGGTTGCTGGAGATAGATGGCATGCGATTGTTGGGAGAGGAATTTATTGGAATAAAGAAGAAAATAGGTATAATAATTCTGGGGAAATTAGAGAGAAAGTTGGTGTTTTGGTTAGCCAATTAAATTAATAGCTTCTTGGCATGTTTCTTTTAATGATGTGCAAATTTTGATTTTTGGACAGTCTTGGGAAATTCTTCTTTTGATATATTTTGAGTTGGAAAATCCTTCTTCAATGCCTATAACTAGTTTAATTCCTTTTGTTTCATGCTTTACTTTCCACTCTCCTAATTCAAATCTAGAAGTTTGGGCATATGCTCTTCTTGGGAGGTGTTCATTTTCTTTTGCAAGCCAGAACATTATAACTCCATTTTTAGATGCTTTATTAAGGTAATGGGTTTCCCAATCAACTTGTTTGGCGTATATAAACTCTTCAGGTAGAATTTCCCTTCTAGGATTGGCTATGTTTAATTCTGGGGCTTCTTGTTGGATATATTTTATTGCCTCTTTTTGCCAATCTAAAGCACCTTGTATTGGGCCTGCTAAAAAAATTACTGAATTTTCTAGTTTTGGATAGTTTGGTGGTAGAATTATTTGCCCAGTCATTTTAAATTAATTTTGTCCCGTTTGGAACCTCTTTTTCAGGATGAACTAGGACTGGCTTTCCATCTACATCTGCTGCTATTATCATCCCTTGGCTTTCTATTCCTCTGAATTTTCTATAGGGGAGGTTAGTTAGTATGGGTATTTGTTTATTGAGGAAGTGTTCTGGTTCTAGTAAATGGGCTAGAGCAGTAACTATTTGTCTTTTTTCTTCTCCAAAATCCACTATTAATTTTATTAATTTGTCTGTGTTTTCTACTTTTGTAGATTCTATCACTGTTCCTATTTTAACTTCTATTTTTTGGAAATCTTCTATGGATGCCATTTTATTGAATTGGCTAAATGGTTTATAAGCTTTTGCTTCAATACTACATAGTGGTTACAAATAGAAAGATTTATAAATAATTTGTTTCACTAAAATATATGGCTAATTATGATAATATATCTTTAAAGGAAGCTAAGGAAAGAGCAGTGAGTTTGGAACTAGCTCAAGAGACTGCTGTAGCTAGATATGGTTTTGCTGAAGAGACAAGACCAGTAGTTAAGGAATTATATGAACTGGGAGTGAATACTCCTCTTAAATTAGATCTGTTTCTTGATACTTTTTACGTTGCTAGGCATGGTGTTTGGCAGAAGCTTAGACATTTTACAGATGCTATTGCTAAGCACTTTAGTCCGGATGAAATAAATGGCATGTCTGTAACAGCTTATGAGACTTTTATTGACACTTTAGAGGAAATTGTGGGGCTTAGGGACGATTATGCTGAATTTGGCTTGGTTAGTGATAAAGAAATGTTGAGTTATGATGAAGCAATAAGAGTTACAAACGGGCTTGGGGTTTCTAGAACTACTGAATTACTGAGAAGAATTCAAACATTAGGGGGCGACCACAAACAAAGAGATGCTTATTCTTGGCAGACTTTAGAAAGACTAATTAAAGAAAGTGAAGAAACAGGCCATGACCCAGAATCAATCTTAGATAGCTGGTCCAAGAATAGACAAGAATATTGGGATGGAACTGGTGAGAACGAAGCAGGAGTACCAGAGGAAACTGAAGGCTTAACAGGATACAAGATAGGGGCTGGCGAAGGGTGTATGGGGCGGCTCTCTGATGCGGAAATAGCTGAAATAAATGAAGCTGAATTAGTTAAGATTCTTGTAAGAGAAGAAGAGAAATAGTTTTATAATGGGAAATCAAAGTTTACAACCAAGGATTCAAACTTTGGAAGACATTAGGGGCTTGGACGATCCAAATCCACTTATGCTTCTTGGATTGGATAGTTGGCACCTTAGGAGTTTGCCAGAAGGACTTTTAAGAAAATTTTTAGAAGATTATGCTATGATTTTATTGAAATATCACCACCCAGATAGATTTGTAAATGATCCGGGGGCGCAAGAAGTTCATGGCAAATATGTTACTGAGATTCGGAAGAGGATTGTTGCTCTGGTTGCTGACCCGCTTGAGCTAAAATATGCACTTAGAAACTTAGGAAGTTTTGATCAGTTAAGAAGTCAAGAAGATAGGATAGGCAGAGGTGCTTTAAGAGAGAGCGAGCTTGAGGAGAGAATTGCTGATTTGAGGGGTTCATCTGAGGTACAATCTAGAGAACTAGTTAGGTTGAATGGTGTTGTTTCTGGATTGAGTTGGAGATTAGAAGCAACTAGCGGAGAATATGAGTCTAAACTTGTAGGATACAGGGAGAGATTGGCGAAAGAATTGAAAAGAACCGAAATAGAGCATGGAGTGGACCTTCGTTTGGAGGTAGATAAGAGAGTTCTTGCAAAGAGAAAGGCTAAGGCTGCTCTTGAGAGGCAAGATAGTATCCATAAGTATGGTGTTAAGCTTGCTGCAATGGATAGAGGAGCTAGATTGATAACTTCTTATGATGGTTTTGGCTTGAGTTATGTTCCTTTTGAAAATGTGGGTGGCGGGTTGAACCAGGCACTCTCTGAAGTATTTGCTTTGGAATCAAGCTCTCCAGGAAGATTTGAAAGAGAAGCTAAAGAAATTGTCGGTAGTGTTGAAGGAGAAGAAACAAAAGTTGAAGTTAAAAAGAATAGATTTCGTGCAGATGGAGAATCTGTGGAGATACTTGGTGGAATGCCTTATTTCTATCTTAGAGGTTTTTGTCTTGAAGATGGTAGGCCTGCAGATTATCTTATGAATGAAGGAGAGGAAACTAAAGAGGTTGATAAATTTAGAAGAAATTTCACAGTTGAATTTGCTGAATCAAGAAGGGGATCTTTGGGCCATTTTAGAAGAGTTGCGTCGCCTTATACTACTGGGTTTGTATTTCCTGGTCTTCCTGCGCTAGTTAAAGAGGGAAGAAGAAAATATAAGTTAATATTGCCTACAAAAATAGAAGAGTTATAGTGTTATCTTATTGATTTATTTATCATTTCTTTTAAAGTTTTGTTGTAATAGATGGGTTAAACTTTTAAAGCTTAGTTTTTATAGAGTTATATGAAGTGGATTATTTTGCTGGTGTTTTTAATGGGTTGTACTACTTCAGATTATATTGATGAGAAGAGTACTTGTATGACTGATGCTGATTGTGTGCCTATGCCTGGATGCCATGTTAGGGAATGTGTTACTTTAGATGATGTGGGAGTATATCCTCAATCAGAAGTTTGTACAGCTATTTTTGATTGTCAAGCTGCTTATAGTGGAGAGGATTGTTTATGTCAAGATCACTTTTGCGTGAATAAGAACTTAGAGAATGGGTGTTCTTAGTTCTTTATTTTGAATTTTCTTCCTTTACAAAAACATCGGAATCTTGGACTTCCTGTTTTTACAAGGTATACTGCTTTACAGTTTTCACATGTTAGTTGAGTCATTTTATTTATATCCTGCAAGATATTCTGAAATTGTTCTGTATTTTGTTCCTCTTCCAAATACTCTTCCTCTGATTCTCTTGTAATCTGCATCTGGGTTTCTAAGGATTTCTTCTAGTGCCTTATATGCCGGAGTTCTTTCTATTAAATTGCCTTCAGCAACCTTTACTATTTCAGATGCAAATGTTGATTGGTTTTCTCCTACTACATGGATGCCTTCTTTATCAAAATGTGTTATTACTGGGGTCCCACCTACACCCACATTAATTTCGGCTGCTTCATTAGTGGCTTTTATTAAAGCATACATTCCAGTAATAAATCCAATGGCATGTCTTTCTTCTCTTGGAAGATCTCTCATAAATTTAGTTAATACTTTATCAGCTTCATCGTACCCTGATCCTATTGAATCACACTCTCTTCTTACTTGGTTTGGCCTAAATGATGCCCCAACTTTGTATATTTCAACCCCTCTTTCATCTTGGCCTATTAATAAAAATGCATTGTGTCTAGCATATTCAAGAGCCGAATGTTCTGCTAGATAAACTTGGTTTGCTTGTGATAAGGTTTCAGGTTTAATTTCTACCCTTTCTACACCACTTTCTCCTTTACTAACCCTACAACCTCTTAACACATCATCTTCTGATAAATTGAAAGAAGATCTTAGTCTTTGCCTTACTGCATCACGCAATACTTTTTCTGTATGGTGAGATAATTTGTCTTTAAATGCCCTAACATCGTAAGGAGTTCCTTCTAATTCATGTCTTAATTCTGTAATAACTTCATATAGAATGTCTGATGTACCAGAACCACCGACAAGTACTCTGGTTCCGTTGGATGTAAAAGTATCAATCTTTTCAGTTGTATTACTCTTTCTCAATTGAGTGCTGCTTTGGGTGTCTCCGACCATTCCCCCCCAACCTTTTCCCTTTATAGCTGAAATTACTGTCATTTTTGCTATATGGGGGACATTTTGGCCCTTTAAAAAGCTTTCGTTTTAGAGTTACTTTGGAGTGGTTACATACTAAAATTAGAAAAGGGAGCAAACAAAATCTCTCCTTGTTCATACATCATTCCAAACCCCCTCTTCTTTATTATCCCAAAGTTTTTTTGCAATAGATTCAGAATGTTTTAATAGGTCTTTGAATTTTTTATTTTCCATTATCTCAATCTTATAGTTTCTAGGTTTTTGGGGGCTAGAGTTTCTATTCTGAACATTTTGTGGATTGTGGATGCCATTTCTAAGCATCTAGAAGATTCACCATGAACGAATATGACTTTTTTTGGTCTTGGTGTGACGTTTTTAACATAGCCAATTAGTTGTTTGTATGTTGAATGGCCTGTGAAACCATGAACCGAGTGAATTTCCATGTTAACTTTTAGCATTTCCTGTTTGTGTGCTCTTGCCATAAATCCAATTTCTTTTTCTCCTTCTTCTAAACGTCTTCCTAGAGAACCAGGCCCTTGGTATGAAGTTAAGATTAAGGAGTTTTTAGGATTTTCACATAATTCTTTGAAGTATTCTACAGATGCTCCTCCTGTAAGCATTCCTGATGTTGCCATTATGATGCAAGGTTCACCAGATGACCAAACTTGCTCCATTTCTTTCCTAGAGCCTATTTGTTGGAAGATATCAGATGTGAATGGATTGTTTCCTTGATGAAATATTTGTTTTTTTATTCTATTATTGAAGAAATCTGGGTATGCTGTGTGGATTGCATTAATATCCCAGACTAGACCTTGAATGTAAATAGGGACTTTCTTTATTTTCCCTTCTCTCATTAACCTCTCAAATATAACCATTAGTTCTTGAGATCTTCCAACACCTAAGACAGGAAATAGAACTTTTCCTTCATTGTTTAATGTCTTTTCTACTACGTCTATTACATAGTTTTCTGCTTCTTGTCTTGTCATAGATGATTCCTCTTTTGTCCCATATGTTGATTCAAGCATTAATGTTTCGACTCTTGGGAACCTTGTATTTGATGGGGCTAGTAGGTTTGATAATTCATAATTGAAGTCTCCTGTGTAGACAAAATTATGGACTCCGTCTCCTATGTGTAAATGGACTAAAGCAGACCCTAGAATATGACCTGCATCGTATAGTGTTAATCTTATATCTGGAGTTATATCTGTTACTTCCTCATAATCTAAGATTATTGTGTGTTTCACCATCTCTTTGATTTCTGTTGAAGAATACAAAGGAGTTTTAGCATCTTTTTGAGCTATGCCAATTATATCTAATCCTAGTAAGGAGGTTATGTCTCTTGTTGGAGCTGTACAATATACCGGGCCTTTGTAACCATATTTGAAAAGTAGTGGAACTAAGGAGGAATGGTCTACATGGGCATGGGAAACAATAACTGCGTCTAATTGATCTATTCTTAATTCTGGTGCATCAAAGAAAGGATATGCATAATCATCTGGGGCCGCTACATTCTGACCACAATCTAGCAATATGCTAGATTCTGGGGTTTGTAATAGGAAACAAGATCTGCCTACTTGTCTGGCTGCACCCAAGGCAGTTATTCTTATCCATTCTGTTTTTTTGTTTCTTCTTTTTGGACCATATATTCTTTCTCCGACTTTGTTTAGGAATTTCTTTCTATAATCGTTGTTTTCATAAAGAACTTGCCTTACGTTTTCTATTATTTGGGATCTGATTGCAGGAATTCTTTTAATTAAGGGAACCCATAATGTTTTTTCTTTAATTTTTTTTAAAATTTCTCCTGCTTTTCCTATTGCTATGCCTGGTTTTTCTACCTCTATAACTACTTGGGATCTTTGTGGATCGAAGATTATATTTTGTTTCCCTGCTTCTTTTGGCAAGATTTTCTTAATTTCTGTTTCTGCTTTTTCTAGTTCTAAAGGCATGGATGGATCTGGTCTTAGTTCTACTCTTTTTTTGATAGTGTTTACTATTTCTCGGATCATTCCATTATTGTTTAGGAAGAAATCTTTATTTTTTGTGTATAAGATTATATTAGCTCCTTCAAATGACATTGTGGAGATGTTTGCATTCTCTGGGAGTAATTTCTTAATCTCTTCTAAAATTTGTATAGCCATTTTAAAAAATTTATTGTGCTACCTTCACTATCTTCTTTGTCATAACTTTTTCTGCCCCTTTTTCTGTTATGGTGTAGATATCCATTCCATCTCCAGTAGGCATATCTCTTTGTATTGCTGCATTTAATGCCTTCATTGCAAGTTTAATTCCGTCTTGGATTGCCATGTCTTTTTCATATAAGGTTTCTAGGACGCCTATTGCTAAGGTTGAACCAGATCCTGTGGAAACGAAACCTTCTGCTTCTAGAACAGATCCATCAACTCCAACATCGTATAGGTTGTAGCCTTGGGAATCCTTTCCACCTAGTAAAAATCCTACAATTGCTGGAACTGCGGAGAATTTTCTTATATTTCCATATTGAATATTTGCTAGAAGATTGGCTGCTTCTTTAACTGAGGCATCTTTGTGAGTTCTTAGTTTTTTTAATTTTAGTTCTGCTCTTAGTAATTTTGTTATTAATTGTGCATCTGAGACTAGGCCTGCTATGGTTATAACAATGTTATCTGTTACTTTGTGGACTTTGTCTACATTTCTATTGCCTATCATTAACCCCATTGAAGCTCTTTTATCTGCTGCTAGTACTACGCCATCTTTGCATAGTATCCCTATTGTTGTTGTGCCTTTCTTGTAATTTTCTTCCATAGTTCTAAAACCTCTTTCTAAATTTTGATTAGAATCAAATTAGTTTATAGTGTTTCTTAGTTGTTTATAAACCTTTTGGTTTTTACTTCGGGATTGGGTACCCGGTTGGATCTGGGATGTTTGGGCTTAGGCTGTATCTTCTTTCTTCTTTCCCATCTGTTACATATACATCGGATGGACTATATGCAAATGCGACTCCCAATGCAACTAAGTCCATATCTTGTGCTGGAATAACTCCTCCCACTTCCCTACTTCCTCCGTTGCCATCGTTTATTAACGCGCCATATTGTATGTTATATTCTGTTGTCATTTTATTTACCTCGTTAAAGTTTTTGTAGTTGTGAAAAAGGGTTGTTTATAAAGGTTTGGTTTATTTTCTGGGTTTCAAAAGGCTTAAATAAGTATTAATCTAAAGATATTTTGGTGTTCTTAATAATCTATTTTTGATTTCTTTGTCGTTCCCGGGTTTTATCTTAGAAAATAAGGTTTCAGCAAATAAAGTATACTCTTTTTCTGTTTTGAACCTTTTTAATTTTGATAATAAGGAAGTTTTTGAGTCTTCTCCTAGAATTGTGTAGTTATTTCCATAAACTTGGTGGAAAATGTATAGAGATCTTTCTAAGTGGTAATCAGAGGTTACTAGAATTAAGTTTTTCCATTTTTGTTTTTTAATTATTGGTTTTGTGAATAAAGCATTGCCAATTGTATCTTTAGATAATTCTTCTGTAAATAGATTTTTAGTCGGAATTCCTAGTTTTCTTGCATATTGTTTCATATAGTAAGACAAATATTTCTTTCTTTTTGTTCCCCCAGCCAGAACTAGATTTTTTGAGAGGCCTTTTTTATAGAGTTTAATCCCTTGTTTAACTCTTGATTTAGATTCTTTTCCTAGGTTGTTGTTTTTGAATTCGCAACCTAGAACTATTATTGCGTCTACTTTTGAGTTCATTTAATAAATTTTAATTTTTAAGTTAATAAACTTTATTATCATAATACTTATAAATCCTTAGAATAATAAGATTCTATGAAAACTGGATATACAGTTGGACAAGTTATGAGTAAAAACGTTTTGATTTGTAGAAGAGATTCTATTGTTTTGGATTGTGCAAAATTAATGGCTGAGAAAGAGGTTGGAAGTGTTGTGATTGTGGAAGGGAAGAAAGCTGTGGGCATTTTGACTGAACAGGATTTGGCTAGGAAGGTTTTGGCCAAGAGTTTGAATCCTGAAACAACTAAGATGGAAGATGTGATGTCTACTGAGTTGTATACTATTGAAACAGATAAGGATATCCATGGTGCAATGACTTTTATGAGCAATCAAAGAGTTAAACACTTGCCTGTTGTAGAGAATGGTGAATTGCAAGGGATTATTTCTTTTAAAGATATAATAAGAATTCAACCAGACTTGGTGGACATGATGGAATTTAAAAGTTCTTTGTCTGGAGAAGAGAAACAGGCTATTTTCAGAAATTTATAACCCAAAAGAATCTGTGAATTCTTTCATTTTTCTATATTGCTCTAGAAATTGTAGACCTTTTATTGTTATAAGAACCATGGTGTTTTCTTTTTCTTCTTTATCTATAAACCCTTTTTCTGATAATTCTTCTAGATAAGACTTCATTAATTCGTGGGATAAATTGGATTTGTACATTAAATGAGTGGGTTTTATTTTTCCACCTTTTGCTTGTATAGCTATTAAGATGTCGTATATTATTTCCATTCGAGTTCTTCTTTGGCTCATTTTGTAGTTATTAAAGTATAAGTGTATAATAATAAGATATATCCTAATAGTTGGATTACTTCTGCTGCTATGAAGAATAATGTTGGATTAAGGAATACCATCATGAAAATTAATTGGCTTAATAGTATAATTGCGAAAGATATTGTTATTAATCTAGTTGCATGGGTTTTTCTCTTTAAGTGATTGAATAGATAATGTTGGGTTATTAAGGCCAGTAGGACTGCAGAGGTTGCGTAGAATACATATATGAATGCATTGCTGAAGAAGGCTATTACTGAAACTAAGTAGGCTAAAAGGATTGCTTGGGAGAACATTCTATTTCTTTGATTTATTAAAAAAATTCCTGCCAGACCTAGAAGCATGAATTCCTGATGTGCTAGAAAACCTAGGGACTCAATATAAGGTGTTGTGGAAACAAAGCCAGTGCTAACCTCTGTGAGAGTTCTCGGTAATTGGCTTAAATCATTGGTTGCAGTCGATATTGTGGTTATTATTTTGGCTAGAAATGATAGTGCTATTGCGAAAAAGGATATACTGAAGTATAGCAGTTTCTTTTCTTTGGAGAATTTGTATAGTTTTAGGCTGTGCAATGCTATTAAAACTGTTACTATAACTGTTACTAGTTCAAATAACGAGCTTATACTGTAAAACCATTCTGGGCCAAAAATCTCTGCTGCCATTCTATAAGGGTCATAAGTGAGTTCTATAAAAAGGTTCCGGAAAGGGCTTCTCTAGCTTTGTTTGATAAATGATATTTAAGGCGTTTGATAAATTGACTTAGGAGGTGTTAACATGAAGCTAGAATTATATTTGGGGAGTTTGAAGGAAGAGGAGTTAGCTTATTTGAAGGAGATGAGAAGGAAAAGGAGGGAAAGATTTAAATATGAGGGAATTAAAAATATTGTATGAAGAAAAAAGGATTGAATGAAAAGGCTTTAGGATTAAGTCTTGGTATAATATGGGGGGTAGCGGTTGCCTTAGTTGTTTGGTATTCTAGTGCATCTGGATATGCTTCCGGTTTTGTTTCTGGATTGCAAGGTCTTTATTTTAATTGGTTTGATGTTAGTTTTATTGGGGGTATTATTGGAGGAGTTCTTGGTTTCATAGATGGTTTTATTGGTGGCTGGCTAATTGCTTGGTTGTATAATAAGTTTAATTAGAATTTTTTATATCTTTTACTTGAATTGTATTATAAATAGAAAGCAGCATACAATGTTAATAAGGCTAGTAAAATAGAAATTAAAGATATTGGTCTAAACCAAGAGTCTGGTTGTTTTAAGCTTGAGTTTTTCATATCTCTGTAGAGTTTTGGATTTGATGCCAGTAATGCGCCCATGAATAGGAATGTTGCAAACATAGCTAAAAGAATAATTTTTGGGTTTGAAAGTACGAATAAGTAGGCTAGCATTAAATAAGATAAGAAACCCATGCATATTGCCATGATTCCATAAAACTCATCTGAGAATTTTAGTTTTTTAAATCTGGCTTTGGTTCCTTTTGGATTAAGAAACAATGGAACGTGTTTAGCTAAAATAAGTAGAGCAAAGATGATTAATAGAATTTCTAAGTATCCCATATTTTTATATTTTGGATTTACCTGTTTAAATATTTTATGGTTTTAACTCTTGATTTTATGTATTCTTCTTTTATTAATTCTTTTATGAATGGCTTTGCTTCTGTATGTTTTATTTCTGTTTTTGTGTATAACCTTCCTTTTTTAGTGTAAGTCTTTTTGTATTTTGATTTGAAGACTCTTGAGTGTTCTTTTTTAGTTTTTATTGGCCCTTTGTGTTCTTTTAATTTGGGTATTTTACTTTTGGTTTTGAAGTAGAGGTAGGCTTTCTTTTCCCAATGCCAGCCAGAATCTTTTACTAGGAAACCTTGATTGTTTAAGTCTTTAGTTATTTTGTTGTAGACTTTTACTATTTTTGCTCCGACAACATCTGTTTTTCCAGTTAAAGGGGTAACTTCTAAGATAATGTATCCTTTTAAGTCTTTTAATTTGAATTCCTTTTTTTCAAAGTTTAATTCTCCGGTTGTAGCTATTTTGATTAATTCTTGGTATTTCTTTTTTGATAGGGCTGCAGAGGCATTTCTATCTTTTTGTGCAGGATCTATTAAAATTAAGGGAGATTGTTTTTTTGAACTATTTAAAGATAATAAGAGTTGTTTTTTGTTTTTGTATTGTTTGGCTGGGTCTATTACTGTTTTTTCTTCCCAGTTTTTTGCTGAGTTCAATAGTCTTTTTAGTGATTTATAATGTATAATTAATAATTCTACTGCGTGGCCTGAGAATCCACCTATGTGGGTTTCTGCACCGTATAATTGATTGGCTTTGAAGAATTGTTTTGCTAGCCTTATTTCGTTTTGAATTGTTTTAGTAGTGTGTTTTTTTATGTATTTTAGATGTAATGGTGAGACGTCTGTTACGTTTTTAGCTTGCTCCGGCTTGGTTATATCTAAAACAGGGATTAGTTCTATGTCTAAGCCTTTATAATCTAATTGGAAATAATCTCTTGAACCATGGATCCTTTTGTATTTGAAGGGTTTTAATGCTTTTTCTAGTCTATTTGAGAGATCTTTGTTTTCTTTGAATTTTATGAATATGTCTATGTCATGGTTTCCTCTTAACCATGTACCTTTTGCGTATGATCCTCCTAGTTGGGGTTTTGCTTGTATTTTTAGTTTTTTTAAGAATTCTTTTAGTTTTGTTTTTACTTCATTCTCTTCTTGTTTTGTTGGTGTTATTTTGTTTAGAATTTCTTGCATAGGATATTTTTGATTTAATGGTTTATATTGGTTTTGGAAGGTTTTCTATTTTATGTATTTCATAAATTCTTCTCTAGATATTTTTAGATCGTGTTTTACTATTTTGTTTAAAAGCCCCCTATCAATTTTCTCATTTGGATGGTTAGGTATAACTGTTGTTCTTCCGTCTGGATGGCTAAAAAACATGTGACTTCCTTTTTGTCTTTTGAGAATAAATCCAATCTTTTCAAGGATTCTGGAAACTTGCTTTGCTGTTAGAAAGGGAAGCTTTGGCATATCAGGCCTCTACTTCAACTTGTTGCAACCCTAAGAATTTAGTTTTAATCTCTGGTTGTTCTTCTAAGTAGAGGGAAATCGCCTCTTTTGTTCTTTTTATTAACTCGTCATGAGTTTTTGCTTGAGTATGACAACCCGGGAGTTCTACTACTCCAGCTATTAAGTAGCCATCTTCTCCCTCCTCAACTATTGCGGTAAACTTTTTTGACATTCTAATATGGTTATAAATTGTGGGTTTATATAAGTTTTGATTAGTAATCTTTTCTTAATTTGGTATACTAAAAGAAGTTCATAAATTATATTAAGTGGGTCTTTGTGTTTTTAATTATGTATACTGGTCCAGAGAGATTTGGTGATAAGGGATTGCGGAGGCGAGCTATTTCTTTGAGTGAAGCTGGGATTGATAGGATCCTGGGAAGGGTTGTTATGGATATTTCTTATTCTGATTTTTTTGGTTTGCGTTTAGGAGAGATTGAGAAACCGAAGGCAATTCCAGGTAGAGGAGGATCTAGAAAATATATGGATGAATGGTTAATATTGGCTTTAGATGAAGATAGATTTAGAGTTGAGGGAAATATTAGAAGAACTTATATGACTACGTTGCAAGGAGCTAGTCTGGAAAGATATGGGTCTGATTTTGAGTTTAGTAATTTGAAACATTTGGTTGTTAATGCTGGTTTGGGTTATGAAGAAGAAATTGGCGACTTCTGGGTTTTTTCTCCAAATGGAAGGTTGTATGTTCCTAAGGAAGTTTATGTTTAGAAGATTTCTGCTTGGTTTGGTGGCATGAAAGATTCCAGCCAGGCTTGATGATCTCTGTCTTCTATTTTTAATATTGGGAAAGGACTTATGTGGTTTCCACTTATGGTTATTCTTCTTGGTGATAATACTCTTTCTATAAAGTAGCTTCCTGGATGTAATTTTAGTTCAGTGAGTATTTCTTCTGGTGTTGACATTAATGCATCTATAGTTGTAGTGTGAATTACTGTGCAGTCTTGGTATAGTTTTACACCTGGTTTTTCTATTCTTGGTTTTTCGTATCTTCTTACTAATCCTGGGTCTCTTGTTCTCCCTAGTTTATGGAGAGCTATTATTACACTTAATGGAAGAGTTACAGAATAGGTTGTAGATTCGCTTAATTCTTTGAAAAGTTCTGGTTCTGTTATTTCTGCAGATTTTATTCCTTGGAAACCCTGTCTATAGATTGTGAAGTAGATTGTGTGATCTGGTTTTAAGTTTTGTAGGCCACAGTACCCCATCATTTGTTCATCTAAAATATTGAAACTATGTGTGCTATTGCAGGCTTTTAATTCTCTGAATTCTTTGTGGTCTGGATCATATATGTCTGGTTTTACTTCTCTTGTTGGCTTTCCATTGACTTTTGCTGGGCGACCGTATGCATCTATTAGAGCTACATGATAGGTTCTGCCACTCATTCCACCATATAGACAAATATCTAAGGCTTCATAAAAATCCCCCATACTTACATGCAAAGAAGATTGTCCTCCATTGGATTTTTCCCCTCCTTTTTTATCCCAAATTTCTCTTTCTTCTGATGGGAGGAGGTCAGCAATACTGTGTTGTTGTCTCACATGGCCTTCTATTCTTGAGGGCCTTAGTCTTACTAAGTGTTGGGGTAGAATGACTTCTAAGCTTAGAACCATTGAAATTGGGATTCCCTTTAGATTTAAAAGGTTTAGTTGTTACTTTTTAGTAAGTATGATCGGAAGGTTTATATAGGGGTTGTTTGTTTTTTATCGGGCGAAGATGACAATTACAGAGATTCAAGAGAGAGAATTAATAGATAGGACATCGCACGCAGAAATAAGATTGGCTAGTGCAAATGTGGATGGTTTAAGAAGGAACATTGTAGTAAAAAGAGTTATAGCTCCCAATTTAGCACAATCTATTGAAAGAGAATCAAGAGTTCTGGGATATCACAGAGATAGGGCAGATATAGCCCATATGCATGGTTATGATCTTGATAAAAAGGAATTGTATTTGGCAGCTGTTGGAGGGCATACTGTTGAAAGCCATATTGCAGAAGAAGGACCGCTTTCTTTATGCTCTGCCGAACCAATTTTGAGAGATATGGCTAGTTCTTTAGCTTATTTGCATAGTAATACAAGCAAACCTAATTGTGTTCATTATGATGTTTCTGATAGAAATTATTTGACTGATGGCAGAGGTGCTGTATTAATTGATTTTGGAACTTCTTACGAAGAAGGAAATTTCCCAAAAGGATATAGGGAGTCTAAGATTGGAACAGATGAATTTATGTCTCCTGAAAAATTGAGATGCGAACCAGAACATGGAAGGGAATCTGATATTTTTGGTTTGGGTGTTGTAGCTTATAAGGTTTTAGTGGGGCTTCCTCCTTTTTGGAGTTCATTTGGTAATTTGAGAGACCAGATACTTTATAGGGATCCTGCCTTGCCAATTATTTCTGGTAACGGGCAAATTGATCGAGTAATTATGGCTTGTCTTGAGAAAGATTGGAGAAATAGACCTAGTGCTGAAGAAGTGATGAAGGATTTTAAATTATAATAAGTATTTCCTAACATATTCTTTTTTGTTGATAAATCTTTAAATACTAGTGTTTCTTTGATATCAATCTGTTGTAGGTTAAGTTGAAGTTAACATACAATATGTTGTAGATGAAATGTCCTTATTGTGGAACAAAGAGTAGTAGGGTTACTGATAAGAGAGAGACAGAGGACTATGTTTCAACTAGGAGAAGGAGAGAGTGCGGCAAGTGTAAGAGAAGATTTACAACATATGAACGGATTGAACTTGGAAATTTGACTGTTGTTAAGAAAAATGGAAAAAAAGTGCAGTATGACAGGGAAAAATTAAAGAAGGGTGTTTTGAGGGCTTTAGAGAAGAGGGGCTTTCAAGATGATCAGGTAGAAATGTTAATGAATAAAATTGAGGGGGATTTGAGAAGTAATGATGCTAGTGTTGTTAGTTCTAGAGTTGTTGGAGAGGCTGTTATGAAAGAGTTGAAAGATTTGGATCATGTTGCTTATATTAGATTTGCTTCTGTTTATAGGAGTTTTGCAGATGTGGAAAGTTTTGAGGAAGCTTTGAGAGGGTTGAAGAAATGAGTGGAGAATATGTTGATAATGGATTAAAATTTGAGAGACATTATACGAAGCCAGGAGAAAACCCCTTAGAAACTATTGTTATGGATACTAGAACTGCAGAAATTCTGGGAGAGGGGGGAGAAGAGATATTTAGAATGGAGGATGTTGAAGTTCCTCAAGGATGGAGTCAACAAGCTACAGACATCGTAGCAGATAAATATTTTAAAAAAAAGGGTGTGCCTGGTAGAGGACATGAGTATAGTGTGAGGCAATTAGTTGAGAGGGTTGCAGACGAACTAAGTGAGTATGGAGAAGAACATGGTTATTTTGCTTCTGCAGAGGATGCAAGAACTTTTGGGGATGAATTAAAGGCTATTTTGGCAGGACAAGTTGCTAGTTTTAATTCTCCTGTTTGGTTTAATGTTGGTGTAAATAGATATGGAATCAAAGGAAAATCAGTGGGAGAAGGGTATTGGAGATATGACCATGAAACTGGAAATATTGTGGAAACAGAAGATACTTTTGTCAATCCACAAGGATCTGCATGCTTCATTAATTCTATAGAAGATGATTTACTTGGCAAAGACGGAATTTATGACTTAGTTACAAGAGAAGGTAGGCTTTTTAAACATGGGTCCGGAACTGGAACAAATTTCAGTGGAGTGAGGGGTGAAGGAGAAGCATTGTCTGGGGGCGGAAGAAGTAGCGGATTGTTGTCTTTTTTAAGAATCAATGATAGGGCTGCTGGAGCAATTAAATCGGGTGGAACCACTCGTAGAGCTGCTAAGATGGTTATCCTAGATTATGACCACCCCGACATAGAAGAGTTTATTGAATGGAAATCTGAACAAGAGGGCCATGCAAGAACTTTAGTTGAATATGGCAAAGTTCCTCTAGAAAAGGCAGTTGAAATAATCTCAGGGCAAAATGGAAACAATTCTGTTAGGGTTTCAAATGAGTTTATGGAAGGTGTTGAATCAGATGGAACTTATAGCACAAGAGGGAGAGTGGATCCCTCTGTAGAAAAGGAACTGAAGAATAGGGAAATTTTTGAAAAGATAGCGATGGCAGCACATGCTTGTGGGGATCCAGGTTTACAGTTTGATGATACTATCAACGAATGGCATACTTGTCCTGAGGATGGAAGCATAGATGCATCTAACCCTTGTTCGGAGTATATGTTTTTAGATGATTCTGCATGTAATTTGGCTTCAATAAATTTAAGGAAGGTTCAAAATGAAGGCGGAGGGATTAATTTGGATGCCTTGGACCATACAACTAGAGTTATGATTACTGCCCAGGAGATTCTTGTGGACAAAAGTTCTTATCCTGGAAAGAAGATTGCAGAGAATAGTCATAAGTTTAGACCTCTGGGTTTGGGCTTTGCAAACCTGGGTGCTTTGTTAATGACAGAGGGGCTTCCTTATGATAGTGATGATGGAAGAGCAATGGCTGCTGCAATAATGGCAAACATTACAGGAGAGGCTTATGCTCAATCTGCAAGAGTTGCTAGTGCAAAAGGAGCATTTGAGGGATATGAAAGGAATAGTGAACATTTCTTGAGAGTTATGAGAAAACATGTTGCTGCTGTTGAAAGTATTGAGGGTGTTGATGGACTGGAAGGCTTAATTGAAGGGGCACGTACTGCTTGGGAGGAAGCCATTAGGTTGGGAGAGGAAAATGGATATAGGAATGCTCAGACCACTGTTTTGGCCCCCACAGGCACAATTGCGTTTATGATGGATTGTGATACAACAGGGGTAGAACCAGACTTTGCTTTAATTAAGGGAAAGAAAATGGCTGGTGGAGGATTTAAGAAAATAGTTAATAGGAGTATTGTTCCTGCCTTGCAAAATTTGGGATATAGTGCTGATCAAATTCATGATATGGTTAGTTATATTAATGCGGAAACAAAGAGGAGGAAGAGGGGAACAATTGAAGGAGCCCCATGGCTAAGACCAGAACATTATCCCATTTTTGATTGTGCTACTCCTTCTGGGAGTGGTGAAAGATTTATTGGCCATTCAGGACATATTGATATGATGGCGGCAGTTCAGCCATTTATCTCTGGAGCAATATCTAAAACAGTTAACTTGCCAAATGAGGCTACATCAGAAGATATTCAAGGAATATATTTAGATGCTTGGAGGAATGGGCTTAAGGCAGTTGCAATATATAGAAATGGAAGTAAGATTACACAACCATTGGGGGGTTTGGAAGAAACATTTGGGCTGGACTTACCAAAAAGATTTGGAGAGAGGAGAAATCTGGAGAAAATAAGAGAGGGAGATACGCATAAAGCTACAATAAGCGGACATGATGTTATTGTAAGATTTGGCGAGTATCCAGATGGATCTCTTGGAGAGGTCTTTGTTGATATGCACAAAGAAGGGTCTGAACTAAGAACTGCCCTTCATCAATGGGCTGTTGCTAGTTCGAAAGCTATACAGCATGGGATGGGGGTTGATAAGTTTGTTCGTACCTATCTTCACCAATCAGATGCAATAGGGGGAATGGTTGATCACCCATTTATTCACCAGGCAAGTTCAGTATATGATTTGATTGCTAGGATTGTGGGAGTTGCATACTTGGGGAGAACTGATTTGGCTCAGAATCCCGAGGAAGCAGAATCGTTTGTGAAGAATGGAAAGAAAAATGATAATGGTGATAATGGGAAAAATGAGGAAGTTATAGCTAAAGGGGTTTGTGGATCATGTAGTAGTACCCTTGGAACTCAAACTGGAACTTGTTGGACTTGCTTGAATTGTGGATCTAATGAGGGTTGTGGTTAAAGAATATATAGTTTTGATCTGCAGATTAGATAACAACAATGTTTAAATTCTATATCTACTTTGTTTTTTTATGAGTGAACCTGAAAGAGTTTTGGCTATTTCAAGAGAAGACTTGTTTGGAAGAGAGAGGGAGAGATATTTTCAGGGATTTAGGACAGCCGTTGAAACAGACTTTAGACCTTATATTGAAAAAAATTCTAGATTTTTGTTGAGGAGAGAAACTAGTTCTGAGCAACCAGTTGATGCTGAGAGTGATGAGAGTTATAAGCAAATAATTCCTTATTCTTTTTTTGTTAACAATGGAAAAGTTTTTGTTTATCAAAGAACAAAAGGCAGTGGAGAAGAAGAAGGAGAGCATAGATTATTTGGAAACCACTCAGTGGGAATTGGAGGTCATATTAACCCAGATGATGCAGTTGATTTAAAACATGCAATTGGGTTAGCTGCTTTGAGAGAATTTAAGGAAGAAGTGGATTACATCGGTGCATTAACTACTTCAATAGTTGGTTACATAAATGATGATAGAGATAGTGTTGGGAGAGTACATTTTGGCGTTGTATATTGTATTAATGGAGATAAACCACACATAAGTGTTAAAGAAGAAGATAGGATGGTAGGCAGAGGTTTGCTTGATATGAGAGAATTGTTTAGTTTAGAAAATAAATTGAAAGGACAAGATGGAGAATTTGAAGGATGGTCTGGGTTAGTTATTGATTATTTTAATGATGCGATAAAAGCACACTTCCCAGGAGTTTTATATCCGGGTCATTTTATAAGAAGGTAGAATATTTCATTATCTGTTTTGAAAGAAGTTAATTTATAGTTTAATCGTTTGCACATTAGTTTTAACCAAGGTCTCTCTTGAGTTGTCATTGTTTTGTTCTTTAAGGTTTTTAATGGGAAAGAAATGACTACTTTTTTGGAAGATATAGATTTTATTAATTCTTCAGAGGGTTTGTGGTTTTTTATGTCTATTGAGTCTAGGAATTTGAATAGGAAGCAGATGTCTGTTTTTGGGAATTTATGAAAATTTGTTAAGTCTATGTCTTTTGCTGTGCCTTTTATGTTTTTTATTTTGAAGTATTCTTTAATTGGTTGAGTATAGAGGTCATAGGCATGATACTCTACTTTTTTGTTTAAGTAAGGATAGGAAATTGGATTTAAACCACAACCCAAATCTAGGATGGATTTTTCATTTTTTATAATTTTTTTGTAGATTAATGGATAGTTTTGTAATCTTTCTTTTGTGGATTTGTTTGTTTTTAGGATTTCATTGTGGATCTCTAGAGAATTTGGGTTTTGTTTTAGTTTTTTTAGTAATTCTGGAAGTTTCTTTCCTTCCTTTGTTTGGAACATACCAAAAGCTATGTTTGCTTTTCTTCTTACTTCTTTGATTAATTTGGTTTTTTGGGATTTCTTGGTTAGATCTGGGCTATAGATTTTTATGTAATTTTGGATGTGTTTTTTTAAGAATGAATCTTGAATGTTCTTTAATGAAGGTTTTTCTTTGATTTTTTCTATAAGGGATTGCATTATTATGTTTAAGAATTAATGTTTATAAGTTTATCTTGTTGCTCTTAAGTATTCGGATCCTTCTACAGGTAAACCTAAAGCTACTCTTAGACGAGGATCAGAGATTGGTTGTGCTTTCAATCCCATCCACATAGTAAGTTCTTCAGGGGGATGTTCATAAATAGGTAGTGTGCCTGAGTTAATTATTCCATAAGCTAAAGCAAATAATCCTGGGCCTCTTTGTTCTACTACTCGTTCAGGAGTTATTGCGTGATAAGTTGGAGTGATTATTCGTTTTCCTTCTCCCCTCTCCCAGCCCCTTCTTGCCATTATTCCATTCTTCCTATCGGCAGGAATTACTCCATAGCCTTTGATTCTTTGTTCTTCTAATGTTTCAAATAAGTGAATAGCCATTAAGATTGGCAAAGTATATGCTTTATATGTTTTTCTATAATCTTTTAATTTTGGCTACGAAAAACCCATCTGTGTCATTGTCTTGAGGCCATATCCTTAGACATTTCTTAACTTCTGGAGAATAAGTTTTTTTGTTAAAACTAGTGAAGCAAGGTGATGATTTTATTGGAAGTTTGATTTTCTCTAATTTGGCATTTTCTCTTTTTTCTAGTAAATAAGAGACAACAGCCTCATCCTCTTCTGGTTCTAGGGAACAAGTGGAATAAACCAGGGTTCCTTTTGGTTTTAGATTATCAAAAGCTATTTTTATTAATCCTTTTTGTATGGAAGACATTTGTTTTACTAATCCTTGGGACCATTGTAATGGAGTTTTTGGGGATTTTCTTATAATTCCAGTACCTGAACAAGGGGCATCTAATAAGATTTTATCAGCTTCTACTTTTAGATATTGGCCTTTTGTTTGAGTTATTATTGTATTTGTTATTCCTAATCTTTGGATATTCATAGCTAGAGCTCTTAGTCTTTTGTAACTTACATCGTTTGCTATGATTAATCCTTTGTTGTGCATTATAGAAGCTAATTGGGTTGTTTTTGAACCTGGGGCTGCTGCAATATCTAAGACTAAATCAGTTTCTTTTGATTTCAAAATTAAAGGAGGAATCATTGAGACAGAAGATTGGATGTAGATATAACCTAGATTGTGTTCTTCTAGGTTTCCAAGATCTGTTCTGCCTTCTAAGTAAAATCCTTCTTTGCACCAAGGAATTTGAGTTAATTTGTAGTTTTCTAGTCTTTTTTTTATTTTTGGGATTGAGGTTTTAATAGTGTTTACTCTTAGAGATTTTCTGGGGTATTTTGAGGAGTATTTTGTGAATTCTTTGATGTCTGTTAGTTTTTCGTAGTGTTCTAAGAATTTCTCTTTAAAGTTTATGGATTGCATGGAAATTGTGGGACTAAGTTATTTAAATAGTTAGTTGAAAGGATTTATTGGTTTGATAATGTCAGATTTGAAGTCTTTAACATTTTCTGTATATATTTTAGTTACTCCATTTAGAATCAAATTTGCAGCTATTAGATTATCCCAGTAATGGCCTTTATTGTTCTTTGATAATTCTATGGCTAGGTTTGTTGTTTCTTTTGTGATACTTTTAATGATCCATCTGTCAGAATTAAGAATGCTTTGTACTATTTTCTCTGCTTCTTTAACTTCTTTTATTTTTTTATTTGTTAAAACATAAAATAATTCATTTAAATTCTGTATTGACAGAAATCCTTTAATTTCCCTATTACTTACATTATTTATTAAATCAAACGCTTTTTTATGCTTATCTTTTTCATCAGCATTAAAGGCATAAACTAGGATGTTGGAATCAAATCCTATAATCTCTTTCATAAATATTCTTCCTTAAATTCTTCATGTCTATTTTCCCAAGATGTAAGCCTTTTCTTGCTATTTCTATATATGCTTCTTCTTTTTCATCTAGATTTACTATAGCTTCTTTTATTGTTTTACTTATTGCCCCTTTAGTTTTGCCATGTTTTTTAAAAGCAATCCTTCTTAGAAGTTTTTCATCTTGTTCCTTCATGCTTATAGTTATTGTTCCCATCTATTTAAATAGTTACAACTTATATTTAAATGTTGTGCTTTTCTAAAGAATATTGTAAATCTTAGGTTTTAGAAGCAAAAGAGTTATAAATATGTTGTGTAGTTTATGGGAATGGCTTTTGATACTTTGTATTTGGGAAATACTCTTGGAAGTTATTTATTCTTCTTTTTGATACTGGTTGGAGCTGTATTAATTGGAAAAACGTTTTATTGGCTTAGTAAGAATATTTTGAGGAAATTTTTTGAGAAAACTAGGAATAATTTTGATAATATTTTGTTGGATGTTCTTGAGAGGCCTTTGGTGTTTTTGATTTTTATTATTGGTTTGATGATTGGATTGAACACTTTGGTTTTGAGTTCGAGGATGGCTGAGGTTTTTGGGAATGTTACGGTTATATTATTTATTTTGGATGGAACTTGGTTTATTACTGGATTGGTTGATGCTTTGTTGACTTTCTATATTCACCCTTTAACTACTAAGACAAAATCTGATTTGGATGATCATTTATTGCCAATATTGAAGAAGTTAAGCAAGGTTGTTATTATTGCTATTGCTTTGATAATGATTATTGATAATTTCGGGTATGATGTTACTTCTTTGATTGCTGGTTTGGGTCTTGGTGGATTGGCCTTTGCTTTGGCTGCTCAAGATATGTTGGGGAATATGTTTGGGGGCGTTGCTATCCTAACTGATAAACCGTTCAAGGTGGGGCAGAGGATTAAAGTGGATAATAAGTATGATGGTTTTGTTAAGGAAATTGGGATTAGGAGTACTAGGATTGAAACTTTTGATGGAACTCAGTTAATATTGCCTAATTCAATGATTTCTAATTCTGTTTTGGAAAATGTTTCTAAGGAGAAAGCTAGAAGGGTTGTGATGATGGTTGGATTGACTTATGATACAAGTTCTAAGAAAATAGAAGAGGCTAAGGAGATTATTAAGGAAATTGTTTTGAAGAATAAGGATACTGAAGATGAGTCAAATGTTATTTTTTATGAGTTTGCAGATAGTTCTTTGAATTTAAGGATTGTTTATAGAATTAGGAATCTGGATGAGATATTTAATGTTAGAGATCAAGTTAATACAGAGATAAAGAAGAGATTTGATAAAAGTGGAATTGATATGGCTTTCCCTACTAGAACTGTTTATATGAAGAAGGGTTAGAGTTCTGCTTCGTTTTCTTGGATAGTTACTTTTAATGGGTTTTCATACGTTCTTTCTATTTCTTGGAAGGTTCCATCATAAGTGCGGAACCTTTCAATTAACTTATTTGAGACCCAGGCAGTTATTGTTATTGTTTTTCCATTTATGCTGTTTGTGTTATCTTTGAGATTTAATCTGTCGAAATTTATATTTGGTTCATTTATGTAATCCCAGACATTATCGAAACCTGGTTTTAAGTCAAAAATATGGGAGGTGTAGTAATTGCTGTTTTGAGAAAGAATTACGGAAGCCATGGATATCCAGGATGAGTCTTGGAGATCACCTTTAAAATAAGTTCCATATTTTGGAAGGTTTGGTAGCTTTCCAGGACCATTTGCTATGAAAGGAGCATGGGCTCCATTTTCACTATGCTCATAATTAATTGGTGTGCCTGCTACAAAAGCGGAATTGAATGGGAAGGTGGATAATTTTATATAGAAACAATTATCTAGGGCTAGAGAGGTACAATCAGATAACCATTCTATTTCTGAAGTTATAAACGCTTCTCTATCGGGGTAGATATCATAGGTTACGCTTGCTTTAAAGTCTACCCCTATGTTTCCCTCAGACTCTGAGTAGATTCTTGCCCTTACTGGGCCGTTCATAAACATTATATTTTCTGAGTTAGAACCCAAGAATTGGAAGAAGTCATTATCTTGGACGGTTCCTGGGGCTGCTGTCTCTTGCCTGGAAATTAAGACTCCTGATCCTCCGTCTTCAAATTTACCAAAATAACTAGATCCTCCAATTCTAAATTCTCTTTCACCATACCAGAATTCTTTTGTGTCTTCTTTGTAAGTATCTGCCCCATAATCAGGTATTTCTTGTTCAATGAAATTATAAGTTAGTTCATATTCTTTGGATTGTTTTGAGTTCATGTCTGCTAAGAATAATATCTCATCGTTTGAATCTAATAGGAGATCTGTATCTGGACCATCTAAAGCAGAGTTCCAATCATCTACTTGGGAAGTAATCTCTGTTCCTTCTTCTAGTATTCTTATACTTGATTCTGTTGCTAGGGATATATCTGGACATTTTTCTTCTATTTCTGGGTATGTTAAAATAATTGGTTCTAGTGTTCTTGCTATATCTTGGTCTTCTGTTATTGTTAGATCACAAGCACCTAGGAAGTCTGCTGGGGCTGTGTGTAGCACGTTTGATGCATATTCTTGTTCTGGAAGTAGTTCTGCTCTGAAGGTGTACCTCTTTGAATTTTCTGTTGGAATCCATTCTAAAGTTATATACTCTGTTAGAGGAATTTCTTCTAAGGTTTCAATAGGATTTATTAGGATAGAATCACAATCTTCATCTGTGCATTCATATATGTTAACTATTAGAGTGTCGTCGATTTCACAATACTCTTGTGCGTCTAGATTTATCCCAACTTTGATTTCTACAGTTTCTTCATTAGGTATTATTGTTACATCTTCAGTTGGAGGAGTAAGGCCTCTTAATTCAGACCAGTATGCTTGGTTTATACATTCATCGCCTTCAGGTTTTGGATCTACTTGCAAGATATTTGATGATTTAATTGTTTCATCTTCTGTAACTTCAAATGCATAGTATTTTGTTGCAGTTTCTGTAGGAGGGTCCCAGCTTATTGATATTATTTCTCTGTTTAGTGTTATGCCTAGTTCTTCGTGGACTACAGGTTCTATGTAATCTTCACAAGTGTCATCTATACATTCGTAAATTTCTAAATCTGCTTTTTCCCCATCACAACCATCCGGGTTTATGGTTGACTGAACTCTTGAACCTTCTATAACAATCACATTTTCTCCAGGATCATCTTCCCAGTAAACTTGGTCAATTGTGCATTCTAATGTTCCTCCAGATTCACAATCAATCTCCTTAGTTGTTTCTATTGTAGATCCCAGCAATGAATAAAGCACTTCATTTTTGACGATTTGTGGAATGACTTCTATGTCTACAGATTCTGGGCAGCCTAGATGGGAAACTGAGAAAGTGTTTGAAAATAATGCGGGTAGGACTGGGTTTTCATTATCAAAGGTTTCTTGAATCATATCTTCTCCTTCGGGAGTTACTCTTAGGATTATGTTTTCCACATCTTGATTTATTTCATTGTTTCTTATTCTTGTATCTATTGTTCCTGCTGTATCGTCGAAAGTCACATCTAGAAGTTCAATGTCTATAAATGTTACTTGGTCTACTTCTGCGGTTTCTATGTCAACTAGGTTTCCAAGCCAGATCATGATTATTGCTGCTAAGACTATTACTAAAGCTATTAAGAGAACTGTTGCTAGTAAGGGAGATATACCTCTTTTCATTGTAAATAATTGGAAGAGGGCCTATTTAAAACTAACTATGCGGTAGCCGGGATTTGAACCCGGGTCAGAACGTTGGCAACGTCCTATCCTAACCACTAGACTACTACCGCTTCAAGAAAATTGATGGATAATTGATATTTAAAACTATTGATAGGAAGATTTATATACTGGAGAATATACTTTATTTTTAGCCTTGCCAGAAACCATGGGTGAAATTATGATCCTAGATGGGGTGAACAAGGCTTACATTTTTAAATCTTTCTTTGTTTCTTTTATTATGTTGCCAGAACTAATTGAAAGGGTAAGAGAATACAATCCAGGAGCCAATTTTGTGTTAATAGAGAAGGCTTTCTTATTTTCAGAGAACGCACATAAAGGGCAAAAACGAAAGTCTGGTGAAGATTATTTTATTCATCCTTATGAGGTTGCTTTGATCTTGACTGAATTAAAAGCAGATACTGCCAGTATTTGCGCTGCTTTTTTGCATGATATATTGGAAGATTGTGATGTTAAGTTAAAAGATTTAGAAAAAGAATTTGGAGAGGAGATAGCTAATTTGGTGGAAGGAGTTACAAAGTTGAGCTCTATTAATTTTGAAACTAGAGAGGATTATAAATCTGGGAATGTTAGGAAAGTTTTGTTAGCAACAACAAAAGATATTAGAGTTATTTTGATTAAGTTGGCAGATAGATTACATAATATGAGAACTTTAAGCCATCTCTCTGAGAAAAGACAATCAATTATGGCAATGGAAAGTGCTAATATTTATGCCCCTGTTGCTCAGAAATTGGGTTTGTATTGGGTTAAAGGAGAGTTAGAAGATTTATCTTTAAGGTATTTGGATCCTGAGGCCTATAAGTTTCTTGCTAGTAAAGTTAATGAGAAGAGAAGAGA
>CEPX01089756.1_pt1 | contig 28326 bp, 50 predicted proteins | sample 361361 | NCBI WGS metagenome assembly CEPX01 (sample SAMEA2619974, study PRJEB7988) | marine metagenome | biome: marine biome (ENVO:00000447); feature: mesopelagic zone (ENVO:00000213) & marine oxygen minimum zone (ENVO:01000065); material: "saline water (ENVO:00002010), including plankton...
GTTTATTGTATTAAAAAAGCCCCGGCTTTCACCGGGGCTGTTCCTAAAGGTTATTTCTCATCCATTCGACTGCACCAGATTCGTCGGTGAACACTCCATCCAGTTGATCCTCGAAAGCGGCTTTCAACACTGTGCCGAACTCTTTGCCGGGTTTCATACCGGCTTCGATCAGGTGTCGGCCCATCAGCAAAGGCTTAGGGGCATCATCTTCCAGTTTCAACTCTGCGGCCAGTTTCATCCATGCTTCCACAGGATTACCCTTTGGCAGCGGTGGACGACCGCTATGGTCTGCTTCAACGATTCGGCTCCATTCTTCCATCGTAGCGGGCTGCAAGTCATTAGCCAACCTGCGAACGATACGAGCATTCAACTGGTTATCCTTGATTCCACAGTGACGCATATGCTGTGCCACCAGTGGCTTAACCCTGTCGATGATATCATGGGGAGCATTGATGCTCAACATGAATTGCTCGGTGATTGCTACTCCAGCTTGATCGTGACCGGGGGCTTTCCAATGACCATTTTTGAAAACGGTCGTTAAAGCCTTACCCAAGTCATGACACAATGCCGCGAACATCGCCACCAACCTATCATCGCCCGTCACGTTATCCCGTTCGCAGATGTCCACCATTGCGTTACAAACGAATTTGGTGTGTTCCCACGTATTTCCTTCGGGATGCCATTCAGGGTCTTGCTCTGCATTGTTGATTGCTTCCAGTTCAGGGAACAAAGGCAACCAACCCGTAGCGTCTAACAAGTCCAGACCAGCTTTGGCATCAGTGGCTTTCATCGCCCACTTTTCCCATTCGGCCCAGATACGCTCTTTAGCCAGTGTATCGAACTCATGTCGCAACACTCGGCACATGTCCACGGTCTTTGCGTCCATCGTGAATCCGAACCTTGCAGCGAATTGCATTCCCCTCAGAACTCTCAAGGGGTCTTCTGCGAATGCGGCGGATGTTGCACGCAACACCTTTGCTTCGATGTCGGCTTTACCGTTGAACGGATCAACCAACTCACCGCCAAAAGTTTCAGCCATGCTGTTGATCGTGAAATCACGCCTTGCAGCGGCATCCTCTTTGGTCATGTTGGGATCAGGCACAACATTAAAACCCTTGTGACCAACACCGGCTTTATTTTCCCGGCGAGGGATGGAAACGTCGATATCATTGTCAACCTTGACAACGCCGAACGCTTCACCCACAACGTCACAACGCAACTGTTCGGCTCGCAGGATTGCCACGATCTGATTGTAAGTCAGACCGAAAACTTCGATGTCGATGTCTTTGTTGGCCTTGCCCAAGAACTTATCTCGAACGCAACCACCAACCTTGAGACAACGACCACCGGCTCGCGTGAGCAGAGCATTGATTCGCTTTGCCTTGTTTTCCAATTCATTCGTCATAACAGTATTATACACTTTTATTTGTGCCTGTCAAGTGGTATCGGAAAAATAATATAAAAAGAGTGGGGCCGCCCCCAAACACCCGCATAAGCGGGGTGTCGGGGAGGAAAAAGAAAAATGAAAAATCAACTACAATTTTTGTTTGCTGCCAGTTCACTGGCTAGTCGTTCAAAGTCGCCGGGATCAAGATCGTTGCTGTTGACCAGATCGACCATTTTCTTCATCAGCGGCTTACTGATTTGTTCCCACACTTTGCTGAATGCAGTCAAAGCATCAATCTTGCGAACGATTTCAGCAGCAGCTTTCAGGCTGCAACCAGAATGCTTACGCATTGTTTTGCTGGCATGAATAACACCAACCAGAATCAACGCTTCGAGCACTTCATGGTACTGTTGCCACGTCAGATTCACAGTACCCTGCGAGTGTGACAGTTCAACATCCGTAGCTGAACCATCAATCTGATGATCGCGGTTGTACGGCCTTGCATTGTGTTCAGCAATCAACTGCTGACGAAGTTCGGCCAGATGGCTTTTCTGTTTGTCGTAATGCTTCTTTGTCACGCGGAAAAACTGATTGCTGGGGATTGACAACACGACTTCGTGGCCGGTCCAGTCAATACTGTTGCCGGTAATTGATCGAATTTCGCTGTCCAAAAGCACTTTAGCGTACACAAGGCCAGCATGCACAGCAGTCACGCGAAGAATGCAGCCAACATGGCTTTTGTCGTGGTTGCCGGGCTTACGAGTCACAATATCACCGACATGCAAAACGAAAGCATCGATGTTTTCCTTGCGAGCAAATCGATGTGATCGCTTGTTTTCTGTGACTGATTGTTTGACTTGTTCTTTGCGATGAAGCATGTTCTGATCCTTAGAGAGAAAGTTATCGTTTCAACTGCCGTATTATATAGGTCATCTTTGATTTGTCAAGTGATTTGGATAAAATAATACAATAAAAATGGGGCCGCCCCTAATAAAAACCCCGCTTTCGCGGGGTTTTAGAACGTTTGGTGAGAGTTTCCGTATCCATCGAAGGATCAACCAGACCAGCAAGCTGATCGAATGTGGCAACGATACCCTGCGAGATTTCACCGCATAGCCTGATTGTCTTAACGCGGTTTTTATTCCTACCGGCTAGCTTGCCGACAAGTCCGATTCTCGCAAGTACATCCTCTGGAATCAGAGAATCGACAGGGAAGTAGATAACTTCGTCACCGAGTTTGAAAGTATCACGACCTACAACAAACTGGAACGACATACCATCAAGCTTTGCCAAGTCAAGCCGGTCAGCACCGGGATGATTGTAAAGCAGATTGATCTTTTCTTTTGTTACGCCAAAAAATGCCATTATCGACTCATGTTTCTTTTCTTGCGTTTCACAGCACGTTGCTTTCGTGTGAGGTTACTTGTCGGGTTCTTGCGTTTTGCGGGTTTCCGATATTTCCCATCAAAATCATCTGATTTGATGGGAGTTTCAGGGGCTTCTTTCATTTCGGTGTGTGAATTTGCCATAGTGATCTATTATAACAACATGCTACGATATGTCAAGCGTCTTAGAAACAAAATAGAAAAATTAGGGGCGGCCCCCTTGGTATTCTGTTAGAATTCACCCTCAGCATCGAATTCAGATGGATCGAACTCACGGGTATCAGCCAAGTCGAGGTCATCAAGAATAATTAACTCCTCAGAAGGCATATCATGCTCATCTGCATTGAAAAGAGATTCCCCAGTTATGGGATCAGTTCCAAACTCAACTTGTTCAATGGCATGTTGCAGGTCAGTGATATGAATATCCCCACCACCATTCGGCCCAGTCAGATGAACCACATCACCAGACTCGTAATGATAAAAACCATTACCGATGAGAATGCCGCTTTGTTCTGCTGTCACTTCACAATCAGACATCGTTATCCTTTCGGAGTTGATCCTTACCGCGACGACGAACCGAACGACCATCGCGTGAAGGTAGCTTTGAATCCCATTCATTAGCCCGGCAAAACTGGAGTCCGTTGTCATCCATACGATGACCCTGAGAGACACCAATGCCTAACCTTTGAAGTTCTTTCTTACGTCGTTTGGATGTGTGTTTTGAGCGTTTCATGGCTGTATTATACCTGTTTGAGGTGTGATTGTCAAGCCTTTTGGAATACTTCTGTAACAATGTTTGATAGTTTGGCTCTCATCTTTTCGGTCTTTTTCTCTATGACAGCCATAGCATCTGCCATCTCTTTGGCATCAGCAGGTTTCTTGGTTTGGGTAAAGGCTCTTGCCTTTGCTTTCAAAATCTGCATTTCATTTGAAAGTTCTGCACAAGTTGCATCTAAGTTTGAAATTGAGGAAAGCTTATCAGCCATGATTATCTCCTATGCTGAAATTATTATACCAACATTACATTCGGTTGTCAAGTAGATAATACCTTTTTAGTGGGGCCGCCCCGCAAGGCCCATAACCCCTTAAAAGACAAGGGGTTATGGGCCTTGCGGGATAAAAGAAAACAGGCCCCACTTGGGGCCTGTTTGTTAGGGATTTGATTGTCGGTCTGATTCAGACCGAATCGACGCCCAGCTTTGCAGCCTTGTTGAACAGGCTATGCCAGTCCAAAGCACGCGAGGACGCGGTGACCATGTTACGGCCCTGAATGCCCTTGTGGACTTCCGTACCCGCATTGTAGAGGTTCCACAGCGTGGAGTTGTCGCCATGCTGATCCTTGTTGCGATCACCGACGAACTCTTCCATGATCGGGACCAAATCGCGGGAGTTGATGGCGTTTTCCTTCACGCCCTGATAGCCCAGCCAAAGAGCCTGACGCTCGGTGATGGCCGTATCCCGCAACTGATCGAACAAGCGATTCTGAGCTTCCTGAGCTTCGGGGAATTGCTTGATGATCGAATCGATCACGACGGGCAGATCGGCCAGCACGTTGCTGGTGTGACGCCGCGAAGCGATCCATTCAGCCGAGAAGCAGAGGTTCGAGCAGATGAACACGTTGGAACCGGCACACACCGATGCGGCCAGTGACATATCGTGACTCGAACGGATGCCCACGGCAAAGCCGACCTGACCCGCATCGTCGTCCATATTGGCCAGATTCAGCACGCTGAAAAACTGACCGAACGCTGACGGGTGACGAACATCCTTCATGGGCTTGACCAACTGATGCCCTTCATTGGCAACGACCAGACCGTTGTCCTGAAGAATACGATCAACCGTATCCAACAGCTTGATGTACGGAACCGGAGTGTAGGTGTCCGTACCAGCAGGGGTGTACGCGTCCGCAACCTGTGACCGCGTGTGAGTTTTTCCGCCAAAGAGGCTTGCCTGATTCATGATGTTCTCCAAAAGAGGGTGAAAGTTTCCGTTTCGACTGGTGTATTATACAGGTTTTAGCTGGGATTGCAAGCCCCTAGGGCAGAAAAACAGGAAAAAAGATTAAAAATTAACGCTCATAAGTGCTTTTATTTAAAGGGGTTAGGGCCGCCGGGGCAGCCCCCTTGGTATTTTGTTATCCTGTTTCCTGTAGCTCACGCTCATTCCACTGAGCCATTGTCAGTGGGCAATTCCTGTGCAGCCATTCCCAAATTTCATAGGCCGATTCGACCTGAGCATCACACTGCGAACGTGTGTAATCGCGGTTTGACCAAAATTCATCGCGGCAACCGGCCATCATATGGGCCGCATAATCTTCGGCCATTCGTTCATCTCCCATCTCGACTTCGCGGTAATAGTCAGCACGATCCATCGCGTCCTTAACGATCTGGACGAATTCCAGCGTACCGATTTCCACACCATGAGATTGTGCAAGAGATGCAGCGGCACCATTCAAGCGAATAACTTCCTCTTTAGCAAGTCGCTTTTCGCGTTCCTCTTTGACTTCCACGCGAGCACCACCCCATTCGCCGTAGGCATCCTGTAGCCATGCACAGATTTCATTCAATGGATTTTCAGACGTGAGCATCGAACGTAACTCCTGAAAACCACCCCACTTATCGTCCTTGATTTCGCGTACAGCGTTCTCGATTGGCATCTGGAACGTGCGGTGATGATTCACTCCGTCACGCTCATCGCGGTCATGTTGCTCAACGATAAGTACCGTTCCAGCAACGACTTCCAGAAACTTCTGGATCATCTGAGCGACGAGGGCGTTAAAGGCGTACTGTGAGTTCATATCAGACTCCTGAAAAGGGTTTTTGAACAGCCATATTATAACAAAAGTCAACCTAAAAGTCAAGCACTAAAGCTCCGCGAAAAAGTTTCGCGGGGCGGCCCCGCTGTTATTCCATTAAAAAACCCCCGGAACGTCCGGGGGCCGTAGAACGTCCCAACTTAGGGACTGTTCTACTCACTATTTTAGGTCTTAGGCAATGTTGGCGTATCGGCCATTGCTCACCGAATTTTACATTATTCTAACGTAGTCCATAAAGTTCTGCATGCAAACTTTGGGCTTCTGCTCCCCATTCACACTTCGTATGTCGCCCAAAGACACTTGGCGGCGATGCCAGTTTGCCCTTGCATACGGGTTTCAAGGTTTACGCCCGGACCCGCACGGTTTGACCGTGAACAGTGTGTCTATCCACACCGCTAAGACCGTTTTTCAATCGTCAAGCGGGGTAGCATCAGCAGCCGCTTTCTGTCCACCGGGATGGGCCGGATGTCCCGGCTGAATCCCGTTGGGATGATTCGCCTTGCGACGACGCTTGCCACGCTCTGTACGCGGCTCAGGATTGTGCTCGACACCGCTGTCAGCCACAATGTACTTGTATTTGCCGCCCTGCTTCTGTCCGTCACGAACTTTCATGTCAATGCTCCAAAAGGGTTGTGTGTTCCGTTTCGACTGGTGTATTATATCAGTTTATTCGCCAATGTCAAGGGGTTCTGGTTTATTTTCTTCACCAATATCCATCCATGACGTGATTGTCGGAACAAAGAATACTGGAATACCGATGCCTCGGATGACCTCAGCTTTGTATGGAGCCTCAAAATCCAGTTGAGACAGATGGTAAATATTCTTGAACCAACTGGCTATTGCGAAAAGTATCACACAAAACCAAACGATTGTGATGAGTTCAAAGATTGTGTATCCACGGTTGCGACGATTCATGTTAGTCTCCTTTTGGCTTATTATACCGCATTTTCCAGCTTTATCAAGTCGATATTGAATTTATCAGCATATTTTTGAATGGCATCACCGGCATCGGTGAATGCGGCATTTCCTTCGCCAGCATAAAGCAGCCAGCGTGCTAACTCACGACACTCCCAATGATCAGAATAGCCTTTGGCTTTCTCTTCTTCTCTATCCCGCATACGCTGAACAAAGTTCTTCTCTTTACGAATAGAATTCTTAACACGTATCTGTTTTCGACGCTGATTTAACTTGCGTTTTTTATCTTTGTTTTTAGCCATTTTCAATTACCTTTAATACAGCAATCCAATGCTTGACCTTGCCAAATGTAAAGTCATCAAATCCCCACTTGACTTCTTTGTCCCATCCGTTCTTGCGTGCTTGACCTTTTGAGGGGAACAGCTTTAACTCAGCCATGATTACAAACCACGGTGTATCGACATCAAACTCGTGCCACTCTTCATTGCCTGTCAGCGGCCCAAAGAATAACTCTTTGTCTGATTCTTGCCAGTTACCCATGAGAATACATATCTCGCGTCTCATATCGATATTATACCAAATTTCAAGTTCGGTGTCAAGTAAATAATATGTTTACACCGGGGCGGCCCCACCACTTTTTTCAAGTGGTGGGGCAGGCTTCAGTGGAATGGGTAGACGATAGTTTTAGCCCTTTTAGACCAGCATTTCCGGCAAGGCCCACATTCTCCATCGCGTGTATATGCTCCACACTTGATCGCACCATCGGAATAATCATACTCGCCAGTATCAACAGCAGAACGAAACGGAAAGTCTTTCGGTGCATCCTGATTGTGCATGTGAGCCGATGCACGACACATAAAGTTAGCGGGAAAATCCCCGTATTCTTTTAGATACTGCCGAACAATCTTATACTCGCGTGTCGGTAGCCAAAACTTGCAGCCGGGAACCGCTAACGCAATCAGCACAATGTTACGCAAATGGCTTACACTCTGCAAGTCACCAGCGTCGTGCCATCGGAAATATGTTAGTTTTCGCTTTCGCATCAGGAAAACTTGAGCCGGAACCCATAGCGGATTAATCAGAGACTTAAACCTTTTCTCTAGTGCCTGTTTTACGTTATCCATTTTATAGCGGCCTAGATATGGATTCTTACCACTACGTTTAATCCATTCAACACTATCAGCAGCATAGCAACCGAAACAAACCGAACCCTTGATTAGAGCCAGTTTAGCACCAGTGATACACTTCGATGCAGGAACGGAATAGCCCGGACTAGGCATTTTACCGGGACTTGACCATCCGTGGATGATAGCCAACGCCGTTTTAACCAAACGGATAATCAGCAAATCCTTTTCAAGATCGCCGTTATAAACTTGAATGTCGGGAGTCGAATTGTTCAAGACTTTGAGGTTCATCCGTGTATTATACAGACTTCCCGCAATATGTCAATACCCTAGCGTAGTAAATCTTTATTATTTTTCTGATAATAAAAGGGGCCGCCCCACACTTATTCTGTTATATTAACAAGGGTCTTGATAGGGGTTACAGGGCTATCATCTTCAATCTCGAAAAATTCCGGCAAGAAAATGTTGTTTCCCGCCCTCACTCCGGCCATGCCAGTATAATACAAAAGATTAAGACTTACTTTTGTAAACGATTTGCCCTCATGGACAAAGTGACCACCCATCTTAACATCACCAAACTTTACTTTTTCTTTGAACCTGTCTAGCATGATCCATCTCCTTCATGGTGGGCTTCCCATCGAGTAGCACCATTCCAATATTGGTACTGATGTTCCCATCGCTTACACTTCACGCACATTCTACGATAAGGGTTTCTATCAATCCAATGCCAATCATGTTTCTCGCTCCAATTGATCAGAGAAAACAAAAGTCCCATAGGGATTACTACGCTACACGCGGCAACAATAGCAACAGAAAATAAAGAGGCTTGTAGCCCTGCTGCGGAAACCAACACAATAGATGCAATGAGAGAAGTATATAGACACGCTCTGATTCTAGTTGATCGTTTCATTTGCCATTTCCTTAGTCATGCAGGTTGCTAATGTTTTACGTTCCTTATCATAATACACATATATTGACATTTTGTCAAGCTGAAATCTGTCATTCCAAAGATATATTTCATAAACAGAAACACGATTAGACTGTTTTTCAACAAAGGTAATCGCCCAATGGTCATTTTGAATCATGTCGATCATATCGCCATAGATAAATCTGTTTATTTCAAAACCGAATCTCTCAAAGGCTCTTTTCTTAAAATGCTCACGCTGGGCAAAGGTTTTGTCGCGGGTTGCCAGTTTCTTTTTCTTACGCATACCTAGCTCCAGAATCGATAACGATGTCTAAAAGTTTCATAAAGAACCCCATAGGAATCGAACCTACGTCGCCTTCGCTAATCGAAGGACTCTACCATTGAGCTAAAGGTTCAACGCTCACATCTCGCTACAGGGCTGGTAGGTCAATGAATTGTGAGAGCATACCCATGACATTTTTTGTTGGAGATCAAGTGTGTCACCACTCTAGTCTGTTTTATCCCTCAGCTTTATGCTTCTATGGGCAGACATCCTTATATCTTAACTTCTGGCAATATCTTTGTTTTCGGTACGAACTCATATATTGTAACGTCCAAACCGTATTTGTCAACCCAGATTTCACGAATCATGTGCTCAATTGCATCCCAGTCACCACCAGCGAGGCCGGAGCCAAACTGCGGAGCATGAATCTCCACCTTGTCACCGCCATGAGGAAAAGAGGCATATTCGCCAACCTGATTCATTGCCTCTACAAGAGCACCGTAACGAATACAGGCTCGACCATCCTCATCTTTGCCAGTCAGGTGTTGACCGATCATGTTGGCAACAACGGTAATCGGCCCGTCAGCATCAATATCATCATCCTCATCGCCAACCATGACGAACTGAACATTACCAAGGCGGAACGGCTTTTTCTCATCCGCATAGCCCTTATGCCAAGCCTTGTATTGTTTTTTTGGCTTTAGACCAAAGGTGTTATTGATTCCCAGCACAAAGCCGGAACCCCATCCGCCAATGTCATTACAGACATGAGGGATAATTCTTGTTTCACCAGTTTCGGGTTTGGTAGCATCACCTTGTTTGGTGTTGTAACTGCCCATTTACTTTTTCCTTGTTGGCTTCTTGCGAATATGATAACCCATCTCATCTGCAAGACGTTTGAGAAGGGAAAGTTTGTCCTCATCCCTGTGATGACGACCACCATTCATTGTCTGCATCATTACACTAGCATGATTGCCACCAGATGCAATGATGTTTGTTATGTCAGCGTGATTCACTGTAATGACTTCAGTACCGACGACGTATGGCTTGCGATGATCGTAACCATGCATTTGAATAGCATCAGCTACTTGCTTACCATAGTCCGGTGTCTCTGCAATCTCGTGCAGCCGGTCATTCAGAACGATAAGTGTTGAGTTGAATCCCATAGTGCTCTATTATACCATATCTAGCTCGAATGTCAACCCTTTGGGCCGAAAAAAAATAGAATAATATGGGGGCCGCCCCGGCACCGCTGTAAGTCCAGCGATGGCGGGGCGTTAGCATGATCAGTCTAAGTCTTTGTCAGCCATATACATACGCAACTTTTCGCGTGCTTCATCCTGAATCTGGCGTACACGCTCTTTACTCAGGTTGATAATCTTACCTAAGTCGTGTAGCGTCAAGGGCTTATCGCCGTTTGTGGGGAAACGGAGATTGATGATCTTTGCCTCACGCTCAGTCAGAACAGTACCGCCATTGATGGCAAGCTGCAACTGTTGCATGACTTCACTTTCGCAAGTATCTTTGTCATCCTGCACAACTTGATCCTGATGGATCATTTCGCCGTTGTATTCGTTGACCTTGACGGCTCGGTTTTGCTTGCTGATAATGTACCGCAGCATCGAACGTCTGATAGTATGAAAAGCATAGGTTGAGAACTTCATTCCACGGCCAACATCGAAACGGTGAATTGCTCGCATAATGCCCATAAGTCCCTCTTGGCAAAGGTCTTGTGCTTCGGCTTGCCATCCGTTGATCGTTTTCATCACAGATGGAGCAAGGAAAATGTTGGCGTTGAAAATGGTAGTATGCAGCGACATGGCGATACGTTCCCACTTGTCAAACTGTTCTTGGCTCGCGGCCTCGATCATTCGCTTTTTAGCGTAATTGAATTGAGTGAACAGGATTCGTTCCTGATCGGCAGACAGGTTGTAGGGCTTACCCTTAACCTTCGTGCTGCACGCTGAATAGAGTTGCCCCTTCTCCCCACCAACCATAAACGACTGAACACGTTGTATATATTCAGCAGGCAGCGTCACACGTTGCTTGAAAAGATCGGGATTGCTGAAATCATCATAAGAAAAATGATCCTTGAATCCTCTGTCTTTGGTTGACTTGCCAGTGAAATCGGTTGCGGTTGCTGTCATGCTAAATCCTCTTAAAAAGGGTCTGTGGGAACTGCTCTTATTATACACTTAATATCGGAAAAATCAAGCCCTTTGGCCACTTTTTTTGGAAAAAAGATAAGATTTTAACTCGTTGCGAAATAAGGACTTATGGAGGTCGGGGCCGCCCCGACATAAATAAATTATGTCGGGCTGTTTCTTTTCACAGAAGCATAGTATTCTTGCTTGTATTTGCCGTAACCAGTATGACTTCGGGCTGTTCTGGTATAATGATTTCCCATATCATCCCACATTACATCAAGCATACCATCTTTAGCCATAGATTCAGTTGTTCTTGATCCAATAAGATATGCCATCTTGTCATTCAAATCTTCTTCTGTCCATGCCTCAGTACCGGCAATAACAAACTGAGAAATGATATGAGCAATAATTATTTCTTTTGCTTCTTGAAGCTGTGGATGGGGTTCTTCATCAGCGTCAGCATAGCGAATAAAATCGCACGCCTCAGAAAGTTCATGCTCACTTGGCTGAGTCACTTCCAGCCATTCAAAGTCTACTTCTGAAATATGAGTTGGAAAATCAAGCATTGTGTTTCCTTTCTTCTGATATTATAGCGAACGATCTGGATTTGTCAACCCTTGAGTACGGGTTGTTTTTTCGGCATACGTCTGATATGTTTGCTGAGAATGTCGCGTAGTCCCACAGGATTTGAACCAATTAGCATCATGATTCCACCCTGAAAATTGAGACTTCGTGTTGATTGGCCCACACCAAGCTCTTTTTCATACAATTCCATGACTTCATCTTTGCAATCAATTTCTTTCTGGATTGCTTCGGCTGTTGCCTTGTCGCTGTGTGTTCTTCCATCAGAAGTCTTGTAAACAATTTCGCGGGTAATTGGCATTTCAATTCCTCAAAGGGTTTAATTAGTCAATACTCTCTGGGAGAATCGAACTCCCGTCTACGGGTTGAAGGCCCATCGTCTTGACCGTTAGACCAAGAGAGCATTTGCTTAACACTGCCGTATTATATCAGGTTAATCCTGTGTGTCAAGTGACTTATGAAAATAATATGAATATAATGGGGCCGCCCCGAAGGGTCACGCTTTCGCGGACCCTTGACCCTTCGGGATGGAGATTAGTCTGATTTTTTGCTATTCGTATTGAAAGAAGAAGTTGCAGACCCGAGTAGATACAACCCATAAAGAGCAACACCAATCCAAAACTTCGTATGGTTGATATCCTCCCAAGATTCTGCGTGAATCATTGATGTCTCAAGGCAATACACTCCACCAAGGCAAAGAGCGGCACTAAAGAAGAACAGAATTGCAAAAAGAATTGAAAGGCCACCAGCGGTTGCAAGTCCCGCTATTGCCCCGCCTCCACCACCAACTTTTGTGCCAACTGCTCCGCCACCGACTAGGGCAATCACCAGAAAAACAGCACCCCAGATGCACAACCACACAACATGCCAAGTCCAGAGGAATCCAAGACAACCCAGAGTTGTCTCAATAGGCATAGCGTCGTTTATCACGACCTGCCATGCAAAATAAATAAGAGCGAGAATGAAACCAATCATTGTTTTTTTTTCCTTTCGTTAGGGTTGGGGTCTTTTCTTAGGTATTATATTGGACTTTGCTGCAATGTCAAGTCCTGATTCTCATTTTGCGTACTCTTTCCACTTGTTGAGGTCGAATTCTGCGAAGTCAGTAACTGCATCTTTTTCGAGGAGTTTTACATACTGCGATGCAATGTGGTCGTATTTCCTGCCCTGTGGGGTAGATACAGGAGCATCAATACCACGCTTGCGAACATCCTTGAGAATGTGGGTATCGAGCACAACCGTCTTTATACCCGGACGAGAATGCAAAACAAAGAAACGACTTGTTTTGGGTCCAATTCCAAGATAAGATTCCAGACTGCGAAAAGACATATTTCTAAGGTCTGGCTTGAACCTGACAAGTGCCCACAGTCCACTGTCAAGCAAACCGTACTTTCCAATCTTGTGCTTACGCAGATGTGCCATGAAGTTATCGTGACCCATTGACTCTAAATAATCAAAAGGAAGTTGAGTTTTATCTTCAAGGAATGCATCGAGTTTCGGTGCGATGGTTTTTGCTGTCTTTCCTGCAACAAAGATGCAGAACAAGAGAAACTCTTGCAACTGGTATTCGGTGCGATGAAAGTCAGTGATTTTCTTTGGATCAATCATCTGGTTGTTCCATGTTAAAGGGCAGATAAGGTTCAGGAGTAGGCATGACTTCAGTTTGATCTACAGGTGTGCCATTGCTATCTTCGTAATTAACCTCACCAGCAACAAAAGATTGACCGATGTACCATCCAGCTTCGGTGTCAAAGGTTTGAATCACATAACCAGTAGTAATTTTGTTTACCAGCATACGTTTCCTTTCAGTGCCTTATTATACACGACATGGTGCTGTTGTCAAGCGGTTTAGAGAAAATAATATGTTTTTAAGGGGGCCGCCCCTACACATCCTGTAGCATTTCCAAAACGGTGTAAGCCATATGGGAGGGATTGTCTGGCCCACCAAACCAAGCAATTATTCCACCGGCTTTCTCATCAACCAGTGCAATAGAGGCGTCACCAAAAGGTAACTTGTTTGTTTCAGGGCATGGGTTCTCGTCTACCCAATATCTTTCTTCGTCCGAATCCCATTCACATTTCTCTTTACTCGGCATCTTCTTTTCCTTGTTTTGGATTGATTATATCAACAGCATTCCTCTTGGAAAGTTCTTCCCTGATTTTCTCTCGTATCTGTATGCTTTGATCGCTTACCCTATCCTCTAACCCTGACCTTTGAATGTTATTTATCCCAAGAACAATGTTAAAGAATGAACATAAAGTTAACGTCAAAAGGCCCCAGCTTACTAACTCGTTATCGGAATCTACACAGCCCGCCAGAAAAGCGAATAATCCACCGATGGCGATTATACAAACGATTGCAAACATGATCCAAAGCAAAGCTAACATTGTGATTATCCTAAGTGTTGTTGTACTATATCCCAATTATCAGACTTTTCAAGGTCGGCCAGCAATTCTTTTTCAATTTTCAGTAAGGGTATGTCCCATGCAACCTTATGGCGAATTGCATAGGAAACAGCACTTTCTAAATCATTGGTTACATACCATTGGACAAAAGGCTTCTTGAGTCGCTTCACTCGATTGAGCATTGAGCCGACTGCAAAAAAGCCCTCTGCCACATCCTTGCCACGGCGATGCCTGTAAACAGCAACATACTTTTGTGTTTTTAGACTGTCACCGGGCCTGCCGACTCTGAGCTTTGTTTTGACCATTAGTGTCAATAGTACCCAAAACAATTAGGCACTTACACCAATGCCATCGTTACTCGCCAAAAGCTATCAAACCCCACTTCGAGCATTCCATCTTCGCAATGTTCTCATTTCTTCTTCTCTGTGAGTTCGAAACTGCGAGCGGATGACTTTGTAAATCTCCCTTTTATTATCTTTGTTTCTACCTGTGGCAAAAACCATAGGCAGCCACCCGTCGTCATTGATCTCCTTCTCGCTCCTCCAATTATCACCTCCAATTGCCCATTGGGCGGGTCCTGAAGTAACGGTATTATGCCTCCTTGTCGTCAGGATATATGTCCATTTAGGCTGGCCCACTGGGCCATAAGGAGCAACCCAGATTTTACCGGTGGTTTTGTGTCGAACGATAATTCCCTTGAACATATGAGGTCCTTTCATGAGTATATCCGCCGAGTTTGGGAAGCTTCGGCAAGTCATAAGTGTCGTATTTGTCTCGGTGACTGGATTGACATCCTAATAGCATGAATGCTATGATAATCCACATGATTACACAGAATGCAATTCGCAGCCACATGCCTTTAGTTGGGGTGGTATCCAATGAAATAGTCCTCATCAGTATTATCGTCCTCTTTGGGTTTAGTATATTCTACCGCATTCCCTTCAGGATTCAAGTCGATGAGCACCTTTTTTTCACCTATTTCTCGATCATCACCGCCAATTTCATACTGTTGTTCGACATCATCGAACCACACAGGAATAAACCACTTATTACCTGAATCGTCACTTCTCGGTACGAACTGGAGAAACCCATCGTTCCAAGCAGACGTACACCAATCAATAATCTTATCCATTGATTCAGGCATAAGATTGGGATCAGTCTCTTTAAGATAAAGAGCCAGATCAATGATACTGGCTCTTATGGTTTCTACGAATTGTATATCAGCAGGATGAAAGCTTTCAGCTAAATCCTCCAGCCGTTCCTTGGGGACAGCAATTCCCGGCATGTCAGACTCCTTGAGTTTGCTTCTGGAAATACTTCTCTTGATCTTTTGGAATCTTCACAGGAAAAGTACACGAACGCATATTGATAATGTTTTCGTTCTTAAAGCGTCGTGTTCCACCTTTACCATTTTCAGCAGTAGCATCAAAGCCAGTGATACAGGTGTTGCCTGTTCCAAACTGTTCTGAGCCTTCAGGGAATTGAACCACTTTGCGAGTTTTGACTTCGCCATCACCTTCGTTACGATATGTAATTTCTACGGGAATACGCCACATACTTATTATCTCCTTTGTATGAACGCTATATTATATACAGTGACTGCTTATTTGTCAAATAAAAATAGAAGAATTGTACTAAAAATTACCACTTTCTTCGGTGTCTGGATGACTCCCAATCCCTGTCTAGCTGATTCCTCGTTTTAAGGTAACCCTTTGCCTTGGCATCAGATTTTGAAATCGGTGCTAGTGATTTCAGTGCTACCTCTCGCAGGTTAAGTCCATCAGGGTCTTCCACCAAAACAGTGCTACCCTCTTTGGTGCTACAACATAAGCGTACCACACCTGACTGTCCTAAAGATGCATCGGGCCCATCACCTTTAATTAAATATAATTGTCCTGTCATACTAACCTCAACTTCTTTTCTAATGCATCAAACATTCTGTTCTCAGCATCCTCATATGTATTGGCATAGTTTTGGTTAATACAACCTAACCTGTACTGACTGCCATTACGAGTGGTAATTATTCTTGTTTTTCTGTTAAATGCAGCGGGATTTGAAATGATTACCCATGATCCATCATTAAACCTTATATCCCCATATGTGTAGCCGGTGATCTTAAATCCCGGCTTGTGAGTCTTTCTTAGGGAAAAATTGTCTAATAAAATCATAATTCGGTGCTTCATTTGGTGCTGCGTCCTAGATATTATAGCAAATCAAGGAAATCTTGTCAAGGCCAAAGGAAAAAATACTAATCTGCCGAAATAATGGATAGTGTTAGTAAATTACCTATTTTAACATTTAGGTTTACAATGGGGCTTTTTAGACCAGTAACTAGGATTCTTCCTATTGGCTATCTGCTATCCGGCCCCTTTGACGGGGCCGCCCCCACACAAAGTTGTTATAGAAATAAAACAGGCCCCTTGCGGGGCCTGTCATGCTCAAATCCTAAGCTGACTCTAATTAGATCGAACTTGGTTAGAGCATTCTTTATCCATTTCTCACAATGACATCTGCACTGACCCTGTGAGGATCGGTAACAAGGTTAACTTCGGCATTGTCGATTTCAGCATCGAAATGCAACTGCGAAGTGCTGGTCGCTTCCTGCCTGTTTAGGGCATTGAGGACCAAGAAATTAGAAGGAAGGTCTTGATCTTGTCGGATCACGCTTCCACGTTCGCCCCACTGAATGTTTCGTACCAAAAAGTGCATGTTTGTTCTCCTATTGATACGGTTTCGGTTTCGACCAGTGACGTTCACTGATTCTGAGGTATTATAGCCAACTCGGATGAGTTGTCAAATCAATTTGGATGCCATCGGGCAAATTACCCGTAACAGCTTGAAGCATTCCTAATGCAGCCATCGGATTATCAGTAAAGATGGTGCTGAACCACTGATAAACAGATGTTTGTTCAAGGACTGCTTTTGCCCCTTCTTCTCTGCGTTTCTCCACATTATCAACCCCAGCCTTATAAGATGCCTGTAAACTCAAAGATGGATCATCTTGTCTTAGTTGTTGGGCAACCTGCATATACGACTCAGTGAAAGCCTTGTCGATTTTAGTACGCCCTTTAATATTGTTGATTTTTAGAACATGCCTACGAATACCTGCTCCCCAAAACATAAGACGCACCATCAAATCCAACTGCTCTGCATCACTAAGGGCAATCCCTGAAAAATCAAAGTCAATCTCTCGGACAGTTAGCATACTCATTTGATTCCCCTTTCTGCTTCGATTTGTTCTTTGGCAGTCATCAGATTTTCCATCGTCCCTGTTCCAAGACGAATATCCCTAAGCTGTTCCAAAGCCTGTCCCGCTTCCGTAATCATCTTGGAGGCATCTTGAATGGTCATTTGTAAACACCATTCCAAAGCCTGTATTTGTGAATATGCCATATCTGGATGCCCACAATATCGCTTCAACGTATCCCCTTGCGATTCTAAATGTGCTGTCCACGAACTGAAATCAGCATGTTGAATACCTCTGAGGTTGCACAATAATTCATCGCATGTTTTACGATGAATATCCGCATGTCCCTCAATATTCTCATCAGTCGCATTTTTCCGGTGATCGTCTGTAATAAACATGTGGGTTCCTTTCGATGGAGTATTATACCCAATCGGAACGATCTTTCAAGAAAATTCTGCCACTAATTTGCACATGGCAACAAATTCTTCAACAGATTTATCTTTTTTGGCATAGTTGACATACTTGTGTACCCATTGACAGTTATTTTTCGTGTATCCTTTGGAACTGTCTATCCTGTCAAGAGATGCAGTTGTTTCATCTTTACAAAAGCGTTTTCCGAAAACCAAAGATTGACCAGATAAAGCACATTTTTCTTTTTGCCTTTTAAACAATTCCCATGCTTCATGAATTGTTATAGAAAATTCTCTACCTTTTTTAGTAGCATGTGCTCTGCATCTTCTCCAGTGTGATCCATGTATTCCCCTATGCCCCGTCCATTTATGGTTATTATCACCTACACCAGCAATGCCAGAATATTTCTGACATCCACATGATTTTGTATGACCCCTTCGTAATTCTACTGCCCTTACATCTGTTTTTTGTCCACATTCACACTTACATTTCCAGAAAACTACATTTTTAACCTTGGATTTAGCTTCCTTGATTACTGTGAGCATTCCGTACTTGTTTCCTATCTCGTTTATCTTACGTGGCATCTGTATATCCTCCATATCAATAGTTGACACTATTGATATCGGAAGATATGTAGAAAAGATTTAAACCCAGTCAGAACGGTCTTTTAGACCACGTACAGCCTTGGCAACCGGGAAGCGAGGGACTCCACGATTGGTAAACGAAAAGAATCTCACAGTTGCCATCTTACCGATGACCGAATCAGGATTATTAAAAATCCATTTTAGACGATCATGTGAGCCGTCGAGTTTGGCATCAAACGCAGTACCATTAGCCATGACACAGTTGAAAGTAGCAGCATGACCAACGAGCATACCTTTGCCCTCTTTCACGCCGGTAATCTCATATTCCTCATCCATAAACTCTTTGACTTTCAGAAGATCGGCGGTTCGTTTCCCCTGATACTCTGACAACATATTGCGAACGATTGCACCTTCAAAGCCTTTGCCTACCCAATGATCGTGCCACTTCTTAATCTCAGCAGCATCTTTGATAATGTGAGTTTCCACAACTACGATATTCTTGTAGTCTGCAAAGGTTTCTTTCAGGATTGCATAGCGGTCGCGGAAGGTGGCCGTATCGTTCAGATCACCAATGATCGGTGCATCGTACACATGATACTTGACTTTCTTTTGTCTTTTTATATCATCTGCTGTTGCTTTTTCAGCGGTCTTACGAACAGCCGAAACAATCTTCTCAAACTCATCACGCCAAGCGTGAGCGTAGAACTCGCCATCAATGCGGGCATCAGGATTTTCCTTGAAGAAATCTTCCAGTTCTTCCCAAATGTGGGAGCAACTGGTGAAAGGCTTTCTATTCCGCGAATAAAAACCATCGGCTACGGACAGGCATCGTACACCGTCCAGCTTGGGCTGAATCATTGCGGGAAAGACAACTTTCTTTTCATGTTTTTCGTGGGGCTTGGCAAGCATGGCTGAGTAGGCGGGAAGTCCACCATCAGCTTTCTTGACATCCTTGATATCTCGGACATACTTGCCGTTGAGTTTGTCAGCTACTTTTCGACTCACCTGCAACTCAAGCTGTTCTGCCTGAGTGCGTTTGACTTTCGGTGGACATGCGGTAGGCTTGCCTACGATTCGTTTGCCGTCCACCTTGCCTGTTTCGGTGTGATACTCGGTAACATCAGTGTGGATTTCCCAAAACTGAATGTTTTTTCCATCGGAACAAAGTTTGTAAAGTTTAGTATGAAGCATGATTCTCCTTAGCGAGAGCTTTTGATGCCATTAACCTTGTCAAAGATGAAACCGGCAATTTCTACGGCTCTTTTTGCAACAGAATCAGAAGCATTAACATCCCTACTAAAGATACCAGCAGCAATTTGAGGTGCATTTTCGAGGACGTATGCGTCCCTTTTTTTCTGTAAAAGCTCTCGCAGTTGTGCTTGATGTTCAACAGAAACGGCATCATCGTGTTTATTCCAGTCACCCATTGTGAGTCTCCTTGTTTGTGGTTACAGGTTATTATATACAGGAAATCCAAAATATCAAATAAAAAAGACCACATTTCTGTGATCTTTTCTTGTGGTATTTCTATTCGTTACGCCCCACACTGGACGCCTGAATAATATAATCTAAGTATAATTTTCCCTTCTTTACAGCGGGGAAATCTGTTCGTCGGGAATCGCACCTCGCTCGTGTAGAGGTCGTCATGGATCATTAAGCAATCTGGGCCTCTGGCTCAATCGGTGCTAGTCTGTCAAGGCTTGTGGATAACTTTAGTGATTCGGTGCATCGGAAACATAGCCTGAAACATGCCTTTTGCAGCATTTTCATTCGGTGCTTCAATTTCCTTAACCAATGGTTCGTCACCACAACCGACACAAATAGATTGTCCTGTTACAACGTACATTATGCTGCCTCCTCAAAGACGTAAGACCAGTATTTGGTGCTAGGTTGATTCTGTAGGTCATCCCAAATCATATGTCTTGCAATCGGTGCTGGGATTCCATACTCTCTCGTCGCTCCCTCAAAGTGATCTTCAACGGCCCAATACTTCTTTTTATTTCCGTTGTTTCTGTCAATACCATACATCCTGAATATGTGCCTGTCCAAACACACTACCTTACAATCCTCTGGAAAACCCATCTCCAGTGCAAAGGATGTTTTGGCTCTGGCAATCCATTTCAGCCTGTCACTCAGACGCTCTCTGAACTTCACCCAAGACTCTCCCTCGTCCCTGTAGAAACTTTCTGGATTTGCCCAAAAAAGTTCATGGAACCCAAGAATGCCTTCAGTTCTTTGATGATACAAACCAATGCCAGACTCGGTAAGTATAGCCAGCAAGGCTTGCTGCTGAAACAGCGGGGGTTGATCTGACCAGTCACTGCTTACAAGGTCAAGATAAGACCTTGAATTAGCTTTCCAATGAGATTGAATAGAAAGAAAAGCAAACATCCATCTCTTGTAATAAGAGATATGGTCATTCGGTGTAATCGTTTTCCAATATTCTCTGTATTCTTTTGCCCTGTCAAGACTTAGGGCATGAATCTTGTCTTCCATCTGATTTTTGTAGGTCTTTTCAAGCATGTTTTATTATATCACGATTCGGTGCAATGTCAAATAAATAATGGAATAAAAAGGGGGCCGCCCCCTAGCGTGCATAAAAAAGAACGCCAGTGCCACTAGGACACTGACGCTCGTTCCACAAACTCTCCTGCTTCACTCAACCAGCGAGAACGATCTGCAATTCGCTGTCAACATTTTCGATCCAAGCGGTCAGGCTTGACTTGTTGGCAAGGCCAACCTTATCAAGCGTAGTGTTGGAGATACGAATGTTGCCGTGAGGATCGACCTGATAAGTCTTAATGGTCTTAGCCTTTTCAGCAGTCGTACCGGCCACAACACACTTGCCGCTACAGTTGAATACCGCAAGGAAATCGCCGGTATTCATTCCAAGTCCAGAAGTCAGAGCCTTCGGGATGATAACTCGCTTGTCCTTACTCGGAGTCAGCGTAACCTTGTCGCCAACCTGCGTGGGCTGAACATTCAGGTCATCAAGCGGTTCATCCATACCCAATTCCGATTCCCATTCATCCAGTTCATCGTCATCGTAAATGTCAGGATCATAGTCATAGTCATCGTAATCGTACTCACTCTCGGCCTGTTGGGTATAAACCGGCCCACCCATGTATTCGCGGGTAATTTCGTCAATTACCGTGTATTCGCAGACACGCATCTTTTCCTGATTGTAGTCAGGCGGCACGGCCACGACGTTTTTCGGATTGACCTTGACTTTCAGCAGGCGACCGTGGGTGAACAGGCCATGACCACCGGAAGCGTACTTGTAGGCTGCAACGTGCAGACCTGTCGAGCAGGTGTTTTCACGGTTCGGATCGACCTTATCACGATCCATCGAAATCGTCTTGCCGGGACTGTTATCGTTACGGCCCGAATAATGATCCATCCAGTCATCCTTAACTCGCTTGTAGGCGATGAAGCAACCATCTTCGGTAATCGGGACACCGTTTACTTCAAGGAAAGCATACAAGTCCTGTCGGGATTCGTCAGTTTCGTTCAATTTCAGGTTATTCCAGAAATTGACCAAAGCCTGAACGTCTGCACCGGCATCGGCAATCTGGAGCAACCGATCACTCAAAGTCGGGGGCAGTTCTTCTTCCGAATCGCTGAACAAAACGATACCGTCACGGACATAAAACATGCCGTTGCTGTGCAGCTTGATTCGATCAGCTTCGGAAGCAGCACCGGGAATTTCATCGAAACGGGATTCGTCCACCAGCGTTCGCAGGTTTCGGTACAGGGGATGCTCGGCAGCAACACCAAGCGGGAGGCCATCGCTAAAAACGATGACAATACTGTTGTTCGAGAGCATGTGATTGAGGTAAGATCGACTCATTGTTTATCTCCTTAATGAGTTGTGGTTTCTAAGAGTATTATATGCTGAATTAGCCTGTCTGTCAAGCAATTCTGTAACTTTTACATTGAAAATTATTGTTTCTTTCAGCATGATGTATTATATCCATTCGGTGCATAAAATCAAGTTAAATGGTGCAATAATTTTATTAAAAGGGGGCCGCCCCCACCCCGGCACGTTGCCGGGGCAGGGCATCAAACTGTCATTTGGTTTTGGCGTTATGCTCACGATCTTTTGCGTTAAAGTAGAACGCCAGTTCTTCAACCGGAATGTTGCGAACCTGATAGCTTGTCAAATGCTCCGACAACGGATACCGATTAAAAAGTTCATCGTGCATTTGTTTCAACTTCGATTTCTTTTCGGCATCATTGCTATCATCTTCATCATCGTCAACTCCAAGTATTCCTTGCAACTCGACAAGTTTCTGATGCTTCTGGCCGATGACCGTAACCTTTTCGGACAGAGTAATGTAGCGGAACATCAAACCGTCCTTGTCATCCAACATCTTGAGGAAAGAGTTTTTCCTGATCCTGTCCCACAGTTGAGACAAGCGACTACTGATGGAATATCCGGTGAAACCGATTTCGTCAGACATTCCTTTGAACGTCTTGTCAGTCATCAACTTGGAAACTTCCTTCTCGACTTTGACTTCCAGAGGAATCCATCCATCGCCAAGTTTCTTGACGTATCGCATCGGGACACCGTAGACATCAATACCTAATCGCCCAACGGCCTTTCCGATACTGTTGCTCCACCACTCTTTGCCCGTCTTGTCTTTCAGGTCAAACTTCGTGGGATAGTATGAAGTACGATTGTAGAGGACAACATACACTCTGCCCTTGTCAGACAACTTAATATCGCCCTGATTCGTGTCACTCCAGATAGAGCCATAACCATAACCGAAACCGCGTTTCGCATATTTCTTAACAACCACAGGGACGGACGCACCTTTGACTTTGGGCTGTTTCGGAGTCTTGGCCTTTTCGACCGCAGACAACTTCACCATACCCATTTTGCCAAGATGCAGGTCTTTCTGCATACGCTTCCATTCTTTCGCAGCCGATTTATAATCCTTGCTCTTTTTATCCTCGCCATTGTCCCAATCGGTCACAGTGATGGCATACACCATATTCACTGTAGGATTGTCATTCAACAGCGTAGTGATTCGGAGTTTACTTGGCTGTTTGCAACCAGTATCATCCATAGTCAACATGCTGTCTTTGCTTATATAATCCCAACCGTGAACCGTTCGCATCTTGGGCGAACCAGTTTGACGTTCAAACCGTTTCATGGTGATGCCGTTGTAGTTGCGACCGACGTTGACATTACCACGCTTGACGGTAATACCTTTCCATTCACATTCAGACAGAATGTGATCCTGCATACCGGACAACTCATGCCAAGTCGTGTTTGCTTCCCAAAGATTCTTGGCTTTGGCAATCTTCTTTTTCATCAATGTCTGCAATTCATCCATTACACCCATCAGTCGCATTTCGATACGATTGATTGTCTGTTGTGTATACTGAATATCCTCGCGTGAAGTATTCAACTCGATTTCGCCAACCTCAAACGTCAGTCGAAGCGGGAAGGAAAACAGATTGTCCATATTCCCATCCATGCTTTCGCCACCAAAAACATACTCCGACTTGATTTCGTAGGGGATACCATCGACCAGTGCGACCGGCTTGCAAAACTCGTTATCATAACTCCAACCGCTTTTCTCACGCTCAAGGATATACCAACCCTTGCCATCGAAAAGGCTCTGATACTCTTTCCATGTGAATTGATCCACTCCACGGACGATGGGCTTGATCGGCCAATACTTGCAGGTATTTACCAACCAAGTCTTGAACGTGGTTTCATCCCCCGGCTTGCAGTTAAGAACGATGGTCGTACCCTGTCGTTCGTCAGCAGAAGGCTTACCTTCATCCATGAGATTGATTTCACCCATTTTGGATTCGTCAATCAGTGCGATATACTGACGCTTGATAAGCGTACCACGATCTTTTTCGTCGCCGGTTTCATCGGCTTTGTCAGTGATGGTAACGATGGAAAAGGTATCGCTGTATGCGAAGGGAGTCTTAGCACCCAAACCGAAACCACCAGTTTGCAGGTTATCTTCACGCTTTGTTGAACCACCGTATTTCAGAAAGACGTTTTCCATACGTTCTGGCGTGATGCCAATACCGAAGTCTCGGATATAGAACGTATTGTCCATTCTGTTCGGCAGTTTGATTTCGATAGGTTCGTCGCCACGGCCAGCCTCACGGTTCGCATCGCGGGCATTACAGGACACTTCCTGCATGATGGCTCGGATGGGAGAGGCATACATTCGGCTACGAAGAATGTCAAAGATGATCGGCTTCGATTTTTCGTCAATCGAGTAATTACCAATCTTTTTGACAGTCTCGCTATTGCCAGTTTCGATTACAGTTTGATGCGTTTTGAGTTTCATAAGTTCTCCTATAACTCAGGGGCTTTTGTTCGCTACTTATTATATCAATTTCATCCGATAATTCAAGTCTTTTGGGCAAAAAAATAGCATTAAGAGGGGGCCGCCCCTGTGATTAAATCACGAGGCTGCTGATGGGGAAGGCTTTCACTGCACCATTGGGTTTTCTGACTTTGAAGTGGTTAGTATACGCAAGATGAATTTCATAAATTTCATATTCATTCTCCACACCATTATCAAGCACTGTGACAGGTTCGAATCTGGCCAGTTTGCCTAGATGAAGGAATTTCTTGTCGTCGCCAGCAGTGCGACACTGCCAATTGTTCTTGGCAGCCTCAATGGCATTATTGCACATTTTATCCCAATCGGCAGGAGCAAGGTAATGCTTATCCAACATTGCAAACAGATGACTACTTGGGTCAATTTCACTGACATATGCCTCAATCCAATCTTCCGGAATGTTGCGTCGGCTTTTGAAGTGCCTACCCTTGAGGGGTTGTATATGGTATGGTGCAGATACAGATATCTTGCTCTTGCCCCATACTCCCGTTGTAGGGTCCATTCCCCAATGTGTCGTCTGCTTATCTGGATCAAAGCCTAAAATAACGGCTGCCGTTTTTGTTCGGGAATTTGAAGAAGTTCTGATAATCACGACACTGTTTGTTGGATAGGTTTGTTTCATAGTGACATATTATATCAGGACTTGCGTGAAAGTCAAGGGCTCTTCATAAATAACATAATAAAAAGGGGGCTGCCCCTTAACACTACTTTTCTAAAATACTTATTACATAAATATGTCCATAAAAAAAACAGACCTCGCATTGAGGTCTGTTCGCACTCGATCAGGAGAAAGTTCCCTTACTCCACTTAGGAGGTGTTCCGCAAAGGAGGTGACCGAGATCATGAATTAAAATGGGCCGGGTATTGCGTCTTGTTTGTTAATTAGGCTCTTAGGTTCCCGGCCCTTACTTTTTCTTTTTGTCTTGGGCTTTACGCCATTCGATTGCCTGCCACATCCACGAGTGCATTTCAGCTTTTAGTCCCTTGCCTCCATCTGTCAGCAGTCGGCTCAATGCACGATTCGATGCAGTATCAACCAGTTCGTCAAAGGTCATATCTTCTATCTTTTTCATTTGAATAACCTTTTTGTCAGGCTGCCCTCACCGGGATTGTCCACGACACTACACATATCAGTTCCGTAGTGCCGTGTCAATCCCAAACCAGCTTCCTCAAAGTTCTCCGCGTCAATTTGATTTTCGGGGACGAACATGGGCTTGCCGGTCTTTTTCGCTAAAGCAGAGTTCACATTATTAAACACATCTTTAAGGGACCACATATCAGGTGAAAGTCCCTCGTGTTTCGCTGTCGTCAAAAGGCATCTGAAAATACCACGGAAATTAGAGTAGAATTTCAGACCCTGTTCATTTGTCTGCTCGCCATCTTTGTCGAACGTAAGGCGGGCAATAATCCAGTTATATTTGTCTGCTGCAATAAAGAACCTGAACCGGGTCTTTCGCCCGGTGAACCGGCCACGGCTCACGGTTTCTTCCTGCATGTCAGTTATCGGGGTTAGTGCGTGCATGATCGTACTCTTTCCATACTTTGTTGTTCTTTTGTTCCCAAAAGCTGATCAAATGCCAAAGACGGTAATTGTGACCTTTTACTTCATAGAATCGTGGAGCACTTGCTTTTGGCCTTACGCCAAATTCTTCTTCAAAGTCGTCCATGAATCTTTCGTATGGGTCATCTTTCATGATGTATTATATCCTTGAACGCCCGGATTTCAAGCGTCGTTGATTTCTTTCTGGCGAGCCTCAATGGCGGCTAGCCTCTCTTCTTCTTTCTGGGTAAGCTCGACGTGCTCCTCAGCGGCAGCCTGTGCAACTTTCGAACTGTCCGGAAGAAGACGGGCAAAACGAATGGCTTCAGTATGCATAAGCTCAGCGTGCTCTTCCATCACCTTAAGCTTGGCCTGAGCCTGACTCAGGTCCTCCCGAGCTTCTTTCAGATAACGTTCTGCGGTCTTAACATTCCGGCGATGAGTATCGACCTGATCCATGATCATACCAGCAATCTTGCTGGGATATCGGCGTCTCCCATCAGGATGATTGGCGGACACGAGTTCGAGAACTGCGGGCACGTCATTGTCTTCTTTGTGATAAATGTAATCTCTGGTTAACGGTGACATTGTCATCTCCTTGTTTGAGGCCTTGCGGGCCCAGTTTCATGATCTCATCGTATGATAGACATGTCGTCTGGCCATTTCAAGCCCGGCACCTCAAAAAGACAGTTTTTTGTCTCATCAAAGCCCAAAGAACCACAGCAAATAAAACGTGTTTTTCCAATGACAGTATCCATCTTGTAGTGATAGTGACCGAATATCCAAAGCTCCGGCTCGTGCTCATCATACATCTGCTGAAGCATCATCTCAGTGCCAGACACGTAAACCTTGGCTTTATTAACGTTTTTTCCATCGGCGGCCATTGCTCCGGCTTTGGCTATATTGGGGCACTCGTGTGACACGACAATTTTGGGTTTGTGTTCCTGATACAGTTCATGAACTCTCCACCACTGACTAGCTGTAAGTTCTTCGTTTGGCCACCAATCAACGTATTCCACTCTGTGGTTTGCAATATTTGCAGGCCCATCGATAGAATAACCTCCTGCCGCGAAAAACATGTCCATGTCCGGGATGAAGCCGAAGTCACCCAGACAAGCTGGATGTCGATTTATAAGTTCAGGGTTATCGTGATTGCCTCTGAAGAATCTGTGATTCTCATTACCGGGTGAATTGGCCAGATCGACTTCATCGAAAACACCCCAGTCACCAACCTGAAGGGACTGGTCCAGACCGATACCAGAGTGGAAACTCGCTTGAGATTCCATAATGGGTGACATCCCATCAAACCAGTGATGGGACTCTTCGGGGCGATCTTTACCGATGCACATCTTATTGATCATCCATCGGTACGTTCGCCATTCACCATGTACATCTCCAATAAACCACATAATTAAAACACCCTGTTATTTCATTCTTCCTCTGCTTCAATTTCCGCATCGGTTAGATGAAAACCATGCTCTAACATCTGAGAGATGGTTCTGATTGCCTTCTCTTCTTCAGTATAATCAGTTTTTTCGCCCAATTGTAAATCGGCCATCTTACTGACGTGCAAAGCATTTTCGGCTATTAAAAGGACTTTTGTTAGTGCTTCTTTGTATTCCATAATAAAAACCTCGCTTCCTTTCGGTTGCGAGGTATTATAGTAACAAAACTATTGGAAATCAAATATGATTGAATGATTAGGTCAATCTAATTTCCCATCTGGCAGTTCAAGAGCATATTACCAATGTCATCTTGATAGGATATAATTAACAAATTAATGGCATTTTTCCTGCAATAATCTTTTTTAATTTTGTCCCTTTTCTTTTGATATTCAAATTTCTTTTCTCCACCAAAGAAACCTACAGGCTTGTAGTGCTGAATGCCATTGTACTCAATGCACATATTATATTTTGGTAGATAAAAATCGAAAGGCAAAGGTCTTCGGTCAGCACAATCCCTAAATCTCTTCTGTAATTCAAAATTTATACCATGCTTTATAAGATATTTTGAAATTTCTATTTCACCATGAGATTGCTTACATTTAAAGCAACCTTTTCCAGCCAGATGATTCGCTGGGTCCTGAAAGAAGGACCCATGATTTGGACAAACAATTTCTACTTTTGTTTTATTATTTTTGCCATATTTTACCTTAGAATAGTCACTACTTCTTTGTTTTAAGGCAGTGAATTCGTTAGCACATTTAGGACATCCACGACCACTCAAATGATGATCTGCTCTCTGCGAGAACATTCCATGATCTGAGCAAATGA